>LNFM01002401.1_pt1 | contig 68648 bp, 65 predicted proteins | sample 596031 | NCBI WGS metagenome assembly LNFM01 (sample SAMN04254537, study PRJNA301005) | activated carbon metagenome | isolation source: dual media filters at the Ann Arbor, Michigan drinking water treatment plant | place: USA: Ann Arbor
ACCCGCTATGCGAAAAACCTGTCATCCTTCGTTGCCGCAGTGCAGATTCGCAGCCTTGCTCTTTGGTTGGCTGTCTCGTGACGACAGAATCTAAGCTCCGGCGATGACTAGCGAATCGGTAATCTTCGTGCAGAAAAAAATCACTTACGAACAACCGCTGAACGAACGGATCCGCACCTTTTTGCGGCTCGAATTCCTGTTTCAACAGGCGTATGCCCATCTGGCGAATAACTCTGTATGGGATAGCCGCGCGACGCTTAACAGCATCCTGGAAATACTGAGTATTTTCAGTCGCGCCGATCTCAAGACCGAGGTCATGAAGGAGCTGGAGCGGCAAATTACCGTGTTGGAAAGGTTGGAGCAAAATCCGGGCGTCGACCGCTCAAGGCTAAGCTCGTTGCTTAGTGAAATGGATGTGCTCATTGATCATCTGCACGCCAGCAAGGGCCAAGTCGGCCAGGAATTGCGGCAGAGTGAATTTCTTAACAGTATCCGGCAGCGCAGCAGCATCCCTGGCGGCACGTGTGATTTCGATCTCCCCGCTTACCACTACTGGCTGCAACAACCCCCCGAAATACGCAGGCAGCAGCTCGAACGATGGCTCAAGCCCTTCAGCGTCATCGCGCAATCCATTAACCTGATCCTGCGGCTGATCCGTGACAGCGCTCCGCCGGTGAAAGAGGTCGCCGAGGCGGGTTTTTTCCAAAAAACCCTGGAGCCGACGCCCCCATGCCACATCGTGCGTGTTAGCGTGCCGGCGGACAGCCCCTATTTTGCTGAGATCAGCGGCGGCAAGCACCGTTTCACTGTGCGTTTTATGGAACAGCGGATAGACGAGCGCCCAGTGCAGACCACGGAAAACGTGAGCTTTGAATTGACCTGCTGCACCATATGACCCCGCAGAAAAAACCTGTTGTCACCTGCCCCACCTGCGGCAAAACCGTGGAATGGGCACCGGAACAGCGCTGGCGGCCGTTTTGCAGCGAACGCTGCCGGCTCATCGACCTGGGCGAATGGGCAAGCGAGTCATACCGCGTCCCGGCCGAGGAACAGACGCTACCCGAAGATTCAGGGGCGGAGGATAGACGTTTCCCGCTCTACATTAGTTGATTGCTGCCATCCCGCCCCACAACGCCCCGATTCCCGCAATGCCCTGCGCACCATGCGCCAGCGCCTGCGGCAAATGGCCCGGTGTCATCCCCCCTAACGCATACACCGGCACACTGGATAGCCCGGTCAACGCGCGCAGCCCGGTCCATCCCAGTGTCTGCGCACCAGGATGGCTGGCGGTTTCCAGTACGGGTGAGACCACCACAAAATCGACGCCGATGCGGCAGGCGTGGGACAGCTCCGTAGCGTTGTGGCAGGATGCGGCGACCCACAGATCCCGGCGCAGCGGACGCTCGTCCAGTGTCATCAGGCGCGCGCTGTCCAGATGTACTCCATCGGCACCCAGCGCCTGTGCAAGGTGCGGTGGGGCGTTTAGTATCACAAGCGCCTGATAGCGTCGGCACAGGCATAGCGATTGCTCCGCCAGACGTTTGTAATCATCATCCGCCAGGGTCTTTGCGCGCAATTGCACCAGTCGGATCCCGCTTTCCAGTGATTGTTCGAGCGCATGGAGAAAGTCATCCGTCCCGCCACGTGGCTCAGGTGTGATCAGGTATAGGCGAGGCAGGCGCACTGTCGTCACGATAGGGCAGTTCGCAGCTGGGCAGGCGCGCTCCACCAGCAGATACTCCGGCGCAACCCACGCGGTCTGCTGGCTCTCACGGCAGTCGCCGCTATGGCTCCAAGCACCGTTTTTAGGATAATAAGTGTTTTGCGCGGAGGATTTTTATGCCAAAAAAGGACACTTCTTGTCATTTTGCGTCACAGTTCACAACTGTAGTGATACGCCCCGCACAGCAATAGCTTTCGACTCTTGGCACTATAGACTCCAAGGAAACAACCTAACTTAACTTTTTATCTCTGGAGTCGAAAATGTTCAAGATCATATTTGCTGTCATAGTAGGATTGATGATAATCGCCAGCCCCGGTGATGGTGCCGGCGCCTTTGCTGCCTATAGGGATTACATACTGGCATTGCTCGTCGCGCTTATTGTCCATCCCTTGGTGGTCCGGCAGTTCGAGTAAGCAAAACCGGGAGGGGCACGCTGCAATCCTGCGGCCCATCCCGGGGTTCGCAACAGGGCTAAAAATTCGCCCCGATCGCCAGGAATGGGCCTGTGTTTTTGATGATAGCCTTATTGGAGCCATCTTTCAGTTCCACGTCTATATAGCGGTATCCGCCCGCCACATAAAAGAATGGCACAGGACTCAATTTAACCTGGGCGGTGACATCATAAAAATGATTGCCTTGGTAAACCATGCCCATGCCATCAACCTCTGCTTTAACAAAAGGTACGCTGGCGCGCACTACGGCCTTGAGCATGGGGACAGGCACGGAGAAGCTGGCACTCGCTGTTTGGGAGGAGCCTTTCAATGCGACCGAGCCATCCACGTATTTCAGGTTTGCGCCAAGCTCCGCCTGGACTACTTGTGCGTCGAGCGCTGTAAACGTCCATCCCAGATCATAGCTTTTCAACTCCGCGTCGGTTTGCAGGGAGGTATTCGCGTTAAATGTCTTGTTGTCATAAGTGACGCTTTGAGAGAGCGTGTTGGTTGCATCATATTTGATCGGGGTATAACCGGCATAGACATTTCCCAGCGCCATCACATGCAGCCTGGCGCGGGCAAAGGCGATGGTTTTATCCTTGAGTCCCAGATCATCCTTGAGGTTGATGTCCGGGGCGGAATTGGTATGGGTTTGTCCTGAAACGCTGGACTTCCAGCCCGCCACCTGCACGTCAAGATCCACCGGCCCCAAGGCAAACGCCGAGCCTGCCGGCAACATCATTAAAACAACTGCTATCCGTCCGCATTTTTTCATAATTCCCTCGCATGTTGGAAAAATCTTAGGGTAGACGCTTCTCAGGCATAGTCATCAATCCTGTGAGGCGGTGAAATCCAGCCGCTTTCCATTAGGGAAAGAGACCAGTATTCCGCCACGGCGCGCCGCGCGAGCATGCTTTCGCTGCCCATCGGCGTAGTATAGCGGCCTGTTTGGTGAAAACTTGCGGGATAAGTGCCGGGTACGCCCTGTTTCTCAAGAAAATCGCCTTCCACCACCTGTTCGGTGGGGATTTGCTGCCGGACCTGACGGTTGGCGGGGGGCAGCGCCGATGCCGACGCGGCAATCTGCCGCACAGCGGCGTCGGCGCGCCGTGCAGGAACACCATAGCCAGGTATTAGGGCGGTAGTGATTGGCATCGTCCAGATCCCATTAGAACCCGTGAACAGGCTCCAAGCATGCTCTCAAGCCAGCGGCAAGGCCGTGGAGTTTTCTAAAACAGGAGCTTCACACCTACATGGGCGCCTTCATCAAGGGTGGCGCCGGGGTTATTATCAATGCCGAACCTGATTTTGCGATAACCCACATACGCCGTTGCCTGGGGCAATATTTCATATTCCAGCCGGACGCCCGTTTCGAGAAACCGGTTGGCATCACCAAATGTTACAATTTTCGGTGCAACATAGAATTGTCCAACAAGGCCCAGGCGTTTGGCCATCGGTGGTGAAAAGCGCACCTGCCCGCCCAGCGCCAAGGCGGCGGCATCGTATTGAGCAACGGAGGCGGCCAGGCCTTTGACGCCAAGACCCACCGTCAGGCCAGGAAGATTGGCGCCTACCTCGTTCATGACCTGTATGCCCGCTTCAACCATGCCCTTTCCATTTTCGGTATAGAGGAGGCCGGCATTGAATTCTGATTTCCCCAGGCTGTCCCGCCCCAATGGCATCGCATAGCGCAACTGGGCACTTTTATCACTCACATTGATGTCCACAGTATCCGCGAGGGCGCTGGTGCTGGCGGCCAACAGGGTAAGAGCGAGGGTTTGGCGCAACGTCATAGATGTCTCCTTGATTAATCCTAATCTCCAAAGAATAACACATCGCAATCGTGCGCCCAATCTTGCAGTATTAATCATTTAATGATGCGCGAGCGCATACCCACACATCAATCGCGCCCGCGCCGGCCTCGCGTAACGCTGTGGCAAGCTCCTCAACTGTGCTGCCGGTGGTCATCACATCATCAATAATGGCGATATGGCGTCCTTGGACGTTGCCCGTGATGCTGAATACTCCCTCCACATTGCGTGGGCGCTCATTGGCTGGCAAATCGGATTGTGCAGGTGTGGCGCGTAATCGTTCACAGCTGCGGTAGTCAATCGGGATTTTGAGCTTGCGCGCAACCGGCCGCGCCAGTTCCAGCGCCTGATTATAGCCACGCTCACGCAAACGAGCGCTATGCAGGGGCACCGGGATGATCAGGTCGGGCCGGGTTTGCACCCGTCGCGCCAGATGGCTGGCCATGATCTCACCCAGCAAGCGCGCGATATGGAGCTTGCGATGGAATTTAAGATCCTGGATAAGGCGATCCACCGGGCTGGCATAGGTGAACACGCTCAAAACGCGGTCATAGGCGGGTGAATCATTCAGGCAGTTGCCGCATAATGCCACGCCGGACTCATCATCGTGCACGCCGTGCAATGGCAATGCGCAGCGCTGGCATGCCTGCTTTTGATAGGGGAGATCTGTCTGGCACCCCAGGCAGAGATCCATGCCATCGCTACCCTTGGCGCCGCAAATGACGCAGACCGGCGGAAGCAGTAAGGATTGTATAATATTTAACCAGTTGTTCACTTTTGGTGTGCCATTAGGTTGACAGGAGTCGCGTTGCCTTTAATATCGGCATTCACAGCATTTAATAGCATACCCAGACAGGAAAAAGAGCCGCCATGAACAACGAAATCTATCAGCGCATCGACAGCCTGACCACGCGCATTCTTGCGGGCGGGGAAATAACGGGCGACGAAGGACGTTGGATGATCCGCCTGGAAGAGGATTACCTGCCCTGGCTGATGGCGGGCGCCGACCGCATCCGTAAGACCTTCCGTGGCAACGAGGTGGAGGTGTGCGCCATCTCCAACGTGCGCTCCGGCAATTGTTCCGAAAACTGCTCATTCTGTGCCCAAAGCGCCCATCACAAGACCGCGGCCCCGGCCTACAATTACATTTCCAGCGAAAAACTGGTGGAGCAGGCCGAGCGTGCGCGTGCCTGGGGCGCCAGCGATTTTGGCGTGGTATCTAAAGGCTGGGGCGTGCGCTCCGCCAAGGAGCGCAACCAATTGCAAGAATATTTCACAACGCTAAAAGAACATTCGGATATAGGCCGTTGCGCCAGCCTTGGCGCGCTGGACGAAGAAACGGCGGTCATGCTCAAGGGGATGGGCATGGAAAATTACCACCATAACCTGGAGTGCGCGCCGAGCTTTTTTGACAAAGTGTGTACCACCCACACCTACCAGGAAAACATCGACACCATCAACCACGCCCGCAAGGCCGGCCTGCGCGTCTGTGCCGGCGGCATACTAGGAATGGGTGAAAGCCTAGATCAGCGAGTTGAACTTGCGTTGACACTGCGTGAGCTGGGCGTGGAATCCGTACCCCTGAATTTTCTTAACCCGCAAGCCGGCACCCCCATGGGCGAGCGTGAACCTATGCAACCCATGGATATTCTCAAGGCGATAGCGGTGTTCCGTTATCTGTTGCCAAAAGCAGAAATCCGCATCGCAGGCGGACGCCAGTTCCTCGGCGACATGCAAGCCATGATCTTTATGGCAGGCGCATCGGGCGTGATGATCGGCGATTACCTCACCACCAAAGGGCGCCAGGTGGAAGACGACCTGAAAATGCTGGAAGCCCTTAATCTTAAACCGCGTGGTGATACTCAGCAGCGGCGGGCGGTTGTTAATTCATAGTTAGCCCCCGCTGTGTGCATGCACATCTCAGAGATCCTCAGTGCGGTTAAGGACGTTGCTCTTGCTTTGGCTGGAGTCACTACCGCCGTGGTCGCGGTCCTTGGACTTAAGGGATGGAGTCGTGAACTGCGCGGAAAGGCGGCATTTGAGGTTGCGCGTGGCATGGCGAAGGCAGCGTACAAGCTTCGCGACGAAATCACTCTATGTCGGGGTCCTTTCATTCGTGCTGCCGAGTTCCCCGAGGACTATCAGAGTCAGGCCCCCAACAAGAGTGGCGAGGTCAGGGCAGGCGCGTACGACCACGTCTTCGCCAATCGTTGGCGCGCGGTATATGCCGCTCTCCAGGAATTCGACACTCAGACACTCGAAGCTGAAGCACTCTGGGGCCAGACGATAAGAACCAAGACTGATGCACTGCGCACTATCCTGAGCAAGCTGAGTGCTGCAATTGAGGCGTTCATTGACAATCAGGCATCAGAAGGCAAGAGTTTCGAGTTCGACAGGGAGTTGGGCAAGAAAGCTAGGTCCGAAGTCTTCGCAGCGTCCAGCGACTCCACGAATCCTCTATCGGTTGAGCTAGCGGTAGCAGTTCTGGCGATCGAGAATGAACTTCGCCCGCACCTCCGCAGGGGCTAACCCTTCGCTTCAGCCAACACGCTACGGCCTGCGTCTTTCGCGCGCGGCTGAACTCAAACGTTGGGCGTCACAGAAGATGCCGGCTCTATGAAAGATTCAGTGGTTGATGATTACTGGGAGGACTTTGAGGTTCGGATTACCGAAGATGCCGATCCCTCCGAGATTGAATTCTTTAGCCTCAATTTGCGCCATCCAGACCTGATCATTCAAGCAACCGTACTGGATGCTGGTCAAAGAAGCTGGCGCGGCTTACCGCACGTCTTTCGTACAACGGAGAGAAGAGAATGGGGAGGTTGTTATCTTATCTATAGTGGCTTCTGATCCGTGTCGCCTGTTACCGAGGAAAATCCGGCTGCCGTATGCCCTTTGGAAAGCTGGTTGGGTGAAGACCTTAAACCATCACTCTCGATGTTGGAGTAATTGACAACAATCAGGGGTGTTGTTATTATCTCCAACATGAAAGCCATTTCACTGATTCGTCGGCGGGTAGTGCTCGCCCCAGATGCGTTCGTCGAAGTGGCGGTGTGGCGAGTGCCGCAGCCTGTGCCGCCATCGGCGCACGACTTCAAGTATCGTCTGGCCTACATAGTAGCCAACAAGTGCGTGTTACGTTACGACAACGAACGCAACAAAGGTGATCACCGGCACGTCGGCACGGTGGAAGCACCTTACGCATTCTCCGGCCCAGATCAATTGATGGCCGACTTCAATGCCGACATTGTGAGGTGGAATCATGAAAACGGTCGTTCTTGAAGTGCGTTCTCTGGCAGAAACGCTCACTGACGCTTCGCGGGCCATGAAGACAGGCCGCGCTGATCGCGCAGCACATATCGCCTTCGCTACTCCCGAATTACTTTGGCAGGTGCTCACGGCCAAGCGCTGGGAACTGCTCAAAGCCCTATGCGGTGCAGGTCCGGTATCAATCCGGGAGGCGGCAAGGCGAGTCAGACGCGATGTAAAGGCAGTTCATGGCGATGTGACCGCACTGCTGAATGCAGGCATACTCACCCGAACCGCTGATGGTGATATTGAATTTCCATATAAGGCAGTGAAGGTTGAGTTTATGCTGCAGGCAGCCTAGTCCAAACCACCTGCCGCACACTCACGCGATGAGCTGGTAGCCGATTGGGGTCTGGCAGTCAGCGGCGAGAGTCCCGCAAGTTATAAACCCAGATAATCCATTAGACGATTTGAGATAATCTGTTCGCGTTGAAACCCGGCACATTTCTAATGGAATCCATTAGAGAAATTCATTTGGCAGCAATGAGATAAAGTGAGCATATGGCGCAAGCATCGGAAACTGACTCCCCCTTCGAGATCAAATTCACCTCGCGTGAGGTCAGCGCATGGGGAGGCATGGCATTGATGAAGCGCATGCTGGACAGCATGGGCTTCCGGCATGCGGCAACACAGTGGGATTCACCCGAGCCAGGTTCCAATCGAGGCTATCCGCCGGCACAACTGATCGAACAGTTGCTCGTCTCTATTTGGTGCGGCGCATGCCGCTTCACCCATCTCGACATCACCCGGCTGGACAGCACCTTAACGCGACTGTTCGGCTGGACGCGTGTCGCTGGTCACAAAGCCATCGTGCGCCTGTTCGGACGCTTCGACATGATGCGCCACGAACGGGTGCAAGCCGGCGTCTATCGCTGGTTCTTCGACACGGTCAGCACCTTGCGCAGCATCACCCTGGACATGGGCTCCACCGTCATCACCCGGCATGGAGCGCAACAAGGGGCGGCACGGGGTTACAACCCGAACAAGCGTGGGCGACTATCCCACCATCCCCTGCTGGCCTTTGTGGCCGAGGCACGCATGGTCGCCAATTTCTGGTTACGCCCCGGGGATGCCGGCAGTGCCAACAACGTGTTGCAATTCATCGAATCCACCCTGCACCATCTGGGCAACAAAACAGTTGGCCTGCTACGTGTGGATAGTGGCTTTTACGACCAAGCGGTATTCAAACTGCTCGAAGGTAAGGGGATCAATTACATCATCAGCGCAAAGCTGACCCAACGCTTGCAGCAAGCCATCATTCGCGATGCCCGCTGGTTTGCGTTGGAGACAGGATTGGAGCTAGCGGAGCTCACCTATCAGGCCAATAGCTGGGACACGGCAAGACGCATCGTCGTGGTACGGCAGTCGATCAAACGCAAGAACGCCCCAGGCAAAACCCTGTCCTTGTTTGCTGATGACCCGGATATTCAAGGGTGGCGTTATGGTGCGATGGTAACCAGCCTGAGCTTGCCGCCCGTGGAGATATGGCGCAGCTATCGGGGGCGGGCCGACTGTGAGAATCGCATCAAGGAATTAAAAAATGATTTCGGGTTGGACAGCTTCAACCTGAACAGTTTTTACGCCACGGAGGCCGCACTGGGCTTTGCCATGCTAGCGTACAACCTGATGAGCACGTTCCGGCAGGCGGTGATGCGCGCCAAGATACAGCCGACGCTGGCCACGCTACACCAACAGGTATTGGCCGTCGGGGCACTCTGGCATCGCGACCAAAAACAAAACCAGTTGTTGCTTGCGGTTTCGCGACGACGAAGAGCTTGGTTCGAGGGATTGTGGGCGAATGCGGGTGAGCCTCCTGTGTTGCCGGTTCAGACGAAATTCGGCTAATGGATTATTTGGGATAAACGCGTCTTTCACCCCACAAACCACCGATTTATGGAAACAGAAATTGCCTTGAATGTTAGCCACAGAGTTCACGGAGGATGCAGTGCGTGTTAATTAATCTCTCAGAATGTTTTCTCCGTGTCCTCTGTGTCTCTGTGGCGAAAACTAAAACATGAAATCCCTCAATGCCGGTTTGGAGCAACAACGGGTGCTTAATCTCTATCGCACACGCCGGATGATGGAAAGTCCGCAGGGTGCGGAGGTGGTGGTTGAGGGGCGGCGCTATCTGTCCTTTTGCAGCAACGATTACCTGGGGCTTGCCAATCATCCCGATGTGGTCAGGGCAATGCAGCAGGGTGCCGCCGAGTATGGCGTGGGTAGCGGCGCGGCGCATCTGGTGAGCGGGCACAGCGCTGCCCATCATGCACTTGAAGAAGAGCTGGCGGCGTTCACTCATCGGCCGCGCGCCCTGCTGTTTTCCACGGGTTATATGGCCAACCTCGGCGTGGTTTGCGCATTGGCGGGCCGGGGTGATGCCGTGTTTGAGGATCGTCTCAATCACGCCTCACTGATCGACGCTGGGCTGCTGTCGCAGGCGCGCCTGCGGCGTTATCCTCACAATGATATGGAGGCGCTGGAAAGGCAAGTGGTTGGAGACCGCTCCGCAACCAGGCTCATAGTTAGCGATGGCGTGTTCAGTATGGACGGCGACATCGCGCCACTGCCCGCGCTTGCCACTATCGCCCGTGGACACAATGCAGGGCTGATGATCGACGATGCCCATGGCTTGGGCGTGTTGGGTGCGCACGGCGGTGGGGTGGTGGAGCACTTCGGATTGGGTATGGATGAGGTGCCAATTCTGATGGGCACGCTTGGCAAGGCCTTCGGTACCTTCGGCGCGTTTGTGGCAGGCAGCGAAGAACTTATTGAAACCTTGATCCAGCGTGCCCGCACGTACATATACACCACTGCGCTGCCACCCGCCGTTGCGCAAGCGACGCGAGCCAGCCTCCGGCTTGTGCAAGAGGAGGGTTGGCGACGCACGCATTTGCACGATTTGATCAAGCGGTTTCGTGCCGGCGCGGAACGGCTGGGACTGCCGCTGCCCGCATCAGCTACCCCGATCCAGCCGCTGATAATCGGTGATGCCGGGCGCGCGGTGTCACTAAGCGATGCGCTGATGCAGCGCGGCATCCTCATCAGCGCTATTCGTCCCCCCACTGTCCCGCAAGGCAGCGCACGGCTGCGCATTGCGCTCTGTGCAGCCCACAGCGAGGAGCAGGTGGACCGGCTGCTGGATACGCTGGCGGAGCTGTTATGAGTTTGTATGTAAAGACCTTCGGTACGGGACAAGACATCGTGTTGTTGCACGGCTGGGGCCTGCATGCGGACATCTGGGAAGAAACCGCGCAACGCCTGGCGACGGCCTTCCGTGTTACGCTCATGGATCTGCCGGGGCATGGGCGCAGTGCGGCCATCGACGGTGCTTTTGATCTGGACGCGCTGGCAGCAGCGGTTGCAGGGACAGCGCCGCCGCGTGCCGTGTGGCTGGGGTGGTCGCTGGGCGGGATGGTTGCCATGCGGCTCGCCATCGAATATCCCGAGCGGGTAGCTGGCTTGGTCCTGGTTGCCAGCAGCCCGCAGTTCGTGCGTAGCGCGGATTGGCCGCATGCCATGGAACCGCAGGTACTGGAGACCTTTACCCAAATGCTGGAGCAGGATTATCACGATACCTTGCAGCGGTTTCTGGCATTGCAAACGCTGGGCAGCGCGCACGGCAGCGAAACGCTACGCTCCTTGCGTGAGCGGGCGTCACGCCACCGTGCCCCCCAAGCGGCGGCCTTGCGCAGCGGCCTTGCGATTCTGCGTGATGCGAACCTGCGTCCCCGCTTGCGCGAGATTGGCTGCCCGGCGCAATTGATCTTCGGTCAGCGTGATGCCCTTGTGCCGCTTGCGGAGGCATTGGATATCAAAGAGATCTGGCCCAGCGCGCATTGGCATGCCATCAAGGGGGCGGCTCACGCGCCGTTTTTGTCACACCCTGACGATTTTTTTGATGTAGTGGATGAATTTTTGTATGAACAAATCAGACAATAACACGAGCGATTTTCTGCTCGATAAAAGCCGGGTGCGCGCCTCTTTTGACCGCGCCGCCGCCCGTTATGACGAGGCGGCAGCGTTGCAGGCCGAAGTGAGAAATCGCATGCTGGAACGGCTCGACCTGGTAAAGCTTGTCCCTGACTGCATCCTCGACATCGGTGCAGGCACAGGCCATGGCGTTGCCGCGCTGGCGCGCCGCTATAAAAAATCCCACATCATTGCCTTTGATCTGGCGTTCAACATGCTGTTGCAGACGCGCCGCCATAACTCATCCTGGCTGCCCTGGCAGAAAACACCGGCGCTGGTGTGCGGCGATGCCGAGCGCCTACCGTTTGGGGATGGCTGCGCCGATCTGATCTTCTCCAATCTCACCATCCAGTGGTGTAATGACTTGGATCATACCTTGCGCGAGTTCCGCCGCGTGCTGAAACCGGGCGGCCTTTTGATGTTCACCACCTTTGGGCCGGACACGCTCAAGGAGTTGCGCCACAGCTGGAAAGCCGTGGATGGCTACAATCACGTCAACACCTTCATCGACATGCATGACATCGGCGATGCCCTGATGCGCGCGCGGCTCACTACGCCAGTGATGGACGTGGAAAACTTCACGCTTACCTACCCGGATATTCAACGCCTCATGCGCGATCTCAAGACCATCGGCGCGCATAACGCCACCGCCGGGCGCGCACGCGGCCTGACCGGCAAGACGCATCTGCGAGCACTCGCCGCTGCCTATGAGCACTACCGGCGCGGCGGCCTGTTGCCAGCCACGTACGAGGTGGTTTACGGCCATGCCTGGGCGCCTGAGCATGCTGCGCCGCAGCAATCCGAAGAGCCGGGGGTATTTAAAGTCGCCTTCCCGCCACGACGCAATCCTGCGGCATGATGACACGCGGTTTCTTCATCACCGGCACCGACACCGACGTCGGCAAAACCTGGGTGACAGCGGGTGTGCTGGCGGCGCTGGCAGCGCACGGCCACACCACCGCCGCGATGAAACCTGTCTCTGCCGGATGTATTGAAACAACCGAAGGCTTGCGCAACGGCGATGCGCTGATCTTGCAACGTCACGCTACCCTTAACCTGCCCTACGCACAGATCAACCCCTATGCCTATGCTGCACCCATCGCGCCGCATATTGCTGCCATGCGGTTGGGGCAGCGCATCGAAATCGCGCCCATCAAGGCAATCTTTGATGACATGGCGCGGCGCGTTGATTATGTGGTGGTGGAAGGGGCGGGCGGCTGGCGGGTGCCACTCAATGAGCACGAGACAATAGCCGATCTCGCTCAAGCACTCGGCCTACCGGTGATCTTGGTAGTAGGAATGCGTCTGGGCTGCCTGAACCATGCCTTATTGAGCTGCGAGAGCATTGCCAGGCAGGGCGTGCCGCTGGCGGGCTGGGTGGCGAACAGCGCGTGCCCTGAGTTTCCGGAGCTGCAAGAAAATATCGACGCCCTGCGCGAACGCATCAGCGCGCCGCTGCTGGGAGTGATCCCTCATCTACAGGAATTTGATGCCCATGTAATTGCAAACCGCCTGGATTTCAAAAGCATTTAACCTGAAACGGCAGTTGACCGCTTATTCATGAACGCTTCTGCGCCACCAGCATCGCCCTGCTGCGGAAGCCGCGTTGCGTGTCACCCACCAATCCTTCTTCGCGGTAGACCAAAACCCGCAGACCGGGAAACATCGTCAGCAACTCATTCTCATGCAGACGGAATTCGGGATTTTGCGGGCCGGCACCGTCCACCCGCTCCAGCGTGAAGGTCTGGTAAAACAGCAGCCCACCGGGCCGCAGTGCCGCCAGCAGATGGGGGTTCAGCGGGCGTTCCAGAAAGTGGCAGGACACAATCACGTCGAAACTCTCGGGCTGCGGCGGCTGCGCCACCAGGTCGCGGGCCTCGGTATGGATGTGCAACCCCCGGGCCTCGGCCTCTTCCGCCAGGCGCGCGACGGCTACCTCAGAGATATCCCAGGCGTGGGTTTCCAGCCCCTGTGCGGCGAGCAGCAGGGCGTTTGCCCCTAAGCCGCAGGCAAAGTCCAGTGCCTTGCCGGAGGCGGGCAGCAGGTGCTGGTTTTCGCGCAACACTTCCGACGCTATTTTCGGCTGTTTTTCAGCGCTGCTGTAGATGGTGTCCCATTTTTCCTGGGTTGATATGTTTTTGTCAGCCATGTTTTTGTGTACCTGTTGGTTGGTCTTGCCGTGAAGAAAACACAGCTTTCACCACTGAAAGTTGACCGGCCGTAATGCTTGCAGCCCATGTTCACTCGTGCCCTTCAGGGCGAACGCCCGCCAGAGATCCGCATAGCTCGCGCCGCTGACAGGATGACGCATTTGCCCGGCTATTTCCGCCAGCGGGCACAGCACGAAGGCATATTTTGTGATCTCGCCGCGCGGTAATGCGAGGCCGTTCTCGCAGCTTACGAGGTCGCCATACAGCAGCAGGTCCAGATCCAGCGTGCGGGAGCTGAACCCCGAGCCACCGCGTACCCGGCCATGGCGGTGTTCGATGTCGCGCAGGACGCTATTGGCGGCGACGGCGTCCAACGCTGTATCAAACCCCGCCACCAGGTTATAGAAGTCATCACCCTCAAAGCCAACCGCCCTGCTTTCATACACAGTGGACAGGGTCAGGCCGCCGAAATGCTCGCGTAGCGCAGCGACACCGGAGCGGATGCTGGTGTCGCGCTCAATGTTGCTGCCGATGCTGATATAGACGCGCCGCATGTCAAGCCCTCACACCACGCTCGATAATCACTCCAACATCACGCGCGCCACGCACCGCGCCCTGTTTGTTGACTTGCAGGCGCAGCCAGGGAACATTGAATTCGTTCAACACGATTTCACCAACACGCTCAGCCAGTGTCTCGACCAACTGGAATTCACTGTTGCCGACAAATTCGATAAGGCGCTTGGCCACGGCTTTATAATTCAGTGTGTCTTCGATGCTGTCCGTCTGCGCGGCCTTGCGGATATCCGTCGCCATTTCGATGTCGAGGATGAGGGTCTGTTTAATGCGCCGCTCCCAGTCATAGATACCGATAACAGTCTCGATCCGCAGGTCGCGAAGATATATAATGTCCATGAAACACGTCCGCAATTACAAACAATAATCTTTGGCAGAGAGCTCCGGGTAAATCGGAGGTCTCGCGATACAGGGCAATCTTAAAAAAGCATGGATGCAGTTTTTAAGAGACCTAATCATGCTGTGTCACAAAGCGATCAAGGGAAAAGCGCAGCGAAGGGTTCCCAGTGCAATGCATTGCGGGCGAAAAAGCGGAGTTTACATGAAGTAAATGAGCACCAGAGCCCGATTTTAACGCCGCAATGCGCCCTTCAGTGCTTTATGGCACAGTAGACTAACATACTACACTATATGTCCCCATGACCGCCGCCCTGATCGTTTTTTCCTATTTGCTGGGATCTTTATCCACCGCCATCATCACCTCCAAACTCATGGGGTTGCCCGATCCGCGCACCCAGGGTTCGGGTAACCCCGGCGCGACCAATGTGTTAAGGCTGGGCGGCAAAAAGGCCGCCGCGCTGACGCTGCTTGGGGATATGCTCAAAGGGATTGTTCCCATGATTGCAGCGAGTGCGTTGGGCATGGGCGATGCGACCCTTGCCCTGGCGGGTATCGCCGCTTTCCTCGGGCATCTCTACCCCGTCTTTTTTGGTTTCCGCGGCGGCAAGGGGGTGGCGACGGCGCTCGGTGTATTGTTAGGGATGTCATGGATGGCCGGGCTGGCAGCGCTCGCCACGTGGCTGCTGGTGGCCAAGATATTCCGTTATTCCTCGCTCGCGGCACTGAGCGCGGCGCTCCTTGCACCGATATACGTATCGCTGATACGGCCGGCGCCGGAGCTGATCGCCATGACGATGGTGATGAGCACCCTGCTGTTATGGCGCCATCGCGGCAATATCCAGCGCTTGATCAGGGGGCAGGAAGACAGAATCGGAAAGAAGCAACGGGAGTGATAAGCAAGCGCGTCGTGTTTTGCCCTTAAGCCCTGAGCATTCTCTGTAGCTAACCGCTTTTCATAGCCTGAACGATATCCACGAGCTTCATTAACGCACCGCGATTCTGTTCCACCAGGCGCCGGCCTTTTTCACCCGCCGCCCGGCGCAGATCGTTATCCTTGAGATAAGCTATCACCGCCTCGGCGAGTTGCGTCGCGTCATCCACCTGCCGCGCTGCGCCCGCCATGAGCAGCATTCGGCTGATCTCCGCGAAATTAAAGGTGTGCGGGCCGGTTATGACGGGGATTCCCAGTGCGGCGGGTTCCAGCATGTTGTGGCCGCCGGTGGCAACCAGGCTGCCGCCGGTAAATGCGACATCCGACGCCGCATAAAACAGCATCAACTCTCCCATGCTGTCGCCGACAAACACCGCCGCCGTGGCACTTTCCCTGTAGGGCACGCGCAGCCTTTGCTCACTGCGCAATGCTACCTCATAGCCCTGCTTGCGGCACAGCGCCACCACCCTGGGAAAGCGTTCCGGGTGACGCGGCACCAGCACCAGCAAGGCATCAGGCACCGCCTGGCGCACGGCGGCAAAGGCTTCCAGCACCTGTTCATCCTCTCCCTCATGCGTGCTGGCGGCAATCCATACCGGACGTTTCGCTCCCCACGCCTGGCGCAGCGCAGCCGCCTGTTCATGCAGGTTAGCCGGAATGTTGATGTCGAATTTGATGTTGCCAGTGACTTGGACGCGCGCGGCATCGGCGCCCAATGAAATCAGACGCCGTGCGTCATCCTGGGTCTGCGCGGCGATGGCGGTGATATTGCCCAGTGTCTGACGGGCCAGCCCCGCGATGCGCCGGTAGCCCGCCGCCGAGCGTTCTGAAAGGCGGGCGTTGGCCAGAACCAGGGGGATGCCGCGCGCGTGGCAGCCATGGAACAGATTGGGCCACAGCTCGGTTTCCATGATGATTGCCACACACGGGCGGACGCGCCCCAGAAAGCGCCGCACCGCGCCGGGCAGGTCATAGGGCGCGTATACATGAAACACCGTATCCCCCAGCGCCGCCCGCACCCTCGCCGAACCGGTAGGTGTTGTGGTCGTCACCACCATGCGTACGTCAGGATAACGCGCTTGCAACGCCTTGATGAGCGGCAGCGCGGCCTGAAATTCACCCACCGACACGGCATGTATCCAGATCGTCTCGCTGAACTGCGGAGCGGAAAAAAACCCAAACCGCTCGGGCCAGCGCTGCCAATACTGCGGCGCACGCAATCCGCGCCATGCCAGACGCAACAACACCAGAGGTGTCAGCAGATACAAGATAAGTGAATAGAGGAGTCTCAAGTTGGATTCAGAGCCTGGCTGCTTTTGCACGCACGGATTGGCTCTTTAGAATGTTACGCCGACGCTGATAATGTTCATGTTAACGTTTTTGCTGCCCGTCGTATTTGAATATTTTATGATGACAGCCGAGGTTTTTGTGGTTTTGATGGTTGCGCCCAAGCCGTAGGTGGTGCCCGTCGAGTTGAACCGGCTCGATCCGCAGGTGTTCCCGTCACCAGAAACGGCGTTATCGCCCGCGGCTTGTTCCGCGGGGCATGTTTGACGATTCAGTATCGCGCCCGTCACGCCCGCCAGGATAAACGGATTTACCTGCGACTCGGGCAACACGTTATATTTGACGAAAACGTCGGATTTCAAGCTGACTCTTTCGCTGCCGCTTTGATCGCCTAACGTAACATTCATGCCGCCCCCAACGAGACTGGCCGGATTGTAGTCAATTCCCAGATTGAGGAATGCAGCTCGATTATCACGTGTGGCGCCGACGGTTGAGGTGATAAATTCAGTCCCGACAAATGGCTTAACGTCGCTTCCATAAACATCCAGTGAAAAGATGATTAAACCGTTTATTAAAAATAATTTTTTAATTTTATCGTTTATCATAATTTCGCCTTCTCCTGCAGGCCCTTCCCCGCAAAACCCTCATCGGCTCGCAGCCCCACCGGCCTGAACACATCCACCTTGCGGAAGAACTGATCGACGACGTAGATGCGGCCGTCTTCGTCGACATCGATCCCGGCGGGGAGCATGTATTTAGCGGGGGCGCCGGAGGATCCGCGCTCGCCGATGAACATCAGCAGTTGCCCGTCCTTATTGAAGATCTGGAAATTGCCAAAGGCGGTGTCCACCACATAGATGTTGCCCTGGGGGTCGGTGGCAATGCCCTTGGGGCTGGCGAACTGGCCAGGGAAACGTCCGGGAGTGCCAAAAGCCAGCGCGAAGCTGCCGTCGGGGCGGAAGGCCTGGACACGGAAATTACCCTTGTCCACCACGTACAACGTGCCGTCGGGGCTGACGGCGGCCTGCAAGGGCAGGTTGAACTCGCCGTCCTTGATGCCGCGTTTTCCGATGGTCTGCAGCAGCGCGCCCGTCCTGGCGTCAAACACATACACATGATGCGCTTCCGTATCCACGCCACCGGTATCAGTCACATACAGGCGGGTGCCATCGGGATTGACGGCCACGCTCGAGGGACGCTGCAAGGTGTCCTTGTCACCGATGGAGCGCAGGAATTTTCCTTCGCCGTCGTAGACCAGGACGCGCCTGAGCGTCATGTCAGAGACGAAGACCTCCCCTAGGCTGGAGACATCGATGCCCATCGGTTTGGTGAGCTGGCCCGGCTTGTCTGTGCCGATTTCGACGTAGCGCCTGCCAGGAATGTCGAACATGACAACCAGGCGCTGCGCGGTATCGGTCACATAGACACGGCCGCGATGGACGGCGACACCGAACGGTTTGATCAGGGCCTTGGCCCCCTTTTTCTCGCCCAGGGCGAAGAGTTTGAGGCGCTCGGTGACGCTGCTGGCCTGCTCGACGTTGTCGCTGAAACTGAGGGTGCGCTCATAAATGAAGCGCGGGGCATCAGGGGCGGCGGGGAAGACCGGTGGAATGAGCTCGGCTTCCTTGGGCGCGGTGGCGCAGCCCGCAAGGGTAAGGATGAAAAGCGCATAAAACACGCCACGCCACAGGCGAGTTATTTGATGTGGCATGTCTCGCACAACCTGTCGGACGTGGCGCGCAGCAGCAGGTTGATATCCGGGTTGTGAACATTATGGCACGTGGCGCACTCCACCTTGCCGTCGTACAGCTTCACGCCATTGTCGAAGCCATACGGTCCGTCGGGCTTCCAGAAATCCACGTCTTTCTGGTTCAGCCCGGCGTATTGCATGGAAATGGGGTGATCATTGCGCAGATCCGTGCCCAGGTGCTTGATTTCGATACTGTGCGCCACGCTGCCGTTGTGGCATTTGCCGCAGCTCATCAGATCATTGCCGCCATTGAGCCGAACATGCAGGGCGGCGTCCTGAGTGCTGTTCCAGCCGTTGGGTTTGAATACCGTCATGTCCAGGGCCATGGTGCCATCGTGGCAGGACAGACACAGCAGGCTGATCGGGCTGGGCGTACGCACCTTGTTTTCAATGCTGCGGCTGTCATACAAGGCGTAGCTGTCGGGATTCGGAAGAAACCGGTTCCAGCCCGGATTGCCGCCCGTTTCGGCTGAGTCGGCACCCTTTTTGTCCGGCGGGATATGGCAATACACGCAGGGCGAACCGTAATCCGAAAACGCAACGCCGGACATCGCGGTAACGCCAACGCGGGCATTCAGCCCGGTAAAGTCATGCTTGGTGCCGAGGATAGTGCCGCTCAGTGTAGGGCCGATCCAGGCGCTATTCAGCGCCAGCGCCACACCGCCTGCGACAAACCATCTGCGCTTGTTCACGCGCCGCCTCGTTCTGGTTTTTTGCAGGGCATAGTGGTTATCATTGATGTTGTTTCGTGGTGGCGCGGGCGAATTTTTGGTTTAACAGTAGTCAAATATAGCGCACGGTGTCAAGATATCGCAAACTTTCAGTGTGATTGTTGTGTTGCCACTGATTTTGTGCGGTGTTTTTATTTAAGAGCCTGTCTGTGAATAAATCATCCCGGCGTTGCTGCCCCAAAACACGCCAGGCAAGGCGCGAGGAGAGAAGTTTGGTGATTCCAAATGAAGGCGCAACCCGGAGGGACGGGGCCGGTTTTGAGCAGTGCGGCGTCACGCTTCGCTCATGTGCAACAAGCACACTACGCTCAGCCTTCCTTGCTCTGCGCAAAACCGGCTCCCGTCGCAGGGATGATTTATTCGCAGACAGGCTCTAACGATTGGCGGATTTTTGCATGACGAATTTTTTGTGGCGGATGGTGCTGGTGTCGATGCTTGCCGTTGTTCCGGCAAGCATATGGGCCGCGCCCTCCGCACCTGCGCTATACCAGAAATACTGCTCGGCCTGTCATGGCGAAAAAGGCAACGGCCAGAGCCGGGCGGGGAGCGCACTGAATCCACCGCCGCGCGACTTCACCGCGCCCGCCGTGAGCCAGGCGCTGACGCGCGAGCGCATGATCGCCTCGGTAACGCACGGCCGCCCCGGTACCGCCATGGTGGGCTGGGGTAACCGCCTGTCACCGCAACAGATCGAAGGCATCGTGGATCACATCCGCGCCACCTTCATGCAGCCCCAGCCTGCCGCCGGCGCGCCGGCATCACCTGCAACGGCATCTTCCGTGCCATCCCCGCACGCCCATACCGCCACCGCCTCGCGTGGCGGGCCGGGATCCAACTCGCGGCGGGTGATCCCGCCCAACGCCAGCCTCGGCGAGCGCATCTACATCAACAACTGCGCGGTGTGCCATGGCGACAAGGGCGCGGGGGCAATGTGGACGCAGGCCACCCTCAACCCGTCGCCGCGCAACTTCACCGCGGAACTGGCGCGGCGGGAGCTGACGCGGGAGCGCATGATCAACTCCGTGACCTACGGACGCCCCGACACGGCCATGATGTCATTCAAATCGCGCCTGTCGGAACCTGAAATTGCCGCAGTCGTGGATCATATCCGCGCCACCTTCATGAGCGGTGTTGCGGCCACCAGCAATGACGCCGCCGCCGGTGCCGCAGACACCGGGCAAGAACGGACGGCCCCGCCGCCGCCCGCTACGGTAGCGGATGCCGACATGTCGCAACCCTTCCCAGGCGGCCTGAAGGGTGATCCGGCCAAGGGGCTGGCATTCTACATGTCCAATTGCTTCACCTGTCACGGCAAGGCGGGCGATGGCGAGGGGCCGCGCTCCACTTTCATCCGCCCCAAACCACGCAACTTCCTGCACCCCGATGCGCGCCGTACCCTCAACCGCCCGGCACTGCTCAAGGCCATTCATAACGGCAAGACCGGCACGGTCATGCCCGCCTGGGGCAAGGTGTTGAACGACCAGGAAATCGCTAATGTCGCCGAGTTCGTTTTCCAGGAATTTATCCAGCGAGGCCACGCCAGCTCCGCGCCGGACGAACAGAAAAAAAAAGTCCCCGGCAGTTAAGTGACGCCACCCCCGCCCCAGGTTATGGCGCCGCCCGCACAAAACCGCGCAGCGCCCATGAGCTGGGGCGCGACATCTACAACTACCGCTGCTATTTCTGCCACGGCTATTCCGGCGACGCCAAGACTGTCGCCGCCACCTACCTCTCCCCTCCGCCGCGCGACTTCACCGCCCATCCCATCGACCGCCAGAAAATGATCAAAGCGGTGACGGAAGGGCGCTCCGGCACCGCCATGATGCCCTTCAAGGGGATGTTGAAACCGCGTGAGATAGAAGCGGTTGTGGACTTTGTGCGCCAGGAATTCATGGCCCGCAAGGCCGAGAATACCCGCTACCATACGCCGGAAAACGGCTGGCCCAACCACGAACGCTACAAGGCCGCCTATCCCTTCGCCAGGGGTAAAATCCCACTCGATACGCCATGGGAGGCGCTGACGCCCGAACAACGCACCGGCAAGCAGTTATTCATGTCTTCGTGTGTCACCTGTCATGAGGGCTCGCGCACCCAGGGCGGCAAGGACCCCGCCGTGTGGGATCCGCGCGCGCTATCCTATCCGCGCAACGGCTATTCGCACCGGCAGCCGCCCGCCAAACCGGTTGACAGCGTGTCCGGCGCCAGCGTGTACGCCAAACACGATGTCGCCCCCAAGCTGGCCGGACTTTCTCCCCAGGAGCGGCAGGGCGAAGCGCTGTTCCAGCAGAATTGTGCCTTTTGCCACGCCGCGGATGGCACTGGCCGCAACTGGATAGGCAGCTTTCTGCAACCGCATCCCCGCGACCTCACCAGCCGCGCCGCCATGGCGGGCATGACCCGCGCCCGTCTGAAACAGGTCATCCGCGACGGCCTGCCCGGCGCCACCATGCCAGCATGGAAATCGGTACTGACCGGTGAGCAGATTGATGCGGTAACTGCTTATGTGGCACGCGCCTTTTCACTTGAATAGGAAGCCCTGAATAATTCCATCCTGGAATTCTCAGAGCACGAAAAGCAAAAAATGTGATTTTTTCTTTTCTGAACCTCTGATTTATTCAGAGGTTCCAATAAATTTCCCGCAGGCTGCCAGGAGCCGTGGGGTGGTAGCAACTTCTTCAAAACAGCCGCTTTACACTCCGGTGAATATCAAATCATTTCTCACTCTTTCCGCCTCCGGTTTATGGGTTACCCCATTCAGGCGGCGCGGCAACTATCCTGACACCGGGGGTTGTTAGAACCTGTTCACGATCTCGATCAAGGGATGCAGTGCAAGGCAAAAATAGCCGAAAAAGCGCAGCATACACGTAGTATGTGAGCACAAGAGGCTATTTTTAACGCCGCGATGCACCCTTCAGCGAGATCTATATTGACAGCAACGGCTTCAAATATTACGCACCATTCACCGATGAATCGCCCGCCTGTCCACCGCCAGCGCGGCCTCGCGGAAGGCTTCGCTGAGGGTGGGGTGGGCGTGGGTGGTGCGGGCGATGTCTTCGGCGCTGGCATGGAATTCCATGGCGGTGACGGCCTCGGCGATCATTTCCGAGGCTTGGGGGCCGAGGATGTGTGCGCCTAGGATGCGGTCGGTGCGGGCATCGGCGAGGATTTTCACCATGCCGTGCGCCTCGCCTAAGGCACGGGCGCGGCCGTTGGCGCTGAAGGGGAACATGCCCTCCCGGAAGTCCACGCCGGCCTTGCGCAATTCCTGCGAGGTTTTGCCCACCCAGGCGATTTCGGGTGAGGTGTAAATTACCCACGGGATGGTGGCGTAGTTGACTTCGCCGTGTTGACCGGCGATCTGCTCCGCCACGGCGATGCCTTCATCCGACGCCTTGTGCGCCAGCATGGGGCCGCGCACTACGTCGCCGATGGCGTAGACGCCGGGCAGGTTGGTGCGGCACTGTGCATCGACAGCGATAAAGCCGTGTTCATCGAGCTTGAGACCGGCACCTTCGGCGTTGAGTCCCGCAGTGTTGGGCTGCCGGCCGGTGGCGACCAGCAGGCGGTCGAAGACATGCTTGTGTTCGCCTTCTTTATCTTCGTAAACAAGTGTGACCTGTTTTTTGTTGGTGCGAACGTGTTTGATCTGCGTGCCAAGGCGGATGTTCAGCCCTTGCGCGGTGAACAGGCGGTGGGCCTCGGCGGCAAGCTGCTCTTCCACGCGCGGAAGGAAGGCATTGCCGCGAGCAAGCACTGCAACCTGCGCGCCGAGACGATGCCAGACGCTGCCCAGCTCCAGGGCGATCACGCCGGCGCCGATGACGCCCAGCCGCTTGGGCGTCTCGGCAAATTCCAGTGCGCCGGTGGAGTCGACAATGAGGTTGCCATCGGCAGGCGCCAGGGGATGTGGCACTGATACCGAGCCTGTTGCAATGATGATGTTTTTCGCGGCGACGGTGTGGCTGTTTTTCTCATCCCTTTTTCCCGCCGCATCTTGCGGAATGATCTCTACCTGATTATTGCCCAGCAACCGGCCATGCCCTTGCAGCCAGTCGATTTTGTGTTTGGCAAACAGCAGGGCGATTCCATCGGTGAGAGTGTGCACGATACCGTCCTTGCGCGCGATCATCGCCGGGACATCCATCGTTGCGCCATTGACCTTGATGCCGTGCGCGGCGAGTTCATGCTGGAGCCGATGGTAATGATGCGAGGAATCCAGCAGCGCCTTGGAGGGGATGCAGCCGGTATTGAGGCAGGTGCCACCCAAGGCGGGTTTTCCTTGTTTGTTGCGCCAGTTGTCGACGCATGCCGTGCGCAAGCCAAGCTGGGCGCAGCGGATCGCGGCAACATAGCCGCCTGGCCCACCACCAATCACAACTACATCGTAGTTATCCATGAATTACACCTGCAAGAGCATGCGCGCGGGGTCTTCCAGCGCTTCTTTTATCGCCACCAGAAAACGCACCGCCTCTTGGCCGTCGATGATGCGATGATCGTAGGAAACAGCGAGATACATCATGGGACGAATGACAATTTGACCGTCCACCACCACGGCACGCTCCTCGATCTTGTGCATACCCAGAATGGCGCTTTGCGGCGGGTTCAGGATGGGTGTTGAGAGCATTGATCCGAATATGCCGCCGTTGGTGATGGTAAACGTGCCGCCGGTGAGTTCTTCCATGGAGAGTTTTCCATCCCGCGCCTTTTGCGCGTATTCCGTCACCCGCAATTCCAGATCGGCAAAAGACAAGCTGTCCGCATCGTGGATAATGGGCACCACCAGGCCGCGTGGCGTGCTCACCGCCACGCCAATGTCATAATAGCCATGATAGACAATATCATGGTCGTCAATGGAGGCATTGATGACCGGGAATTGTTTGAGGGCTTCAATGGCGGCCTTGATGAAGAAGGACATGAAGCCGAGTTTGACATTGTATTTTTTTTGAAAGTCCTGCTGGTAGCGGGTGCGCAACTCCATCACGGGCTGCATGTTGACCTCGTTAAAGGTGGTCAACATAGCGGCGTTGTGTTGCGCCTGTACCAGCCGCTCGGCGATGCGTGCCCGCAAACGCGTCATGGGCACGCGTTGCTCAATGCGGCCTGCGGCGGATGTTGGGGGCGCGCTTACTGGCGGTGCCGCCACGGGTGTTGCTGTGGTGTGTTCGAGATGGCGTAGCACATCTTCCTTGGTGATGCGTCCGCCACGGCCAGTCCCCGGAACCTGGGTGGCATCCAGTTGATGTTCAGCGACGATCTTGCGTACCGCTGGACTCAGCTCTTGCGCGACAGTCCGGGGTGATGAGATGGCGGATGGCTGTGCCTCGCGCGGCATGGCCTGTGCGGTATCGACGATGGCAATCACCTCGTTGCTTTTGACAATCGCGCCGTCGCTCTTCTTTAACTCGGCAAGCACGCCATCTTGCGGCGCGCCGATTTCGAGCACTACTTTGTCGGTTTCAAGATCGATGAGATTTTCATCGCGGCGGACGAATTCCCCAACTTTTTTATGCCACCGCGCCAGCGTGCCTTCGGTTATGGATTCCGACAATACAGGTACTTTTACTTCTATCAGCATAAATACTCCGTCAAGCGATGCGTTTCTTTTCTGCCGCGGCGTTTTTTGAAGATTTCAGCGCCGCATCAATCAGCCGGGTTTGTTGTTCCAGATGTTTGTTCAGGTAGCCTTCGGCGGGGGCGGAATAGCCCGGCCGTCCGGCATAGCTCAAGATCTGCCTGGGCTGGAGGTATTCGCGCAGGCAGTGTTGCATATAATTCCATGCGCCCTGGTTCTCGGGTTCTTCCTGGCACCACATCACCTCGCGCGCCTTGCTGAAACGGCCAAGCTCCTGGCGTAGCTCATCCGTGGGCAAGGGATGGAGCTGCTCAATACGGATGATGGCGATATCCTCGATCTTGCGCGTGCGGCGCGCCTCCAGAAGCTCATAATATATTTTGCCGCTGCATACCACGATGCGTTTTACTGTGTTTGCATCAAGAGGGTCGATTTCGCCCATCACGTTTTTGAAGCCGGACGTGGCAATCTCCTCCAGGCAAGAGGTGGCCAGTTTGTGCCGCAGCAAGTTCTTGGGTGTCATGACAATGAGTGGCTTGCGGTAAGGCCGGAGCATCTGGCGCCGCAGCAGGTGGAAGATCTGCGCGGGCGTGGATGGCACGCAGACCTGCATGTTGTCATGCGAGCAAAGTTGCAGATAGCGTTCGAGCCGTGCGGAAGAATGCTCCGGCCCCTGCCCGTCATAGCCATGCGGGAGAAATAGTGTGAGCCCGCACAAACGCCCCCATTTGACTTCGCCGGAGCTGATGAATTGATCGATGACCACCTGCGCGCCGTTGGCAAAATCACCGAACTGCGCCTCCCATATCACCAACGACTCAGGCGAGGCCGTCGCATAGCCATACTCGAAACCGAGCACAGCCTCTTCGGACAACAATGAGTCGATAACGATAAAGTGCTGTGCCTGATTATCCGCAACGTGTTGGAGGGGCACATACGTGCTGCCATCCTCCTGATGGTGCAGCACGGCGTGGCGATGAAAGAATGTGCCGCGGCCGCTGTCTTGCCCGGAAATCCGTACCGGGTAACCGTCCTTGAGCAGCGTGGCGTAGGCCAGAGTTTCCGCAAAACCCCAGTCCATCGGTAGTTTGCCAGTGGACATGTCGCGCCGGTCTGCCATGATCTTGGCTACCCGCGGATGCAACTTGAAATTCTCAGGCAGTTGCAGTAGCTGCTCCGATAGTGTTTTGATCCCATCCATGGAGACGCGGGTATCCGCAGGGTGTTGCCAGTGGCTTGCCAAATAGGGTGCCCAGGCCACCGCGTATTGGTTTTTCACGCCAGAGAGTATCTCCCGCGCCACGGTGCGGCCTTCGTCCAGGGCCGACCGATAAGCGGCGGTCATAGCCTCGGCTTCTTGCGCGGTGATTGCACCTTCACCGGTCAGGCGTTCGGCATAAAGCTTGGCCAGCCGAGGATGATGATGGATCTTCCGGTACATGAGAGGTTGCGTCACCGCCGGTTCGTCGGCCTCGTTGTGCCCATGGCGGCGGTAGCACACCAGATCAATCACCACATCGCGGTTAAATTGCATGCGATAGTCGAGCGCCAGGTGCGTTACATAGGCCACCGCTTCGGGATCATCGCCATTGACATGAAAGATCGGCGCCTGCACCATGCGCGCCACATCCGTGCAATACACGCTGGAGCGGGCATCATGGGGGTCGCTCATGGTAAAGCCGATCTGGTTGTTGATAACGATATGCACGGTGCCGCCGGTGGTATAACCGCGCGCCTGCGACATATTCAAGGTTTCCATCACCACGCCCTGCCCGGCAAAGGCGGCGTCGCCGTGAATCAATACCGGCAGTACCTGATTGCCCGCAAGATCCCTGCGCCGGTGTTGGCGGGCGCGTACCGAGCCTTCCACGACCGGATCGACAATCTCCAGGTGCGAAGGATTAAAGGCCAGCGCCACATGCACCGCCCCGCCAGGCGTGTTGATATCGGAGGAGAATCCCTGGTGGTATTTCACATCGCCGCAGGAATGCCTGCTGGTGAGGTCACACTTGCCTTCGAATTCCATGAATAAATCCTTGGGCGATTTGCCCATGATATTCACCAGCACATTAAGGCGGCCACGGTGTGCCATGCCTATCACCACTTCCTGCACTTTTTGTCCGCCTGCGCGCTGGATGACTTCATTCAGCAAAGGGATGAGGCTTTCTCCGCCTTCCAGGGAAAATCTTTTTTGGCCGACGTATTTGGAGTGCAGGTATTGCTCAATGCCATCGGCAGCGATGAGCCTTTCCAGTATCTGCCGCTTGAATTCGGGTGAGAATCCCGGCAGGCCGCGGCTGGCCTCCAGGCGGTGTTGTATCCAGCGTTTTTGCACTGTATCGGTGATGTGCATATATTCGGCGCCGATGTGCCCGCAGTAGACATCCTGCAAGCGTTGCAGGATGTCGCGCAACGGCGCCTGGGCAGGGCCTTCCAGGGAGCCCGTGCTGAAAAGGGTGTCCATGTCCGCCTCTGTCAGGCGATGAAAGGCAAGGTCGAGTTCCGGCAGCGGGGTGTGTTCAGCCAGGCCCAGCGGCTCAACGCTGGCTTGTTGATGCCCGCGGACGCGGTAGGCATTGATGAGTTGCAGCACGGCGGCCTGTTTGCTCCCCTGTTCCTCAACTAAATGGCCTGGCGCTGTTGTTTTTCCACCCCCTTTGGCATGCTGGATAAATAGGTGGCGGATGGCTTCGTGATCGGGCTCTTCGGGCGCGGCGGTAGATGGCTGCAAACCCTCAAAATAGTGCCGCCATGCCGGATCGACGGAAGCCGGATCGCTCAAGAACCGGCGATAAATCTCTTCGACAAAGCTGGCATTGCCTGCATAAAGATAACTGTTGTCCGAGTCTTGATTTACCATGTCCTGGTATAGCCTTTCTTGTGTTAAGAGCCTATTCAATATCTCGCTGAAGGGCGCATCGCGGCGTTAAAAGCGAACTCAAAATGCTCATTTACTCGATGTAAACTCCGCTTTTTCGTTCGCTTTTGCCTTGCGCTGGGAACCCTTGATCGAGATATTGAACAGGCTCTAAGCAAACCCTGCCACTACTTTTTCGCCCGCTTGTCTGATTAACTTTAATGGTTGTGCAAGTTTTCTGCTACGAAGCCAGTTCATTTTCCAGTTTGAGGGTGTTTTTTTTGGTCAGTTCCAGAAAACGCCCGGTATTCCCTATATCCTCGTAGATCGGGTCACCCTGGTCATCTTCGGCGATTACGCGGTTGCCGGGCACATAAGGTAGCGCCGCCTCCAGTTCGTCCAGCGCCGCGGACAGCAGGCGCGTGATAATCTGCGTCTCCGTGACGGCTGGGTACATCTCCGCCAGCGCCGCAATCCGCGCGGCATCGTGTATCGGAAGCCTGACGTGATGTTCGTGCGCGGTGAGTTTGGTATGAGGCGCGGTTTCCCACTCTGTTATTAAGTTCTTAATCTTCATTTGATGTCCTCCGTGATGCGGATAATCCCTGAAATGGTATCAGAGTCTTTCAAAATATGACCCATCAAATCTGGTAGAATTCCATTATGGACGTTTCCTATATTCTCGATGATCTGAATGATGCCCAGCGCGAGGCCGTGGCCGCGCCTCCCGGCCACCTGCTGGTGCTTGCCGGCGCGGGCAGTGGCAAAACGCGCGTGCTGGTGCACCGCATGGCGTGGTTGATTGGCGTAGAAGATGTTTCGCCACACAGCATCCTGGCGGTGACCTTCACCAACAAGGCCGCTGCGGAGATGCGGGGGCGTATTGAGCAGATGCTCAATCTCACGGCGGGCGGGCTGTGGGTGGGCACGTTTCATGGCCTGGCGCACCGCCTGCTGCGTGCCCATTGGCGTGAGGCGGGCCTGCCGCAGGCGTTTCAGATTCTCGATAGTGATGATCAATACCGCGTGGTGCGCCGCATCCTCAAGGCGCTGGAGCTGGATGAGGCGCGCTGGCCGCCCAAGCAGGCGCAGTGGTTCATCAACGGCCGCAAGGACGAGGGCCTGCGGCCGCATCACATCCAGGACAATGGCGACCCCTTCACGCGCCAGATGGTCCGCATCTACCAGGCGTACGAGGAGACCTGCCAGCGTGGCGGGATGGTGGATTTCGCCGAACTGCTGCTGCGCGCGCTGGAAATGTGGCAGAAACACCCCGAGGTACTCGCCCACTACCGGCAGCGCTTCCGCCATATCCTGGTGGACGAGTTTCAGGACACTAATGCCATCCAGTATGCCTGGATAAAGCTGCTCGCCGGGGATACCGGCAAGCTGTTTATTGTCGGCGACGATGACCAGTCGATCTATGGCTGGCGCGGTGCGCGCGTTGAGAACATCCAGCGCTTCAGCGAAGACTTTCCCTCCACACGCGTGCTGCGTCTGGAGCAGAACTACCGCTCCACCGGCGTGATCCTCGCCGCCGCCAATGCCCTGATCACCAATAACGAGGGCCGTCTTGGCAAGAACCTATGGACCGCGGGTGAGCAGGGCGAGCCGATCCAGTTTTACACCGCCTTTAATGATCTCGACGAGGCGCGCTTCATCGTGGAACGCATCCGGCAGTGGGTGGAGCAGGGCAATGCGCGTCGCGAGGCAGCGCTATTATACCGCTCCAATGCGCAATCGCGGGTGCTGGAAGAGGCGCTGCTGAACGCCGGGATGCCCTACCGGGTATACGGCGGCCTGCGCTTTTTTGAGCGCGCCGAGATCAAGGACGCGCTGGCATACCTGCGTCTGATTGCCAACCGCGAGGATGACAGTTCTTTTGAGCGGGTGGTGAACACACCCACACGCGGTATCGGTGAGCGTGGTCTGGGGCTGGTGCGCGACCATGCGCGGCAACATAATATCCCGATGTGGCAGGCGGCGCATGGTGCGGGGGCGAAATCCGTTGCGGCCTTCGTCGCTCTCATCGAGCGGCTCGCGCGCGAGACGGAAGGATTAACACTCGCCGGGCAGGTTGAATATGTGGTGGCGCACAGCGGCCTGCTCGACCACTACCGCAAGGAAAAGAGCGAGAAGGGAGAGGCGCGGGTGGAAAATCTGGAAGAGCTGGCCAACGCCGCGCGCCAGTTCCAGTACGACCAGGATTCCGGCATGACGCCGCTCCAGGCGTTCCTTTCCCATGCCGCGCTGGAGGCGGGCGAGGGCCAGGGTAACGCATGGGATGACTGCGTGCAGCTCATGACCCTGCACTCGGCCAAGGGGCTGGAGTTCCCGCTGGTATTCCTGTGCGGTATGGAAGAAGGCTTGTTCCCGCACCAGATGTCCGCCCAGGAACCGGGGCGGCTGGAGGAAGAGCGTCGCCTGTGCTATGTGGGCATCACCCGCGCGCGCAAACATCTATTCCTGACCTGTGCCGAGCGCCGCCGCCTGCATGGTTCGGAAACCTATCCGCAGCCCTCGCGGTTTATAGGCGAAATCCCCGCCGAACTGCTGCGCGAGGTACGCCCGCGCGCTTCCGTTACCCGTCCCCTCTCCGCCAGCAGCTATGCTGGCCACCGCATGGATGAACCCCCCGCCGACACGCTGATTCGCCCGCGCCTGGGTAGCCGCGTAACGCACGGCAAATTCGGCGAGGGCGTCATCCTTGGTTATGAAGGCCAGGGCGAGCACGCCCGCGTGCAGGTCAATTTCAAGCACACCGGCAGCAAGTGGCTGGTGATGGCGTATGCCAATCTTCAAGTAGCTTAAGGAACCTCTGGTTTATTCAGAGGTTCCTCGGCACATGGAGGTGCTCTGAGAATGCCAGGATGGAATTATTCAGAGCTTCCTTACATCTAAAAACGACATAATTTTGTAAGGTGCGTGGGACGCACCCTGCCCTTTAGGGTATTAGCATCCTGGCCGATACACTTCCGGTAACAACGGAATTCATCAGGAATGCTCGCCAGGACGCTCGACCAGCACCACAATGCGCACATGCCAGCGGATACTGCCAGCCAGGGTTTTTCCAACACCTGGCGGCTGTTGTATCTGCTGGATATCTATCGCGTTGCGATTGCCACGCTGTTTGTCATCCTGCCTTGGACTGGTGCTGAAGTAAGACTGTTGGGTGATACGGCTCCCGCGTTATTTGCGACAGTCAGCGCGGCTTACCTGGTATTTGGCATCGGCAGCCTGGTGGCTACCCGCTGGCGCTGGCCTGCCTTTAAGGCCCAGGTTTTTACGCAGGTACTGGTGGATATCCTTGCCATCACCTTGATCATGCATGCCAGTGGAGGTGTCGGCAGCGGGTTGGGCATGCTGTTGTTGATCGCCATTGCCGGCGGCGGTATTTTGATGCCGGGGCGCACTGCGATTCTGTTTGCCGCCACCGCCACGCTGGCAGTGCTCGCCGAACAGATATACGCGCAGGTGGCATTCACTCCCTCTTTGCCCAACTACACACAGGCTGGCCTGCTGGGGGCGACGTTTTTCGCCACGGCACTTTTGACGCACGTGCTGGCCCGGCGTATCCGCGAGACGGAGAAGCTGGCGGCGCAGCGCGGAGTTGATCTGGCGAACATGCAACAGCTCACTGAATACATTATTCAGCGCATGCAAACCGGCGTGCTTGTTGTCGATGCGCAGGAAAAAGTGCACCTGATGAATGAATCTGCACGGCATCTGCTGGATGTCACCACCACCGCCAAGGCTGCAAGCCCGATGCTTGAGCAGCTATCCCCCGCGCTTGCCGGTCAGTTGCATGCCTGGCGGGTTTACCCCGAAGAGGAGCCGCGCACCTTCCGCCCCAATGAGGCCGCTGCCGCCCTGTTGCCGCGCTTTGCGCGCATGGAAACAGATCCGTCCTCGGGCATCCTCGTTTTTCTGGAAGATACCGCCGTTATGGCACAACAGGCGCAGCAGATGAAGCTCGCCTCACTGGGCCGGCTCACCGCCAGTATCGCCCATGAAATACGCAATCCGCTGGGTGCTATCAGCCATGCCGGTCAACTGCTTGCGGAGTCTCCGGCCCTGGACAAAAACGATATGCGCCTTACACAGATCATCAACGAACAATCGCAACGCGTGAATGCGATTATCGAGAACGTGATGCAGCTCAGCCGCCGTGACCGCTCCCGTCCGCAGGAGTTTGCGCTGAAACCCTGGCTGGAGCGGTTTGCCGAGGAATTCCGGGCGAGCGAGAATATCACAGCGGAATGGATAGGCATTGGCATCGACCCGCCGCATGTCGAAGTACGCATTGACCCCAGCCAGTTGCACCAGATTCTTTGGAATCTGTGCGAGAATGCGTTGCGCCATAGTGCCAGCCGCCCCCCAATAATTGAATTGCGTGGTGGTCTGGCGCCAGAGAGCCACGTCCCCTTTCTTGAGGTGCTCGATAACGGCCCCGGCATCGCAGCGGGTGCCGCCGAACATATCTTCGAACCCTTTTTTACCACCAACCCCAAGGGCACCGGACTTGGCCTGTATATTTCCCGTGAACTATGCGAATGCAACCAGGCACGCCTTAATTACCGCGCCCGGACGGGTGGCGGGAGCTGTTTCCGCATCACCTTTGCCGATCCCCGGCGCAGACAGGTAGCATAGTGCCGTGAATCACAAATATTGGAACAAAATAAAACGGATGGATTTTTTCGCAGGGCAAGGCGCGAGGAGGCGGCATAGCCGGGACTATGGCAACGACGAGCAACGCTGCCATGCGGGAAAGGACGCCGTTTTATGCTTCGATATTTGTGATTCACGGCACCCGCGATGACCCGCCACCTCGCCTTGGTCGTGGATGACGAACCGGATATCCGTGAACTGCTCGAACTCACGCTCGGGCGCATGGAGATCGACACCTTTGCCGCAGAAAACCTGACTCAGGCGCGCGCCTTGCTGGGCCAGCACTCTTTTGACCTGTGCCTGACCGACATGCGCCTGCCGGACGGCAGCGGCATGGAACTGGTGGAGTATATCCAGAAAAACCATTCCAGCCTGCCGGTCGCGGTAATCACCGCGCACGGAAGCATGGAGATGGCCATCAGCGCGCTCAAGGCCGGGGCGTTCGATTTCGTCTCCAAGCCGGTGGATTTGCACGTGCTGCGCACACTGGTCACCGCAGCGCTGAAATTGTCCGGACAATCCGCCCCGTCGGGGGGGTATACGGGCGTCAGGGAGCGGCGTTCACGGCATATTTTGCTCGGTGACTCCGCCCCGATGCAGGCAATCCGCGCCACCATCGCCAAGCTGGCGCGCAGCCAGGCGCCGGTCTATATCAGCGGGGAATCAGGGACGGGGAAGGAGCTGATCGCACATCTCATCCACGACAAAGGACCGCGCGCCGACGGCCTCTTCGTGCCGGTCAACTGCGGCGCGATCCCCGAGCACCTCATGGAAAGCGAATTCTTCGGCCATAAGAAGGGCAGCTTCACAGGCGCTGCAGGCGACAAGGATGGCTTGTTCCAGGCGGCCCATGGCGGTACCCTGTTTCTCGATGAGGTCGCCGACCTGCCGCTGCACATGCAGGTCAAACTGCTGCGCGCCATTCAGGAAAAGGCGGTGCGGCCCGTCGGCGCGCAAAAAGAGGCGCCCATTGACGTGCGTATCCTGTGCGCCACGCACAAGAACCTCGCCGCGCTGGTAAAAGAGGGGGCATTCCGCGAAGATCTCTACTATCGCCTCAATGTTATCGAGCTGCACGCCCCCAGTCTGCGTGAGCGCCGCGAGGACATCCCGCTATTGGCAGAGCATATTCTGAACCGTCTCGTCCCGTCTGGGACGTCCATCCCTGCTTTAAGCAAAGACGCGCATCAAGCGCTGAGCGGCTATCCTTTCCCCGGTAATGTGCGCGAGCTGGAAAACATCCTGGAGCGCGCCATTACCCTGTGCGAGGGCAATGTCATCCAGGTTGTCGACCTCCATCTGCCCCGTAGCCGCGAACCGGAAATCCCCGCGCAAGCTGCGGCGGCAACCCCGGCTGCCGCCGCGCCCCTCTCCCTTGAACCCTATCTCGATACCATCGAGAAGGACACCATCATGAAAGCCCTGGAACAAACCCGCTACAACAAAACCGCCGCCGCCAAAGTGCTCGGCATCACCTTCCGTGCGCTACGTTACCGGTTGAAGAAATTGGGGGTTGAGTAGGATGCGTTATGCACCCAGATATTCCTATAAACGGTAGCTAGGGCCGAGGGATAGGAGCCAGTGCGGCGATTGACCTACACAACAGAGTGTGTAGAATAATCCTTTTTACAGGTAAGGGGATCACACAATGGCAACGAATTTAGCGCTTGATGACAAGTTGATAGAAACGGCCCAAAAGCTGGGGCGTCACCGTACCAAACGTGAAACCGTCAGCAAGGCGCTTGAGGAATATATCCAGCATCTCCAGCAGCAATCCATCTTCGATGAATACGGCTCCATCGATTACGAGCCATCATACGACTATAAAAAGCAAAGAAATCATACATGAAGGTGCTCGTTGACACCTCAGTGTGGTCACTGGCACTAAGGCGCAGCAATTTCACCCCTGAAAATCCCGCCGTAACAACCCTTACACACCTGATACAGGAATTCCGCGTAGTGATGATAGGCCCTGTCCGTCAAGAACTCCTCTCGGGAATCCAGCACAGGGAACAGTTCGAGCGGCTGCGTGGTAAATTACATGCCTTTTCCGATCTTCCGCTGGAAGTTGAAGACTTTGAAACCGCCGCAGAATTTTATAACCTTTGCCGCGCAAAAGGCGTACAAGGCTCCAACACGGATTTCCTTCTTTGCGCCATTGCACACCGTCATGACATCGAGCTGCTTTCCGCCGATCGAGACTTCGAGCAATTTAAAAAATATATAGACTTCAAGCTGCATGTGCCGCCGCAGTAGTCCACGGTAACGAGAGCGGCCAACTTCCTTGTCCAACATTATGTATTGCGCCAAACTACCAAAACATTATAATAGACACATTTATTGTGGTGACATTTTTTGACACTTTCTGACCCACAACGGCATGATGCAGGTTGAGTCAAGTGTAGCGGACCCAACTTGCCGGGGTTGCGGGGTCCGCCGCTTTGCGGCTTGACCCAGCCTACATTGGATTTTTTGTGACGCACGTCACACTTTTGCATGGCCCGCACGCTGTTTTCCATTGTGTATACGTTTTCCACTGAAAGTTGGCACGCCTCCTGCTTTGTTCATGGCAAGGCGTCTGGCTTGAACCGCTCAGACACTGGAAGCGCAGCACACACGACTGCATGGATGCAGGAGGTAGAGCAATGCAGGAGCAATTGCCGAAAAGGACAAGTGATTAAATCAGGACAGGCGCCAAAGACTTTTACCCCAAACAAACGAGGATAAACACCATGAACATGAAAAAGGCACAACAGGGCTTTACACTAATCGAATTGATGATCGTTGTAGCGATTATCGGTATTCTGGCGGCGATTGCGATTCCGGCGTATCAGGACTATATAACCAAGGCTCGCTACACTGAAGTTACGTCACAGGGTGCCCCATTTAAGCTTGGGGTAGAGGATTGCTGGCAATCGATTGGAGACATCACTCAATGTGACGCGGGAACAAATGGTGTTCCTGGCGCTTATGCAAGTGCCAACGGTGCGACAGCATCTGTTGCGGTAGCGGACGGAGTAATCACGATAACCCCCAATGCTTATAAAAATATTGTTGCGACTGATACTCTTGTGCTGACACCCAGCAATACGCCTGGCGCCGTGGCAGCTCCAGTTGCGGGCAGCAAGATTTACTTTGTAATGAGTGGCGGAGCCGTAACCAAAGGTTGGGTCAAGAACTAAACGAACCCACGTGGCGCGCGCAGCGCGCACGAAACAAAACGAAGTCCATTGGCGCCCCTCATGGGGCGCCTTCTTTTTAAATATTCCCCTTCCCTGCACGGCACACAAAATGGGATATCCGATGCCATCCAAGATCACACCTCTGCCACCCCGACGATCCATTGACTACCCCCCCCGCCAACGCAAATCCTTACACCAGCCACTAAAAAAATCCCCCCATCCGCCGATACAGGATAGGCAATCCCTTGAAGGACGTTAAAAGCATATGAGTGTGGCTGCATCCAGTATCAATATCGGCCTTAGCGGCTTGGCGCGGCGTCTGGTGCTTGATGGCTTGTTGAGCGAAGACCAGGTGTTCAAGGCCCAGGAGTATGCGACGAAAAACAAGATAGCGTTCGTCAGCCATCTGGTGCAAAGCAAGCTGGCGGACAGCTACGCTATCGCCCAGGCGGGTTCTGCTGAGTTCGGCGTGCCGCTGTTTGATATCAACGCCATGGACATGGAGATGGCGGCGAGCAGCCTGGTGAGCGAAAAGCTGATCCGCGCGCATAACGCCCTGCCATTGTTCAAGCGCGGCAACCGCCTGTTTGTTGCAGTGTCCGACCCCACCAATCTGGCGGGGCTGGATGAAATCAAGTTCCACGCCAGCATCAATACCGAGACAGTGCTGGTCGAGGAAGACAAGCTCGCCAAGGCAATCGAAAAGGTGCTGGAGGCGAAGGACTCTGCCATTACAGATATCGGTGATGCCGATCTCGATAACCTGGACATTACCAGCGAGGACGATAACGCGAGTAAGGACGCGGGCGCTGGACCGGACGTCGATGATGCGCCGGTGGTGCGATTCATCAACAAAATTCTGCTCGATGCGATCAATAAGGGGGCGTCGGATATCCACTTCGAGCCCTACGAAAAAGTTTATCGCATCCGCTACCGCCAGGACGGCATGCTGCACGAGGCTGCCAATCCACCGGTGGCGCTGGCCAATAAGATGTCCGCCCGCCTCAAGGTGATGTCGCGCCTGGATATCTCGGAACGCCGCGTGCCGCAGGACGGGCGCATGAAGATGGTGCTCTCCAAGACCCGCGCCATCGACTTCCGCGTCAACACGTGCCCCACGTTGTTCGGCGAGAAAATCGTGCTGCGTATTCTCGATCCCTCCAGCGCCAAGCTGGGCATCGACGCGCTGGGCTATGAGCCGGAGCAAAAAGCGCTGTATATGAACGCGCTGCACATGCCCTACGGGATGATCCTGGTGACCGGCCCGACCGGTAGCGGTAAAACCGTGTCGCTGTATACCGGGCTAAACATATTGAACACCATGGACAGAAACATCTCCACCGCCGAGGATCCCGCGGAAATCAATCTGCCTGGTGTCAACCAGGTGAACGTTAATCCCAAGGTGGGCCTGACCTTCGCCGCGGCCTTGAAGGCGTTTTTGCGCCAGGATCCCGATGTCATCATGGTGGGTGAAATCCGCGACCTGGAGACGGCGGAGATTGCCATCAAGGCGGCGCAGACCGGTCACATGGTGCTGTCTACCCTGCACACCAATGATGCGCCGCAGACCCTGAGCCGTTTGCTCAATATGGGGGTGGCGCCGTTCAACATTGCCTCGGCGGTGTCGCTGATCATCGCCCAGCGCCTGGCACGGCGCCTGTGCAGCCATTGTAAGAAAGCCATGGATGTTCCCCGCGAGGCCTTGCTCATGGAAGGCTTCACGGAGGCGGACCTGGATGAGGGCTTTACCATCTATGGCGCGGTGGGCTGCGATCAGTGTCACGAGGGTTATAAGGGACGGGTCGGTATCTATCAGGTCATGCCGGTTTCCGAAGCCATGGGCCGGATCATTATGGGGGGTGGCAATGCCATGCAGATTGCCGATCAGGCAAAGAAGGAGGGCATCCCGGACTTGCGCGAATCGGGGCTGAAGAAAGTCAAACAGGGCATGACTAGCCTTGCGGAAATCAATCGGGTAATTACGGTATAAAGGCTATGGCGACGAAAGCGATCAATAAAGTGGTGAAGTTGGATCTCTTCGCCTGGGAAGGTACGGACAAGAAAGGCGCGAAGGTGACCGGCGAGGCTCGTAGCGGCAATATCTCCTTGCTCAAGGCCGATCTGCGTCGGCAGGGCATCAATCCCCTCAAGGTGAACAAGAAGAGACTCCCCGCCTTTGGCGCGAGAAAAAAAAAGATCACCGCCAAGGATATCGCCATTTTCAGCCGCCAGATAGCCACCATGATGAGTTCCGGCGTGCCGTTGGTGCAATCCTTCGAAATTATCGGGCGCGGCCATGATAATCCATCCATGCAGGATCTGATATTGAAAATCAAGGCCGACGTGGAAGGCGGAAACTCCTTCACCGAGGCCCTCTCCAAGCACCCGTATTATTTTGATTCCCTGTTCTGCAACCTGGTGCATGCCGGTGAACAGGCCGGTATTCTGGAGACCCTGCTGCATAAGATTGCCACTTACAAGGAAAAGATCGAGGCGATCAAGGGCAAGATCAAAAAAGCGCTGTTTTATCCCGCGGCTATCGTGGTGGTGGCGTTTATCATCACTGCCATTCTCATGATCTTCGTGATTCCTCAGTTTGAATCATTGTTCAAAGGGTTTGGCGCGGATCTGCCCGCCTTTACCAAGTTCGTTGTCGAGCTCTCCAAGATCTTTCAGCAGTGGTGGTGGGCCATTTTCGGCGGTGCCGGAGGGGCGATATATGGCATGATAGAAGCCAAAAAGCGCTCGCCGAAGGTCAGCCAGATGATCGACCGGGCATTGCTCAAAATGCCCGTGCTCGGTGATATTGTCACCAAGGCGACAGTAGCGCGTTATGCCCGCACCCTGTCCACCATGTTTGCCGCCGGTGTGCCGCTGGTGGAGGCGATGACCACGGTGGCGGGTGCCTCCGGTAATATCGTCTATGAAAAGGCTATCCTCAAAATCCGTGACGAAGTGGCCACCGGCATGTCGCTTCAAGTGGCGATGCGGCAATGCGGGCTTTTTACGAATATGGTGGTGCAAATGGTTGCCATCGGCGAAGAGGCCGGATCACTGGACGCAATGCTCGCGAAGATCGCCGACTTCTACGAGGAGGAGGTCGATAATGCGGTGGACAGCCTGAGCAGTCTGCTGGAGCCGATTATAATGGCGGTGCTGGGGGTGCTTGTCGGCGGCCTGGTGGTGGCAATGTATCTGCCGATCTTTAAGATGGGACAGGTTGTGTAGGCACGCAGTGATATTTTTTGCCCGCGACGCTCCTGATGACATATTCCATTTCTAAATCATAGAGTGGAATCGTAGGGTGCGCACTACATGGAATGCAGAATCTGAAATAGACGTTTACCTTGGATGGTTATGAATCTTATTGATTATCTGCAAGCCAGCCCCATTGCCTTTATTGTTATAGCGGGTATTCTGGGCCTGCTTGCCGGCAGCTTTCTGAATGTGGTGATACATCGCCTGCCGATCATGATGGAGCGCCAGTGGCGTGCCGAGTGCGCGGAATTCCTCAGCGCAGGGGAAGCGCCGCCCCAGGAGCGTTTCGACCTGGCCGCTCCCCGCTCGCGCTGCCCGCACTGCGGCCACGCCATCACCGCGCTGGAAAACATACCCGTGGTGAGCTATCTGTTGCTCCGGGGTAAGTGTTCGTCATGCGGCGCGCGAATTTCCGCGCGCTATCCATTGATCGAAATCTTCACCGCCGTGCTTTCCGCCGCCGTGGCCTGGCGCTTCGGTTTCGGATGGGCGGCGGGTGCGGCACTGTTGCTGACCTGGGCGCTCGTCGCTCTGAGCGTAATCGACTTCGATCATCACCTGTTGCCTGACTCGATTACTTTACCCTTTCTGTGGGGCGGGCTTGCGCTCAGTCTGTTCAACGTGTTTGCCAGCAGCTATGCCAGCATCATCGGTGCAATGGCGGGTTACCTTAGCCTATGGTCGGTGTATATGGCTTTTAAACTGCTGACAGGGCGGGAAGGCATGGGTTATGGCGACTTCAAGCTCCTTGCCATGTTCGGTGCGTGGCTGGGCTGGCAGGCGCTGCCGGTAGTGATTCTGCTGTCTTCCCTGGTGGGGGCGGTGGTGGGCATCTCCCTGGTGCTGCTGCGCGGCCGTGACAAGAATATCCCGATTCCTTTCGGCCCTTATCTTGCGGCGGCGGGATGGATTGCGCTGATGTGGGGTGAGCAAATAATGCGTGTCTATATGGGTATGGCTGGGTGGGGTTGAGAGAGTGCCATGTCCGTCATGATTTTCCGCCAAAATAACCCAGCCTTGCGGAGAGCCGTTTTCCGGCGGTAATCGTCACCGCTATCCATTCGTCACTGCGCCGCGCGATGGGCGCGGAGACCGATAGGCCTGCGACCATTTTGCCGCTGGCGTCCAGCACCGGCACACCGATACAGCCGACACCGGTTTCGGCCTCTTCGTTATCCAGCGCATAGCCCTGTTCCAATGAGCGTTTTGCTTCATCCCATAGTTGCCCGGGCTGGGTGAGGGTGGTGGGGGTGTAGGCGGGCAGGCGGGTGCGCCGGGCATAGGCGAGGCAGTCTGCTTTTCCGTCAAACGCAAGAAACAGCTTGCCCACCGCCGTGACGTGCAGCGGGGCGTGTCCACCGATGACCTGTTCGACGCGGATCATCTTGTGGCTGGATACCCGTTCCACGTAGACCACTTCATCGCCGTCGCGCACGGTGAGGTTTACTGTCTCGCCCAGTTCGCTGCGCAGCCATTCCATAATTGGCAATGCCTCGCGCTTGAGATCCACCCGCTGTTCCACCCGGCTGGCAAGGCCAAGTAATTTGATGCCCAGCCGGTAGTGGCCGGCCTCGGTGCGCTCCACCAGCCCGTGCTCGCCTAATGCCGCCAGAATGCGGTGCGCTGTCGAGGGGTGCAGCCCGGTCTCAGCGGAGAGAACCTTCAGGCTGACGGGGCCGTGGCCTTGGGCGATGGCGTCCAGCAGTTGGGCCATGCGGTCTATGACTTGAATGGAACTGGTAGCTTTTTCTTTCATTTCACATTATGAAAACTATTACATATTGCGAAATAGTATACGGGAGGATACTATGTTTGCAACATTCTTTTGCCTAACTTTAGGAGCGTCACCATGGGTACCCCAATCGCAACCAGCATCCCGGCTTTCTGTGAAGGCATTCAATACTTCGCCGAAGCCCTGCCCGGCTTTGAGGAATATGCCGCACATCCGGCCATCGCCGCAGGGCAGAGCGCCGTGGCTGATCCTGGCGATGCGCGCGCGGTATTCCAAACCCTGCTGGGGGCGGATGCACTGCGCTACCTCACTCTGCAAATGACGGGCTCCAAGGCCTCCGGCCATCCGGGCGGGTTTGCCAGCAGCGCCGAGGCCTACGCCTCGCTGGTGATGCTGGGGCACACCAACATCGTCACCGAGGTGGGGCATCATGCCCCAGGTTTTTACAGCGCCATGTTCATGGATTCCTCGCTGGAGGAGATGGGCATCAACACGGTGCAAGACCTGCGTGCGCGCTTCCGCGAGAAGCACGGCTTGCTTGGTCACCTCTCTGGCGCCATTCCCGGCATTCTCGCTCCCGCAGGGCCGCTGGGGCAGGGTCAGCACTTCGCCATGGCGGGGGCGATGCTGCACCCTGGTACGCTGTTTCCCTTCACGCTCGGTGATGGCGGCATGGGCGAGCCGTATATCCTGAATGCCATGATGCACTTCCATGTTGCGTTTCCCGCGATCACCAACTTCCTGCCGGTGCTGATCTGGAATGGCTACAGCCAGGAGCATCACGCAATGGTCTCTTTATTCACCGATGAGGAGATGATTGCCTACTGGAAGGGGCACGGCTTTGAGTCCGTGTATCTGGTGGACGCCAAGAATTTTGATGACGCGGGCCAGAGCGGTGCATTTGTGGATAGCACCCGCTTCTCGATGGGCAATCGTCTGGCATTCACGCGCGCCATGCTGGAAACCATGAGCGAGGCGGCGCAGTCCGCGCTGGGCGGCAAGCTCACGGCCTTTATTGTCAAGCAGCTCAAGGGCTCGGGTGTGCATGCGCTGGGTGCGAAGTCGCACAACCTTTATCCCCAGCACACACTTGAAAACGTCGACGTTGTTGAAGGCCTCAAGCGCCGTGCGCTCTCCCCGCAGGCGTGGCAAATTGTGCGCGACAACTTCAGCCGCGCCGGTGGGGGGCCTGCCGCGCGCACCGTGGTGACAGAATCGGTGCTGGCGCTGACGCCGGTCACGCATTTGCCCTTGCAGGAGTTTGCTTTGGGTGAAAACAAGCCGCCGACCACGGCGATGGGCGCGCTGGTGGGCGCGGTGGGCAAGCAGGATGCGCGCTTTCTGGTGACCAATGCTGATGGCAACGAGGCCTCTGGTATCGGCAACATCAACGAGGCATTGAAGATTCGTCATCCCACGGCAGATGCGCTGTACCACCAGACGCCTAACGGCCAGGTATACGAGCCGCTCAATGAAGACGCCTGCGCGGGTCTGGCGGTGGGATTGGCGCTGTTCGGCAGCCGCAGCCTGTGGTGCTCCTATGAGAGTTTTGCCATCAACGGCCTGCCGATTCTTCAGACCGTGACCCAGGCCATGGCTGAGCTGCGCCGCAAGACACCCAGCGTTGTCACGCTGTTTACCGCCGGTGCACTGGAGCAGGGCCGTAACGGTTGGACGCATCAGCGTCCGGAGATCGAGGCCTACTTCGCCGCCATGATGCGCAATGGAAACGTGTTCCCGGTGTTCCCGGTGGATGCCAACATGATCCAGGCCGCCTATGCCTGGGCGCTGGACAGCTATAACAAGGGTGTCATCATCACTGCATCAAAGAGCCCGTTGCCAGTCCGCACCACACTGGAACAGAGCCGCCGCGCGTTGGCCGATGGTGCGATTACGTTGTTTGAGCATCCCGGCGTGAAGACCATAGTGTTCGCGGTGGTGGGTGACATGATCCTGCTGCCTGTGTTCGAGGCAGCGGAAAAATTAAAGGCGGCGGGCTTTGGCGTGAAGATCGTCGCCGTGGTCAACCCGCGCCGTCTCTATCGCTCCACCGATGTGGCCTGGGACACGTGCTCGGAGCCGGACAATCTGTTCCTCGACGACGACCATTTCAATGCCCTGTTCGATGGCGATGTGCTGTTGGGCGTGAGCGGCGGACCCAGTGGCACACTGGAGCCGGTCATGCTGCGCACCCGTGCGCCGAAGCGCGACGTGTTCGCCTGGAAGCGTGGTGAGACCACTGCCTCGCCTGCGGAGATCATGGGCTTTAACGGCCTGACGGGCGATAATCTGGCGCAACGGGCGCGGCAGTTGGCAGGGGTTTGATGTAAGGTATAAAGTATCAGGCGCAGGCTCCGTGTGCTGCGCCTGATACATCACTCCATCAACACCTGCGAAAGGAAAGAAAATGAAAAAATTATTTTCCGCGATTGTGTTCTCTGCGCTGGCTGTTCTCAGTGTTAACGTTTCTTTTGCCGCTGATGCGGAAAAGCTTGATGTCAACACAGCCACTGAACAGCAGTTGACTACCTTGTCCGGCGTAGGTGAAGCCAGGGCCAAGGACATTATTAAGGGGCGCCCTTACAAGGCCAAGGATGATCTGGTGAAAAACAAAATCATTCCCCAATCAGTCTATGACAAGATCAAAGAAAAAATTATCGCCAAGCAGAAATGATTCGGCAATAAAGCAGCCAAATGTATGGTGGGTTCGCGCTTTTTGCGCAACCCACCAAGCGTTGCGTAGCAACACAATAGCTTGAGTTTCCAAAGGCCGCGCAATGACCACAACCAAAATCATCGTCCTAGACGACGACCCCACCGGTTCACAGACTGTTCACGGTTGCCTGCTGCTGACACGCTGGGATGTCGACGCCCTCAAGGAGGCGTTGGCTGATGCCGCGCCGCTGTTCTTCGTGCTTACCAATACGCGAGGCATGAGTGCCGGGCGTGCTGCGGAAGTGACGCGTGATGTGTGCCGCAATCTGAAAATAGCGCTGAATGGAGCAGGCATCAACCCGGTGCTGGTGAGCCGCTCCGATTCAACGCTGCGCGGCCACTACCCCATCGAAACCGATGTGATCGCCGAAGAACTCGGGCCGTTCGATGCGCATTTTCTTGTCCCTGCTTTCTTTGAGGGCGGTCGCGTTACCCGTGACAGCATTCATTACCTCAAAGTGAATGGCGTGGATATCCCCGTGCATGAAACCGAATTTGCGCGCGACTCAGTGTTTGGCTATCGCCACAGCTATCTGCCCGATTATGTGGAAGAGAAGACGGGCGGCCGTATTTCCGCAACTGAAGTTGAGCGTTTTCTGTTGGCGGATATCCGCCATGGCGTGCTCGACAGGTTGCTGGCTCTGGAAGGCAATCGTTGTGGCGCGGTGGACGCTGAGAATTACGATGATCTGGCGCGCTTCACGGCGGATGTGCGCGTGGCGGCAGGTCAGGGCAAGCGCTTTTTGTTCCGTAGCGCGGCGAGCCTGGTGAAGGCGCTGGCTGATTTGCCACCCCAGCCGGTGGCTGCCGAGGCGATGAGTCAATTCACGCGCAATCACAGTCCCGGTGCTGTGATTGTTGGGTCTCACGTTGAGAAGAGCAGCCGCCAGTTGGCACGGCTGTTGGAAGAGGCCGGTGCAATGGGCATTGAAGTCGACGTGCGGCGGATTCCAGCAGAGCGCGATGCCGTGTTGCAAGACACATTGAAACACATCAATGCAGCCTATCAAGCTGGCAAAACAGCCGTGGTATATACGAGCCGCGGCGAAGTGCAATTCTCCGATCAGGCCGCGCGCCTGGCCTTCGGCGAAGCCGTATCTGCCCTGCTAATGGACGTGATACGCAACCTGCCGCAAGATCTGGGTTTTCTGATCGGCAAGGGCGGCATCACCTCCAACGACATGCTGAGCACCGGCCTCGCATTACGCGCCGCTCGCGTCCTCGGCCAAGTCGCGCCCGGTGTTTCGGTGGTGCGCTGCCCTGCCGATCATCCGCGTTTTCCGGATATGCCGGTGGTGATTTTTCCGGGGAATGTGGGGGATGACGATACGCTGGCGCTGGTGTGCCGACGGTTTATGCGTGAGGCTGAGTAGCGCCTTAAACGGTTCTTTCACCGCTCCAACGGCTCTGCACCCTCATTTAAAATCTTTACATAGGCGTCATAAACAAAGAGCCTGTTGCGTTGCTTGCCGGTGAGTTCACGCACCATTCCCAGCGCCTGAAGGTGTTTCATGGCGGTGGTTACAGTGGGAGTGGTAAGCGCCAGAAATTTCTTGGCTTTAGGGATTGATATAATGGGATGGGCTTGCATAAGCTGGTGCAGGCGCAGCGCGGAGGCAGGTGGCCGTGCCAGCGCTTCGATATTATGACGGTCAGTTTCGAAACGGTTCCGGATAGCTTTTGCTGTTTGAACAGCCTGCTCGGCGGTTTCCAGAACGCCCGTCAGAAAAAAGCGCACCCAGGCCTCCCAGTCACCGTCCACGCGCACCTTCTGTAAAAGATCGTAATATTGTTGACGATGGGTTTTGAAGTAGAGGCTGAGATAGAGAATGGGTTCGCTCAAGGCCCCTTCGGCACATAACAGAAGGGTAATCAGTAAACGCCCTAGGCGCCCGTTGCCGTCGAGAAACGGATGGATGGTTTCAAACTGCACATGCGCTAAGGCGGCCTTGATGAGCAGAGGGGTAGGTGCAGGGTCATCATGCAGAAACTTTTCCAGTGCGCCCATGCACTCCATTACCTTTTCAGGAGGTGGAGGTACGAACAGGGCGTTACCAGGGCGGGTGCCCCCTATCCAGTTTTGGGTGCGGCGGAATTCACCGCGCGCCTTATTGTTGCCCCGCCCCTGGGAAAGGAGAATCTCGTGAATTTCCTTGATGAGTCGAAGCGAGAGGGGGAAACCGTTGCGAATGCGCGTCAATCCATGCTTGATTGCGGCAACGTAATGAGAAACCTCCTGCACGTCATCGAGAGGGACACCTGGGGCTTCATCGCTTTCGAATAACAGCAAATCCGATAGTGAAGATTGTGTACCTTCGATTTGTGATGACAGCAACGCTTCTTTGCGAACATAGAAATAGATAAATAGCGAAGGGTCGGGCAGCAGGGTTGCCACGCCATCAAGCCGTCCCAGCGCCCGGTTGGCTTTTTCCATCAGTTCATAATGCCCGGCATCCAGCTGCAAGGGCGGGTCGGGGGGTAACGTGGGCGGTACGAAGGCCTGGTATCGCTCACCCGCAGTAGTGCATGGGAAAAAATGCCCCAACCGGCTTTTTTTCATTATTTTTCCCTTAATTATGGAGTAATTTTTATGGCTACCCATTTGTTCCAAATAAAATTGGATAGCTATTTCCGTTGGTAAAATTTACTTTACTTAGCTTTTCTTAATTAAAATATACGCCAATATTTTTTACTAATAAAGCTTTTTTAACGTTGAAGCCGCCTATGCAAGATCCAGCATCGCAAGTTGATCACCCAATACCCAATAAATCGGTGTTGATCACCGCCTTGCACCGCATCCTGCCCTCCAGTGCCGTCTTGTCCGACGCGGAAGATCTGCGCCCTTATGAATGCGATGGCCTATCCGCTTACCGCGAGCTGCCGCTGGCGGTGTGCCTGCCGGAGACGGTGGAGCAGGTGCGCGCGGTGTTGCGTGTATGCCATGACATGAGCGTGCCGGTGGTGGCGCGCGGTGCGGGCACGGGTTTGTCGGGCGGTGCGCTGCCGTTGGCCAATGGCGTGGTGTTGAGCCTGGCTAAATTCATGCGCATTCTTGAAGTTGATCCCGTAAACCGCATTGCCCGCGTGCAGCCAGGGGTGAGGAACCTCGCCATTTCGCAGGCCGCCGCGCCTTATGGGTTGTATTACGCCCCTGACCCTTCCTCGCAAATCGCCTGCACCATCGGTGGTAATGTGGCGGAAAACTCCGGCGGGGTGCATTGTCTTAAATACGGCCTCACGGTGCATAACGTGCTGGGGTTGAAGGTGCTGACCATGGACGGCGAATTGCTTGAGATCGGCGGTGCCGCGCTGGATGGCCCAGGCTACGATCTGCTCGCGCTGATGACAGGTTCGGAAGGGCTGTTGGGGGTGATCGTGGAAGTCACCGTTAAATTATTGCCCAAGCCCGAGCGTGCCCAGGTAGTGTTGGCGGCCTTCGACGATGTGGTGAAGGCGGGCGAGGCGGTGGGCAGCATCATAGGCGCGGGTATCATCCCAGGTGGCCTGGAGATGATGGATAATCTGGCGATCCGCGCTGCCGAAGATTTCATACACGCCGGCTATCCGGTGGACGCCGCCGCGATCCTGTTGTGCGAGGTGGACGGCGCGAACGAAGAAGTGTCCGATCAGATACTCAAGGTGCGTGAGATATTGAAGCAAGCGGGCGCCACCGAGGTGCGTACTGCGCGTGACGAGGCCGAGCGCCTCAAGTTCTGGGCAGGGCGCAAGGCCGCGTTTCCGGCAGTGGGGCGTATCTCGCCTGATTATTACTGCATGGATGGCACTATTCCGCGCAAACGTCTTTCCGAGGTGCTCTCGCGTATCGCCGAACTCTCGAAAGAGTATGGCCTGCCGGTTGCTAATGTCTTTCACGCCGGAGACGGCAATCTTCACCCCTTGATCCTGTATGACGCCAACAAGCCCGGTGAGCTGGAGCGCACCGAAGAATTCGGCGGCAAGATCCTCGACCTGTGCGTTGCAGTGGGCGGCACCATTACCGGAGAACATGGCGTGGGCATGGAGAAAATCGGTCAGATGTGTCATCAATTCGCGTCCGCCGAGCTGGCGCAGTTCCACGCGGTCAAGCACGCATTCGATCCGCAAGCATTGCTCAATCCTGGCAAGGCTGTGCCCACCTTGCACCGCTGTGCCGAGTTCGGCGCCATGCACGTGCATGGCGGCAAATTGTCGTTTCCTGAGATGGAGCGGTTTTGAAAATGACGCCTGATATCGACATCAGTGCCGCGCTTCAGGCCAAGGTGCTGGAGGCCATTGCGCAAGGTCGCCCCTTGCAGATTGCGGGTGGCGGCAGCAAGATCTTTTATGGCCGCGCCCCACAGGGTGAAGCTCTGTCCGTGACAGGGCACCGGGGCGTGATCAGTTATGAGCCGACCGAGCTGGTCATCACCGCCCGCGCGGGCACCAGGCTCGCCGATGTCGAGGCCTTGCTCGCCAGTCACAACCAGATGCTGCCCTTCGAGCCGCCCCATTTCACAGCTAATGCTACCTTGGGTGGAGCCATTGCCACCGGCCTATCCGGCCCATGCCGGCCCTACACAGGCAGCGTGCGCGACTTCGTACTGGGTGTCAAGGTGCTGACCGGCAAGGGCGAGATCCTGAGTTTCGGTGGACAGGTGATGAAAAACGTCGCGGGTTTTGATGTGTCGCGCTTCATGGCGGGCAGCCTGGGCACGCTGGGTATTTTGCTGGAGGTCTCTCTCAAAGTCCTGCCGCGTCCTGAGTCTGAACAGACCCTGCTATTTGAATGCTCAGCCCTTGATGCTATCCAGCGCATGAACGCCTGGGCAGGCCAGCCGCTGCCGCTCTCCGGCGCGGTGTTCGATGGCGGGAGGCTGTATTTGCGCCTTTCGGGCAGCGAGGCGGCGCTGAGTGCCGCGCGTCAAACGCTGGGGGGTGAGTTATTTCCCGATGGCACGGCCTTCTGGCGTGATGTGCGAGACCACACCTACACCTTCTTTCAGGATGATGCCCCGTTGTGGCGCCTATCAGCGCCCGCCGCAACACCGCCGTTCGACCTGCCCGGAGAATGGCTGCTAGACTGGGGCGGTGCGCAGCGTTGGCTCAAGACAAGCTGCGCCGCCGCGACGATCCGCGAGATCACAGCCAAGGCTGGCGGCCATGCCACCCTGTTTCGTGGCGGCGACCGCCAGGGGGCGGTGTTTCACCCCTTACCCCCGGCTTTAATGGCCCTGCACCGGCGGCTCAAAGCGGCGTTCGATCCTCACGGGATCCTCAATCCGGCGCGAATGTATCCGGATGTGTAATCCAGCCATAGGAATCTCTGAATTACTCAGAGCGTCCTATATTCAGCTAAGCAAGGAGATTGCGTATGAGCGAATTGACTCTTGTTATCGGCAATAAAAACTATTCGTCCTGGTCACTGCGTCCCTGGCTATTGCTGAAACATGCAGGTATTCCATTTAAGGAAATGCGAATCCCTTTATATATCGGGGATTGGCAGGCGGAAATGCTCAAATATTCGCCATCGGGCAAGGTGCCCGCCTTGCGAGATGGCGGCCTGACGGTATGGGACTCGCTGGCGATCTGTGAATACATTGCAGAGCGGTTTCCTGAGCACCTGCTATGGCCAAAAGACAAGGAAGCGCGTGCCATGGCGCGTTCGGTGAGCGCGGAGATGCACTCCGGTTTTGCCAATCTGCGCCAGAATATGACCATGAACTGCCGGAAACACTATCCCGGCAAGGGCCGTGCGCCCGGTGTGCAGGAAGACATTGACCGCATCACGGCCATTTGGAACGACTGCCGCGCACGTTTCGGCGCTGGCGGGGATATGCTGTTCGGTCAATTCGGCATTGCCGACGCCATGTTCGCACCGGTGACCACGCGCTTTATTACCTATGATGTGCCGCTCGATCCGGTAAGCGCGGCCTACGTCAAAGCGGTACAGGCCTTGCCTGCCATGCAGGAGTGGTATGATGCGGCACGCGATGAACCTGAAGTGATCGAGCAGTACGAGTACTGATATAGCCTATCGAAAGCAGACATATACTGACCCTCACCCTCTCTTTATCAAAGAGGGAAACACGATTTTTGTGAAGCATTCATGCAAACCCAGCTTAGCGATTCCATAAAAAATACCCCGCAAGGCCAGGAGGCCGACAGCATTCTGCGCGCCTGCGTGCATTGCGGTTTCTGCACGGCCACATGCCCCACGTATCAATTGCTGGGCGATGAGCTGGATGGGCCGCGCGGCCGCATCTATCTCATCAAGGAGATGCTGGAGGGCGAGGCGGTCAGCCGCAAGACGCAGCTCCATCTGGACCGCTGCCTTACATGCCGCGCCTGCGAGACCACATGCCCTTCCGGTGTGCAGTATGGCCGATTGGTCGATATAGGACGTGCCGTGGCAGAAGAGCGCGTGTCTCGCCCATGGCCGGAGCGCGTCACGCGCCGTTTGCTGCGTGCGGTGATTCCTCATTCCGGCCGCTTCGCGCCGTTGCTCAGGTTGGGTCAGATGGTGCGGCCGCTGTTGCCGGCGGCCATGCGCACCTCCATACCGTTGCGTCAGCCTTCCACCCTCTGGCCCGCGCCTCGCCATGTCCGGAAAATGGTGGTGCTGGATGGCTGTGCGCAACCTGCCATCGCTCCCAACATCAACGCCGCCACGGCGCGCGTGCTGGACCGTCTGGGCATCTCACTGCTGCGCGCCGGGAAGGCAGGTTGCTGTGGGGCGGTGAGTCATCATCTCAATGCACACGAAGAAGGCATGGATTTCATGCGCCACAACATCGACGCCTGGTGGCCACTTATTGAGGCGGGCGCGGAGGCTGTCGTGATTACCGCCAGCGGCTGCGGCGCGCTGGTGAAGGAGTATGGCCATATCCTGCGCCATGATCCGGCCTATGCCGAAAAAGCCGCGCGCGTTTCCGCGCTTAGCCGGGATATTTCCGAAGTGCTGCTGGCTGAAAAGGACAACCTGGCAAAACACTTCAGCAGCCCTAAAGGTCCAAGGCTTGCTTTCCATTCACCATGTACCTTGCAGCATGGCCAAAAACTGTCTGGTGTTGTGGAAAATATCCTGCAAACCTGCGGCTATCAGTTGACCTCCGTGCCTGACGCGCATCTGTGCTGTGGTTCGGCGGGCACCTATTCCATCTTGCAAAAAGAGCTTTCCCAGCAACTGCTGCAAAACAAACTCGCCGCGCTACAGTCCGGTGCACCTGCTGTTATCGCTACGGCCAACATCGGTTGCCTGACCCATTTGCAAAGCCGGTCGGACGTGCCGGTCAGGCATTGGGTTGAGTTGTTGGACACTAATGACGATATTTCTTTTTGAGGGACACCCCGTTCAGCTTCAGTTCAGCTTGATCGAGGTAATATATGCCCAAGCTGGAGAGAAACCTTCAGCCAAGCGGAAGGAGTAATGAGCGTAGGCCGTGCTCTCTCTGCAAAGGAGTTGGGGCTTAATGGCCGGTGAATACGTTGGGTCGCCGGTAAATGACTTGGTAATTTGAGAGGAGAAGATAATGAAAGTTCAAGCGCTTGTTCTGGGTGCCGCTCTGTCGGTTGCCGCATTGCCGTCTTTTGCTGCTGAAGGCCTGGATCTGGCCAAGGCCAGTGGTTGCCTGGCATGCCACAGCGTAGAGAAGAAGGTTGTCGGTCCTGCCTGGCAGGATGTTGCCAACAAGTACAAGGGTGATGCAGCTGCCAAGGCTGCCCTGATTGCCAAGGTTAAGGCCGGCGGCAAGGGTAACTGGACTGCCGTAACCGGCGGTGTCCCGATGCCTCCCTACTCCCCTCGCGTTGCCGATGCGGATATCGAGAAGCTGGTGACCTTCGTACTGGGTCTGGCCAAGTAATAGCCGGATAATACCCTCCCCCTCACGGGGGGTGGCACCCCGCCTCCCTCATGTAACGTCCTTTAGGGCGCCGCGTGAGGGAGGTTTTTTTATGGCTGATGAAAAGTAACATTGTTAATATTTTTCAACATATTACGTACATGTCAGCCTCCTTTTTGGCCTCATTCAGCCCCTGTTCAGCCTTGATGGGGTAGTCTGTAATCGCCTGCAATGACGAGGCGTGACAATTACTGGAGGAGACGACAATGAAGTCCTCAATGCTTGTTTTAGGTCTGGTTTTATCATCCCTTGCCGTTTCGTTTAATGCTGTCGCCGACGGTGGTAATGATCGCTATGAACGCGCTTATGGCCGGGGCTACTACGGGGGTGATTATGGGCGCCATGGGCGCCATGAGCGCCATGGTCATGGTCATGGTCATGGTCATGGTCATGGTCATGGTCATCGCTATGATGCTCGTTACAATGATCGTGATGACGATTTTGCCAATGTGATCGGCGTCGACCCCATCATCGAAATTGCGCGTATACCGTATAGCCGGCAGCAATGCTGGGATGAGCAGGTCACTTATTCCGGCGGTCGCCATGATGCGGCGGGTGCCATGATTCTTGGCGGTATAGTGGGTAGCGTGGTCGGCAATCAGGTGGGTGAAGGGCGCGGCAAAGATGCCGCCACATTGCTTGGGACGCTGGTGGGCGCCTCCATCGGCCATGACATGAGCGGGAGAAATGTGCCCCCCACTCCTGTAGTGAATCAGCGCTGCCGTAATATCACTCAGTATAATGAAAGTGAGCGCGTCGTTGGTTACCGTGTGACGTACCGTTACAGAGGCCAAACCTATGTGACACGCACCGAGCGTCATCCTGGATCGACGATCAGGGTCAGTTCGATGGTTACACCGTATGACTATTGAGCTTCCGGGTTGGATGCCCAACGCATTAAAAGCTGGCGCGCTGGCGGTGCTATTGGTAGTGTGGGTGATGCCTGCCCACGCCACGCGGGTCACGGATCATCAACCGCGGCAATTGACGCTCGATGATGCTGCCGCCGAGGTGCGCCAGGCAACAGCAGGGCGGGTGGTGTCGGCGGATGCGGCGGAGATGCGGGGGCGAGCGATGTTCCGCATCAAGGTACTTACCACCTCCGGGCAGGTGCGCATCATTATGGTCGAGCCGGAGGGCGGTAAATTATTTGAATAGAGCATAAATGGTGGGCGATGCGAATATTGGTCATTGAAGACGAAGCCTCGCTACGCGAGCAATTACTGAGCCGGTTCCGCGAGGAGGGTTATGCTGTGGATGCGGCGGCGGACGGGGAGGAAGGACTGTATCTGGGATCGGAATTTCCCTTCGATGTCGCCGTGGTGGATCTGGGATTGCCCAAGCTATCAGGCATCGAGGTTATCCAGCGTTTGCGCGCCGCGGGAAAAACCTTTCCTATCCTGATTTTGACCGCGCGCGGACGGTGGCAGGAGAAAGTTGAAGGGCTGGAGGCCGGCGGCGATGATTATCTGGTCAAGCCGTTTCACATGGAGGAGCTTTTGGCGCGCATCAAGGTGCTGCTGCGCCGCGCGGCGGGCTGGTCGCAGCCGGTGCTGCGCTGTGGGCCGGTGGCGCTGGACACCGTCTCCCAGCAGGTCAGCGTGAATGACCAGGCCGTTGATCTCACCGCCTATGAATATAACCTGCTTGAATACCTGATGCTGCATAACGGTGAGGTGGTGTCCAAGGCCGAACTTACCGAGCACCTCTACGACCAGGATTTCGACCGCGAGAGCAATGTCCTTGAGGTGCTGGTGGGGCGCCTGCGGCGCAAGCTTGACCCGGAAGGGGTGCTCCAGCCCATCGAAACCCTGCGCGGACGAGGCTACCGTTTTACGCTGGCGCGCAATTCCCATGCTCTCCCTTAACGCCCGCTTGTTGATCGCGGGCAGCCTGGTGCTGGCGGCGTTTCTTGGTCTCACCGGTTTTACGCTCGACAAGGCGTTCCGCACTAGCGCCGAGGCCGCCATGCGCGACCGCCTGCAAGGCCATATCTATGCACTGCTCGCCGCGTCCGATCTGGACAAGAATGGTTTAATGAGCGTATCGAAAGAGATGCCCGATGCTGGATTTGCTACGCAAGGATCAGGCATTTACGGACAGATCGCCTCGCATGATGGCAAGCAGGTGCTGCGTTCGCCTTCCATGGTGGGGTTGACGATACCCTTCACTCTCGGACTGGAGATGGGAACCAATCGTTTTGAGCGCGTCATTGCATCGGATGGCACACCTCTATACGCGCTGGGTTTTGGCTTGTCCTGGAAAGTGAAGGGCAAGCAGCGTGGTTTTACCTTTAGCGTTGCTGAGAACATGAACAGCTTTTATGTCCAGGTCAATAGCTTCCGGCGCAGCCTGTGGGGCTGGCTGGGTGGCGTGGCGCTGTTGCTGCTGGCGGTGCAGGGCAGCATCCTGCGCTGGAGTCTTGCGCCGTTGCGCCGTGTGGCCACCGATCTGGCGGCAATCGAAGCCGGGCGGGCTACCCAGTTGGAAGGCCGTTATCCGCAAGAACTGCGGGGACTGACCGGCAACCTCAATATTCTGATACGCGCCAGTCATGTGCAGTTGGACCGTTATCGCCATACACTGGGTGATCTTGCGCACAGCCTGAAGACCCCGCTCGCCGTCGTGCGCGGTTCCGTGGAAAGTGAAAGCTCGGTGGAGGAGTTGCGCCGCACCGTGCAAGAGCAGGTGGACCGCATGACGCAGATCGTCGAATACCAGCTCCAGCGTGCCGCAGCGTCGGGCCGCACCGCACTCGCGGCACCGGTGAACGTCAACACGGTAGTGGAGCGGATCGCCGCCTCGCTGAGCAAGGTTTACGCCGATAAGGGCGTTAATTTTTCAATCCGGATAGAGGGCGATGCCGTGTTTCATGGCGACGAAGGCGATCTGATGGAGCTTTTGGGCAACCTGATAGATAACGCCTGCAAATGGTGCCGTCACCGCGTTGCAATAACTGCCCGTCCCCTGACCGGCGCCGCTCATCGGCACGCCGGGCTGGAATTGCGGGTGGAAGACGACGGACAGGGCATCCCCCTGGAAAATGCCGACCTGGTACTGCAACGCGGTGTGCGCGCCGATGAAACCATCAACGGCCACGGCATCGGCCTTGCAGTAGTGCAGGACATCCTGCTCGTGTACGGTGGAACGCTGGAGGTCGGTAAAAGTGAGCTGGGCGGCGCGGGTTTTATAGTGCAAATGCCAGGAGCATGATGAGCGTGCGGTTTATCCTAAACCGCAGATACAAGCCACAGAGTTCACAGAGAACACAGAGGGAATAAGGGTTCGCGTGAGCGCATGGGGAGGTCTGGCTTTTGTTGCTCGCCATCTCGCGACGACGAAGGGCGTGGTTCGAGGGATTATGGGTAAACGCCGGTCATTCGCGAGTGCTCCCCGTTGGGCGAAAATCGGCTAATGGATTATTTGGGTTGAAACGAGGCTTGAGGGCATCGCGCAAAAAAGAAGGTTGTGAGGGCGGGGATTAAAAATGGTGCGCCCGGAGAGATTCGAACTCCCGACCGCCTGGTTCGTAGCCAGGTACTCTATCCAACTGAGCTACGGGCGCAATTCAAGGTGGGGCATTATCCAGACCCCCGCGCTTAGTGTCAAGAGACATCAAGCGAAATATGGCGGAGAGAGAGGGATTCGAACCCTCGATGGAGCTTTTGACCCCATACTCCCTTAGCAGGGGAGCGCCTTCGACCAGCTCGGCCATCTCTCCGGACAATCTAGATTACCCAAAGGTCTTTCAAACCACAAGGCCGAATATGTTACCACGAATAGCTGGCAAGATGGGATATCTATTTTAAGGCGCCATGCCTTTTTTCTTGGGCATGGAGCAGCGCCTGCATCCATCAATCAGAAAAATAACGCGCGTCCGCAAACCGGAATTCTATCTCACGAATAAGCATGGCCATTGCCACATCCGATGGGGCAGCAAGGGCTTTAAATACGCACCCTGTTCAGCCCGCATGGCAAGCCAAACAGGCCAGCTCTTATACGCCTAACCCTTCTTCCTCGGCGTGCGCATGCTCCTTTTCCTTCTGGATGCGTTGGTATATCTCTTCGCGATGCACGCTCACATCTTTGGGCGCATTAACGCCTATTCGGACTTGATTACCTTTAACGCCTAAAACAGTTACGGTGACATCGTCACCTATTATCAGTGTTTCACCCACACGACGGGTTAGAATCAGCATGATTCATCTCCTTAAGAAATCTAATGTATGCGTCACTTCTATGGTCTATGACTGGATCACTTCCTGCCATGATCCGCTCTTGTGTTGTATCGGCCACACGACCCGAAACTGAATACAGAAGTGCTGATCAATCCCTGCCGCAATAATGAAAAAGTTCTCAACCTTCCCTTAGATACATTGCTGCGAAGCCTGAGCCACAACAATAATGCATTGTTTTTTTAAAGCTATTTCTTATCGTCCAGATGAAATGCAGCATGCAGCGCGCGTACGCCCAGCTCCAAATATTTTTCATCCACCACAATGGAAATCTTGATCTCGGATGTGGAAATCATGCGGATATTGATTCCCTCGGCGGCCAGTGTCTTGAACATGGTGCTGGCAATACCCGCATGGGAACGCATGCCTACGCCCACCAATGAAATCTTGACGATCTTATTATCGCCAGACACCTCGCGCGCGCCCAGTTCATCCGCCGTCTGACGCAGAATGCGCAAAGCTTTGTCATAATCGTTGCGGTGTACCGTGAAAGTAAAATCCGTCGTCGCGTCTTCGGCGACGTTCTGCACGATCATGTCCACTTCAATATTGGCGTCTGCGACAGGACCGAGGATACGGTAGGCCACGCCGGGTTGGTCGGGCACGCCCAGTATGGTCAGCTTGGCCTCATCACGGTTAAACGCGATGCCGGAAATCAGCGCCTGCTCCATTGCTTCTTCCTCAGAACTAATCAATGTGCCCTGACCCTCTGCAAAAGAAGACAGGACACGCAAAGGTACGTTGTACTTGCTGGCAAACTCCACCGAGCGGATCTGCAACACCTTGGCGCCCAGGCTCGCCATCTCCAGCATCTCTTCGTAGGTAATGCGATCCAGGCGGCGCGCCTCGGGCACAACACGCGGATCCGTGGTATAGACGCCATCCACGTCGGTATAGATCTGGCATTCATCGGCCTTCAGTGCCGCCGCCAATGCCACCGCCGTGGTATCCGATCCGCCACGCCCCAGCGTGGTGATGTTGCCCGCCTCGTCCACACCCTGAAATCCCGCAACCACCAGCACCCGCCCGCAGGCCAGGTCCGAGCGCAGACGTTGCGCGTCGATATCCACGATGCGCGCCTTGTTGAAGGCGCTGTCGGTCAGGATGCGCACCTGGCCGCCGGTATAGGAACGCGCCGCACAGCCGCGCTTTTCCAGTGCCATGCTCAGCAGTGCAATGGTGGCCTGTTCGCCAGTGGAAAGCAGAACATCCAGCTCACGCGGGTTGGGGTTGGGATCAATACCCTTGGCAAGCCCGAGCAGCCGGTCGGTTTCGCCCGTCATGGCGGACACCACCACAATCAGGTCATGCCCTGCGGCGCGCGCGGCAATGACCTTTTCCGCCACGTTGGCGATGCGTTCAAGCGACCCTACCGAGGTACCGCCGTATTTTTGGACAATCAGAGCCATAGCGAGTTGCCAGAAAAAGACGCGAATTTTACTTTAATTTCAGGGAAAAGAGAAACAGAATAGACAAAAAAGCCTTAAAAACCGCCAAAAATCTCGTTTTTCGCCACGAGGAGCCCGGACAGCAAGTCAACAACCATCCACTTATGCAAGCTGCTGCCGTATCCATTCCGGCACGGCGGCAAGCGCGGCGGGGAGGGCGGCGGGGTTGTCACCGCCCGCCTGGGCCATATCAGGCCGCCCGCCACCCTTGCCGCCTACCCGCAGGGCCACCATGTTGACCAGCTCGCCCGCCTTGATCTGGGCGATGTGATCCTTGGTGACGCCTGCCACCAGGCTGACCTTGCCATCCGCCACGGCGGCCAGCACCACGGCAGCAGAGCCGAGCTTGTTCTTGAGCTGATCAACGGTGTCACGCAATGCCTTGGGGTCCACCCCTTCAAGACAAGCGGCGAGCACCTTGACGCCGTTGATCTCCACCGCCTGCGCGGCGAGGTCGCTGCCCTGGCTGCTGGCCAGCTTTCCTTTGATCTGTTCCAGCTCCTTTTCCAGCTTGCGCGCACGTTCGACAAGCTGCCCAACCTTGTCATCCACGTTATCGCGGCCTGACTTGATGGCATCGGCAATGCGCAGCAGGCGGTCTTCCTCCTCCTCCACCCACTCAAGCGCGCGCTGGCCAGTGATGGCCTCGATACGGCGCACGCCTGACGCCACGCCCGCTTCAGAGACAAGCTTGCACAGGCCAATGTCACCGGCGCGGCGCACATGGGTACCGCCGCACAGCTCGGTGGAAAATTCGCCGATGCTGAGCACGCGTACCTGGTCGCCGTATTTTTCGCCGAACAGCGCCATGGCGCCCGCGGCTACCGCCTCATCATAGGACATGACGCGGGTCTGCGCCTCACGGTTGCCGCGAATCTGCCCGTTGACCAGACGTTCGACCTCTCTGATCTGCACGGGTGACAGCGGTTCGAAGTGGGAGAAGTCGAAGCGCAGCCGCTCAGGGTCAACCAGCGAACCCTTCTGGGCGACGTGCGTGCCCAGCACCTGGCGCAATGCGGCGTGCAGCAAATGGGTGGCGGAGTGGTTGAGTGCGATGGCCTGGCGCTTGGCGGCATTGACCTGCGCCTGCACCTTGTCGCCCACGCGCAAGGCGCCGGACTTCAGCACACCACTGTGGATATGTACGCCCTCACCCTGCTTTTGGGTGCCATGAACCTCAAATTCGGCCTGGGCGCCCTTGATAACACCGGTGTCGCCTGCCTGGCCGCCGGATTCGGCATAAAACGGGGTACGGTCGAGAATAACCTTGCCAGGCTGCCCGGCTTCCAGCGCGCTTACCGCCGTGCCGTCATCCCGGTACAAGGCGATGATTACGGCTTCGTCCGCAAGGTGTTCATAGCCGGTAAAATCAGTACTCCCCTCCACACCCATCAGCTTGCCGGCATAGGCCACATCGAACTGGCTGGCGGCGCGGGCGCGTTCGCGTTGCGCCTCCATCTCGCGCTCGAATCCGGCTGTATCCAGGGTCAAGCCGTGCTCCCGGGCGATATCGCCGGTGAGATCGACGGGGAAGCCGTAGGTATCGTAAAGGCGGAATATGGTCTCGCCCGGAATCACCTTGCCCGTCAATTTGCTGATGTCCTGCTCCAGGATTTTGAGGCCGTGTTCCAGCGTTTCGGCAAAGCGCTCTTCTTCGAGGCGCAGCATCCGCTCCACCTGCTGCTGGGCGTGTGTCAATTCGGGATAGGCAGCACCCATTTCGGCAACCAGGGGCGCCACCAGCTTGTGGAAAAAGGCGTCCTTGATCCCCAGCTTGTTGCCGTGGCGAATGGCGCGGCGGATGATGCGGCGCAGCACATAGCCGCGCCCTTCATTGGAGGGCATCACGCCATCGGTAATCAGGAAGGCGCTGGCACGGATATGATCCGCCACAACCTTGAGCGAGTTGTTGTCCAGATCCGCCATCCCCGCCAGTTGCGCCGCCGCGCGGATCAGGTTGCGGAACAGATCAATCTCGTAATTGCCATGCACCTGCTGCATCACCGCCGCCAGGCGTTCCAGTCCCATACCGGTGTCCACCGAGGGTTTGGGCAAGGGGGTGAGCGTGCCGTCCGGGGCGCGGTTGTATTGCATGAACACCAGGTTCCAGATCTCGATGTAGCGGTCGCCATCGGCCTCCGGCGAACCCGGCGGTCCACCCGCCACGGCGGGTCCGTGATCGTAGAAGATTTCGGAGCAGGGGCCGCAGGGGCCGGTGTCGCCCATCGACCAGAAGTTGTCGTGCGCGCCTATCCTTGAAAAACGCGCCGGATCTACCTCGATCTCATTGAGCCAGATGCCGGCGGCCTCGTCGTCTTCCTCGAATACTGTGATCCACAAGCGCTCGGGCGGCAGCTTCAGCACTTGCGTGAGAAATTCCCAGGCGTATTGAATCGCATCGCGCTTGAAATAATCACCGAAGCTGAAATTGCCCAGCATCTCGAAGAAGGTGTGGTGGCGGGCGGTGTAGCCGACGTTTTCCAGATCGTTGTGTTTGCCGCCGGCGCGCACGCAGCGCTGGGAGCTCACGGCGCGGGTGTAGGGACGGTGCTCAAGCCCCAGGAAGACATCCTTGAACTGCACCATGCCGGCGTTGGTGAACAGCAGGGTGGGGTCGTTGGCAGGCACCAGCGAGCTGCTGGGTACCACCGCGTGGCCGTGGCTACGAAAAAAATCGATAAAGGCGCTACGGACTTCAGCACTGGTCATCATTCAATCAATCACTCATCACTATCGGCCTGCTTGAGAGCGGCCCTGATCTGTTCAGAAGTAAAACCCCGGTATTGTAGAAAACGCGCTTCTTTAGCGCGTTCGTTTAAATCGGCTGGCGGCGCGGTACCGAAGCGCTTGCGTCTTACATCAACAACCCTGTCGCGCCAGAATTCGGCGTTAACGTCCACGGCATTGCCGATCTGTTCGTCACCGATACCATGTTCACGCAATTCAGCCCGGATACGCAATGGCCCATAACCCTTGGCAATACGCGAACGCACCAAACTTTCGATAAAGCGCTCGTCGCTGAGCAGGCGCTCTTCGGCGAGCGCCTGCAAGGTATCATCGACGACGACGCCTTCCATGCCCCGTGCATTCAGCTTGCGCCGCAACTGACTGGTGGAGTGTTCGCGCCGGGCGAGCAGGTTCATGGCGGTGCTGCGCACGGCAGAAGGCTTGATCTCCCCCTCGTCCCTGTCATCATCCGGCGGGGTACGCTTCCTGTTCAGGCGTCAACCTGCTCCGTCTCAGCAGCGTGGGGCTTGTGCAGCAGCTTGGCGCGAATCTTTTCTTCGATGTCACGCGCCATATCGGGGTGTTCCTTCAGGTAGGTGCGCACATTGTCCTTGCCCTGGCCGATACGTTCGCCATTGCAACTGTACCAGGCACCGGACTTTTCGATGAAACCATGCTCGACGCCCAGTTCGATGAGCTCACCCTCGCGGGACGTGCCCTCGCCATACATGATCTCGAAATTCGCCTCTTTAAAGGGTGGCGCCACCTTGTTTTTGACGACTTTGACGCGCGTCTCGCTGCCGACAATCTCATCGCCTTTTTTGATCGCGCCGGTACGGCGGATGTCGAGGCGCACCGAAGCATAAAATTTGAGCGCATTGCCGCCGGTGGTGGTTTCGGGATTGCCGAACATCACGCCGATTTTCATGCGGATCTGGTTGATGAAGATCACCATGGTGTTGGAACGATTGATGTTGCCGGTCAGCTTGCGCAGTGCCTGGGACATCAGGCGCGCTTGCAGGCCCATGTGGGAGTCGCCCATCTCGCCTTCGATCTCGGCTTTGGGCGTGAGCGCCGCCACGGAGTCAATGACTACAACATCCACCGCGCCGGAACGCACCAGCATATCGGCGATTTCCAGCGCCTGTTCGCCGGTATCCGGCTGCGACACCAGCAGGTCATCAATATTTACGCCCAGCTTGCGGGCATAGGTGGGATCCAGCGCGTGCTCGGCGTCAACAAAGGCGGCGGTACCACCCAGTTTTTGCGCTTGGGCGATCACTTGCAGCGTCAATGTGGTTTTGCCCGAGGACTCTGGCCCGTAGATCTCAACAATGCGCCCGCGCGGCAGGCCGCCGATGCCCAGCGCGATATCCAGCCCCAAGGAGCCGGTCGAAATCACGCCTATATCGCGTGCCACGCCGCCATCGCCCATGCGCATCACCGAACCCTTGCCGAACTGTTTCTCAATCTGGCTCAGCGCCGCGCCCAGCGCCTTTTTCTTGTGTTCATCTGTCATGCTCATGTGTTTAGCACCTGTTATGTGTACCTTAATCAAGTAAAAATCCAGCGTAATCACTGGACTTAATAGAAATATTTGGCGTGGCAATAGAAATATCTGAAAAGCCCAGGACATGAGTTTTTTCAGGTTCCCCGGGAATGACCCCCATTATTTCACAGATTGCGCTGAATGGCCTAGCCCTTAGAACCTGTTCACGATTTCGATCATGGGAAGAGCGCAGCGAAGGGTTCCCAGTGCAAGGCAAAATCAAACGAAAAAGCGGAGCATACACGGAGTATGTGAGCATTTTGAGTGTGATTTTAACGCCGCAATGCGCCCTTCAGCGAGATCGAAGTGTACCCCTCCAGCCCCGCCGCCAGTTCCACAAGATAAGCGCTACGCTGCTCGCCGGTCAGGGGTGCGCTGTTGATCTTGGCGCGGTAGGCTTCGAGCAGATCGGACGCGTCGAAATGGACGTAGCGCAGCACCGATTCAACAGTATCGCCGCGTTGCGGCTGCGTGAGGCGGTAACCGCCATCAGGGGTGAGTTCGACGTTCACTGAATCGGTGTCGCCGAACAGGTTGTGCATGTCGCCCAAAATCTCCTGGTAAGCGCCGACCAGGAAGATGCCTAGCAGGTAGAGTTGCCCCGGCTGCCAGTCGTGTACCGGCAGGGTGCTTTCCACGCCTTCGCGGTCGACATACTGGCCGATGCAGCCGTCAGAGTCACAGGTCAGATCTTCGATCACGGCGCGCCGGGTGGGCTGTTCATTGAGCCGGTGCAGCGGCACGACAGGGAAGATCTGGTCGATGGCCCATACATCGGGCATCGACTGGAACAGCGAGAAATTGCAGAAATATTTATCCGCCAGTTTTTCGTTGAGTTCGTCCAGCGCCTCGCGGTGCGATTTGGCGCCCGGTTGCAGCAGCGCGCGCACCTTGTGGCAGGTGGCGAAGTAGATCTGTTCGGCACGCGCACGCTGCTCCAGGGTCAGCACGCCGTGGGTGTACATGGCCTGGGCCTCGGCCAGCCAGTGCTGCGCGTCGTGATAAGCTTCGAGCGCCGAGCGGCTGGAGAGGTTGGCCAAGCCATACCAGAGATCCTGGATGATGAGCGGCTCGTCGCTGGTGGCGGGGGTGAGCGACGCACCGTCCGGGATGCGGTCGATGTCGGTGACGTTGGTGATCAGCACCGCATGATGGGCGGTCATGGCGCGTCCTGATTCGGTAATGATATCAGGGTGCGGCAAGCCCTGTTCGGCGCAGATCTCCCACAAGGCATGCACCACGTTGTTGGCGTATTCCTCCACACTGTAATTCATGGAACAGAAACTGCGCGAGCGCGTGCCCTCGTAGTCCACGCCCAGGCCGCCGCCGACGTCAACGCAGGAGATGGGGACGCCCATGCGGTGCAGCTCGGCGTAATAGCGCGCCGCTTCGCGCATGCCATTCTGAATGTCGCGGATATTGGCAATCTGCGAGCCCAGGTGAAAATGCAATAATTGCAGTGCATCGAGCATGTCCGCCGCGCCCAGGCGCTCCACGACCTCCAGTACCTGGGACGCCGAGAGGCCGAACTTGGACTTCTCGCCGCCGGTGTTCTGCCACTTGCCCGCGCCGATCGAGGCCAGGCGCATACGCATCCCCAACAGGGGTTTGACGCCCATGTTACGCGCCTCTTGCAGGATCAACTCCAGCTCGGAGAGCTTTTCCACCACGATGTATACGCGGTGGCCGAGCTGCTTGCCGATCAGCGCCAGGCGGATGTATTCGCGGTCCTTGTAGCCGTTGCACACCACCGTGCCGCCGTTGGGATGCACCTGTGCCAGCACCGCCAGCAGTTCCGGCTTGCTGCCCGCCTCCAGCCCCACCCGCTCGCCGCCATGGCTAAGGATCTGCTCCACCACGCTGCGCTGCTGGTTGACCTTGATGGGGTAGACGGCGGTAAAGCGCGCCTGGTAGCCATCCGTGGCCATGGCCTGGCCGAAGGCGTTGCACAGCGTGTCGACGCGATCGTGCAGGATGCCGGTGAAGCGCACCAGCACTGGCAGCGCAAGGCCGGCCTGGCGGATCTCATCGGTCAGGCGATACAGATCCACCCCGGCGTGTTTGCGGTCAGGGCGGGCAAGCAGGTGCCCTTCTTCATTGACATCAAAATAGCCGCCGCTCCAGTGGGAGACGTTATAGGCGTCGCGGGCGTGCTGTATGTTCCAGTCGGTCATGGTAAAAGGGCGAATACAATGTGGAAGGTGCAAGAATTATAGCGGGTTTGGTTTCATTCCGAGGGCGAATCTTTCATAATCTTGTATCCAGAGCCTGTCTGAGAATAAATCCGTCGCAGGGATGATTTATTCACAGGCAGGCTTTTACACCTCATAGCTGGAGTTTGGCATGGCATTGGACACAAGCTGGTATACCGAAATCCACACGGCGGAAGGTTCCGCTTTTTCACTGAAAATCAAGGAGAAACTGCACGACGTGCAGACCCCTTTCCAGCGCATCGAGGTCTATGAGACGGAAGGCTTCGGCACGCTGATGACTATCGACGGCCTGGTGATGGTCACCGACCGCGACAACTTCATCTACCACGAGATGATCTCGCACCCGGTACTGTTTTCCCACCCCAACCCCAAGGATGTGCTGATCATCGGTGGCGGCGATTGCGGCACACTGCGCGAGGTGCTCAAACATCCTGGCGTGACGCGGGCGCAGCAGGTGGATATCGACGAGGGAGTGACGCGCGCCGCCGAGCTGTATTTCCCGGAGCTGTGCGGCTCCAACAATGATCCGCGCGCGGAGCTGTACTTCGATGACGGCATCAAGTGGGTGAAGGATGCCGCGCCCGGCAGCTACGACATCATCATCGTCGACAGCACCGACCCGGTCGGCCCCGCCGAAGGACTGTTCTCCGCCGCCTTTTTCCGCGATTGCCACCGTGCGCTGCGTGCGGGAGGCATTATCGTGCAGCAGAGCGAGTCGCCGCTGTATCACAAGAAACTGATCAACGACATGTACACTGCGATGCGTAGTGCCGGGTTCGACAGCACGCTGACGCTGAATTTCCCGCAGTGCAGCTATCCCTCCGGCTGGTGGTCGGCGACCATGGCCGGCAAGGGGGGTGATTTGTCGCGCTTCCGCGAGCAGGATGCATCCAACAAGACCTTCAAAACCCTCTACTACAATGCCGCCATCCACCGTGCCGCAATGGCGCAGCCCGAGTTCATGACCACCTGAAGTGAGGAGTAACCCCGCCATGCGTAACCGGCAAAATCCGATTTTATGCCGTATTGGCCTGGTTTTTTGCGCCGTGGCGGGTTTATTCTCCGTTCCGCAGGCGAGTGCGGAGAGTTACACCATCAAAGATCTGGGCGCCAATATCATCCCCTATGACATCAGCAACAACAACATTATTACCGGGATAGATGCGAATCAATCGCCTCCTGTGGCAATGGTGCTTAAAGACGGAGTAATGCAGCGTATCGCGCCAGCGACCGTGGCAAGCCGGGGGAACAGTGTCAACAGCGCTGGGATAGCAGTGGGGCATGAATATACGAATTCCACGCCGCAGCGTGCCTTTCTGTGGCAGGAAGGCAAGGGCATAAGCTACTTCGATGCCAGCGCTTTCGACGCGCGCGGTGTCAATGAGCTGGATCAAGTAGTAGGAACGGCGTTGGTAAGCGGGCAGCCCCGTGGGTTCATCTATAACTATACCACCGGGCGTATGCGCTCGCTCACGACACCGGCACTGGCTGGAAGTGAATACGAGATCAACGCCATTAACAATTTTGGGTCACTCGCGGGCAGCGCCATCGATTCGGCGGGCACCCAGTTTGCCTTTTATATCGATGCCACGGAGACGAAGCGATACAATTTTGGAACACTCGATGGGTTGGGTTTTACCTCCAGCCAGGCGAGTGCCATCAATGACGCCAATCAAGTAGTCGGCTGGGCATTCAAGGAGCCGCTCTCCGACAGCGCCAGGCGCGCCTTTGTCTGGGTGCAAGGCCCCGGCATACAGGATCTTGGTGTGATCGGCAGCGACGTCGGCAGCGTCGCCAACGATATCAACAGCGCCGGGCATGTGGTGGGCTACTCCGCGCTCAACGACGCTGGCGCCACCCGCGCCTTTTTTCATGACCGGAAGAGCGGGGGGGTGGCTGCCCTGGCAGCCGAAGTAGTGAACATTGGTTCTCGGCCGGTAACCTTGGTGTATATCGGCACGAACAGCAATGGCTTTTTCAGGAGTGTAGATGGGGGTGCGAGCATCGTTTCCCGGAATGCCGGGTTGGGCAATCTCAACATCACGGCGCTTGCTTTAGGAGCCGCAGGTACTCTAACCCTTTATGCCGGGACCAGTAGCGGTGTGTATAAGAGCTTTGATGCGGGCGATGTCTGGACCGCCATCAACAATGGGCTGGTCTATTCCGACAACAGTACGCCCCCAAGGCAGATTGTGCCCCAGATCACGGCGCTGCTGGTTGACCCGCGGTTTCCTGACGTTATCTATACCGGCACCCCTGTTGGAATGTATAGAAGTACTGATGGCGGCAACAATTGGGCGAAGTTTAATGATGGCATCGTTCAAATTCCAGTCATCAATGATCTGGCTGCTGGCAAATCCGGCAGTGGCTCCACGATTATTTACGCTGCCACGAGCGGCGGTGTCTATGCGAGCGTCGCGGGAGCGCGCTGGGAATTAATACAGGGAAACCTAGCGGAGCAGAACATTAGATCCATCCGGCCTGGTGCGGGTGTGCTTTATGTAGGTGTCGGCACCAATATATATAAGGGTGTGTTCGACGTGGGCGGCTGGCAGTGGACTCAGCTTAATGATGGTCTTGCCGGAGGCGTGGTGCGAACACTGCGCACCTATTGTCCTGGCACGCCATGTACCATTTATGCTAGTTTAAGCAGTGGTGTGTACAAACTGATCGATGGACAGAGCACCTGGGAGGCCATGGCCAAGACGGGGCTTACAGATCCCGACGTTCTCGCTCTGTCGGTCGTGCCCACGACGCTCAATCCCACTGTCTTTGCCGGGACCCTGAGCGGCATGTTCCGCATCGCCGAAGGGAACGCAAGCTGGACATTGACCAACAACATGCAGGATCTCAACGGCCTGATCCCGGCAAATTCCGGTTGGCTTCTCTTCAATGCCTCTGGTATCAATAACGCCGGGCAAATTGTTGGCTGGGGCGCATTCAACGGGCAGATGCACGGCTTTCTGCTGACCCCCTCTCTGGAGGGGGTGGCAAAGGTGCCAACGGCGAAGCTCTCCATCACAAAAACCGTGTCCCCCGGCCCTTACCAGCAATATGTTCCGGTCACATTCACCCTTACAGTAACCAATAACGGTCCCGACAAAGCCACGGGCGTGGTGGTGGCCGACTGGCTGCCGGATAACGTCATTTTTCGTTCCACGCAGGCAACGTCATGCGACGCGACCAACGATAACATCCTGACCTGCAAATTAGGCGATTTGGATGTCGGCAAAAGCGTGTCCGTCAGGGTTGTTGTGAGTCCAAATGGCCCGGATGTCACGTTTAACAACACCGCCCGCGTTATCTCCAATGAATCCAATCCCGAGTTTTCCAGCATCGGCAACTCGTCGGCCGGCGCATCGACCAACAAATGCTTTATCGCCACTGCTGCCTATGGCTCCTTCCTGGATCCGCATGTCCAGGTGTTGCGTGATTTCAGGGACAGACACTTGCTGACCAATACGCTGGGTCGAGACTTCGTGGCGTGGTATTACCGGAATTCTCCGCCTCTTGCGGCGTTTATCGCCCGGCACGAAGGCTTGAGGATGGCCGCACGGGCGGCGTTGACGCCCGTGGTATATGCGGTGAAGTATCCCTGGCCTGCCTTGGGACTATTTCTAGTGGGGGCGACGGGCCTGTTGATGGGCTGGAGGCGACGGACTTTGCTAGCAGCCTGATTCGGGTTTCTTTATGGGGCGCACCATTTGTCAGGTGTAGGTTTGGTCTCGGCAACCGCTCCATGCGTTGCCCTACCTCCGATGTACATGGATGTGTGAGTGCCGCAGGCGCAGGATGCGCAGGAGTGGCCTGCATCCATGCAGTCGAAGGAGCGCAAGCCCCGGACCCAACGAATCATAGCCTGGAGTAATGTTGGGTCCGCTTCGCTTGACCCAACCTACCTCTGATCGGCTTATGACACAGCAGGATTATGGGGCGCACCACTTTCCAACCTCGCCGCGCGTATCTTCAATTAATTTTTTACGCTCATCCTCATTGAGCAGGCGCCGTTCGCCGTCATTACCCGCATCAGTGAGCATCGCGGCAGCTTCGTATTTGCTTAGACGCTCTTTCATCTGCGTGCAGCGTTGAGTGATTTGCTCCTGCGCTTCCTTGGCGTTGCTGATGGTGTCATCCTGTTTTTTCTGTGCTTCCGGCTTGGCTTTGGGCGGTTTGCTCATGGCTTCTCGCCGTTGCCGCAGGGCTTCATCCACGGGTGGCGGGGGCGGGATGTCGAGTGGACGTGCCGTGCTGTTCTGAGGCTGGTCACCATAGTGTACCCGGCCCTGGGCGTCTACCCATTTGTAAACGCCGGCAGCCTGCGCGACTGCCCCGCAAACCAGGATCATCAGGCTTGCTGCTATCAAAGAGTATTTCATTGTGTTTTCCGGCATTGCCATAATCTTTCACAAATAACGGCATTTTATGGCGCTCCCTTGAGAGGCGCTGCAAATACGACAATACGATCAGCTTAGAACCTGTTCACGATCTCGATCAAGGGATGCAGCGCAAGGCAAAAATAGCCGAAAAAGCGCAGCATACACGTAGTATGTGAGCATTTTGAGGCTATTTTTACGTGAACGGGTTCTTAGATTCTTACCTTCTTCCCGCTGCTGATGATGACGCCATCCCGTTTTCTTTGCGCTTCCGGTTTGGCTTCGGGCGGTTTGCCCATGGCTTCCCGCCGTTGCCGCAGGGCCTCATCCACAGGTGGCGGGGGCGGGATGTTGAGCGGCTGAGCCGTGTTGCTCTGAGGCCGGTCACCATAGTGTATATGGCCCTGGGCATCCATCCATTTGTAAACGCCGTCAGCCTGCGCGGTTGTCCCGCAAGCCAGAACCATCAGGCTTGCTGCTATCAGAGAATGTCTCATTGCGCTTTCCGGCATTGCCATAACCCTTAACCGGTAGCGGCATTTTATGGCAGGTACTTGAGGCCGCCGCAAATCAGGCGATGCGAGCAGGCCCTTACTTTACCGCTATTCTCGCTCGGTTGCTGTCGATAATCTTGCTGCCGATGCCCTTGACCTGATCCAGGCCGTCAGCGGATTTGAAGGGTCCATGCTGTTTTCGATAGGCGACGATGGCTTCTGCCTTCTTGAGGCCGATGCCTTGGAGTGTGTCGTCCAGGGTTTTGGCGTCGGCGGTGTTGATGTTGACCTGTTTTTGGGAAGTGCCCCCTGTTTTTTGAGCATCATCTTTTCCGGGGAGGCGTCCTTCCGCCAGCGGTGCAGATTCGGTTTTTAGAGATGCCGGGGTTGCCGATGAAGATGGAATATCGAGTTCCCGTGCCTTTGCCTTTTTGCTGCTTTCAGGGTCATTACTGTAGTGCGTCTGGCCTTGCGCATCCGTCCATTTATAAATGCCGCTGCCAGCCCACAGAGGAGGGGTTTGGATCAATATCAGCCAGAGGAGCGCTGTTATAGCGTTTTTCATGGTTGGTCTTCGGTGTGTGGAGAGGGAAAAATAATTATAACAAATCGCATGGTTTGGGTATCGTTCACCCCGTACCAAAACAGGGCTCCCTCATTAAAAAGTAGGTGACAAATCTGTAGAAATCTGTCATTTCAGGTTTTTTCTGCAAGGATCGCCTGAAATGGAGGACAGCT
>LNFM01003144.1_pt1 | contig 68642 bp, 64 predicted proteins | sample 596031 | NCBI WGS metagenome assembly LNFM01 (sample SAMN04254537, study PRJNA301005) | activated carbon metagenome | isolation source: dual media filters at the Ann Arbor, Michigan drinking water treatment plant | place: USA: Ann Arbor
GGCAAGCTAGTCGGCATGGTGAGCGCCCACGACCTGCTCAATCTGCGTCTACAGGAGGTTCAGTCAGAAGCGCGGGCCATGCAAAACTATATTCATGGCAATACGTGAGGGATCTCTGCAAATTATACAGTGCGTTAGTGTGGGTTCGACTAGGGTCGAGACTTTCCGGGCCCCGATCCGAGCGGATGTATTCGGGCGTCGCACGGTATCGCGGTGAAGGGCTCGATCAAGGGTGTCGGAGCGAGCACGGCCTACATCGAGAAGGCGAGCCTGTGGGAGAATTCAGGCCACGCTTACCAATCAGTCGTAGTAGCTTTGGCGCGCCTCGGATGCTTCCGGCGGCACTCGCAAGCCGATGGCTGGAATATCGTAGCGCTCCAGCGGAAACGTAGTTATCAGTTTCATCAACGCTGGGGCGGCGCTTCGTGGGAGGATGATCGGATGCACATGCGTATGGCATCGCATCGTAGGGTTAGCGGTCGCAGCCTGGCGTAGGTGGCGCACCCGGCACGATTCGAACGTGCGGCCTCCACCTTCGGAGGGTGGCGCTCTATCCAGCTGAGCTACGGGTGCATCAAGTGCGCTACTAACGCGGCGACCTCGCGTCGGTCAATCGACTAGACCAGACATTATCCCAGTTCGATCGATCACGCGCAACCGAGATCCCCATTCTCGAGATCCCCATTCTCACCGCAAAACCATCACGCGCTTAACTCTTGCTCGAACGGCATGCCATCGCGCGAAGGAATGCCGACAGCAGACAAGCATCGCACAGAAGCGAATGTCTGAGCTTGCGCGTTTCGCTCGCACGTCTCACGCGCGCTACGCCGCAGCACGCCAGACTACGTCTCACGCTGCTTCCGTGGTGCTTCCGCGACGAATTCGGGCGCGGCGAGAACAAAAAACGATCTTGCTAAGTGCCCGGAAATATGAGAGAAAATGGCGCACCCGGCGAGATTCGAACTCACGACCTCTGCCTTCGGAGGGCAGCGCTCTATCCAGCTGAGCTACGGGTCCGGCGCGGCGGACCATACCGGAGCGGGGCAACGGGCGCAACGCGGCCTCCTTCCCGCGGTGACGATCCCGGGTGACGGTCCGCGCCCTGCGCCAGCCAGGGGAATGGCCCATGCCATGCCAGGTCGGCGCTACGGCTCGCCGGCCGCCGGCTCGGTGCCGCACGAGATAAATACCGTCATCCCGACCGGAGCCGAGCGCAGCGAGGCGTAGTGGAGGGACCTCTCTTGTTGCAGCACCAGCAAGAAGGGTCGCCATCGGAGTGGCGCGCTCCCGGCGATGAGTTACACCCGCCTTGCGTTGTCCCGGGCGAATGCGGCGGCGGCCCGGTCGACCAGCGCCTTGCGGTCGATCTTGTTGGTGCCGGCGAGCGGCAGCTCGTCGACGAACCAGACGGCGCGGGGATGCGCGTAGGCCGGCCCGTTGTCGAGGGCGAAGCGGCGCAAGGCGTCCTCGCTCGGCGACGTCCCGGGCTTGGGCACGACGAATGCCACGGGAAGCTGGTACTTGATCTCGTCGGCCACCGGCACGACGCAGACCTGGGCGACGTCGGCGTGGCGGCCGAGCAGCTTCTCGACCTCGCCGGGATAGACGTTCTCGCCGCCGCACTGGAACATGTCGTCGGCGCGGCCGACGAAGAAGACGAAGCCGTTGGCGTCGCGCCGCACGACGTCGCCGGTGTCGTACCAGCCGTCGATCAGGCGCTTCCTTGTGTCGGCCTCGCGGTTGAGATAGCCGCTCATCAGCGCCGGCGTGCGGATGTGCAGCACGCCTTGGTCGGGATCGTCACCGACGAGCTTCACCTCGATGCCCTTGCGCGGATAGCCCAGCGCGCCCATCGGCTTGGCGATGCCTTCGGGGTGGGGGCCGAAGGCGATCGGCCCCGATTCGGTGGTGCCCCAGCTGTTGGCCGTCTCGGCGTTGGGGAACAGCCGATGCATCTGCTCGAAGAACTCGGGCGTCGACGGCGCCGAGCCGGTGACGGCGACGGTGACGCAGGAGAGGTCGGCCTTCGCCAGCTCGGCGGTCTCGCGCATCACCAGGGCCAGCATGGTCGGCACCGAGGTCACCATGTCGACTCGCAGCCGGTCGATGGCGCGGATGTAGCCGGCCGCCGTGAAGGCGGTCATCAGCACGATGGTGCCGCCGTTGATCATCACCAGCTTGGCGCTGAACAGGCCGTTCATGTGGAACAGCGGGGCGGCGATGATCGCCTTGCGGCCCTCGATACCGGGCCGCTGCTCGGGCGTCGCGCCGGTCGCCCAGATGTAGCCGCCGTGGCTGAGCGGCACCCCCTTGGGCAGGCCAGTCGACCCGGAGGTGTAGAGCACCATGGCGGTTTCCTCGAAGGCCATGTCGAGCGGCGTGAACGGGCCGGGATCGAGCAAGGTGTCGAGCTGCTCGATCGCCACGGTCGGGACCAGCTCGGCGACCAGCGGCGCGCGCTCGGCGTCGGCGATGGCGAGCGCCACGGCCGAGTCCTTCATGATGTGCGCCACCGTCTCGCGCGGCAGCTTGTGATTGACGCAGACCGAGACCAGGCCGGCCGCCATGGTGGCCATGTAGAGGATCAGGTAGTCGGCGCTGTTGGCGGCGACGATGGCGACCGCCTGGCCACGCCCCAATCCAGGCTTCAGGGGCCCGCGCTTCAGCAGGCCGCGGGCCAGGGCGGCGATGCGCGCCCGGCCCTCGCCGTAGCTCAGCCGCAGCTGCTCGTCGCCCTCCGGCGAAAGCTGGATGATCAGCGGACGGTCGTCCGGCGCGGCGGGATCGAGGATGGCGGCGAGGTTGGTCAGGCTCATGGTGAACTCGGGCAATGCAAGCGACGCGCCTAGCGGCTGCCGCGGCGGTGGAACTGCGAGCCGCCGTACGACTGGTCGGTCGGCACGATCTCCATATAGCTCACATCCATGCGCTGCGGGGCGCCGAGCACGAACATGATGGCCTCGGCGATGTCGTCGGGCTGCAGGCAGTCGAAGCCTTCGTAGAAGCGCCGCCGGCCCTCGTCGGGATCATCGAGCAGGGCGATATGGGCGCCGGTCTCGACCCGGCCGGGCGCGATCTCGCTCACCCGCACGCCCGAGCCATGCAGGTCGAGCCTGAGCGTCTGGCCGAGATTGCGCAGCGCCGCCTTGGTCATGGCATAGACCGGCATGCCGGGGACCGGCCAGGCAGCGGCGATCGAGCCCAGCAGGACGACATGGCCCCGGCCGCGCGCCTGCATGCCCGGCACGGCGGCGGCAAGGCAGTTGAGCGTGCCCTTGAGGTTGACGTCGAGCAGCAGGTCGATGTCGTCCGGCGCCGTTTGCCACGAGGCGCCGCCGCGCACCGGAGCCGAGGCGTTGGCGATCAGGATGTCGGGATCGAGGCCGCTCAGCGCGCTCAGCACGGCGTCGCGGTGGGAAATGTCGAGCGCCAGCGGCCGGCAGCCGGTCTCGCGCGCGAGATCGCTGAGATCGTCGGCCGAGCGCGCCACGGCGTAGACCTCGAGCCCGCCGATGCACAGCTGGCGGACCGTCGCCGCGCCGATGCCGCGACTGGCGCCGGTGACGATGGCGGTGCGATAGCGATCGAGCGACATCGGGGCTCCCCTCTCTCCACAGGCGATCTTTGTACTACGCAGGCCGGCACGTGCTAATCACCCGGAGACGGCGATCATGTTCCTCCCCGGCTCCGCCGGGGAGGCGTCGCCGCCTTGCGGCGACGGAGGGGTCATGAGCGTTGCAATTCATGACCCCTCCGTCCGCGAAGACGCAGACATCTCCCCAGCGGGGCTGGGAGGAAAGGAAGAGGGAGGCTTGCAATGGCGAAGAAGCTGTTTCCGGATGGCACCGAGGTCGCGCCGTTCTATGTGCGGGCGGTGGGCAGCGGGCCGTTCGTGTTCGTCTCGGGCACGACGTCGCTCGATGCCAAGGGGCGCGTGCAGGGCAAGGACGCGGCTCAGCAGACGACCATCACCATGCGCAAGATCGAGACCGCCCTGAAGGCGGCCGGGGCGCGGCTGGCCGACGTCACGCGGATGACCATCTTCATCACCGACATCCGCGACATGGGCGCGGTCACCAAGGCTCTCTCCAAGTCGCTGCGCGGCGCAGTCATCTCGTCGACCCTGGTGGCGGTAAGCGCGCTCGCCGTGCCGGGCCTGCTGGTCGAGATCGAGACGACGGCGGTCGTCGACAGGGGGCAAGCGAAATAGTCCGGGCCGCGCGCCGCTGTACGATCTCTCGCGGGGCTCGGGATGACGGTATCGATGTCATCCCGAGCCCCGCGAGGAGCTTTGCTCCTGCTTCCTGTTGGATACGGAGACTATACGCATCGGGTGCTGGCCTGTACTCTCGGTCCACCCGATGGCGATCGGGCAACAGGGGGAACTCATGACATCGCGATCGACGCTGCGCTGGATGCTGAGTCTTGCCGTCGCCGGGCTGGCGGCGGCCTGCGGCGACGCCCGATCCACGCCCGGCAACGATCCGATGACCCGCACAGATGCCAAGGTCGTCACCTGGTCGGACGGCAAGCCCGCCATCGAGGTCAATTGCGGGATGCCCGGCGATTGCCAGACCCGGGCCATCGCCATGTGCCGCGAGAGCCGCGGCAACTACAGCGTGCTGGCGATGACCAACATGCCGACCCGCGGCGACGCCAGCACCGTGCGGGGGCCGGCTTCCGTCGTAGTGCGCTGCACTTGACCGGCCGCCGGCCGGATCGGCGTCACGGCGGTTGACGCCCGCCGCGCGCCGGCCGAAGCTCGGAGAAAATCTGCCAAGTGTTAGGAAAATGCCATGGCTGAAATCCTCGCCCTCGGTATCTCGCACTACCCTCCGCTGTGGGGCGCCGACGAGCGCATGGCATGGATCCTGAAGCGCATGCTGCAGAACCCGCGCCTGCCCGAGGCGCTCAGGACGCCGGCCGGGTGGCCCGAGGCGATGCGGGCCGAATGGGGCAACGACGAGGGCGCCTCGTCGGCCGCCCGCCATCGCGCCGACCTGGTCGGCTGGATGGAGAGGACGCGGGCGGCGCTCGACGCCTTCGATCCCGACTTCGTGCTGATCTGGGGCGACGACCAGTACGAGAACTTCAAGGAAGACGTCGTGCCGCCCTACTGCGTCAGCGCCTACGACCGCTTCAAGTTCGCCGTGCCGCCGGGCAACGTGTGGGGCGAGACCGACAAGACCTACGATCTGCCGGGCCATCGCCAGGCGGCCAAGCATCTGGCGAGCGTGCTGATCGAGGAGGGCTTCGACACGGCCTACGCCTACAAGCCCTTGCACCATCCTCTGGGCCATGCCTTCACCAACGCGATCCTCTATCTCGACTACGCCCGTCGCGGCTTCGGCTATCCGATCGTGCCCGTGTCCATCAATTGCTACGGCCGGCGCGTGCTCGCCCAGCGCGGCGGCCTGCCGGTGTTCGACCGCGAGATCGGCGAGGCCGACCTCGATCCGCCGGCACCGACACCGCGCCGCCTGTTCGATCTCGGCGCGGCGACGGCGCGCATCCTCGCGGCCTCGCCGTGGCGCGTCGCGCTGCTCGCCTCGTCGGGCTGGTCGCACGCCTTCCTGACGGCCAAGAACCACTTTCTCTATCCGGACACGCCGGCCGACAAGCGCATGTTCGAGGCGCTGCGAAGCGCCGACTGGCAGGCCTGGCGCAATTGCCCGGGCGCCGCCGTCGAGGACAGCGGCCAGCAGGAAATCCTGAACTGGATGTGCCTGGCCGGGGCGCTCAGCGAGCTGGGACGCAAGCCGCAGGTCACCGGCCTGGTCGAGACCTGGATCTTCAATTCCTCCAAGGCCTTCCTGATCGCTCCGCCGAGCTGAGCCCCGTCATCCGATTGGGCTGGCGCCCGGCTCGACGATGCCGCCGGCGAGCAATCGCATCAGCTCGTCGGCGACGTCGTCGGGCGAGAGCGGGCCGTCCGGGCTGTACCATTCGGCGACCCAGGTGAGCGCGCCCATGCTCAGCATGCGCACCACCGAGAGATTGAAGCCGGATCGCAGCAGGCCCTTCTTCTGCGCCTCGGCGAGCAGGTCGGCGAAGATGGCGGCGTACGCGCGTTCCTGCTTCATGTGATGGTCGCGCAGCCGCTTGGGCAGGCGGCGGATCGCCTTCAGGCGCGACGAGAAGTGCTCCTGCAGCGTGTAGGCGAGGTGGGCGCGCAGCGCGGCGCGCAGGCGGTCGAGCGGTGAGCTGGCAGGCCCGGCCTCGTCGATCGCCTGCATCACCGCCATGCGGGCGCCGCCGACACCGCTCTCCAGCACCGCGCGGATGATCTCGTCGCGCGAATCGAAGTGATAGTAGATGCTGCCCGCCTTCATCTTGGCGCCGGCGGCGATGCGGCGCAGCGTGACGCGGTCCGACCCGTCCTCCTGGACCAGCCGCTTGGCGACCTGGATCAGGCGCGCCCGGGTCTTGTCGGCCTTGGTCTGTCTGTCCCTTCCGGCGTCCTCGACCGGCAGCGTGGCCCGCTCGGGCCGGGCAGGACGGTCAATCTTCATCGGTCGGTCTTACGTGACGGGAAGGTCGGGGTTCAAGGATCATCAAATGATGATCGTGAGCTTTCCCGGGTAGAGCATGTCCATGTCGAGGATCGAGCGCTTGGCCTTGATCTTCCACGGCCGGATCGTGCAGTCGATGCGGTAGCGGTGCTTGCCGTAGTAGGTGTCGACGACGCCGCGCTTGGCCCGCCAGGTGACGAAATTGCAGCTCACCTCGGCCACGCCGGCCTCCATGCCGGTGATGCGCACATTGCTGATCATGTGGCGCTGGCGCGAGCGCGGAAACTCCGAGTGCGCCTCCTTCTTCTTCAGCCGCTCGATGCGCTCGCGCAGGCGGACATAGTCGTCGGCGATGTAGAACAGCGACGTCGCCGGGTCGGTCTCGTCGGCATCGCCGGTCGGCGGCACCTCGTAGGTGGCGCCCTCCGCGAACATCGCGAACCATTCCTCGATTCGCCAGTCGTCGAGCAGGTCGGCCTCGAGATAGAGGAAATCCTCCATGCGGGCGCGCAGGCCGGGATCGTCCAGGCTCGGGGCGGCGGCGAGGCGCGCGTCGTTCATCGCGCACCCGCCATGCGCTGGCGCCATTGCCGCCAGAAGCAGCGCATCTGCTCCTCGTCGTCGTTCATCGGCTTGCCGACGCGCGGCATGCCCTTGGAGATGTCGTTCCACGCCACCTCGCGCCTGTTCCTGTAGCCGCGCTGGCAGTTCTCCAGCGCCTCCTGGTCGTCGGGCGTGGCGAAGCCGCCTGGCCCCAGGAACTCGAGGAAGTTGAACAGGCGGAGCTTGCGCAGCTCGCTGTCCTCCCCGCGGGCGGCGAGCGCCCAGGCGCTGACGGTCATCCGGTCGGGCGCCTCGGGATAGAAGGTGCGGATGGTGATGGCCATGATGTCGTTGATGACCAGGTTGGGGAAGATCAGCATGTTGCGGCTGGTCTCGGCGATGCGCAGCCCGCGCTCCTCGCCGAAGCGCTGCACCAGGTTCTGCCGCAGCCGCTCGACCAGCTCGCGCTTCTCCTCGCCCCACGACGGCACCCAGCGGGCAATCGGCCGGCCCCACGGCGAGGCATACTCGATGACGGCATGGCCGTTGCCGAGATCGGTTATGCCGCGGGCCGTGAAATCGTTGTTCCCCGAGTTCATGCGCAGGCTGCCGATGTTCTTGAGATAGTCGAAGTAGGTGCTGTGCACCGGGAAGCCGTGGAAGGCGTCGATGCTGTTCTCGGCCAGCAGCTTCCAGTTGGCGTTGATGCGGTATTGCTGGCCGCTGCCGACCACCTCCATGCCGGCCTCCGACTGGTCGGCGACGAGATCGATGTATTCCCGGGCGCCGGCCAGGTAGTCGGTCAGGGGCATGGCGTTGCGGTCGAAGTTGACGAACCAGAAGTCGCGGTAGCTTTCCAGGCGCGGCACCTGGGCGAGGTCGGCGCAGCCGCCGCCGTAGTGCTCCTTGCCGTAGTTGCCCTCCTCGAAGCGCGAGGCGAAGCGGCCGTTCACGTTGAACGACCAGCCGTGATAGAAGCAGCGGAACGACAGCGCGTTGCCCTTGCGCTCGCGCACCACCATGGCGCCGCGATGCGGGCAGGTGTTGAGGAAGGCGTGCACCGCCCCGCCGCGATCGCGGTTGAAGATCAGCTCGCGTCCGCCGACCGCGCGAGTGATGAAGTCGCAATTGCCGGCGATCTCCGAGCCGTGACCGAGGTAGAGCCAGCACCGGTCGAAGATGGCGTCGTGCTCGCGTTCGAGCACCGACTGCTCGGTGAAGGCGCGCCGCGCCACCCGGAACAGGTGCCGCTCGCGGTCCTCGACCACCATGTCGACATCGCCCGATGGGATCTCCGGATTGACCAGGGCGGTGTCCATGCGTTCCTCCGTGCCGACCGTCAAATCTAACAATTGTTAGGAAGTGTATAGCCTGATAGACGATGGGGTCAACCGGAGGGAGGACAGCGATGGACGACAGAGCCCTTGCCCGTGCCGTGGTCGACCCGCAGACCTACGTCGACCAGTCGGCCTACGATGCGCTGTTCACGCCGCTGCGCCGCTCCTCTCCGGTGCGCTGGGTGGCGCCCGACGGCTACCGGCCGTTCTGGCTGGTGACCCGCCATGCCGACATCCTGGAGATCGAGCGCCAGCCCGAGCGCTTCCTGAACGGTCCGCGCTCGACCCTCGCCACGCTGGCCGACGAGGAGAAACTGGCGCGTTTGACCGGCCGGCGGGATTCGGCGCTGCGGACGCTCGTCAACATGGACGACCCCGATCATCGGCTGTTCCGCGCCATCGCCCAGGCCTGGTTCATGCCGCCCAGCCTGCAGAAGCTCGATCGCCAGATTGCCGTCCTGGCGCGTGAGTTCGTCGACCGCATGGAGGCCATGGGCGGCGCCTGCGACTTCGCCCGCGACATCGCCAACTGGTATCCCCTGCGCGTCATCATGACCATCCTGGGCGTGCCGGCCGAGGACGAGGCCTTCATGCTGCGGCTCACCCAGGAGCTGCTGGGCTCGACCGATCCGGAGATGCGGCGCGACGGCGCCCGGCGGGAAACCTACAAGGATTTCTTCGCCTATTTTGCCCGCATGACCGCCGACCGGCGGCGCTCGCCGCGCGACGATGTCGCCACGGTGATCGCCAACGCATCGCTCGACGGCCGGCCGATCGGCGACCTCGAGGCCTCGTCGTACTATGTCATCATCGCGACGGCGGGCCACGACACGACGAGCTCGACGACCTCGGGCGGGCTGCTGGCCCTGATGCAGACTCCGGGCACGCTCGATCGCCTGCGGGCCGAGCCCGACCTGCTCGGCCGGGCGGTCGACGAGATGATCCGCTATGTCTCGCCGGTGAAGCATTTCTTCCGGACGGCGAGAGAGGACTATGTCCTGCGCGGCCGGCAGATCAGGGCAGGCGACAGCCTGATGATGTGCTATCCATCGGGCAATCGCGACGAGGACGTGTTCGAGGACCCGTTTGACTTCCGCATCGATCGCTCGCCGAACCGCCATCTCGCCTTCGGGTTCGGGGCGCATCTCTGTCTCGGCATGCATCTCGCCCGGATGGAGATCCGCGCCTTCTTCCGTGAATTGCTGCCGCGCCTCGACCATGTCGCGCTGGCCGGCCCGCCGGCCTGGGTCGAGACCAATTTCGTCAGCGGCCTCAAGCGCCTGCCGATCCGCTATGCCTTCACCAGGGCGGCGGCGTAACCGGTGCTGTCTGGTCGCGTTCTGGCCTAGCCTGGCAAGCGAACGAGCCTGGGACGCCGCTCGATTCCCAGCCACAGATGAACGCAGATGAACACAGATCGATCGAACTCGAATCGATATCCAAGGATCGATGAAGCCTCCTCGGTTGGCTATCATGTCGAGTATCCGCGTTCATCTGTGTTCATCCGTGGCTACCTTTCTTGGCGAAGCACGAGAAGGGTGTGCCGAGCTGGTCTGGGCTGGGAACTCGCCGGAGCATGACCGGACAGCAGCTCGTCGTCGTCGGCGCCGGCCATGCCGCTGGCCAGCTCGTGGCCAGCCTGGCGCAGGAGAAATTCACGGGTTCCGTGACTCTGGTCGGCGATGAGCCCTATCTGCCGTACCAGCGACCGCCCCTGTCCAAGAAGTTCCTGGCGGGCGAGCTGGCGCTCGACCGGCTCTACCTGAAACCGGCGGCGTTCTACGAGAAGTTCGGCACCCGGCTGCTGCTCGGCCGCCGCGTCGAGCGCATCGACCGGCCAGCGCACCGCGTCGTTCTCGATGACGGCTCGAGCCTCGACTATACGACCCTGGTGATCGCCACCGGCAGCCGGGCGCGCACGCTTTCCCTGCCCGGCGCGGAGCTGCCGGGCATCGTCTCATTGCGCAGCATCACCGACGTCGAGGCGATTCGGGCGCGGTTCCCGGCGGGCAGGTCGCTCGCGGTCGTGGGCGGCGGCTATATCGGCCTCGAGCTGGCGGCTGTCGCGGTCAAGCTGGGGCTCGCCGTCACCGTGCTCGAGGCAGCGCCGCGGCTCATGATGCGCGGCGTCGGGCCGGTCGTCTCGTCGTTCTACGAGCGGCTGCACCGCGAGGAAGGGGTCGCGATCCACACCGGGGTTGCCGTCAAGGGCTTCGAGGGCGATCGCCGCGTCGAGCGCGTCGTCTGCGAGGGCCTGCAGGTTCCGGCCGACCTGGTCGTGGCCGGCGTCGGCGCACTGCCCAATGTCGAGCTTGCTCAGGCGGCGGGTCTCGCGACCACCAATGGCATCGACGTCGATGCGCGCTGCCGCACCGGGGATCCGGCGATCTACGCCATCGGCGACTGCACCAACCAGCACCATCCCCTGCTCGACCGGCGCCTGCGGCTGGAGTCGGTGCACAATGCGCTCGAGCAGGGACGCATGGCGGCGGCGGCGATCTGCAATCTGCCGGCACCGCCGGACCAGGTGCCGTGGTTCTGGAGCGACCAGTACGACGTCAAGCTGCAGACCGCCGGCCTGTCGGATCGGCACGACCAGGCGATCATCCGTGGCCGCCCGGACGAGGGACGTTCGTTCGCCGTGTTCTACCTTTCCGATGGCGTTCTGGTGGCCTGCGATGCCATGAACCGGGCGGCGGAATTCATGATGTCCAAGATTCTGGTCGGCGCGCGGGCGCGCGTCGACGCGGCGAAGCTCGCCGACGAACGGGTGGCGGTGAAGGACTGCCGATCATAGCGCTGAACGAGTGAGTGGATCGACCGATGGCAAAGATCACTTTCGAGACGACGGACGGGCAGGAGCACACGATCGACATCGCCAACGGGCTGTCGATCATGGAAGGCGCCGTGCGCAACATGGTGCCCGGCATCGATGCCGACTGCGGCGGCACCTGCTCGTGCGCGACCTGCATGGTCTATGTTCCGCCGGAATGGGCGGGCAAGCTGCCGCCCAAGAAATCGGACGAGGAGGCGATGATCGAGTTCTGCCCTCTCCACAATGAGACTTCGCGCCTGTCCTGCCAGATCGACGTCACCGATGAGATGGACGGCCTGCGGCTCAAGGTGCCGGAAAGCCAGCGCTGAGGGGGCAGAATCAAACGACATCCTCATCCTGAGGAGCTGCGCGCAGCGCGGCGTCTCGAAGGATGGGCACCACAGACGGTCTTTGTTGCCCATCCTTCGAGACGCTCCCGGCGGGTGCTCCTCAGGATGAGGTTTTGCTGGTCGCGACCGGGCTCAGGCACCAAGCAGCCGATTGATCCGGTCTCCGCCGAGATAGCGCAGCAGCGCGAAGGGGCCGCCGAGGTAAGCCGGAAAGCCCAGGTCGACGACCATGGCGTAGTCGATGACGCGCTGATCGGCCTCGCTCATGGCCGACGCGTGCCGAGCAGCCGCGGCAGCAGCTGCGGCGAGCAGCCGGGCGCCTGCCTGCTGCTCGGTGTGTACCGGATGCTCGAACCAGAGATTGGCGCTTTCGAGACCGGCGGCTGAGGCGGGCGCGGAGGCCGGCACCAGATGGTCGGTCATGATCGGTTTGGTGAAGCCCGCCTGCCGGCGAACTTGCTCGAGGTCGCCAATGCCCGACGCCGCGTGCGCGAGCGCGCCGGCGACGTCGCGGCAAACGCTGGCGAGGGTGGACGGCAACGTCTCCGCGCGCCGGCGCTTCTCGTAGTCGAGCTTCCCGAGGAACAGGGTCTGGATCATGTTCCGCGGTTCCGGCCGCTGGATCAGATGGCCGAAGATGTCGATCTCCTGCGCCATGCCCGCGTCCATGGCCAGCGGCACGCCGCGCTCGACGCAATCGAGGATGGCGAGCGGCGCCGGATAGTGACCCTGCGTCTGCTCCAGAATCTCGGCGCGGCGGGCCTCCATGAACGCCGACACGGTAGCGCGCGCCGGGGCACGCCAATCCGCACGATCCCACGGCTGGCGCGGATCGGGATCCGACCGGATCCAGCGCTCGGCGGCCTCGATCTCCCGGCCCGGCGCCACGACCGCCTGCACCGCGCCGGCCGCCAGCGCGGCCTGGGCGGAGAGGCGCGCGCCGGCGAGCAGGATCGGCATCGCCGCCGCGAGCCCGACCAGGCGCGGCAGGCGCTGGGTGCCGCCGCCGCCTGGCAGCAGGCCGACCAGCGACTCGGGCAGGCCGAGCGCGGTCTGCGGCGCATCGGCCATGACGCGATAGTGGCAGCCGAGGGCGAGCTCGCAGCCGCCGCCCAGGGCCAGGCCCTGAATGGCGGCGGCGACCGGCTTGCCGGCCGTCTCGAGCACGCGAAAGGCGCGGCCGATCGGCGCGAAGTGCTGGACGGCGAGGGCGTGCCGCCGGTCGCGGGGTGCCGCCATGATCATGTCGTAGGCGGTGCCGAGCTCGGCGAGGTCGGCACCGGCGCAGAACGCGCTCGGCTTGCCCGAGCGCACCACCATGCCGCGCACTTCGCTGGTCCCGAGCCAGGTCGCGACCGCCAGCATCTCGTGGATCGCCGCGTTCGAGAACACGTTCATCGAGCGGCCCGGCGCGTCGAACACGAGGTGCAGGATGCGGTCCGCCGTGAGCTCGGTCCGGAACTGGGTCAGCGCGGGCGGTGCGGTCATGGTTGTCAACCCTGCTGGCACTGGGATTCATGGTTTTCCGGACCGCGAGCATCCTGCTCGCTCATGCTCATGAGCGAGCATGCTCGCGGTCCGGAAGACATGAGCGTCAATACGATCTCGGCAGGTCGAGCACCTTTTCGGCGATGTAGCACAGGATCAGCTGCTCGGTGATGGGAGCGATCCGCGTGACCGTGACTTCGCGCAGCAGGCGCTCGACATGGTACTCCTTGGCGTAGCCGAAGCCGCCGTGGGTCATCACCGCCTGGAGGCAGGCATCGTGGCCGGCGCGGGCGCCCAGGAACTTGGCGGCGTTGGCCTCGGCACCGCAGGGCTGGCCCGAATCGTAGAGCTGGGCGGCGCGGCTCGCCATCAGGTAGGCCGATTCGAGGTACATCCATCGCTCCGCCAGCGGATGCTGGATGCCCTGGTTCTGGCCGATCGGGCGATCGAACACGACGCGCTCGCGGGCGTACCTGGCGGCGCGTCGGAGCGCATCCTGGCCGATGCCGATCGCCTCCATGGCGACCAGCACGCGCTCCGGATTGAGGCTGTCCAGGATGTAGGAGAAGCCGCGCCCTTCCTCGCCGATGCGATGCTCCTCGGGCACGAACAGATCGTCGATGAAGATGGCGTTCGAATCGACCGCCTTGCGGCCCATCTTGGGAATGCGCTGGACCTCGATCTTCGAGCGATCGAGGTCGGTGTAGAAGATCGTGATGCCGTCGGTCGGCCGGCGCGCACTTTCGAAAGGCGTCGTGCGTGTCAGCAGCATGATCTTGTTGGCGACCTGGGCCGTCGAGGTTCAGACCTTCTGGCCGCGCACGCGATAGCCGCCCGGCACTTTCTCGGCGAAGGTCTTGATACGGGTGGTGTTGAGGCCGGCATCGGGCTCGGTGAAGCCGAAGCAGCACTGGTCGGTGCCGGCGACCAGCCGCGGGATCCATTCCGCCTTCTGCTCGGGCCGTCCATGCACCACGATGGGATGCGGGCCGAACAGGTTGATGTGCACGGACGAGGCGGCGGCCATGCCGCCGCCGTGGCTCGACACCTCGTGCATCATGATCGCCGCCTCGGTTACGCCGAGGCCGGTGCCGCCATACTCCTCCGGCATGGTGATGCCGAGCCAGCCCGCCTCTGCCATGGCGCGATGGAACTCGCGCGGGAAGTGCCCGTCCTCGTCACGCTCGAGCCAGTAGCCGTCGCCGAAGCGGGTAACCACGGCCCGCACGCCGTCGCGCAGCGCCGCGTGGTCGGCGGCCTGGCTGTTGTCACCGATTGCGGGAGAGTGGGTCATGGCGAGTTCCCTCGACGGTCAGGATTGGTCCAGCGCGGCGAGCACTCGCTGGGCCTGCTTGAGATGGGGGATGTCGTACATCTTGCCGTCGATGCCGATCGTGCCGGCATCGGGTTGCGCCGCGAAGGTCTCGACGACCCGGCGCGCATGGGCCACGTCCTCGTCGCTCGGCGTGAAGCAGCGATTGATCGTCGCCACCTGGTCGGGATGGATGGCGATGCGCCCGGTGAAGCCATCGCGCCGCGCCGTCAGCGAGCTCTCCGCAAGCCCCTTGCCGTCGCGAAAGTCGGTGTAGACTGTCTCGAGCGGCGCCACGTCGGCGGCGCAGGCCGCGAACAGGCACTGCGCGCGGGCCACCTGGTAGGGGAAGCTGAAGCTGCCGTCGGGCGCCTTGCTGGTGGTGGCGCCGATCGCGCTCGACAAATCCTCGGCGCCCCAGGTCAGGGCGGCGAGACGCGGGTGCGCCGGCGCGTACGAGCCGAGATGGAACATCGCCATGGGCGTCTCGGTCGCCACGACCAGGATCCTGACATGGCCGGCGGTCATGCCGGCCTTGGCTTCCAGAGCATCGAGGCAGTGGCCGAGCCGCACCACGTCGCCAGCGCCGTTGGCCTTGGGCAGGACGATGCCGTCGAGACCCGGCATGACCACGGCCGCCAGGTCCTCGAGCGTCATGCCCGATTCGAAGGGATTGATGCGCACCCAGCAACTCCAGGCACGGCCGTCGGTTGGCGCGATCATGCCGGCCAGCATCTTGCGGGCCTCGGGCTTGCGCGACGGTGCGACGGCATCCTCGAGATCGAGGATCAGGCCATCGGCGCCAACTGCCCGGGCGCGCTCGAACTTGCGCTCGCTGTCGCCGGGCACGAACAGCAGGGACCGCAACCTCATTTCGGCTTCCCCAGCATCAGGCCGGCGCGCTTGCAGATGCAGATCTCCTCGTCGCGCTGGTTCAGGCCGCGGTGCTGGAACGTCACGATGCCCTGGCCGGGACGCGACTTGCTGGCCCGCACCTCGATCACCGTCGTCTCGGCGCGGATCGTGTCGCCGGCGAAGACCGGCCGGGGAAAGCGAACCTCGTCCCAGCCGAGATTGCCGACCGTGGTGCCGAGGGTGGTGTCGCCGACCGACAGGCCGGTGACCAGCCCCAGGGTGAACCCGCTGTTGACCAGCGGCTTCCCGAACTCGGTCGTCTTGGCGTACTCGTGGTCGAGATGCACTGCCGCCGGGTTGTGGGTCAGCGCCGTGAACAGGATGTTGTCCATGTCGGTCACCGTGCGCCGCACGGCGTGCACGAACTTCTGGCCGACGTAGAATTCCTCGAAATACAATCCTGGCAAGCGTTCCTCCTTTGCTCGAACACCACCTCACCCCGAGGAGCCACGCGAGCGTGGCGTCTCGATTAGGGCGAAGTAACCTTCGCCCCTTGGTGGGCGGCCCTTTGCTGTATCTCATCCTTCGAGACGCACGCCTACGGCGTGCTCCTCAGGATGAGGTCGGGTGTGACCCTTTTCCAGTGCCATATCCGAACTAGCTTGCATACATATAGTACACAAGCATATTATATTCTCACGAGGCCGTCGATCGCTCGGGAGGCGGAGATGCGCGGATTGTCAGGCAGAACGGCGATCGTGACGGGCGGGGCGCAGGGCATCGGCCGCGCCATCACGCTTCGCCTGGCGGCCGAAGGCTGCAAGGTCGCGATCTTCGATCTCAAGCCCGAATTGGCCCGGCAGACTGCGGCGGAAGCCGGTCCGCAATCCCGGGCCTACGCCGTCGACATCGGCGATCGGCCGGCGGTGGATGCCGCCGTCGCCGAGGTCGAGCGCCACTGCGGGCCGATCTGGCTGCTGGTCAACAACGCCGGCTGGGACCAGCCGATGCCGTTCCTCGAGACCGACCGGGCATTGTGGGACCGCATCATCCGCATCAACCTCTACGGCCCGCTCAACATGCACCAGGCGGTGTGCGCCGGCATGGCGGCGCGCGGCGCGGGCCGCGTCGTCACCATCGCCTCGGACGCCGCTCGCGTCGGCACCAGCGGCGAGGCGGTCTACTCGGCCTGCAAGGGCGGCATGGTGGCCTTCACCAAGTCGATGGCGCGCGAGCTGGCGCGCAGCGGCGTGCTGCTGAACGCCATCTGTCCTGGCCCGACGAACACGCCGATGATGCAGGAGGTGATGGGCTCGGGCGAGCGGGCGCGCAAATGGCAGGAAGCCATGGTGCGCGGCATCCCGTTGAGGCGCATGGGGGAACCGCAGGATTATGCCGGCATCGTCGCGTTCCTGGCGTCGGAGGACGGCAGCTACATCACCGGCCAGACCATCTCGGTCTCCGGCGGCATGAACATGATCTGAAGGAGGAACGAACCATGACGGCACCAGTCGCCTACCAGGACCTTCTCTACGAGGTGCGCGGCCGCGCCGCCTGGATCACCATCAACCGGCCCAAGGTCTACAACGCCTTCCGCGGCCGCACCGTCGAGGAGCTGATCCAGGCCTTCCAGCAGGCCACCAACGACAGGAACGTCGCCAGCGTCGTGCTGACCGGCGCCGGTGATCGCGCCTTCTGCACCGGCGGCGACCAGTCGGCACACGACGGCAACTACGACGGCCGGGGCGTCGTCGGCCTGCCGATCGATGAGCTGCAGGCCATCATCCGCGACATCCCCAAGCCGGTGATCGCCCGCGTCAACGGCTTTGCCATCGGCGGCGGCAACGTGCTGGCGACGCTGTGCGATCTCACCATCGCCGCCGACACGGCCCAGTTCGGCCAGGTCGGCCCCAAGGTCGGGTCGTTCGACGCCGGCTGGGGCACCGCCTTCCTGGCGCGCCATATCGGCGACAAGCGGGCGCGCGAGATGTGGTTCATCAACGACCGCTACAGCGCCCGCGAAGCGCTCGAGATGGGCCTGGTCAACAAGGTCGTGCCGGCGGCCGAGCTCGATGCAGCTGTCCAGGACTGGACCGACAAGATTGCGCAACGCTCGCCGACGGCGCTGGCCTTCCTCAAGCGCTCGTTCAACGCCGACTCGGACGCGATCCGCGGCATCAGCAACATGGCGTTGCACGCCGTGAAGCTGTTCTACGCGACCGACGAGTCGAGGGAAGGCGTCAATGCCTTCAACGAGAAGCGCGCGCCCGACTTCCACAAGTTCGCCGGGTAGGGACCCGCCGCATGAGCATCTTCGGCGTATCATCGCGCGACGGCGGCTCGCCGGGCACCGGGGAGAACGAGCGGCGGCGGATTAGGGCGCGGTCGCCACAAGTCGACCAAAGGAAGGGTTCTTCGCTGCGCCGGGAGCGGGCCACTCCTGTGGCGCTCATGGGGTATGTGACCGACGAAGAGCACCAAGGGAGTGGCGCGCTCCCAGCGCATGGTGCGCTCCTTCGGCAAAGTCAGCTCCCTTGGGTCGCACCCACCGGCAGGCTGCATTCGCCGTACGCCATTGCCTTCCTCACACGCTGTCCAGCGCGTCGAGATCGTCGATGGCGGTGGCGATGCGTTCCATCATGGCGAGCGTCATGGCTTCGCTCTGCATCGACGGCAGCATCAGCGAATGCCGGAGCGTGATCGTCCACATCGCGAAGGCGTGCAGGAGCTGCTGGCGGTACCAGGTGAAGGCCCGGTCGAAATCGAGCCGCGGGGCGCCGTGCCCGGCCAGCCGGTCGAGGTAGCGCGCCAGCAGGTCGCGCTCCCAGGCGCGGCGGTCGTCCGGCGCCAGCCCCGAGCTCAGGGCATAGGCGACGTCGCGTGACCAGTGGCCGCGCGAGGGGCATTGCCAGTCGCACAGCCCCATGCGGCCGGCGCCGGTCTGGTACCAGTTGCCGATATGCACGTCGGAGTGCAGCAGGGTCGAGGGCTCGTGCTGGTGGACGGCGAGCGCCTTCATGGTCGCGGGCCACACCTCGTGGCGGCGCTGCATCAGCCGGGCCGGCATCGAATGCACCGCGGCGTCGAGCGCCTTCTGGGTGTAGTGCTCGGTCTGCATCTTCTGCGCGCCTATCGTGAACCATCTCGGATAGTCGGCGAGCCAGCGGAAGCGTTCGCCGATCGTCGTATCGCCGTAGTAGCGGCCGTGCAGGGCGGCCAGCAGGTCGATCTGGTCCTCGGCCATGGCGCGGGTGACCCGGGTCTCGTGCCCGCAGAAGGTCGCCTGCTTGGTGGCGACGAGATCCTCCAGGAGGTGGATCGCCGTGAAGGTCTGGCGGTCGTAGGTCGAGTAGTAGCAGGTCGGCGCCTCGATCTGCAGCAGGGGGCGGATATGGCTGTAGAAGCCGCCCTCGACGCGGGCATGGCCGCCGAAGCCCGCGACCATGCGCGTGACGAAGCTCGGCAACGATTTGGTGAAGATAGAGGCGGGCAGACCGGCACGCTGTCCCGCCTCGTTGTACTCGACACGAAGCCTGTGGCGCTCCTGCGTCCCGGCGCTGACGGCCTCGACAGCGACCCTGGCCACGGCCGCCCCCGGCACCGCACCACAGATCGCCAAGGTCAGCCATTCCGGGGTGATGGCGTTGGGCGAGCACGGCACATCGTCGAGAGTGCGCGCCAAGGGACGAACGGCGCGCTCGTAGAGCAGCCGCCCGCCGACGCGCAAGGCGGTCAGCGCGACGTTCCGCGAGCTTCTGGCCATCTCAGGTCTCCCGGCTCGGGCAGCCCCCCGTCCAGCGGCCGGCGATGGCGTCATGGCCGACCCGGCCGTTGTTGGCGCGCGCCGTCTCTCGCTCGCGGACGAGGGCCTCGCTCAGGGGCAGATCGTAGCCTGCATCGATCAAGCGCTTGTAGGAAACCAGCGTCTCCGGCACGCCGGCCAGCATCTGCCCGGCAAGGGCGCGGGCGTGCGGCATCAGCTCCTCCGGCGGCACCACCGTGTTGACGATGCCCCAGGCTGCCGCCTCGCTGGCGGAGACGAAGCGCGCGGTGAGAGCCAGCTCCTTGGCGCGCGACAGGCCGATGCGACGCGCCAGGCGGACCGAGATACCCCACCCCGGCAGCAGGCCCATCTTGACATGGGTGTCGCAGAAGCTTGCTGCCGTCGAGGCGATCAGCACATCGCACGCCATCGAGATCTCGAAGCCACCGGTCACGGCGGGGCCGTTGATGGCGCCAATGACCGGGCCATCGAAGCGGGCGAGGGCGCCCGTCACGTCGAGCTCGAAGCCGCCTGCCGAGTTCCGGCTCTCGCCCCATTCGTGCAGGTCGAGACCGGCCGTGAAAGCCCGCCCGGCGCCGGTCAGGATCAACACCCGTATTGCCGGGTCGGCTTGCAAGGCATCGATCGCGGCGATCAGCTCGGTGCGCAGCTCGATCGAGAGGGCGTTCAGCTTCTCAGGCCGGTTTAGCGTCACCACCGCGTAGCCGGCGGCCGCGCGCTCGACGAGGATGGTGCGATAAGTCTCGTTCATGGTTCGCTCCTCAAAGCCCTTCTTCCTCGGCGAGGTTGGGGAGGTGCCCCGTCCTACGGGGCGGAGGGGTCGATGTCTTCGCTGGGAGCGCACCACTCCGATGGCGCTCTTCCTCGCGACCACAGGTCCTATGAGGGCCATCGACTAGCCTAGGCATCGAAAGTCGTAAACATGTATACACTACACATGTGCCATAAACCATCCCCTGTTTCGGCATTATCCCGGTCAGCTGCGACGGGTCGCGTTGGTATCGTACGCAGGCATATGATATGAGATGGCCACCCCTCTCGAGAATCAGCACGGCGGCCTTGCAATGACGCAAAAGACAAATTCCGACGGCCCGAGCGACCAGCCGGACTGGGATCTTCGCCTGGGTTACCTGATCCACGACGTTTCGCGCCTGCGCCGTATGATGTTCGACCGCGCCCTGGCGCCGCTCGGCATCACCCGCTCGCAATGGTGGGTGCTCGCCTTCGTGTCGCGGCGCAACGGCTCGCCGCAGACCGAGCTCGCCAACGAGCTCGATCTCGGCAAGGTCGCCCTCGGCGGCCTGATCGATCGCCTGGAATCGTCCGGCTTGAAGCGCGTCTATCTCACCAAGCAGGCGCTGAGCTTCCTCAAGCAGGTGCGCAAGGAGACCGACAAGTTCAATGGCCGTATCGTCGAGGGCATGGACCGCGCCGACCTGGCCAAGGCGGCCGACACGCTGCTGGCGATGAAGCGGCGGCTGCTGTCGATGTCGGAAGAGGCCCCGCCGGCGGCGCGGCCGCGCCGCCAGGCGGCGTGAGGTCGTCCTGTGCAGGCAACCAAGGCACACCTCATCCTGAGGAGCGCCCGAAGGGCGCGTCTCGAAGAATGGGCACCAACGACCGACTTTGTTGCCATCCTTCGAGACGCCGCGCTGCGCGCGGCTCCTCAGGATGAGGTGTTGTTGTTCGGTGCCTTGGACTAGAACCCGACGTTGTCACCGCCCTTGAGCTTCAGCATCGCGCGCGCTTCCGCCGGTGTCGCCGGCTCGAGCGAGAGCTCGGCGAGGATGCGGACGATCTTGGCGACCTGCTCGGCGTTGCTCGCGGCGAGCTTGCCGCGGCCGATGTAGAGGCTGTCCTCCATGCCGACACGGACGTGGCCGCCCATCACCGCGTTCATGGTGGCGATCGGCATCTGGTGGCGGCCGGCGCCCAGCACCGAGAAATAGTACTGGTCGCCGAACAGCCGGTCGGCGGTTGCCCGCATGTGCATCAGGTTCTCGGGCTCGGCGGCGATGCCGCCCAGGATGCCGAATACCCCTTGCACGAACAGCGGCGGCTCGACCAGGCCGCGCTCCAGGAAGTGCGCCAGGTTGTAGAGATGGCCGATGTCGTAGCATTCGAACTCGAAGCGCGTGCCGTTGGCGCCGAGCTCCTTGAGGCCGCGCTCGATCTGGGCGAAGGTATTGCTCAGGATGAAGTCGCGCGTCATTTCCAGATAGGGCTTCTCCCACTCGTGCTTGAAGCTCGGGATCTTCTCGGCGGCGCCGAAGATGCCGAAATTGAGCGATCCCATGTTCATCGAGGCGACCTCGGGCTTGGCCCATTTGGCCGCTGCCAGCCGCTCGTCGAGGGTCATGCCGAGACCGCCTCCGGTGGTGACGTTCACCACCGCGTCGCACTGCTGCTTGATGCGCGGCAGGAAACGCTGGAAGGCTTCAGGCTTCTGGGTCGGCTTGCCGTCCTTCTCCTCGCGCGCGTGCAGGTGAAGGACCGCCGCCCCGGCCTCGGCCGCGGCCACCGCTTCCGCGGCGATCTGGTCGCCCGTGATCGGCAGGTGATCCGACATGGTCGGCGTGTGGATCGATCCGGTCACCGCGCAGGTGACGATGACCTTCTGGGCCCGGCGCATGGTCTCGCTCTCCTCTTGATCGACAGTGCCATTATATCGCTCGGAGCGCTCATGAGTCCTCTCCGCCCGCGTAGGCGGGGGGAGAGGAAGGGGCCCCGCGCGAAGCGTGGGGGAGGAGAGGTGGGTGGTTGCGACACCATCGACCCTATGACCCACCTCTCCTGGCCTCTCCCCCCGCTACGCGGGCGGAGAGGAACATGAGGTGTATCCCCTCCGCAGCAGCTTCGCTGAGGAGGAGGAAAGATCATTCCGCCGCGACCGAGACCATATCCTTGAAGCGTTCCCGCAGCGAGACCTTGTGAATCTTGCCCGTCGCCGTCATCGGCAGCTGGTCGATGAAGGCGACATCGTCGGGCAGCCACCAGGAGGCCATCTGCGGGCGCAGGAACTCGATCAGCTCCTCAGCGGTCACGTCCTTGCCCGGCCGTCGCACGACGACCAGAAGAGGGCGCTCCTGCCAGCGCGGATGGGCGATGCCGATCACGGCGGCTTGGGCGACCGCGGGATGTCCCATGGCGGCGTTCTCGACCGCGGCGCTGCTGATCCATTCGCCGCCCGACTTGATCACGTCCTTGGAGCGGTCGACGATCTCGACCGTGCCGTCGGGGAACAGCCGGGCGACGTCGCCGGTCTGCAGCCAGCCGTCCATGGTGGGCGCGTCCTGCTTGAGGTACCCGCCCGCGATCATCGGCCCGCGCGCCTGCAGATGGCCGAACGCCTCGCCGTCGCGCGGCAGGACCTTGCCCTCGTCGTCGACGATTCTGAGCTTCGTCGTGAAGGCGACGCGTCCCTGGCGCAGCTTGTGGCCGACGCGCTCGTCGAACGGTGCGTCGGCGGCGCCCGGCGGCATGGTGCAGCGGGTGACGCCGAGCGCCTCGGTCATGCCCCAGCACTGCGCCACCTCGATGCCGTAGCGGCCTTCCATGGCCTCGATCAGGCTGCGCGGCGGCTTGGTGCCGGCGACCAGTGCCGCGCGCAGGCTCGGCAGCGCGAGACCCTTCTGGTCCATGTAGTCGACCAGGGTCAGCCAGATCGTCGGCACCCCGGCGGCGACCGTCACGCCCTCCTGCGAGAGAATCTCGTGGAGCTTGTCGGGCTCGAAGTTGCGCCCCGGCATGACCAGCTTGTGGCCGCTGAGCGGCGCCGTGTAGACCATCTGCCAGCCGTTGCCATGGAACAGCGGGGCGATCGGCATGTAGGTCTCGCGCGCGCCCGAGCGGTAGCCGCCGATCATGTCGGCCGTGCTCATGACCAGGGCGCTGAGCAGCGTCGAGCGATGCGTGTTAACCACGCCCTTGGGCTGCCCGGTGGTGCCCGAGGTGTAGCAGATCACCGACGCCTGGCGCTCGTCGAAGCTCGGCCACTCGTAGGCGCCGTCCTGGGCGGCGAGCAGGCGCTCGTAGCTCGTCAGGCCGGGCAGCGACGATCTCGGCACCTCGGGATCGACGCTCATGTAGATCCAGCCCTGCACGCCGGGCAGTTGCGGCGCCAGGCGCTCGGCGATCGGCAGTGTCGCCGCATCGACGCAGATCCAGCGGTCCTCGGCGTGATTGACGATGTAGACGAGGTGCTCGTCGAACAGGCGCGGGTTGATCGTGTGCAGCACGGCGCCGGTGCCGGAGATGCCGTAGAACAGCTCGAGATGATGATGCGTGTTCCAGGCCAGCGAGCCGACGCGATCGCCCGGCCTCATGCCGAGATCGATCATGGCCTGGGCGAGCTGCTTGCTGCGCCGCAGTGCCGCGCCGTAGGTCGTGCGATGGATGCCGCCCTCCGGCGTGCGGGCGACGATCTCGGTCGAGCCGTGTGCCGCTGCCGCATGCTCGAGCAGGGACGAGATCATGAGCGGCTCGTCCATCATCAATCCACGCATCGGTTTCTCCCCTGAGTGCGGTGACTGGGCTGTACTCGGCTACTCCGCGCGAATGGTCTCGACAGCGATCCATCCCTTGCCGTCGAAGCGCGACAGCCGGAAATTGTGGTAGGCACTATAGTTGGTCGGCGCGTTGCCGAGGACAATGCCGGGCAGCAGCATCGGCAGGGTCACGTCCTTCAGGGTCGTCGCCGTCCTGATCAGGTTGTCGCGTGACAGGTCCTTGCCGGCGGCCTTGAAGACGTGCTCGGCCATCGACACGTTGATGTAGCCCGATATACCGATCGAATCGGTGGGCGAGTCGCCGGGCGCGTACTTCTTCATGAATGCCATGTAGTCGATCACGCCCTGGTCCTTGTCCCAGGCCGGGTCTCCGGGTTGCTTGTAGAACTGCGCCGACATCAGGCCCGCCGACTTGTCGAGCCCGACCGGAACCAGCACGGCCGGCAGCGAGTTCGACGGGCTGCAGACGAATTGCAGCGGCGTCCAGCCGAGCTCGTGGGCCTTGCGAATCGCCTGGGCGGCGAACTTGGGCGTGGTGAAGTTCATGAACACCGTGGCACCCGATGCCTTGAGGCTGATGATCTGGGAATCGACCGTCGGGTCGGTGAGCTCGTAGCTCGCCTCGGCCACGATCATTTTCTGGTTGGCCTCGCCCAGGCCCTTCTTCAGGCCCTTGAGGAAGTCCTTGCCGTAGTCGTCGTTCTGGTAGAGCACGGCGATCTTTGCGTTGGGTTGGGTCTTCAGCACGTACTTGGCGTAGCCGGCGGCCTCGGTCTCGAACTGCGGATAGAACGGCACCGTCCACGGATACTGCCTGGGATCGTTGAACTTGCTGCCGCCGGCCGAGATCAGGAGCTGCGGCACCTTCTTGCCGTTGAGATAGCGCTGGGTCGCGGAGTTGGTCGGCGTGCCGACCGTGCCGACCTCCGCCAGCACGCCGATATCCTCGACCAGCTTGCGCGACATCTCGAGCGCCTTGGGCGGGCTGAAGCCGTTGTCGAGCAGATGGAAGACGATCTTGCGGCCATTGATGCCGCCCTTGTCGTTCAGCATCTTGAAGTAGGCCTCGTAGACGCGGCTGTAGATGCCGAAGGCCGAGGCCGGGCCGCTGAGCGGCGCGCTCTGGCCGATCGAGATCTCGGTGTTGGTTACGCCGGGCACCTTGTCCTGCGCCTCGGCGCTGGTCGCCAGGAAGAGCCCGGCAGCCAGCAGCACCCACTTGTTCGACAGCATCGCCACCTCCCTTGAAGCCCGGTCTCTTCGCAGGGCTGTGGGAGATAGTAAAGATCAGTACGATTTGCTTGTAAACGGAAATTCTAACAGTGTGCTGATTCTAGAGCATGATCCTGTTTGGTCGAAGCACCAAACAAGACCTCACCCTGAGGAGCGGCCGGAGGCCGCGTCTCGATTAGGGCGAAGTAACCTTCGCCCCTTGGTCGGCAGCAGACGTACTTGGCCAACGCTTCGAGATGCGGCCTCCGGCCGCTCCTCAGGGTGAGGATTCCAGTGAAGCAATCACGCTTTAGACCCGCCCGCCGAAACGCTTCAAGCGCTCCTCTCAGCTTCGCTGCTATGGCGGGGACACATCTCGGGTCGAGGCACTTCTGCGCCGATCGGGGACAAGTGCCCTTGATGGCACGCGGTCGTGGCCGCAGGAGCGAACCAGCCCGGTTACCCAGCCGACCGATTCCTGCGGTGCTGTGATAATGCGTGGGGGTAAGGCTCCGTACGACATGAAGGACACCCCCGTGACTGTCAGCGCCGGCACAAATCCATTCCCGATGACGCAGCGCGCTCTGTTGCGTCACGGACAAGTCGTTGATTTCAGAGGCTAATGACGCTGTGACGCAAATGACGCAAATTTCCGGGCCGAATCTTCACGCTTGGTCCCAGAGGGTGCGAGATGACCGAGATGACGCTGTGACCATCCGAGATCTGTCCACTCCGTAGCAGCGGAACTGGGCAGGCACATGAATTCAGTTCTCGCCCTGGCCTTCGGTGATCAGCGGCTCCTGGCGGCTTGTGCGCCGGGAGCCCCACAAGGCGGCAATCTCGGGATGCGAGCGCGTGACGTCCGCGCCGGAGGGCAGCACCGCCTGGTGGTCGGCGATCCACACGACGACGTCCTCGGCGACCTTGTCGCCCGCCTTGTCGCGCAGCAGCAGGTGGTAGCCGTTCTTGTAGAAGGCGAGCTTCGAATCAGGGCGCGGCGGCATCACCTCGATGGCGGCCCGCACGGGATCCTGCGGCACGATGCGATCGCCCAACCCGTGCAGCATCAGGTAGGGCACCTTGATGCGCTCGGCCGAGGCACGGGCGTTGTCCATCAGCCCGACCAGCCCGTAGCCCATGTCCAGCCGGACCTGGCGCAGCATCTTCGGGTCCTTGCGCAGCTTCTCCATGGTCCTGGGATTGTCGGTCGGCATGTAGTCGATCGAGGTCGGGCCGGACGGCATCCAGGGAATGGTATGGGCGAAGAACCAGAGGCCGGCGCTGGCGACCGGGCCGAACGTATCGCGCGAGCGCAGGGCCGGCGCCGACAGGATCAGCCCCTCGGTCTCGGCGCCGCGGTCGGCCGCGACCAGCGCCACGGCGCCGCCCATGCTCTCGCCGGCGAGGTAGACCGGCACGCCGGGATGCCTCGCCTCGACCAGCAGCAGCATGGCCCGGGCGTCGTCGACCAGCGCATCGGTGCCGGGCCAGCGTCCCCGGGTCGGGCTTTCGCCGAACCCGCGCTGGTCGTAGGCGTAGGTCGTGATGCCCTGTCTGGCCCAGATCGTCGCCGGCTCGTCCCACGCCATGCGATAGTCGCCGAAGCCGTGCAGGCCCAGGACCACGGCGGTGGGGGTGCCACTTGCCGCAGGCCAGGTGGCGATCGGCAGGGACGTGCCGTCGGCCGCGACATAGCGCTTGTCGGTCAGCCTCGGGGCGTGCATCGCGGTACCGGCGGGCGTGACGGTCGGGGCGCAGGCGGGAAGCATGACCGCGGCGGTCGCGGCCGCTATCATCCGCCGGCGTGAAAGGAAGGAAGTCGTGACGGAACCTCTCGAGCTCATCTCTGTCGATACCGACCGGGTCGCCTGCGACGGCGGGGGCGGTCCTCTCGGTCATCCCAAAGTCTATCTCAACCTGGGCACGGAGGGGCGAGTCGAATGCCCCTACTGCTGCCGGACCTACGTCTTGCGCGAAGGCGCCCGCTCCGGCCATGGCGCCGGCGCGCACGCCCACTGAGGAGGTGACGGTGAAGCAGCTGGGAGAGGGCTGGAACTGGCGCGACCTCGCGATCGGCAATCGCTTCAAGACTTTCGGCCGCACGCTGTTCGAGGCCGACCTGCTCAATTTCGTGACACTCTGTGGCTTTTCCGAGGAGCTGTTCACCAACAAGGAGTACATCGCCCACCACGCGCCGATGCGCGGCGGCCATCCCGTGCCCGGCGCGCTGGTCTTCTCGATGGCCGAGGGCCTGGTGATCCCGACGACCCTGCAAGGGTCCGGGCTCGCCTTCCTCTCGATGGGCTTCGACATCAAGGGGCCGACCTACGTCGGCGACACGATCCACGTCGAGATCGAGGTCAGCGAGATCAGGCCGACGTCCAAGGATCCGTCGCGAGCACTGGTGCGCACGACCAATGAGGTGAAGAACCAGAAGGGCGAGACGGTGCTGGTCTACACGCCGCTGCGCATGATGCAGGGCCGCTGATCGGGCTGGCGGAAGGGGAATTACCGACATGGCAAAGGTAGCGGTCGAGCAGCAGGGTCCGATAACGGTCGTCGCGATCGATCGCTTCGCCGAGGCGCGCAACGCGGTCGACCCCGAGACGGCGCTGCTGCTGCGCGAGGCCTTTCTCGCCTTCGATGCCGACGCCGCCCAGTCCGTCGCGATCCTCACCGGTCGCGGCGGCACGTTCTGCGCCGGCTACGATCTCAAGGTTGCGGCGGCTCGCGAGGGGGCTGGCTTGCACGATCCGGAAGGTCCTGGCCCGATGGGGCCGACGCGGCACCTTTTGTCCAAGCCGGTGATCGCGGCGGTCGAGGGCTATGCCGTGGCGGGCGGGCTGGAGCTGGCCCTGTGGTGCGACATGCGCGTGGCCTCCGAGACTGCGAAGTTCGGCGTGTTCTGCCGGCGCTGGGGCGTGCCGCTGATCGACGGCGGCACGGTGCGCCTGCCGCGCCTGATCGGCCACAGCCGGGCGCTCGACATGATCATGACGGGTCGCGAGGTCGGCGCCCGCGAGGCCCACGACTGGGGCCTCGCCAACCGCGTCGTGCCGGAGGGCCATGCGCTCGATGAGGCGATTGCCCTGGCCGAGCAGCTCGCCAGGTTCCCGCAAACCTGCCTGCGTTCGGATCGCCAGTCGTCCTACGAGCAATGGGGCCTCGATGTCGCCCGGGCGCTGGTCAATGAAGGCCGCCGCGGCGTCCCGGCCTTGCAGGCCGAGGCACGCTCGGGCGCTGCGCGCTTCACCGCCGGCAAGGGCCGCGGCGGAAACTTCGGGAACATCTGATGACCCAATTGCCGACCGACGACGAGGTCGCACGCTATCGCGCCGACGGTGCGGTGTGCCTGCGCGGTGCCTTTTCTCTCGACTGGATCGAGCGGCTGCGAGCGGCCGTCGACGACGACATGGCCAATCCCGGACCGATGGTGCGGCTCAATACGCCGGCCGGCGCGCCCGGCCTATTCTTCGTCGATTTCCAGCTCTGGCAGCGACACGCCGGCGCGCGCGACTTCGTCTTCGAGTCGCCGGCGCGGGACATCGCCGCGCGATTGATGGGCTCGCGAGAGGTCGTCTACTACCACGACCATCTGCTGGTGAAGGAACCGGGCACGCGCGAGCGCACGCCGTGGCATCACGACCAGCCCTACTATCCGATCGACGGCGAGCAGATCGTCTCGCTGTGGCTGCCGCTCGATCCGGTCGATCGCGCGACCTGCGTCGAAGTTCTTCCGCCAGGGCGGCGTCGATCTCGCCGTCCAGGATGCCCGCTTCGAGCCGTTGCCGGATCTCGATGCCGAACGCGAGCGGCACGAGTTCCTCGCCTGGGATATGGAGCCCGGCGATGTCATCGCCTTCCATGCGCTCACCCTGCACGGCGCCTCGGGCAATCTGTCGATGGCGCGGCGGCGCCGTGCCTGGGCGACGCGGTGGTGCGGCGACGATGCGCGCTATGTGGCGCGGGTCGGCCAGATTTCGCCACCGCTCGAGGGGCATGGGCTGGTGCCGGGCGATCGGCTGGCCTGCGCGATGTTCCCGAAGGTGCTCGGCTAGAGCACATTCCGGTCGGGGGGGGGACAGCCGAACGGAATGTGCCTCTCGCAGCGACCAACCCCGGCGCGCGAGCTCTCGATCTGATGGAACCGCGAGCGGTTCCATCAGATCGAGAAGCGCCCTAGGGATCGCCCGACGGATCGATCCGGGGCTGGGTGTCCAGCCATTTGTGCGCAGCCTCCCGATTGCGGAAGGTCCTGATCGGACGATCGACAGCCGCGAGCTCCGTGTAGAGACGGGCCATCCAGCGCGATCGATCGCTTCCCACCACGATCGCCAAGGCGCCGAAACGACCGAAGGCAGGATACGCGCGAATACGCGCCGCGAGTGACATCATGTCTTCGTCGGCGGGGTGCTCCAGCGCCTGGGTCACGTCGAAGATCTTGCGGTAGCACAGTGTGTTCGACGTGATGACGGCGTCGAGGTACTGCTCGATCTCCTGCAGGGTGACCGCGCCCTCGGCGACGACGACAATCAGGCGATCAGGATGCGAAGTCGACCAGGTGACCGGCATGGCCGACTATGTGGCCGGGTTGATCGCCGTCGACAATACGATGACGGCGATTGGAGCGCCGAGGCTGTGCCTGCAACGATAAAAAGTTCGTTATCGCCTGCGGACGCGGCGTGCCACTGCCGCTTCACATCAAGTGAAGCGAAGGAGCTACGCCACGAGCACGGCCTTGCCGACGACGGTGCGTTGCTCGATCAGGCGGAAGGCGTCGACCCAATCGGCAAGATCGTAGGTTGCGGCGATCGTCGCCCTGAGCTTGTCCTCGGTGAACCAGCGCATCAACTCGCGCTGCGCGTCGGCGACCATGGTGCGCCGTCGTGCGAGCCCTTCCGCTTCCTTCGGCGTCGGCGGCGCCTTGCCGCCCCAGCCGTTGTAGTAGCCATAGTAGAAGCCGATCACCGTCACGTTCTTGACCAGCAGGATATTGGCGGGAATTTGCGGGATGGTGCCGCTGGCGAAGCCCATGGGGATGAGCCGGCCCTCCGGCGCGACGCAGCGCAGCGACGCATCGAAGGCCGAGCCGCCGACCGGATCGTAGATCACGTCGGCGCCGCGACCGCCGGTCAGCGCGAGGACCCGTGCCCGCAGATCCTCCTTGCGGTAGTCGATCAAGTGATCGGCGCCGGCCGCCTGTGCCGCGGCGAGCTTGTCGCTTCCGGCCGCCGAGGCGATGACGGTCGCGCCCATCGCCTTGCCGACCTCGATCGCGGTCAGCCCTGAGCCGCCGCCGGCGCCGTGCACCAGCAGCACCTCGCCGGGCTGCATGTCGGCCTTCCACTTCAGCGCGCCGTAGGCAGTGGGATAAAGGGTGGGAAAGTTCGTGGCCTGGGCGTACGGCATGATCTCCGGAATCGGGATCACATTCTCCGCGGTCGCCACCGCGTACTCGGCGAAGGCACCCTGGCTGACGCCGGTGCAGATGCGCTGGCCGACATGGACGTTGGCGACGCCGGGGCCGAGCTTCGTCACGTGCCCGGCAAGCTCGTTGCCCGGCACGTAGGGCAGGGGCGGCTTGTTCTGATGCTTGCCCTGGACCCCCAGCATGGCGGCGAAGCTCACGCCCGCCGCCCCGACGCGCACCTGGATCTCGCCCGGCCCCGGCTCGGGCACCGGTATGTCCTCGAGCTTCAGGGTGTCGACGGAACCGTAAGCGTGACAGACGAGGGCGCGCATGGAGCTTCCGTGAGGACAGACGCAGAGCGGGCCGTTGCGGGTGCCACTGGCGGTCGCCATTGATGCCTTGCTCCCGGTCGCAACCCGTCGAGCAACGGCACCAGCGGCGAGAGCAGGAACAACGCCCACACCGGCCCTCCGTTGCGATACCAGACGAATTGCCAGATGAAGGCAAGCGCCGTGACCAGTGCGGCGTAGAGCCACCGCATGCGCCGGTCGTTGGGCGTCGTCATCGGATCGGCGCCGGCGAGGCGCCAGCTATATGGCGAATTTGCCGCCGCGGCCCTCGCCGGCCGCGAAGCGCGCGGCGCCCTTCTGCGATTCGCGGCGGCGCGCGGCGAGCGACAGCTCCATCTCGCGCTGCACGGCGGCGGCCTGGTCGCGGTCGAAGCTCTCGTAGGTGGATTGACGGTCGGAGATCATGGCGATCGGCGGGAAGCCCGCGATCTGGCGCGCCAGAGTCTCGGCCTCCTGTCGCGCAGCGCCGCGCGCGACCTTGCGCGTGGCGAGGCCGATCGCGATCGCCTCGTCGGCGCCGACGGCGCGTCCGGTCAGCAGCATGTCGAGCGCCCGTCCCTGACCGACGATGCGTGGCAGGCGCACCGTCGTGCCGTCGCTCATCGGCACGCCCCATCGCCGCGAGAACACGCCGAACACCGCCGTGTCGTCGACGATCCGGATGTCGCAGAGCAGCGCCACCCCCAGCCCGCCGGCGCAGGCATGGCCCTCGATGGCGCCGATCAGCGGCTTGGCGAGCGGCGCACGCAGCGGGCCTTCGCTGCTGCCAGCCCACGGGAAGTAGTCGGTGCCGGAACCCAGCTCCTTGAGGTCGGCGCCGGCGCAGAAGGCGCCGCCGGCGCCGGTCAGCACGGCGACCTTGGCGTCGGCGTTCGCCTCGAAGCTGCGGAACGCCGCCGCCAGCGCGTGCGCCGCCTCGTTGTCGAGCGCATTGCGCGCCTGCGGCCGGTTGATGACGATGGTCGTGACCGGTCCCGCGGTCTCGACGAGGATCTTGGGTGGAGTCATTTCTCTGTCGTCCTGAGCGCAGCGAAGGATCTCATTCCGTCGGCAACGAGTGAATATCGTGGATACGCAAGCAAGTCGCCTGTCATCAACCGGCGATGAGATCCTTCGCTGCGCTCAGGATGACAAGAGGGGGTCACCGCACCGTCGCGAGCTCGTCCTCGAGCTGGGCGTTGGAGCTGAGCGGGGTGCGGAAGTACCACCAGTTCTTTTCCGCGGTCCATCTTTCCTTGCGCGCGGTGCCCTTGCCCCAGACGCACTTCTTGAAGTCGCGCGTGGCGGCTCGGAAGGTGGCGTCGGCCTGGTCGAGCTTCAGCGCATGCTCGCCCATCTCCTCGCGGCTGAACATCGTCAGGGCCTCGAGGATCAGCTCGCGCACGTCGACGTCATTCAGCCAGTTGTCGAGGTCGAAGCTGTAGCCCTTGTCGAGATCGCCGGTGAACTCGGCCCACTGGTCGATCAGCTCGCACAGATCGGCGACCTTGGGTGGGCCGGGCGGTGGGGGTGGCTTCATTCTCCTCGCTCCGCTTGGCGGCGCCAGTAGCGCTCGCCGTCGTTGGGTTTGAAGAACGTCCGTATGACGCCGTTGGGGTTGAAGGCGATGAATGCCCCGGTCTGGCGATCGTAGCGCGTGATCACGCCGTCGCGTCGCACGGCTTCGAGGACGGGATCGAGCGGCCTGGCATCGCGGAGGAGCTGCGCCTGCCGCAAGTAGTCCTGCTTGGTGATGCGGCCGAACTCCGCTCCATGCTTGGCGTAGTGCTCGTCGAGGCGGCGCTGGTCGGCGAAGCCGACCGCCGATCCCCAGGCACGCGCGCTCGACGGGTCGCGCGCCTCCGCGCTCAGAGGCCCGCGCGCCTCCGCGGACTTCAAGTCGCGCATTGCGTCGCGCGCCCCGCGATCGGTGGCGTTGGTCCAGTAGGCGAAGATCGCCAGCGCCGCCAGCGCCGCCGTCAGCAGACGGCGCCAGGGCAGCCTACCAGGGCGGACGTTCATGATCCTATTGTGCGCCGCCCTTGATCCATCGCGCAATCAGGCGCCGCTCGGCATCGGTCATGTGGGTGAGATTGCCGGGCGGCATCACCTTGGTCACCCAGACCTGCTGGAAGATCATGCCGGCGCGGGCACGGAACTCCTCCGGCGTTTCCAGCACCACGCCCTTGGGCGGTGCGGCGAAGCCCTCCTGCGTCGGCTTGATCGCGTGGCAGGACTGGCAGCGTGCCTGGAAGATCGGCTGCACCTCGGCGAAGGCGGCGGGCGGGCCGAGGCTTTCGGCCGGGCGCGGCAGGGAAAGGATCGCGGTGATCGCCAGGATGACGAGGCCCGCCGCCATCACCAGCGGATCCTGGTTGCCCTTGTGGCGCTGCACGAACCAGACGCGGACGAGGGCGCCGGCCACCGAGATCAGGATCAGCAGCGCCCAGTTCCATTCGTGACCGTAGAGGCCGGCGTAGTGGTTGCTGATCATGGTGAACAGCACCGGCAGCGTGAAGTAGGTGTTGTGCACCGAGCGCTGCCGGCCCATGACGCCGAACTTCGGGTCGGGCGTGCGGCCCTCCTCCTTGGCGCGCACCAGCTCGCGCTGGCCGGGAATGATCACGAAGTAGACGTTCAGCACCATGATAGTGCCGAGCATGGCGCCGAAATGGATGTAGGCGCCGCGCCCCGAGAAGAGGTGGCAGAGCGCCCAGGCAGCAATCACGCAATAGATGAACAGCAGGCCGCCCAGCAGCAGGTCGTCCTCGCCGAACGCCGAGCGGCATAGCCCGTCGTAGACCAGCCAGCCCAGCACCAGGAAGCCGAGGCCGAGGGCGATCGCTTCCCATTTGTCGAGCGCCATCACCGACGGATCGATGAGCGCGACCTCGGCGCCGTAGTAGTAGACGAGGCACAGCAGGAAGAAGCCGGTGATCAGGGTCGTGTAGGCTTCCCATTTGAACCAATGCAGCTCGGGCGGCAGCTTCTCGGGCGCCAGGACGAACTTCTTGGCGGTGTAGAACCCGCCGCCATGGACGGCCCACACCTCGCCGCCGATGCCCTTGGCCTCGTCGGCCGGATCGAGTGGCTTGTGCAGATGATTGTCCAGCCAGATGAAGTAGAACGACGCGCCGATCCAGGCGATGCCCACGATCATGTGGGCCCAGCGCAGCACCAGATTGAGCCATTCGACGACGAAAGCCGCGTCCATTCCTCATCCCTCGCAGCAACCGCCGTGCCAGGGTGCGGCTTTCTGACGTCTCGCTACTCGAGGCTGGCCCGGCGCTGCCCCAGGCAGTAAATCGCCCGTCCCACCTGGAAAGCAAGAGGAACGAGATGGCGTTGGACCTTCCCGCGGGCGTCGTGATCCATGGCGCGGTCGAGCCCGGCTACGACAAGGTCCTGACGCCGCAGGCGTTGGCGTTCCTGGCCGACCTGCAGCGCCGGTTCAATCCGCGACGCGAGGAGCTGCTGGCCGCGCGGGTCGAGCGCCAGAAGCGGCTGGATGACGGCGAGAGGCCCGAATTCTTTGCCGAGACGGCCAGCATCCGTGACAGCGATTGGACGGTGGCGCCGCTGCCGGCCGACATCCTGGATCGCCGCGTCGAGATCACCGGGCCGGTCGACCGCAAGATGATCATCAACGCCCTGAACTGCGGCGCCAACGTCTTCATGGCCGATTTCGAGGACGCCAGCACGCCGACCTGGGCCAACATGGTCGAGGGCCAGGGCAATCTCGCCGACGCGGTGCGCCGGACGATCGCGTTCGTCGACCCCGAGACGGGTCGCGAGTACAGGCTGAACGACAAGACCGGCGTGCTGTTCGTGCGGCCGCGCGGCTGGCACTTGCCCGAGAAGCACATGACGGTCGACGATCAGCCGATGTCGGGCTCGCTGTTCGATTTCGGCCTCTACTTTTTCCACAACGCCAAGGAGGCGCTGGCGCGCGGCACCGGACCGTACTTCTACCTGCCCAAGATCGAGAGCCATCTCGAGGCGCGGCTGTGGAACGAGGTGTTCGTCCACGCCCAGGAAGCGCTCGGCGTGCCGCAGGGCTCGATCAAGGCCACCGTGCTGATCGAGACCATCCTCGCCACCTTCGAGATGGACGAGATCCTGTGGGAGCTGCGCGAGCATTCGGCCGGCCTGAATTGCGGCCGCTGGGACTACATCTTCAGCTTCATCAAGAAATTCCGCGAGCAGCCGTGGTCGGTTTTGCCCGACCGCGGCCAGGTGACGATGACGGCGCATTTCCTGCGCTGCTACAGCCAGCTGCTGATCAAGACCTGCCACCGCCGCGAGGTCCATGCGATGGGCGGTATGGCGGCGCAGATCCCGATCAAGAACGACGCTTCGGCCAACGAGGCCGCCATGGAGCGGGTGCGCGCCGACAAGAAGCGCGAGGCGGGCGACGGCCACGACGGCACCTGGGTTGCCCATCCCGGCCTGGTGGCGATCGCGTGCGCCGAGTTCGACGCCATCATGAAGGGGCCGAACCAGATCGCCCGCAAGCGCCAGGACGTGCATGTCGGCGCAGCCGACCTGATCGCGGTGCCCGAAGGCAGCAAGACCGAGGCCGGCCTGCGCCAGAACGTGGCGGTCGGCATCGGCTACATCGAGGCCTGGTTGCGCGGCATCGGCTGCGTGCCCCTCTTCAACCTGATGGAGGACGCCGCGACGGCGGAGATCAGCCGGGCCCAGGTCTGGCAATGGATGCGGCATGGCCAGGCGCTGGAGGATGGCCGCGCCATCACGGCTGAGCTCGTGCGCGAGATCGTTCGCGAGGAGACCGGCAAGGTGCGGGCGGCTATGGGCGAGGAAGCCTACGCGGCAGGCCGCTACGAGGACGCCGCCCAACTCATGCTCGGGCTGGTGGAGAGCCCGACCTTCGAGGAGTTTCTGACCCTGCCGGCGTACGAGCGGATCGTGGCGGCTGAGCCGAGGGTCGAGGCTGTGAACACCAACGACCCGGGTTCCTCTCCTGCGGCAGGAGGAGAGGTTGAGGGGGATACGACGGCTGTCGGCGCCTCACCCAGCCTCTTCCCGTAGAGCGTGGTCGGTTCAAGCGGAGACCTCACCCTTGAGGAGCGGCCACAGGCCCGCGTCTCGAAGGGTGGGCAAGAGGACGTCTGTGGCCCACCCTTCGAGACTTGGTGCTTCGACCTACGAAAATCGTGCCCTAAAACAGCCCGACGATCTTGCCATCCGGCGCGAGGTCGATGCTGTTGGCGGCGGGAACCTTGGGCAGGCCGGGCATGGTCATGATGTCGCCGCACACGGCGACGACGAACTCGGCGCCGGCCGATAGCCTCACCTCGCGCACCGTGACGACGTGATCGGTCGGGGCGCCCTTGGCGTCGGGGTTGGTCGAGAAGCTGTACTGCGTCTTGGCGATGCAGACCGGGACCTTGCCGAAACCCATCGCCTCGAACTGGGCGAGCTGGTCCTGCACCGGCTTGGCGATGGCGATGTCGCGCGCGCGGTAGATCTCCTTGGCGATGGTGCGGATCTTCTCGGCGAGCGGCATGTCGTCGGGATAGAGTAGCTTCATCTTGCTCTCGCCGCTCTCGGCCGCCTTCACGACGGCGCGCGCCACGTCGGCGGCACCCTTGCCGCCTTCGGCCCAATGGTCGGCCATCACCGCCTCGACGCCGAGCCTGGCGCAGGCCGACTTTACCAGCGCAATCTCGGCGTCGGTGTCGGCACTGAAGCGGTTGATCGAGATCACCGGGACCAGGCCGAACTTGCGCACGTTCTCGACATGGCGCTGCAGGTTGGCCATGCCGGCCTCGAGCGCCTTCAGGTTCTCGGTCTTGAGATCCTCGCGCTTCATGCCGCCATGCATCTTGAGCGCGCGGATGGTCGTCACCAGCACGACCGCGTCGGGGGTGAGGCCGGTCTTGCGGCACTTGATGTCGATGAACTTCTCGCCGCCCAGGTCGGCACCGAATCCTGCCTCGGTCACGACGTAGTCGGCGAGCTTGAGCGCCGTCGTGGTCGCCAGCACCGAGTTGCAGCCGTGCGCGATGTTGGCGAACGGCCCGCCATGGATGAAGGCCGGCGTGCCCTCGAGCGTCTGCGCCAGGTTGGGCGACAGCGCGTCCTTCAGCAGCACCGCCATGGGCCCGTGCGCCTTGAGGTCAGCGGCGCGCACCGGCTTGCGGTCGCGGGTGTAGGCCACGATGATATTGCCGAGCCGAGTCTTCAGGTCCTCGAGATCCTTGGCCAGGCAGAAGATCGCCATGACCTCGGAGGCGACGGTGATGTCGAAGCCGTCCTCGCGCGGAAAGCCGTTGGCGACGCCGCCCAGCGACGACACGATCTGGCGCAGGCTGCGGTCGTTCATGTCGATGGCGCGGCGCCAGGCGACGCGGCGGCCGTCGATGCCCAGCGCATTGCCCCAGTAGATGTGGTTGTCGATCAGGGCCGACAGGAGGTTGTGCGCGGCGCCGATGGCATGGAAGTCGCCGGTGAAGTGCAGGTTGATGTCTTCCATTGGCACGACCTGGGCATAGCCGCCGCCGGCCGCACCGCCCTTCATGCCGAAGCTCGGTCCCAGCGAGGGCTCGCGCAGGCAGAGCATCGCCTTCTTGCCGATGTGGTTCAGCGCATCGGTGAGGCCCACCGTCGTCGTCGTCTTGCCCTCGCCGGCCGGCGTCGGCGAGATCGCCGACACCAGGATAAGCTTGCCGTTCGGCCGGCCCTGCAGCGACTTGATGTAGTCCATCGACACCTTGGCCTTGTAGTGGCCGTAGGGCTCGAGATTCTCCGGCGCGATGCCGAGCTTCTCGCGCGCCAGCTCCATGATCGGCCGCTTGGTCGCCTCCTGGGCGATCTGGATGTCTGACTTCGGGTTTACATGCTGTGACGCGGGCATCGACGTTTCCTCTGGTTACAGAATCACCTCACCCTGAGGAGCCGCGCGAAGCGCGGCGTCTCGAAGGGTGGGCTGCAGTCTTGTTCGTTGCCCACCCTTCGAGACGCGCCCTACGGGCGCTCCTCAGGGTGAGGTTTTGGTGCGTGCCGCTAGGGTGGGGAATTCCTCACCCCAATCGAGTTCCAGTCGCCAGCTTGGTCGCCGCCGCGAACTCGCCGGCGCCCACCTTGGGGCCGTCGGCGGGCTTCACCCGTAGCACCTTGATGCGGCCGTCGGCGCAAACGACGGTGAAGCCGTCGGCCGAGACCTCGACGATCTCGCCGAGCTTACCGCCGATGCCCTTGGGATCGCGCGCCGGCAGCGGCTCGATGTCGAACACCTGCAGGGTCTTGCCGTCGAGCGTCGTCCAGGCGCCCGGGGCGGGATTGCAGCCGCGGATCAACGGATCGATCTGGCGCCACGACTTGCCCCAGTCGATGCGGGCATTCTCGGCGTTGCAGCGGCCCTCGTAGGTGGCGAGCGCGTGGTCCTGCTTGATCCGCGGCGCCTTGCCCGCCTTCACCAGGTCGACCGATTCAAGTATGGCATCGACTCCCATCGGGAACAGGCGGTCGAAGTACACCGTGCCCAGCGTGTCCTTGGGGCCGATCGGCGTCTTCTTCTGCACCAGCACGTCGCCGGTATCGAGCCCGTTGTCGGGCCAGAAGATCGACAGGCCGGTCTCCTTCTCGCCCAGGATGATCGGCCAGTTGATGGCGCTGGCGCCGCGATAGGCCGGCAGCAGCGAGGGGTGGTACTGGATCGTGCCGTGTGTCGGGATGTTCAGGAATTCCTCGGGCACGAACAGGGTGACGAAGGCCATGACCTGAAGGTCGGGCTTCAGCGTCTTGAACTCCTCCCATACCTCGGGCTTGCGGTAGGACGCTGGCTGGAACACGGGCAGCTTGGCCGCCAGCGCCGCCTCCTTCAGCGGATCGGGCCGCTGGCCGGGCTTCTCCGGCGCCACGTAGACGCCGACGACGTTCTCGCCGCGCTTGATGAGCGCTTCCAGCACGGCCTTGCCGAAGGCCTGCTGGCCATGGACGACGATGCGCATGGTATTACTCCGCGGCCATCTTGGTTTTCGGCGCCTCGCCGGTCGCGCCCGACGCCTTGATCTCGGCGATCTCGGCGGCCGTGAACTTCAGCACCCTGGACAGGATCTCGTCGGTGTGCTCGCCCAGGAGCGGCGAGCGCTTCACCTCAGTGATGCTGTCGGAGAGCTTGATCGGGTTGCCGACCGACAGGTACTTGCCGCGCGTCGGATGGTCGACCTCGACGATGGTGCCCGATTCGCGCAGCGACTGCTCCTCGGCCAATTCCTTCATCGACAGGATCGGGCCCACGGGGATATCGACCGCATTGCAGGCGTTCATGACCTCGAACTTGGTCATCGTCATGGTCCACTGCTCGATCGTATCGAACACGTGCCTGAGACGAGGCAGGCGGGCCGGCGGCTTGGCGTAGTCCGGATCGGTCTTCCACTCCGGCTTGCCGATCAGGTCGCAGATCTTCTCCCACACCGGCGCCTGGGTGATGAAGTAGATGTAGGCGTTGGGGTCGGTCTCCCAGCCCTTGCACTTCAGGATCCAGCCGGGCTGGCCGCCGCCCGAATCGTTGCCGGCGCGTGGCGTGGCGTCGCCGAACGGGATGCCTTCGCCGTACTGGCTGTATTCCTTGAGCGGCCCGTGGGCGAGGCGCTGCTGGTCGCGCAGCTTGACGCGGCAGAGGTTCAGCACGCCGTCCTGCATCGATGCCAGGACTCGCTGGCCGCGGCCGGTGCGGTTGCGCTGGAACAGCGCGCAGGCAATGCCGAGCGCCAGGTGCAGGCCGGTGCCCGAGTCGCCGATCTGCGCACCGGTGACCAGCGGCGGGCCGTCGCGGAAGCCGGTGGTCGAGGCCGAGCCGCCGGCGCATTGCGCCACGTTCTCGTAGACCTTGCAGTCCTCGTAGGGGCCGGGGCCGAAGCCCTTGACCGAGGCCACGATCATGCGCGGGTTCCAGGTGTGGATTCGCTCCCAGGTCAGCCCCATGCGGTCGAGCGCGCCGGGGGCGAAGTTCTCGACCAGCACGTCGCAGGTCTTCACCAGCCGCTCGAGCACCCGCATGCCTTCCTTGCTCTTGGAATCGAGCGTGATCGATCGCTTGTTGTGGTTGAGCATGGTGAAATAGAGGCTGTCGGCGTTGGGCACGTCCATCAGCTGGCCGCGCGTGATGTCGCCGACGCTGGGGCGCTCGACCTTGATCACGTCGGCGCCGAACCAGGCCAGCAGCTGGGTGCAGGTCGGGCCCGACTGGACGTGCGTGAAGTCGAGGATACGCACGCCGTCGAGTGCCTTGCCGTCCTGGCCCCACGGCTTCAGCGAGCGCCTGGGCATCTTGATGGTGCTGCCGTTGGCCTTCGCCTTGGCGGGCGCTTTCGCCTTTGCAGCGGGCTTGCGCGAGGCGAGCTTCACCACCTTGCGCGGTGCTGCCTTGGCCTTGGGCCGGGCTGCGGGTTTCCTTTTCTTCGTGGCCATCGTCGGTCCTCCAGATCAGCGGATAGGGTCTATTTCTTGCGCAGTGCGCTTTGCGGATTGAGATTGCCGATGCGGCCGCTTTCGCTGCCGGCCGCCGGATCGATCACCGCATTGATGAGCGTGGGCTTGCCGGAATCCATCGCGGCGTTGACCGCGCGCTTCAGCTCGTCGGGCGTCGTCGCGTTGACGCCGTGGCCGCCGAACGCCTCGATCATCTTGTCGTAGCGCGCGCCCTTGACGAACACCGTGGTCGCCGGATCGGACCCGGCGGAATTTACATCGACTCCGCGATAGATGCCGTCGTTGTTGAAGATGACGACGCAGATCGGCAGGTCGTAGCGGCAGATCGTCTCGACCTCCATGCCGGAGAAGCCGAAGGCGCTGTCGCCCTCGATGCACAGCACCGGCTTGCCGGTCTCGACCGCAGCGGCGATCGCCGAGCCCATGCCGATGCCCATGACGCCCCAGGTGCCGACGTCGAGCCGCTTGCGCGGCTGGTAGATGTCGATGACGCCGCGTGTCAGGTCGAGCGTGTTCGCGCCCTCGTTGACCAGGATGGCGTCGGGACGATCGGCGATGATGGTGCGCAAGGCGCCGAGCGCGCCGTGATAGTCCATCGGCGATTTGTTGTTCATCAGCCGCGGCGCCATCTTGGCGACATTCTCGTCGCGCTTGGCCCTGATCGAGCCGGTCCACTCGGCCGGCGGGTGAGCCCAGGTGCCGCCCATGCCCTGGATCAGCGCCTCCACGCAGGAGCCGATGTCGCCGACCACGGGGGCGGCGATCTCGACGTTGCTGTCCATCTCCCTGGGCTCGATGTCGATCTGCACGAACTTCTTCGGCGAGTCGCCCCAGGTCCGGCCCTTGCCGTGCGACAGGAGCCAGTTGAGGCGGGCGCCGATCATCATCACGACATCGGAATCCTTCAGCACCGTCGAGCGCGCCGCGCCGGCGCATTGCGGATGGGTGTCGGGCAGCAGGCCCTTGGCCATGCTCATCGGCAGGAAGGGAACGCCGCTCTTCTCGACGAAGCTGCGGATGGCGTCGTCCGCCTGGGCGTAGGCAGCGCCCTTGCCGAGGATGATCAGCGGCCGCTTGGCAGCCTTCAGCACGTCGAGCGCGCGCTTGACCGCGGCCGGGGCGGGGATCTGTGCCGGTGCCGGGTCGATCACCTGGACCAGGGACTTGCGGCCGGCCTCGGCGTTCATGACCTGGCCGAACAGCTTGGCCGGCAGGTCGAGATAGACCCCGCCCGGGCGGCCCGACACGGCGGCGCGGATGGCGCGGGCGAAGCCGATGCCGATGTCGGCGGCGTGCAGCACGCGGTAGGCCGCCTTGCACAAGGGCTTGGCGATGGCGAGCTGGTCCATCTCCTCGTAGTCGCCCTGCTGAAGGTCGACGATCTCCCGCTCCGACGAGCCCGAGATCAGGATCATCGGGAAGCAGTTGGTGGTGGCATGGGCGAGCGCCGTCAGGCCGTTCAGGAAGCCGGGCGCCGACACGGTGAGGCAGACGCCGGGCTTCTTGGTCAGGAAGCCCGCGATCGCCGCGGCGTAGCCGGCGTTCTGCTCGTGGCGGAACGACAGCACGCGGATGCCGGCGGCCTGCGCCATGCGGCCGAGATCGGTGATCGGGATGCCGGGCACGCCGTAGATCGTGTGGATGCCGTTCAGCTTCATGGCGTCGATGACGAGGTGGAACCCGTCGGTCAGGTCCTGCACCTCTTCCGCCGCCGCGGGCGCCTTCACTGCTGCATCAGCCATCGTTCCCTCCCGGGTCAATTCCCATTGCGTTCGATCAATCGAGATAATCGGCGTGCCTGTCGACATGCTCGGCGAGGCCGAGCGCGTGCTGGCGCACCAGATCCTCGGCGCGCTCGGTGTCGCGTGCCTCCAGCGCACGGATGATGTTCATGTGGTCGCGGATCGAGCGGTCGACGCGATCGTCCTCGCCGATCGTGCGGCCGCGGATCATGCGCATGTGGGTGAACAGGTTCTCGGCCAGCCGGATCAGCGCCTGGTTGCCGCTGAGCTCGATGATGGCCTGGTGAAAGGCGATGTTGACCTCGGAATACTCGTCGAGCTTGGCGTGCAGCTTGTTGCCCTCGAAGGTCGTGAACATGCGCCGCAGCCCCGCGATATCGGCGTCGCTCGCGCGCTGGGTGATCAGCCGCGCCGCCATGCTCTCCAGCGCTGCCCAGGCCTGGATCAGCTCGATCACCTCGCGCTTGGTCTTGCGCACGACATAGACGCCGCGCCGCGGCACGGAGCGCACGAAGCCCTCGCGCTCGAGCTGCGCCATCGCCTCGCGGACCGGCGTGCGCGAGACGCCGAAATCCAGCGCCAGCTGGCGCTCGTCGAGCCTGATCTCGGTGCGGGTGCGGTAGATGCCCGACGACACAATGACGCTCCGCAAGGCGGCGTAGGCCTTGTCCTTGAACGTCTCGCGATCGTCGATCGGCGCCACCACCAAGCGCACTTCGCTCATCGAATGGCATTCCCTCCGGACGGCGACGAATTCTTTATGTGGTATTCATAATACCAGGCGGACGAGGCTGTCCATGGCTATGATCCCGAGTTCGTGTCGGATCATGGAGACCTCCAATGGCCGAGCCTCGACTTGTCATCCGAAGTGCCAAAGCGCGCGCTCTCGCCCATCGTCTCGCACGCCGCGAAAAGACATCTATCGCCGACGTCGTCGAGCGTGCCCTGGAAGCCTACGAAATCCAGGAAGCACGACGCGAGCCAGCCTCCTCGTTCTACGCACGACTATCAGCGGAATACGGGACCGACATCGATCTCGAAGCGATGATTCGGAAAGCCCACCGTCGCACGGCGACTATGCGGGCTTCCAGAGCCGCAGCGCTGACCGATCGGCAATCCGACTGAAATCGCTGTCGGCTGTCAGCATCGTCAATTCATGGCGAATACAGAGCTGAGCGAGAAGAGCATCGATCGTGCCGATCTGCGCGCCGCTCCGGCGGCAGCGATTTCGCAACTCGGCTGCATCGATGTGATCGTTGCGATCCGGCACCAGTACCGGAACGGCGGAAAACCGGTCGACGATCTGGTCGCGGGCCTTCGGTCCGGATAGCCCTTGGAGAAGCTCCTGAAGGACGAGGCCGGTCGTCACGATCGTTTCGCCGGCCTCGATTGCCCTGACAAGCGCGCCGACCTCTCTCGCCGGGTCGGGTGCATCGCGCCTCAGCGCCAGGGACCAGACGCTGGTGTCGACGAAGAGGCTCAATCGCGACTCCGTCCGGCCTTGTAGTCATACGAAGCATCCCATTCGAGCTTGCCGAACAGGTCGAGCAGGCGCTTCTGCTGGCGCCTCGCAATGAACTCCTGCAGCGCCATCGTGACCGCCGCCTTCTTTGTCTTCTCGCCGCTGACCTCCAGCGCCCGCTCGATCAGCTTGGGGTCGATCGACAGATTAGTTGCCATGTGTGGACCTCCACACATATAGTCACACATCCCAACCGGAGCGGCAACCTGTCGAAGGACAAGCGATGAATCCGGTCGTACGGCAACTCGCCGCCGGCGATGTGCCAGAGGCCGACCGGGTGTTCCGGCTGGCCTTCGGCACCTTCCTCGGCCTGCCCGATCCGCAGTCGTTCACCGGCGACGCCGACATCGTCGGCACGCGCTGGCGAGCCAGCCCGGGCCTGGCGCTGGGAGCCTATCGCGACGATCGGCTGGTAGGGTCGAGCTTTGCCACCTGCTGGGGCCGCTTCGGGTTCGTCGGTCCGGTCACGGTCCATCCCGAGCTCTGGGACAAGGGCGTCGCCAAGCTCCTGATGGCCGAGACGGTGGGCATGCTCGAGCGTGCCAAGGTGCAGCAGGCGGCACTGATCACGTTCGCGCACAGCGCCAAGCACATCGCGCTCTACCAGAAATTCGGCTTCTGGCCGCAATTCCTGACGCCGGTCATGTCGAAGCCTGTTGCCGTCGGGACCGGCGGCCTGGACGGGTGGCTTCGCTTTTCGACGCTTGACGCGGCCGGGCAGGCGGCGCGACTCGCCGGGTGCGCCGGACTGACCGAGGTGCTCATGGCGGGGCTCGACCTGACGTCGGAGATCCAGGCTATCGAGAGACAACGGCTGGGCGAGACCATCCTGCTCGAGGATGACCGGGGGGTGGCAGCCTTCGCCAGCTGCCATATCGGCAAGGGCAGCGAGGCCGGCACCGGCGCGCTGTTCGTCAAGTTCGCCGCGGCGCGCCCGGGCGCCGGAGCGCCGGCTCTGTTCGCCCGCCTGCTCGATGCCTGCGAGGCACTGGCCGCGCAGGCCGGCTGCCGGGAACTCGTCGCCGGCGTCAACACGGCGCGTCACGCGGCCTACCGGCAGATGATCGATCGGGGTTTCCGCGCCTTCATGGAAGGCGTGGCCATGCTGCGACCCAATGCGGCCGGCTACAACCGGCCGGACTGTTTCGTCATCGACGACCTGCGGTAGGGATCACCTCAGCGCGGGCTTCGACATCCGGCCGAGCAGGCTCGACACCGCCGGCCAGAACAGGGCCACCACCCCCAGCGCCATGATCGAGCCGACCAGGCCGTTCGACCAGAAGATGCCGAGGCTGCCCTGCGAGATCAGCAGGGACTGGCGGAACGACTCCTCGGCCTTGTCGCCCAGCACGATCGCCAGCACCAGCGGCGCCAGCGGGTAGTTGCACTTCTTGAAGAAGTAGCCGGCGATGCCGAACACGAACATCATGACGACGTCGAAAGTGTTGTTGTGCACCGTGTAGGCACCGATGGCACAGATCACCAGGATGATCGGCGCGATGATGCCGAAGGGCACGCGCAGGATGGCGGCGAACACCGGCACCATGGTGAGCACGATGACGAGGCCCACGATGTTGCCGAGATACATGCTGGCGATCAGACCCCAGACAAAGTCCTTCTGCTCGACGAACAGCAGCGGGCCGGGCTGCAGGCCCCAGATCAGCAGGCCGCCCAGCAACACCGCCGCGGTCGGCGATCCGGGCACGCCGAGCGACAGCATGGGGAGCAGGGCCGATGTTCCGGCGGCATGGGCGGCGGTCTCCGGGGCGATCACGCCCTCGATGTCGCCCTTGCCGAAGTTTTCGCCGTTGCGCGAGGCGCGTTTGGCGATGCCATAGCTCATGAACGAGGCGGGAGTCGCACCGGCCGGGGTGATGCCCATCCAGCAGCCGATCACGCAGGAACGCAGCGAGGTCATCCAGTAGCGCGGCAGCTTCTTCCAGGTCTGCAGCACCACGGCGGAGTTGATGCCCGCGGCCTTGCCCTTGAAGCTCAGGCCCTCCTCCATGGTGAGCAGGATCTCGCCGATGCCGAACAGCCCGATCACGGCGATCAGGAAGTCGAAGCCGCCGAGCAGCTCGGTGGCGCCGAAGGTGAGGCGCAGCTGGCCGGTGACCGTGTCGGTGCCGACCGCGGCAAGGGCGAAGCCCAGCATCATGGCCGCGATGGTCTTGGCCGGCGGCTCCTTGCCCATGCCCACGAAGCAGCAGAAGGCCAGGAAGAACACCGAGAATTTCTCGGCCGGCCCGAACTGGAGCGCGAAGCTCGCTACGAGCGGCGCGGCGAGCGTGATGACGATGACGGCGAACAGGGCGCCGACGAAGGACGAGGTGAAGGCGGCGGTGAGCGCCTCGCCGGCCTGGCCCTTCTGGGCCATCGGATGGCCGTCGAAGGTGGTCGCGACCGACCACGGCTCGCCCGGGATGTTGAACAGGATCGAGGTGATGGCGCCGCCGAACAGGGCCCCCCAATAGATGCACGACAGAAGGATGATGGCCGAGGTCGGCGGCATGCTGAAGGTGAGCGGCAAGAGGATCGCCACGCCATTGGCGCCGCCGAGGCCCGGCAACACGCCGATGATGACGCCGAGCACGATGCCGACCACCATGTAGAACAGGTTCTGCCAGCTCAGCACGACGGCGAAGCCGCCGAGCAGGTCGCCAATGCTTTCCATCGATTCCCCGATTGTCCCCTTGCCCGTCGGCTCTACAGCCCGAGCATGTCCTCGAGCGGCCCCTTGGGCAGCGGCACGAGGAACCACCTCTCGAACGTCATGTAGACGACGATCTGCAGCCCCAGGCTGATGACGAGGGTGAGCGGCCAGCCGAAGCGTCCGAGCCAGCGCATGAAGCCCGCCGTCAGCAGGAACGACGGGACGTAGATGCCGAGCCACGGCACCGCGGCGACATAGATCGCCATCGGCCAGACGATCTTGAGGACCTGGCGGAGCTGCCCCCACTCGGCGAACAGCGTTCGCGCCGGCTGGGCGAAGGCGCGCACCAGGTTGACGGCGCTCGCGGCCACGATCGCCAGCCCGACCCAGAAGGGGAAGAAGCCCGACTGCGGCCCCTCGGCTGCCCATCCGATACCGACCTTCAGGCTGCCGAAGATCGTGATGCCACCCAGCATCATGACGAAGACGGCGACACCCGCCTCGACCTGGCGCTGTCGCGGCCCGGTCGGGCGGGGTTCCGTGGATTGACTCGACATGCCTGGCCGGCGATCAGTTCGTGGCCAGGAAGCCCGCTTCCTTCATCAGGTTGCGATGACGCTTCTCCTCGTTCTCGACCCAGGCCGCGTAGTCGGCGCCGGTCATGAACGACTGGTTGAAGGAGCCCTCCTTCATGAGTTGCGCCCATTCCGGCGTCGCCCGCACCTTCTTGAACAGCTCGACATAGAAGTCGACGGCGTCCTTGGGGACCCCGGCCGGCATGAACACGCCGCGCAGCATCAGGTACTCGATGTCCAGCCCCTGGGACTTGCAGGTCGGGATGCTCGACCACGACATGTCACCGACGATCTTGTCCTGCACCGGCAGGGTCTTGCTGTCGAACACGCAGAGCGGGCGAAGCTTGCCGGCTCGCCATTGCGCCACCGCCTCGATCGGGTTGTTGACGGTCGAGTCGATATGCTTGCCGACGAGCTGGACGGCGACCTCGCCGCCGCCCTTGTAGGGCACGTAGGTCAACTTGGCGCCGATCGCCTTCTCGATCGCCACGGTGATGATCTGGTCTTCCTGCTTCGAGCCGGTGCCGCCCATCTTGAACTGGCCGGGCGGCGCGGCCTTCACCGCGGCGACGTACTCCTGCACCGTCTTGTAGGGCGAATCGGCATTGACCCACAGCACGAACTCGTCGAGCGCCAGCATTGCCACCGGCGTCATGTCCTTCCACGAGAAGGGAATGCCGGTCGCCAGCGGCGTGGTGAACAGGTTGGACAGCGTTATGACCAGCTTGTTCGGGTTGCCCTTGGAGTTCTTGATGTCGAGGAAGCCTTCGCCGCCGGCGCCGCCGGCCTTGTTGACCACCACGATGGTCTGCTTCATCAGGTTGTGCTTGGCGACGATGCCCTGGATCATCCGCGCCATCTGGTCGGCGCCGCCGCCGGTCCCGGCGGGAACGATGAACTCCACGTTGCGGGTCGGCTCCCAGGCTCGAGCGGGCGCAACCCACGCGGTAGCGGCGGCAACGCAGGCCGAAGCGGCAAGGGCAAGCGCCCGCCGACGCGGCAGAGCGTTCACTATCATTGGTTCCTCCCTGGAACAGTCTTCTTCTGAACTCGGCAACGCGTGATCTTGGTGTCTTGTGACCGACTTTGGACCGATCTTGGCCGCCGTGCGCAGCATCGTCAAGGTTGCGCCATTGCTGCAGGCTGCGTGATAGAGTTCGACATGATCGACAAGCTCGAGTTCCTGATTGCCCTGGCGCGCGAAAGGAATTTCGGCAGGGCGGCCGAGCTGTGCGGCGTGACGCAACCGACCTTCTCGGCCGGGATCAAGCAGCTCGAGGCAACGCTGGGCGTCCTGCTGGTCCATCGCAAGTCGCGCTTCGTCGGCTTCACGGCCGAAGGCGAGCGCGTGCTCGATTGGGCGCGCACCATCGTGGCCGACAGCCGCGCCATGCGCGAGGAGCTGCGCGCCTTGAAGCATGGTTTGGTCGGCCGGTTGAAGGTCGCCGCGATCCCGACCGCGCTGCCGATGGTGTCGGCCCTCACCACGCCTTATCGCGCCCGGCATCCCGAGGTTAAGTTCACCGTCCTCTCGCGCACCTCTCTCGAGATCCTCTCCATGCTCGAGAATCTCGAGATCGATGCCGGGTTGACTTACATCGACAACGAGCCGCTGGGCCGGGTGCGAGCAATTCCCCTGTATCTCGAGCAGTATCGGCTGCTTACCTCGGAGGCGAGCCCGCTGGGCGACCGCGACCGGGTGACCTGGGCCGAGGTCGCGCGGATTCCTCTCTGCCTGCTCACGCCGGATATGCAAAACCGACGCATCATCGACCAGTTGCTGCGCGCTGCCGGCGGCGTTCCAGACCCGACGCTCGAATCGAACTCGATGATCGTGCTCTTCTCGCACGTGCGAACCGGTCGATGGGCGAGCGTCATGCCGGAGAAGCTCGCCGATACGCTCGGCCTGACGCAGCACCTGCGCTCGATCCCGATCGTCGAGCCGGAGGCGGTTCATGGCATCGGGCTCATCTTCGCCGATCGGGAGCCCCTGCCACCTTTGGTTGCCGCCCTCGTGGCCGAGGCGAAATCGCTCGCCGCGACGCTTCGTTAGCTTGGGGGCGCGCCACTCATAGGCGCTAATCTTACCTAAAGAGGGCGTCATGTGCTGGGAGCGCGCCACTCCTGTGGCGCTCATAGGATGTGTGATCGACAAGAAGAGCGCCACAGGAGTGGCGCGCTCCCAGCAATGAGCGTCCGACTCCGGCTGGTTGCTCACTGAAAACATATCGTCGTAGCCTTCGGCGATAGAGGTTCTCTATCGCATCACCCGACAGCTTTGTTGCATCGTCACCGCCCTGGCGTGATTTTCGGCGCAAAGCGGAGACCGCAGATGCCGATAAGCGCGGCATGGGATGAGAGCGAGGCGGCAACCATCATCGGCCGGCACCAGGGGCGGGAAGGGGCGTTGCTGCCCATCCTGCACGACCTGCAGACGGCTTTCGGCTGCGTGCCGCCGGCAGCGATACGACTGGTCGCCGACGCGTTGAACCTCAGCCGGGCCGAGGTCCATGGCGTCGTAAGCTTCTATCATGACTTCCGCGAGCAGCCGGCCGGACGCCATGTCCTGAAGCTGTGCCGCGCCGAAGCCTGCCAGGCGATGGGCGGCGAGGCGCTGGCCCGCGGGGCTCTCGGCCGTCTCGGGCTCGATTGGGGCGACACGACTCCTGACGGTCGCCTGACGGTCGAAGCCGTCTATTGCCTTGGCTTGTGCGCGTGCGCTCCGTCGGCCCTGCTCGATGGCGAACCGATCGGTCGCCTGACGCCGCAATCGCTCGACGAGATCGCGGCAGGTGCCGGGCAATGACCACCCGCATGTTCGTGCCGCGCGATGCCGCCGCCCGGGCGGTCGGCGCCGACAAGGTGGCGGCCGCCCTTGCCGTCGAGGCGCGACAACGAGGGCTCGATCTGGAGATCGTGCGTACTGGCTCGCGCGGACTGTTCTGGCTCGAGCCGATGATCGAGGTGGAAACGCCGGCCGGGCGCATCTCCTTCGGTCCGGTGACGGTCCGCGATGTCGCGGATCTTCTGGCCGGCGGGCTGCCGATCGATCGGGGCCATCGCCTGTGTCTCGGCCGGCCCGAGGAGATTCCGTTCCTCGCCCGGCAGACCCGCATCACCTTCGCGCGCTGCGGCATCGTCGATCCGCTGTCGCTCGCCGATTACCGTGCCCATGGCGGCTATCGCGGGCTGGAGCGGGCCTCGAGCCTCGGGCCGGCCGCGACCCTCGAAGAAGTGACCAGATCGGGCCTGCGTGGCCGGGGCGGGGCCGGCTTCCCGACCGGCATCAAATGGAAGACGGTCGCCGACACGGCGGCCGATCGCAAATACATCGTCTGCAATGCCGACGAGGGCGATTCCGGCACCTATGCCGATCGCATGATGTTGGAAGGCGATCCTTTCGCGCTGATCGAGGGCATGACCATCGCCGGCTTCGCCGTCGGTGCGACCAAGGGCTACGTCTACATCCGCTCGGAGTATCCCGACGCCGTGCGCACCATGACCGAGGCGCTGGCGATCGCCCGCGCCGAAGGCTGCCTCGGCGCCGATGCCGCGGGATCAGGCACCGTCTTCGACATCGAGGTCCGGGTCGGCGCCGGCGCCTATGTCTGCGGCGAGGAAACCTCGCTGCTCGAGAGCCTGGAGGGCAAGCGCGGCCAGGTACGCGCCAAGCCGCCCCTGCCGGCCCACAAGGGTCTGTTCGGCCGGCCGACGGTGATCAACAACCTGCTGTCGCTGGCCACGGTGCCGGCCATCCTGGCCGACGGCGCGGCGCACCATGCGGCGCTGGGCATGGGCCGCTCGCGCGGCACCATGCCGATCCAGCTCGCCGGCAATGTCAAGCATGGCGGGCTGTTCGAGGCCGCCTTCGGCCTCACCCTGGGCGAGATTGTCGACGACATCGGCGGCGGCACCGCGAGCGGCCGGCCGGTGCGCGCCGTCCAGGTCGGCGGCCCGCTCGGCGCCTATTTCCCGCGCGCCCTGTTCGACACGCCGTTCGACTACGAGGCCTTCGCGGCCCTCGACGGGCTGATCGGCCATGGCGGCGTCGTGGTGTTCGACGACAGCGTCGACATGGCCCGCCAGGCGCGCTTCGCGCTGGAGTTCTGTGCCATCGAATCGTGCGGCAAGTGCACGCCGTGCCGCATCGGCTCGATCCGCGGCACCGAGACCATGGACAAGATCATCGCCGGCGAGCGGGTCGAGGCCAACCTCGCCCTGGTCACTGACCTTTGCCAGACGCTGAAGTTCGGCTCGCTGTGTGCGCTGGGCGGCTTCACGCCCTATCCGGTGATGAGCGCGATCAGGCATTTCCCCGAGGATTTCACCCGTCCGCGCCTCAGCGCGGCGGCCGACTGAGAAGGAGAGCGCCATGCCGCTCGTTCAGGAAATCGACTACGGCACGCCGGCGAGCAAATCGCAGGAATCGGTGACGCTCACGATCGACGGCGCGGCGGTCAGCGTGCCGGCGGGCACCTCGATCATGCGGGCGGCGATGGATGCCGGCATCCAGGTGCCCAAGCTCTGCGCCACCGACTCGGTCGACGCGTTCGGTTCCTGCCGCCTCTGCCTGGTCGAGATCGCCGGGCGGCCCGGCACCCCGGCCTCCTGCACGACCCCCGTCGCATCCGGCATGGTCGTGTCGACGCAGACCGAACGGCTGAAGCAGGTCCGCAAGGGCGTTATGGAACTCTACATCTCCGACCATCCGCTCGACTGCCTGACCTGCGCCGCCAACGGCGATTGTGAATTGCAGGACATGGCGGGTGCGGTCGGCCTGCGCGAGGTGCGCTACGGCTACCAGGGCGAGAACCATCTCGGCGCGGCGAAAGACGAGTCCAACCCGTATTTCACCTTCGACCCGTCCAAGTGCATCGTCTGCTCGCGCTGCGTGCGGGCCTGCGAGGAGGTGCAGGGCACCTTCGCGCTCACCATCCAGGGGCGTGGCTTCGAGTCGAAGGTTTCCGCCGGCGCGGCCGAGAATTTCATCGCGTCCGAGTGCGTATCGTGCGGCGCCTGCGTGCAGGCCTGCCCGACCGCGACCTTGATGGAGAGGACCGTCATCGCGATCGGCCAGCCGGAGCATTCGGTGGTGACGACCTGCGCCTATTGCGGCGTCGGCTGCAGCTTCAAGGCCGAGATGCGCGGCGAGGAGCTGGTGCGCATGGTGCCCTACAAGGAGGGCAAGGCGAACCATGGCCATTCCTGCGTCAAGGGCCGCTTCGCCTGGGGCTACGCCCAGCATCGCGAGCGCATCTTGAAGCCGATGATCCGCGAGAGCATCGCCGAGCCGTGGCGCGAGGTGAGCTGGCAGGTCGCCATCGATCGCGTCGCCTCGGAGTTCAGGCGCCTGCAGGACAAGTACGGCCGTCTGTCGGTGGGAGGAATCACCTCGTCGCGCTGCACCAACGAGGAGACCTACCTGGTGCAGAAGCTGATCCGCGGCGGCTTCGGCAACAACAACGTCGATACCTGCGCGCGCGTCTGCCATTCACCGACCGGCTACGGGCTCAAGACGACGTTTGGCACGTCGGCCGGCACGCAGGACTTCGACTCGGTCGAGGAGAGCGACGTCATCGTCGTGATCGGCGCCAACCCGACGGATGCCCATCCGGTGTTCGCCTCGCGCATGAAGAAGCGGCTGCGCCAGGGCGCGCGGCTGATCGTGATCGATCCCAGGCGCACCGACATCGTGCGCACGCCGCATGTCGAGGCCGACTTCCACCTGGCCCTGCGGCCCGGCACCAACGCGGCGATCCTGAATGCGCTGGCCCACGTCATCGTCACCGAGGGGCTGGTGAACGAGGCCTTCGTCCGCGAGTTCTGCGATCGCGACGCCTTCGAGCATTGGGCCGGCTTCGTCACCGACCCGAGCAACAGCCCGGAGATGGTCGGGCTGCTCACCGGCGTCTCGCCCGACGCGATCCGCGGCGCCGCCCGGCTCTATGCCGCCGGCCCCAACAGCGCGATTTATTACGGCCTCGGCGTCACTGAGCACAGCCAGGGCACGACGGCGGTCATGGCGATCGCCAACCTCGCCATGGCGACCGGCAATCTCGGCCGGCGCGGCGTCGGCGTGAACCCGCTGCGCGGCCAGAACAACGTCCAGGGTGCGTGCGACATGGGCTCGTTCCCGCACGAGCTGTCGGGCTACCGCCACATCTCCGACGATGCCACGCGCACCATGTTCGAGGATCTGTGGGGCCGCCCGCTCGACGACGAGCCCGGCCTGCGCATCCCCAACATGTTCGACGCTGCGATCGACGGCACCTTCAAGGGGATTTACGTCCAGGGCGAGGATATTCTCCAGTCCGATCCCAACACGACGCACGTCCAGGCGGCGCTGGCGGCGATGGAATGCGTGGTCGTGCAAGACCTTTTCCTGAACGAGACGGCGAACTATGCGCACGTCTTCCTGCCGGGCTCGACCTTCCTCGAGAAGGACGGCACCTTCACCAATGCCGAGCGCCGCATCAATCGGGTGCGCCGGGTGATGAGCCCGAAGAACGGCATGGCCGATTGGGAGATCACCCTCGCCATCGCCAGGGCGATGGGCTTCGAGATGCCCTACAGCCATCCGTCCGAGATCATGGACGAGATTGCCCAGCTGACGCCGACCTTCGCCGGCGTGTCGTACGACCTGCTCGACAGGGTCGGCTCGGTCCAGTGGCCGTGCAACGAGAAGGCGCCGGCCGGCACGCCGGTTATGCATATCGGCGGCTTCGCCCGCGGCAAGGGCAACTTCATGATCACCGAGTACGTCCCGACCGACGAGCGCACCGGGGCACGTTTCCCGTTGCTGCTGACCACCGGCCGGATCCTGAGCCAGTACAATGTCGGTGCCCAGACACGGCGCACCGACAATGTCGTGTGGCACGAGGAGGATGTGCTGGAGATCCATCCGCACGACGCCGAGCAGCGCGGCGTGCGCGACGGCGACTGGATCAAGCTCGAGAGCCGCGCTGGCGGCACGGCGCTGCGCGCCCGCCTCACCGATCGCGTGGCGCCCGGCGTCGTCTACACGACCTTCCACCATCCGACGACGCAGGCCAACGTCGTGACGACCGAGTTCTCGGACTGGGCGACCAACTGCCCCGAATACAAGGTCACCGCCGTGCAGATCTCGCCGTCCAACGGCCCGACCGACTGGCAGCGCGCCTACAACGAGCAGGCCGACCGCAGCCGCCGCATCGCCAAGGTGGCGGCGGAGTAGACATGCCGGGGCGCTGTCCCTTTTCTCCTCCCCACGCCGTGCGTGGGGAGGTGTCGCCGTCATACGGCGACGGAGGGGTCATGAGCCTCAGGCTCAATCCTCTCCCATGGCTCATGACCCCTCCGTCGGCGAAGACGCCGACACCTCCCCAGCGAAGCTGGGGAGGAAGCGATGAGTGTCCGAGGAGACTCCCCCATGCCGTCAACTGACAAGCTCATCATGATGGCCAACCAGATCGGCAAGTTCTTCACGCCGCAGCGCGGCGCAGACCCGGTCGAGGCGATCGCCGACCACTTGCAGAAATTCTGGGACCCGCGTATGCGCGCCGAGATCGTGGCGCATGTCGTGGCGGGCGGCGCTGGCCTGGATGCGCTGGTGCGCGAGGCTGTCGGCCGCCTGAAGGAAGCAGGGGGCCGTCTTGAACCCGTCGACCGACTATCAGATCGTCTTTGACCAGATCGGCGGCGCCGACGCGCAGCTGGTGCGCGATCGCCTCGACATGTTCAATGTCGGCGTGACCGGCCTGTCAGCCTACTATCCCGTGCACCTGTTTCTGAAGAGCCCGCGCGGCGAGACCTTGGGCGGGCTGCTGGGCGGCATCTGGGGCGGCTGGCTGCGCATCAGCTACCTGTGGGTCGACGAAGCAGCACGCGGCAAACGCTGGGCGACCCAGCTCATGGACCTGGCCGAAGCCTATGCCGTCGAGCGCGGCTGCCATTCGGCGGAGCTCGATACCCATTCCTTCCAGGCCCGACCCTTCTACGAGCGGCGCGGCTACGAGGTTTTCGGCGAGCTCGACGACTATCCCAAGGGCCACAAGAAGTACTTCCTGAAGAAGACTTTGTGATGCTTACAGGCTCCGCCTGTTCCACGTATAATCAAGTCCATGAACAAGGCACTCATGGCAGAGCTGGAGAAGCTCGACGCGGACGAGCGCATACGCTTGGCCTATGGCTTGTTGGAGAGCGTAGCCGCCGCGACGTCGGCAACGCCAATCACAGAAGCACAGCGGCAAGAGATTCGCAGGCGCCTCGCCGAGTATCGTGCGAACCCCGACGAGCCGGTCGTCACGCTCGCCGATATTCGCCGCCAGTTGGGCATGGTCTAATAGTCAATGCCGTTGCCCGTCGTCTATCGTCGGGCTGCGGCACTCGATATCCAGGAATCATTCCGTCGATATGAGTCCGAACGCGTAGGGTTGGGCGTCCGATTTCTGGATGAGATTGCACGTATCGAAGCACACGTCTCCGCAGCACCGGCGCTTTATCAACGCGTCGACCAGGATGCCAGGCGAGCAGTGCTGCGACGCTTTCCGTTTGGGATGTTCTATGTTGTGGAGGCTGAACGGATACTCGTGCTTGCGTGTCTTGACCTGAGACGTGATCCCGAAACAGCGGGCGATATCGTCGCTCACCGTAGGCATTGAATACCGGTATTGTATGCTTTGCGGAAAGTGCAGGCACTCAGCGCGCACCCAGTTCCCGCAACCTCTTGTCGACTGCCAGCAGGTCGATCCAGCTCTGGCGCTTGCTGGCCGGGGTGCGAAGCAGATAGGCCGGATGGAACGTCGGCAACGTCGGCACGGTGCTGCCGTCGTCGAGCTTGACGGTCGTCCACTTGCCACGCAGGCGCATGATGCCTTCCGTCGTATCCAGGATTGCCTTGGCCGAGGTGCCGCCGGCCAGCACCAGCACCTTGGGCTGCGCCAGCTCGATATGGCGGCGCGTGAAGGCGAGGCAGATCGCCTGCTCGGCCGGCGTCGGCGTGCGATTGCCGGGCGGCCGCCAGAAGAGGATGTTGGTGATGTAGAGGTCGCGCTGGCGGCTCATGCCGATGGCGTCGAACATGCGGTCCATGAGCTGGCCGCTGACGCCGACGAACGGCTTGCCCAGACGGTCCTCGTCGGCGCCCGGCGCCTCGCCGACCACCATGACCGGCGCGCCCGCGACGCCATCGGCGAACACGGTGTTCTTGGCGGTGCGCTTCAGCGCGCAGCCTTCGAAGGCGCGGATCGCCGCTTCCAGCTCGGCCACGCTGCCGCAGTTCCGTGCCAGCGTCCGCGCATCGGCGACGAGCTGCGGCGATTCGAGCGGCACGGGCGCGCGCGGCGGCATCGCCGGTGGGCCGGGGCGGAGCGCGGCGACCGGCGCAGCCGACACGACGGGCGCAGCCGGAGCAGGCGGCGCGACGCGCGGCGCCGCGCCTTGCGAAGGGACGGTCGCCATGGCCATGGTTGCCGGCGGCGGCAGGGCAAAGCGGTCGACCGGCTCCTCGCCGATGGTCTCGTCGACACCCTGCTCGACGTACCAGCGCAGCAGGGCGGCCAGGTCCTCGCGGGCGAGCGTCTGCATCAGGGCAGGCGTCTCAGGAAGGCGCCCAGGATGGGCGCCCACAGGGCGGCGTCGGCATGGCTCGCCATATGGCCCTTGTTGGTCGGCAGCTCGACATAGGTGATGTCGATGCCTGCCTTGCGCATGTCGCTGACGTAGCCCGGGCAGAGCGCGATATCGAACAGCTTGTCCGACGGAGACTGGACGTAGAGCACCTTGGTGCTCCTGAGCTTGGCGTAGTCGGCCGTGATGTCGAAGCTGCCGATCGCCTTGCGCAGGACGACCATCGAATGGCCGTCGTAGATCTGCGACCACGCCCTGGCATTGGCGCGGATCGCCGCCTCGCGCACCTTGGGGTCGGGCATGGTCTCGGCCAGGATCTCGTTCTGGCCATAGTTCATCAGCGTCTCGAAGCGTAGTTCCTCGAGCGTGCGCGCGATGCCGCCGTTGGCGTAGTACCAGCCACCGTTCCAGTTGGGGTCGCTGGCCAGCCGCGCCTGCAGCGTCGCGAGCCGGTCGAGGCCGGCCGGCGAGCGCGGTGCCGTCACCGAGGGCACGATCGCCTTCATGAACCCCGGATAGGAGGCCGCCCACTGGAACGACTGGAAGCCGCCCATCGATGGCCCGATCACCGCCACCAGGCCGGGAAGGCCCAGGGAATCGACCAGCAGTTTCTCCGCCGCAACGATGTCGCGCATCGTGATGTCGGGGAAGGTCGGGCCGTAGGGCTTGCCGGTGCGCGGATCGGTGCAGTTGGGCCCCGTGCTGCCGTGCGCCGAGCCCAGGGCGTTTACCGAGACGACGCAATAACGGTCGGTGTCGACCGCCTTGCCAGGGCCGATCAGCCCGTCGAACCAGCCGGCTGCGCCTTCGGCGACGCCGCGGCCCTGCTTGCCCGGCGCATTGCGGCCGGCGGCGTGGTGGCTCGAGGTGTAGCCGTGCACCCCCAGGATGGCGTTGTCGCGGCCCGGCGCCAGCGTGCCGTAGACTTCATAGGCGAGCTCGAGGACGGGCAGGGCCTGCCCCGACTCGAGGCGAAAGTCACGGGCGCTGAAGAGTTTGCTCTCGATTCCGGTCAGCTCTGCCATGGGAATTCCCCTTTTCGGCGGGTGGCGATCCTGTCCCCGACAGGCTATCAACATGCAGGATCGTCGCCGTCCGGCGACGCGTCCATCTGGAAAAGGCATTGCACAGCGAGACTGCGATGGCACGCGAGTCGATGGAATACGACGTTGTGATCGTTGGCGGCGGCCCGGCCGGGCTGTCGGCGGCGATTCGTCTCAAGCAGCTCGCGGCGGAGCGCAACCACGAGGTCTCGGTCTGCGTGATCGAGAAGGGGTCGGAGATCGGCGCCCACATCCTGTCCGGCGCGGTGATCGACCCGATCGGCCTCAACGAGCTTCTTCCCGACTGGAAGGACAGGGGCGCGCCGATCGAGACCCAGGTAACCGACGACCAGTTCGTCTTCCTCAGCAAGACCGGATCATATCGTTTCCCGGGCTTCATGATGCCGCGCCTGATGAACAATCACGGCAACTACATCGTCAGCCTGGGCGATGTCTGCCGCTGGCTGGCGCAGCAGGCCGAGGCGCTGGGCGTCGAGATCTATCCCGGCTTCGCCGGTGCCGAGGTGCTGTACAACGAGGACGGCTCGGTGCGCGGCGTCGCCACCGGCGACATGGGCATCGGCAAGGACGGCAAGCACAAGGATACCTACACCGAGGGCATGGAGCTTCTCGGCAAGTACACGCTGATCGCCGAAGGTGTGCGCGGGTCGCTCGCCAAGCAACTGATGGCCAAGTTCGACCTGCGCGACGGCGTCGACCCGCAGAAGTTCGGCATCGGCCTCAAGGAGCTGTGGCAGGCCGATCCGACGCGGTTCAAGAAGGGCCTGGTCGTCCATTCGATGGGCTGGCCGCTCAGCGAGAGCGGCACCGACGGCGGTTCCTTCATGTACCATTTCGGCGACAACCTGGTCGCCATCGGCTTCGTCGTGCACCTGAACTACGAGAATCCCTACGTCTCGCCGTTCGACGAGTTCCAGCGCTTCAAGACCCATCCCGAGGTCGCCAGGTACCTGCAGGGCGGCAAGCGGCTGAGCTACGGCGCACGCGCCATCAACGAGGGCGGCGTTCAGTCGGTCCCCAAGCTGGTCTTTCCGGGCGGCGCGCTGATCGGCTGCTCGGCGGGCTTCGTCAACGTGCCCCGCATCAAGGGCAGCCACAACGCCATCAAGAGCGGCATGCTGGCGGCAGAGGCTGCGTTCGAGGCGCTGGCGGCCGGCAAGACCGGCGGCGACGAGCTGATCGCCTATCCCGTGAAGCTGAAGGCTTCGTGGCTCTGGAAGGATCTCGACAAGGTGCGCAACGTGAAGCCCGCGCTGCGCTGGGGAACGCTTCTCGGCACCGCCTATGGCGGCTTGGACATGTGGCTGCACGATCTCGGCATCCGCGTACCCTGGACGCTGCGGCACAAGAAAGCCGACCACGAGACGCTGCGCCCGGCCGCCGAGTTCCAGCCCATCCAGTATCCCAAGCCGGACGGCGTGCTGTCGTTCGACAAGCTTTCGTCGGTGTTCCTCTCGAACACCAATCACGAGGAGGACCAGCCGGTCCATCTCAAGCTGCGCGATCCATCGATCCCGATCGCCGTCAACCTGCCGCTCTACGCCGAGCCGGCGCAACGCTATTGCCCGGCTGGTGTCTACGAGGTGGTCACGTCCGACAGCGGGCAGCCACGCTTCCAGATCAACGCGCAGAACTGCGTTCACTGCAAGACCTGCGACATCAAGGACCCGGCCCAGAACATCGACTGGTGCGTCCCCGAAGGCGGCGGCGGTCCCAACTACCCCAACATGTGAGCCGTATGCGACGTACATCCCTCGCGCTGCTGTCGGCAGCGTTGCTCGTTGCCTTTCCCGACCTCGGCATGGCCCAGCAGGGCGGCGCGCCGCAGGCCAGGCCGCCTGCGGCTCGGCCCCAGGCTGTGCCGCGCGGGCCCCAGCTTGCGGCCATCACGTTGAGCGGCCGCTATCTCGCCGCCCGCGTCGCCGAGCAGGATCACGACTACGATTCCGCAGCCGATCAGTTCGACCAGGCGCTGGCGCTGTCGCCTGCCGATCCGGATCTCGTCTATGCGGCCTTCCGCCTGCGCCTTTATGCCGGCCGCATCGATTCTGCGGCGCAGCTGGCGCCGCAGGTCCTCGGCCGGCGCCCGAACGACGGGTTCGCCAACCTGGTGATGGCCGTGCAGGCCATCAAGAAGGGCGACTACAAGGCCGCCGAGCAGCAGCTCGGCCGGGCAGGCGTCGAGAACCAGATGGGCGTGCTGCGCGACTACGTCATGGCGTGGCTGAAGGCGGGCGACAAGGACTTCACGGCGGCGCGCACGTTCCTCGCCAAGCTGCGGCCCTCCGCCGGCGAGCGCGCCGAGGCGCCGGCGCTGGTGATCGCGGCGCAGATCGACGAGATGGCCGGCGACAAGGCGGAAGCCGAGACCAAGTATCGACGCGCCATCGAGCTCGACAGGAATTCGCTGCGCACCACCCTTGCGGTCGCCGAAGGGCTGCGCCGGCTCGGCAAGGCGGACGATGCCAACGCCATCCTCAAGACCTATGGCGAGAAATACAGCGACACCGTCGTCGTCGATGGCCTGGTCGGCGCCAATGCGCCGATGCCCAAGCCGCCGAGCCCGGCCGCCGGAATCGCCGATATCCTGTTCAACATCGGCGGCATCCTCGCCTCCGACCAGCGCAGCCGGAACGGCGATGTCGCTCTCATCTTCTACCAGATGGCGGCAAGCCTGCAGCCGGAGCACGAGTTCGCCTGGCTGATGATCGCCGGACTGTACGAGCAGTTCCAGATGGTGCCCAAGGCGATTGCCTCGCTCGCCCGGATCGGGCCGAGCTCGCCTCTGCATTGGCAGGCCAAGCTGCGCGCTGCCGCCCTCGATGCCCAGCAGGGCAAGTTCGACGAGGCAGTGAGCCGGCTGCGCGTCCTCGCGGCCGAGAAGCCCGACCGTATCGATGCCGCGCTGACCCTGGCCGACCTGCTGCGCGGCAAGGAGCGCTACGCCGACTCCGTGCAGGCCTACGACGCGGTGATAAACCGCCTGCGCAACACCGACGAGCGGCACTGGATGGTGTTCTTCAGCCGCGGCATCGCGTTCGAGCGGCTCAAGATGTGGCCCAAGGCCGAGCTCGACATGAAGAAGGCGCTCGAGCTGTCGCCCGAGCAGCCGCATGTCCTGAACTACCTCGGCTACAGCTGGATCGACCAGGGCATGCATCTCGACGAGGGCATGAAGATGCTGCAGCGCGCCACCGAGCTGCGGCCCGATGACGGCGCCATCACCGATTCGGTGGGCTGGGCGTTCTATCGCCTCGGCCAGTACGACAAGGCCGTGGAATGGCTCGAGCGCGCCACCGAGCAGAAGGGCGACGACGCGACCATCACCGAGCATCTCGGCGACGCCTACTGGCATGTCGGGCGCCGGCGCGAGGCGCGCTTCCAGTGGGAGCGCGCGCTGAACCAGAAGCCCGAGAAGGATCGCATCACCGTGATCCGCGACAAGCTCGCCAACGGGCTGAGCGCTGCCAACGACAAGCCGACCGTCTACGAGAAGGCGGCCGACGGCAAGCAGGGCGGCTGACCTTCGGGTTGCAGTGGGCCACTCGGTGCGGACGGCGCATGCCAAGGTCAATCTCTGGCTGAATGTCGTCGGCCGCCGCGAAGACGGCTATCACCTGCTCGACTCGCTGGTGGCTTTCGTCGATCTCGCGGATTCGGTCGAGGCGCGACCGAGCGACCGTCTTTCGCTCGCGGTGACCGGACCCGAGAGCGCGGCGCTCGCCGGCGAGGGCGACAATCTCGTCCTGAAGGCGGCGCGCCTGCTGGCCGGGCGGGCCGGAATACCGCCGCTTGCCGCGATCGGCCTCGTCAAGCGCATCCCGGTTGCGGCTGGCCTGGGCGGCGGCTCGGCCGACGCCGCCGCGACGTTGCGCGCGCTGGCCGATCTCTGGCGCCTCGCCTTGCCGGAAGACGCGCTGTTCGAGGTCGCCGGCGCCCTCGGCGCCGATGTGCCGATGTGCCTCGCCGGCCGCACCGCGCTGGCGACAGGTATTGGCGACCGTCTGATGCCGGCGCCGGCCTTGCCACCCGTGGCGATCCTGCTGGTCAATCCCGGCGTGGCCTTGCCGACGCGCGAGGTCTTTGCCGCGCGGCGTGGCCCGTTCACGCTCGACCGCCCGGCGCCGCCGCCGTGGCGGGACATGCCGGAGCTGGTGGCGGCCCTCGCCGCGCGCGGCAACGACCTCACCGAGGCAGCGATGTCGCTGCAGCCCGTCGTTGCCGAGATGCTCGCCTTCCTGCGGCGGGACGGCGAGGCGCGCTACGCCGCCATGAGCGGCAGCGGCGCCACCTGCTATGCGCTCTACGACACGATCGCGGCGGCGCGGCGAGCGGCTGCCGCGGTCCCGGAGAGATGGTGGCGTTATGCCGGCGTCTTCGTCTCGGGGGCGGCTTGAGTGGTTGTGACGGCAATCCCCGGCGCGAGTTTCCTGCGTGTTCCGATCATCGAGCGATTCTCTACCCATTGCCGACGTCATGCTCCGATACTTCGTTGCCGAGCCCGGTGAATCTGCGGATGACGCAATCGAGCTCTGACGATGGACTCTGGCTCGTGCCGCCGTAGACTTGCCGCCGATGAAGAACATGATCCTGCGCGAAGGCCGCGGACCGGTCGCCATCCTGTGGCTCAATCGGCCCGCCAAGCGCAATGCCATCACCACCAGGATGATGTGGCGTCTGGGCGATCTGCTGCGCGATTGCCTCGCCGATCGCCGTACTCGCGTGGTCGTGATCGCCGGCAAAGGGCGCCACTTCAGCGCCGGCGGGGACATGAACGAGATGCGCGGCATGGATGTGCTGCAGACTGACGACCGCATGGTCGCCTGGCAGCATAATCTCGAGCTGATCGAGCGCGCCATCAAGCCCGTGATCGCAGCAGTTCACGGCGCCGCGTTCGGTGGCGGGACCGAGCTCGCCATGGCCTGCCACATCCGCGTCTGCAGCGAGAGTGCCCGATTTGCCCAGACCGAGATCGCGCTCGATCACCTTCCCGGCGGCGGCGGGACGCAGCGCCTGCCTCGCCTCGTGCCTTTGTCCATTGCCTACGAGCACCTTCTGCTCGGCGAGCCGATCCCGGCCGCGGAGGCCCATCGCATCGGCCTGGTGAACCATGTGTGGCCCGATGCGGAATTGCTCGAACGCGCCGTCGAGCTCGGCCGACGCATCGCCCGGCGCGCACCGACCGCGGTCCGCTACACGATGGAGGCCGTGAGAATCGGCCTGCAGGGCTCCCTCGACTCGGGGATGCGGCTCGAACGCACGATGGCCGCCCTGGTCAACGAATCGCCCGAGGCCAAGGAAGGCATGCGAGCCTTCTTCGAGGGAGGCCGGCGGCCCGCCGCCAAATGACGTGATGGCGTACACCTTCGCGACACCGCCGGGAGCCGGCATCGACCATCTGTTGCGCCAGGGCGTCGCGCGTGCGCCCGACAAGGTCGCCCTGATCGACGACCGGGGATCGATCACTTATCGGCAGGCCGAGGAGGCCAGCAATCGATTGGCCCGCTGGCTGTACGCGAACGGTGTGCGACGTGGCGACCGCGTCGCCTCGATCCTGCCCAACGGCATTCCCTTCATCGTCGCGGAGCTCGCAATCCTGCGCCTCGGCGCGGTCAAGGTTCCTCTCAATATCCGCTTCGCCGCACCGGAAGTACTCTATGCCCTGGCCGATTGCTCACCGACGGCCTTGATCGCCACTCCCGACTATGCGGCGGGCCTTGCGGCAAAACGTGCCCACCTGCCGTCACTCGCGACGATCGTCACCGTCGGCGGGCCGACGGCCAATTGCGCGGACTACGACGACATCGTCGCGTCGGGCGACTCCTCGCCGCTCGCCTGCACGCCGTTCGACGACGACGATCCGCTGCTGATCCGCTATACCGGCGGCACGACCGGCCGGCCCAAAGGCGTCGTCCATACCCATCGCAGCTACCTCGCCACGGCCCTCGACGTGGTGCGCGAGAATGCGCTGGTCGAGCAGGACACCGCCTTGCACCTGGGCCACCTGAGCCACGGCCTCAATTTCATGTGGCCGGCCTGGTATCTGCTCGGCGCCACGCAGATCCTGCGCGAACGTTTCGATCCCGCGACGACCTGGGCCGATTTCGCGCGCCACGCCGTGACCTGGGTCTACATGGTGCCGACGATGATCCACATGCTGCTCGAGGCAGACGACGGCCGCGCCGACGTCTCGAGCCTGCGCTGCTTCACCTACGCCTCGGCGCCGATGCCCGTTCCCCTGCTGCGCCGCGCCCTGGCCCGCTTCGGCAACATCTTCACGCAGGTCTATACGCTGTCCGAAGCGCCAGTGATCACCACCATGCTGCGCCCACTCGAGCACCTCGAGATCGAGACCGAATGCGGCCCGCGGCTCGCCTCGATCGGCCGTGAGGTTCCAACCTTCGCGCTGCGGCTGATCGATGCCGAGGGCCGCGACGTGGCGCCGGACGAGGTCGGGGAGATCGCCGTGCAATCGACCAACAACATGGCAGGCTATTGGCGATTGCCGGAGGAGACGGCGAGCACGCTGGTCGACGGCTGGTTGCGAACCGGCGACATGGCGCGTCGCGCATCGGATGGCTTTCTCTATCTGTCCGATCGCAAGAAGGACATCATCATCACCGGTGGCTTCAATGTGTGGCCGAAGGAGGTCGAGGATGCGCTGCTCGCCCATCCGGACGTGGCCCAGGCAGCCGTGGTCGGCGTGCCCGACGAGAAATGGGGCGAGATCGTCGTCGCCTACGTGGTCCCAAAGGCCGGCTGCAGTCCTGCAGCCGATCTGCTGGCCGCTCATTGCCTCGAGCTGCTGGCCGACTACAAGAAGCCGCGCCGCGTCCATTTCGTCGAGTCGCTGCCGCTGACGCCGGTCGGCAAGATCTCGCGCGCTACCCTGCGCGAGCGGGCAAGAAACACACCATCCTAGGTGGCTGGAGGCTAGAAGCCCTTGAGCTGGCTCGGCAGGTAAGTCGCCAGCCACGGAATGAACATCAAGGCGAGCAAGGTCAGCATCTGGACGATGACGTAGGGCATGACGCCCCTCACCATGTCGCCGTAAGTGATCTCGGGCGGCGCGATCGACTTGAGATAGAAGATCGACGGCGCCATCGGCGGCGTCAGGTACGAGGTTTGAATGGCCACGATCATGAGGATCGCGAACCACACCGGATCGATCTTCAGGGCGGCGACGATCGGCATGAATATCGGCAGGCAGATCAGCACGGTCGACACCCAGTCGAGGATGAATCCGGCCGCAAACACGATGGCAAGGCAAATCAGCAGGACGCCATAGGTGCCGATGTCGAGATCCGCGACGATCGACTGGACCAGCTTCTCGCCGCCCTGCACACGGAATATCGACGCGAACATCGTGCCGCCGACCACGATCAGCATGATCATGCAGTTGATGAGCAGGGTGCGCCGAACAGCGTCCGAGAACACCGCCCAGGTCAACCTGCCGTAGAGCGCCGTCAGCACCAGGGCGCACAGGGCGCCGACGCTGGCGGCCTCGGTCGGCGAGGCGATTCCGAACATGGTGGTGCCCAGCACGGCGGCAATCAGCACCACCGCGGGGACGAAGCCGGTCAGCGTCATGCGCAGCTTGGCGGCCAGCGGCATGTCGACCTCGGCAGACGACACCGGCGGCCCGTCCTGCGGGTTGAGCAGGCAGCGCACCACCACGTAGATCAGGAACATTCCGACCATCAGCAGCCCGGGCAGCAACATGCCGGCATAGAGCTGACCGACCGACATGTTGGCGATCGAGGCGTAGATCACGGCGACCAGCGACGGCGGGATCATGGTGCCGAGCGATCCGCCAGCGCAAATGGTGCCGGCGATCAGGTCCTTCTTGTAGCCATGGCGCATCATGATCGGGATGGTCATGACACCGATCACGACCTCGACGGCACCGACGATGCCGGTCGATGCCGCGAAGATCGCGCCCATGGTGATGGTCGCGAGCGCCAGCCCGCCGGGCAGTCGGCCCATCCAGATGTGCAGCACCTGGAACAGCCGCTCCGCGATTCCCGAACGTTCGAGGATGCATCCCATGATGATGAAGGGCGGGATGGCCGACAGGAGGTACTGCTGGGCCGTCTGTTGCACCATTCCGTAGAGCTGGATGCCGACGACCTTGTCGCCGAACACGCCCAGCCCGAAGGCGAAGGCGGTGGCCAGCAAGGAGAACGAGACCGGGACGCCGACAAAGACCAGGGCGAACAGCACCACGAACATGAGGATCGGCAACATGCGTTCGATGCTCAGGCAGTGGCGTGAGTGGTCGGGTCGGTCGTGCCCGGTGGCGGCACCGCGACCGGGTCGACAATGCCTACGGCATGCCTCAGCGTCTCGGAGATCACCTGCAACGCGAGGCCAGCAAGGCCGATAGTCATGCCGGTGTAGAATGGCCACACCAGCGGCTCCCAGGCGCTCATCGTCTCGAGCTCGCCCTTGACATAGGCGCTCCACGCCTTGACCCCCGAAGCCGAGCCGACAAACCACAGCAGAGGCAGGAAGATCACGACATAGAACACGACATCGATGGCGTGACGGGCGCGCAACGGCAGGCGGGACGCCAGGAAGTCGATGCGGATATGGGCACCCTGGCGCAAGGTGTAGGCAGCGCCCAGCAGGAACAACGTGCCGTTGGTCATGAAGGCGATGTCACTGCCCCACAGGGTCGGCGCATTGAACACGTAGCGGGCAACGACCTCGTAAATCTGCACGGCGATGATGGCCACGACCTCGGCCATGGCCACCACCGCGAGCCACCATCCCACGCGGTCGAGCGCCGGGCAGATACGCTCCAGGACGACGCTCTTCATGGTTCAGCTCGCGCCTGCATCAGGAACGCAGGTACGCTCGCGTCGCCGTTCCGGGCGCTACTTCTTGGTGAACTCGGATTGATAATCCATCACCAGGTAGGGTGAATATTTCTCCCATCGATCCTGGAAGTCGAAGATCGACTTGGCGACCCGCTCGGGCCAGGGATTGCCCTCCGCCTTCGCCTTTGCGGCTGCCTCGTTTGCCCACTTGCGGGCTGCTTCCTTCGCCTTCTTCCTGAAGGTGGCGTCGAGGATGATCAGCTCGTTCTTGCCGCTCATCAGCGTATCGAGCGCAGCAAAATCCTGCATGATGATCGAGTTCAGGCTTTCGAAGGTCACCAGCTTTGCCGCAAGATGGATCTTGTCCTGCAGGTCCTTGGGAATCTTGTCCCACTTGTCGGCCTGCATCGCCGCCTCGAAAGTCCACGAGCCGGCATGGATGCCCGGCATGACGATGTATTTCGCGATTTCCTGGAAGCCCAGCGCCCTGTTCTCGCTGGGCATCGAGTACTCCATGGCGTCGATCGCCTTCTTCTCCAGCATCGAATAGAGCTCGCTGCCGGGAACGACGACGGGCACGGCGCCGAAGCCGTCCTTGATGATCGCCGCCCAATTGCCGAGCGTGCGGAACTTCAGTCCCTTCAGATCCTCTACCGTGCGGATCGGCTTGTGGCTGTGGGCGAAAACTTCGGACGGTCCGGCGCCCATCACCATCGTATGCATCTTCATGGTGGCACGACGGTGCTCCTGCAGGAGCTTCTCGCCGCCACCATTGTAGATCCAGGGCAGAATGGAATCGACGCCGAGGCCGGTCGGGAACGAGCCGATCATCAGGTTGGTCGGGTCCTTGCCGCCGAGGAACGATGCCGGACCGATGGCAATATCGGCGCGGCCGTCCTCCACTGCCTCGAATATCTTGAAGATGGGCGCGAGGACGCCGCCTTCCTGGACCTCGATCTTGACCTTGCCGTCGGTGAGCCTGGACACGTACTCGGCAAACGGCAGCGAGATTGCCGTGTTGTAGATCGAGGTCTTGGGCGCGATCGTCGCCGCCCGGAGCGTGATGGTCTGGGCCATCGCCGGAATGGCGAACAGCGCGACGGCGGCGCTCGCCACTGCGCACTTCAGCATGTGTCGCATGAGTTCCTTCCCCCTCTTGACGGCTCGAACACCCCGAACCGCCTGATCAAGCTAGTCCCAATAGCAGGGCATCCGCAATATCCGGGCCAGTCTCGATTTCGGTTCGCCATCAACCTGCTATCCCCGGATCAGCGCCATCAGCGCCTCCTGGTCGAGTGTCGCCGCCTGGTCTGCGCCGTCGAGGAAATCGGCGGACAGCGCGCGCTTTTCGGCATGCAACGCCAGGATCTTCTCCTCGATGCTGTCCTTCATCACCAGACGATAGACCGTAACCGGCATGGTCTGCCCAATCCGGTGAGCGCGGTCGGTCGCCTGATCCTCGACAGCCGGATTCCACCAGGGATCCAAGTGAATGACATAGTCCGCGGCGGTGAGATTCAGCCCGAAGCCTCCGGCCTTGAGGCTGATCAGGAAAAGCTCGGCCTCGCCTGCCTGGAAGGCCGCGACCCGCCGTGCGCGCTCGTTGGCCGGCGTCGATCCGTCGAGGCGCAGCAGGCGCACGCCTGCCTCCTCGAGCGCAGACTGCACAAGATCGAGATGTCCTGTGAACTGGCTGAACACCAGCGCGCGATGCCGGTTGGCGATGAGCTCGGCCGTCAGGTCGAGCAGGGTGGCAAGCTTGGCGCTCTCCAGGCCGGCGGCGGCGTCGATCAGCGCCGGATTGCAGGCGGCGCGGCGGAGTCGGGTGATCTCGGCCAGGATGCGAATGCGCGCCTGGTTGGCGGCGCCCGTCGCGCCCGACAGGTTTTCCAATGCCCTGCGCCGCAACGCCTCGTAGAAGGCGCGCTCCTCGGCGCCCGGCTCGATTTCCAGGGTGATCTCGGTGCGCGACGGCAGCTCCGCCAGCACGGCTGCCTTGGTCCGTCGCAGCAGGAAGGGCCGCACCAGCGATTTCAGGGCCTGGCGCGCCTGTCCGCCCGCATGGCCTTTCTCCATCGGGCTGCCAAATCGGCGATGGAAGCTGTCGCGCGATCCCAACAGGCCGGGAATGACGGTGTCGTAGAGGCTCCACAGCTCTTCCAGGCGATTTTCCACGGGCGTGCCGGACAGGCCGAGACGGAAGTCCGCGACGATGCGTTTGCTGGCCTGCGCCCGCCGCGTCTCGGCATTCTTCAGGCTCTGGGCCTCGTCGAACACGACAACGGCGAAGCGGCGCGAGGCCAGCGCCTCGACCTCGGTGTGCAGCAGGCCGTAGCTCGCCACCAGGACGTCGCCAGCGCCCAGGCCCTCGATCAGCGCGGCCCGATCGGCGGCCGCCGCCAGCATGTGCACCCGAAGCTCGGGCGCGAAGCGCTTGGCCTCGAGCACCCAGTTGTGACAGACCGAGGTCGGCGCGACGACCAGGCTCGGTCCGCCGGCGGCATCGTTCAGCAGCAGCGCCAGGGTCTGCACCGTCTTGCCGAGCCCCATGTCGTCGGCAAGGCAGGCGCCCAGCCCGAGGCGGCTGAGCCGCGTCAGCCAGACGAAGCCCTGCCGCTGGTAGTCCCGCAACTCGGCGTCCAGGCCGGGTGGGAGCGCAGGCTCGTAGCACTCTGCCGCGGCGAGCTTGTCCTTCAGCTCGTGCCACCGACGATCGGCCTTCACCGCGCCGGCCGCACCGACCA
>LNFM01001048.1_pt1 | contig 68638 bp, 58 predicted proteins | sample 596031 | NCBI WGS metagenome assembly LNFM01 (sample SAMN04254537, study PRJNA301005) | activated carbon metagenome | isolation source: dual media filters at the Ann Arbor, Michigan drinking water treatment plant | place: USA: Ann Arbor
GGTCAAGCCGGGCGACGACAGCGGTGTTTGTGGCTGGCAGAAGGTCTTACCTGATCGGCGGCGCGTACTGGATGCCGCCGTTGCTCCAGAGCGAGTTCAGGCCGCGCGGGATCTTCAGCTTCGATGCTTCGCCGACATTGCGGTCATAGATCTCGCCGTAATTGCCGACATGGCGGATGATCCGGGCGGCCCAATCCTTGGACAGTCCGAGGTCTTCGCCATACGCGCCTTCGGTGCCGACCAGCCGCATCACGTCCGGCTTCTTCGACTTCAGCGCCTCGTCGATGTTCTTCGAGGTGATGCCGAGTTCCTCGGCGTTGAGCATGGCGTACAGCGTCCACTTCACGATCATCATCCAGTCGTCGTCGCGCTGCCGCACCACGGGAGCGAGCGGCTCTTTGGAAATCACGTCGGGCAGGATGACGCTGTCGTTCGGCTGGGTGAGGTTCAGCCGGAGCGCGTAGAGCTGGGAGACGTCGGCGGTGAAGGTGTCGCATTTGCCACCCTCATAGGCTTTCAGCACCTCTTCCAGCCTCGGAAACTTCATCTCCGTGTATTTCATGTTGTTGGCGCGGAAGTAGTCGGCGAGGTTGAGCAGCGTCGTCGTTCCTTCCTGCACGCAAACCTTGCTGTTGTTGAGGTCCAGCGCCGTATCGATGTTGCGCGAGCGCGGCACCATGAAGCCCTGGCCGTCGTAATAGGCCACCGCCGGGAAATAGAGCGCGTAGTTGCTCTCGCGCGACATGCTCCACGTCGTGTTGCGGGAGAGGATGTCGACCTTGCGGCTCTGCAATTCCTTGAAGCGTTCGTTGGCGTCGAGCGGCATGAATTTTATCTTCTTGGGATCGTCGAAGATCGCGGCCGCCACGGCGCGGCAGAAATCGACGTCGAAGCCGGTCCAGTCGCCCTTGTCGTCGGGGATCGAGAAGCCGGGCAGGCCCTTGTTGACGCCGCACAGCACTTCGCCGCGCTTGAGCGTCCGCTTCAGGGTCTTGGTGTCATAACGCTCATAGGTGATTGCGGCAGCCGCAATCGCGATTGCGACCGCCAGCCCAATGAGGAGGCCGCCTCGAAAAGTCCGTAGCATTTTCTAACTCACCAATTTCAGGGAAATGGATCGGCTGGCGCAGCCGCGGCGCAATTGCTGTTCAGGCTTTTCGGATTACAGTTCGGGCTTCTGGCGGATGATCACCTTGGTGCCGACCGGAACGCGCTCATAGAGATCGGCGACGTCGGCGTTGACCAGGCGGAAGCAACCAGAAGAGACGGCGGTGCCGATGGTGTCGGGGCGGTTGGTGCCGTGGATGCGGTAGACGGTGGTGCCGAGATACATCGCGCGGGCGCCCATCGGATTGCCGGGGCCGCCGGCCATGAAGCGCGGCAGGTAGGGCTGGCGCTGGATCATCTCCGGCGGCGGCGTCCAGTCCGGCCATTCCGCCTTGCGCGTGATGTTGACGAGACCCTGCCACGTGAATCCTTCACGGCCGACGCCGATGCCGTAGCGCAATGCGCGGCCGTTGCCCTGGATCAGATACAGATGGCGCTCGGCGGTGACGACGATGATGGTGCCCGGCGCTTCGCTGGTACGATAGAGCACCGCCGTTTTCTTCCACTGCGGATCGAGCTGCACGGTGTCGTCCGGGAGCAGTCCCGGCTGGTCGCCGACATCGGGCTGGCGCGTTTGCGCCTGGCCTTGCGGAGCCGAAAGGATCAGACCGCTTGCGGCGATCAACATCCAGATCAGGTGCCGAAACTTCGTCATCGCAGAGCTCTCCTTGTTGGCACATCGGCCAAGTAATAGGCGGCTTGGCTAAATCAGCGGAACCATCAAATCTCAGGGCCAGCTTGATGGCAAGTTTAGGGCGAATGCGGCAAACAGGTGACTGAAATGTCTTCTATTTTCGTCGCCCCGTTAATTTACGGGGGTATCCCGTTCCCTCATTTCGGCGCGATCCACAGCCGCAGGCAAAACGAAATCAGCAGCACGGTACCGACACCGCCGAGCCAAAGGCCTGCGAACCATAAAAGACGCTGCGTTAGCGGGCGCTGGTCTGGCTTGATCTGGGTCAATGATAGCCGCTCTCGGGTTTGACCTTGCCGCGGAAGACCCAGTAGGCCCAGATGGTATAGCCGAGGATCAGGGGTATCAGCACGGCGACGCCGAACAGCATGAAGAGCTGGCTGTTCGGAGGCGAGGCCGCCTGCCAGATGGTGATGCTCTGCGGCACGACGTAGGGAAACATGCTGATGCCGAGGCCGGCATAGGACAGCGCGAACAGCGACAGCGTCAGGAAGAACGGCTGGTAGTCGTATTTGTTGGCAAGGCTGCGCAGCAACAGCACGGTGACGGCGGCCACCGCGACCGGCACCGGCGCGGTCAGGACGATGTTCGGCCAGGTGAACCAGCGCTGCGTGTATTGCACAGCGAGGAACGGCGTCGCGAGGCTGACCGCGCCGATGGCCCCGAGCATCGCGAACAGCAGGAACCAGCTCAGGTGATAGGCACGGTCGCGCAACTCGCCTTCCGTCTTCATCACCAGCCAGGTGGCGCCGAGCAAGGCATAGCCGATCACCAGCGCCACGCCGGTCAGAATGCTGAACGGCGTCAGCCAGTCCCACCAGCCGCCGGCATATTGCCGTCCCTCGACATGCACGCCTTGCAGGATGGCACCGAGCGCGACGCCCTGCGCCAGCGTCGCGAGCAGCGATCCGCCGGCAAAGGCAATGTCCCAGAGGTTGCGCTCGCGCCGGGTTCGCCAGCGGAATTCGAAGGCGACGCCGCGAAACACCAGCCCGAGCAGCATCACGATCATCGGCGTGTAGAGCGCGGGCATCAGCACGGCATAGGCGAGCGGGAAAGCGGCCATCAGGCCGCCGCCGCCGAGCACCAGCCAGGTTTCGTTGCCGTCCCAGACCGGGGCGACGCTGTTCATGATGATGTCGCGATCCTTTTTATCCGGGAACAGCGGAAACAGGATGCCGAGGCCGAGGTCGAACCCGTCCATCACGACATAGACGAACACCGCGAACGCGATGATGAAGGCCCAGACGATCGGAAGGTCGATGGCCATCATCGGGCGGCTCCCTCGGCTGCCGCCCCCGCGGCCGGCGTAATGCCGGCGGTACGGGTCGGGACCTCCTGCGGCGGTCCCTGTTCGCCCGGATGCGGCGGGGCGGCCATCAGGCGGAGCAGGTAGATCACGCCGGCCGTGAACACCACGAAGTAGACGATGATGAACGCGATCAGCGAGGAAGCGACCGCGGGCGCCGCCAGCGGCGAAGCGGAATCGACCGTCCGCAATATCCCATAGACCGTGAACGGCTGGCGTCCGGTCTCGGTGGTGATCCAGCCCGCGAGCACGGCGATGAAGCCGGAAGGCGCCATGGCCACCGCAAACATGTGCAGCAGCCGGGAATCGTACAGCGTGCCGCGCCAGCGCATCCAAAGGCTGAGCACGCCAAGCGCCAGCATCAGCAATCCCATGCCGACCATGATCCGGAACGACCAGAACGTGATCGGCACCGGCGGCCAGTTTTCGCGCGGCACGGTGTCGAGACCGGCCATCGGCGCATCGGGCGAGTGCTTGAGAATCAGGGAACCGAGCTTCGGCACTTCAATCGCATAGTCGACCCTGCCGGCAGCCTGGTTGGGCAGGCCGAACAGGATCAGGGGCGCGCCGTCCTTGTGACTGGTGAAGTGGCCCTCCATCGCCATGATCTTCACCGGCTGATGTTCCAGCGTGTTGAGCCCGTGCTGGTCGCCGGCGATGATCTGGAGCGGTGCCACCAATGCGGCCATCCACATCGCCATCGAGAACATCACGCGCGGGCCGGCAAGGTGCCGGTCGCCCAGCAGATGCCAGGCGCCGACCGCGCCGACGACCAGCGCCGTGGTCAGATACGCCGCCAGCACCATGTGCACCAGGCGGTAGGGGAAGGACGGGTTGAAGATCACCTTGAGCCAGTCGACGGCGATGAACTGCCCCTCGGCATTGAAGGCGTAGCCGGCCGGGGTCTGCATCCAGGAATTGGCGGAGAGAATCCAGAACGCCGAAATCAGCGTGCCGATTGCGACCATCAGCGTCGCCAGAAAATGCAGCCTGGGACCGACTCGCTTGAGGCCGAACAGCATCACGCCGAGGAAGCCGGCTTCGAGGAAGAACGCGGTCAGCACCTCATAGGCCATCAGCGGGCCGATCACGGGGCCGGTCTTGTCGGAGAAGGCCGACCAGTTGGTTCCGAACTGGTAGGACATCACGATGCCGGACACGACGCCCATGCCGAACGCGACGGCGAAAATCTTCAGCCAGTAATTGAACAGGTTGATGTAGACCTCGCGCCCGGTCGCGAGCCAGAGCGCTTCGAGCACGGCGAGATAGCTGGCGAGCCCGATCGAGAAGGCCGGGAAAATGATGTGGAACGACATCGTGAAAGCAAACTGCGCCCGGGCCAAAACGACCGCATCCCAGCCTTCAAACATCCGCACCATCCGTCGCAAGTTTCGCCGGTCGCTACATCTTCGAAAACGGAGTTGCCGCTTTGAAAACCGCGCCCGGACCAGTGTCTTGTCTTACCATGCCCGATGCGACGATCATACCCGCGTGCCGTGCGGAACAGGCGTGCAAGCCTATCCGATACCCCCTGGATTCAATCCCAAGCGCCTGATGATCTCCGCCTGCACGGCACGGGTCTGTTCCCTGCCGACCAGCACAGGGCTGCGAACCGTTCTGCCGGAGTGGAGGCGGGCGGCGAGCGCATAGTGCGAGCCGCGTCGGCCGCCGCTTTCGACATCGATATGCGCGACGTCGTCACCGCCGGCGGCGATGATTTCGATCGTGCCCGCCAACGACAGCCGCTCCATCCGCAGACCGCGATCGCGGACAATCCAGCATCCGCTCGTCCGGTAGAGATACCTGGTCAGCAGGAAGGCGACGATCGCGCCGAATGACCAGACGGCGACGCCAGGCCCGGTCAGTTTGCCGCTCCACAGCGCGAAGGCGGGAGGAAGAACCACGGAGCAAACCAATAACCCGGTGAGCGCCCGGAACGCCCACAAGCGCCGAGCGCTGACCGGCTTCCCCAGCCGTATCGCCGCGTTCGCGGCGTCGAGCGGATTTTCGGCCAGTTCCGGCGCCGGTAGTTGCAGCAGCCGCGCAATCTGTACGGTGGTTCTTTTCACCTGCGTGACGTCAGGCAACGGGGGCGAGGTGAGTGTATCGCCCGATCCGGTTTCGAAGATCAGGGTGAATTCGACGGATTTGCCGATGCTCCGTCGCAGCCGCATCTCCGACAGTGCTTCTTCCCGGATCGATCTACTGCGCAGCTTTCCGAACGGGCGCTGTTCGCCGATCAGGATTTCGCCCGGCGTCACGATCCAGACCACGTTGCGATCGAACAGGGCGGCGACCAGCAGCAGGCAGCCGAACAGAAGCGCAAACAGCGCGGCGATACCGAGCCACTGGTCGTGTGCCAGATGGGCGAGGCCGGGCAGGGCGATCAGGCACACCACGATGGCGATGCCTGCAAGAACGAGCCGCTCATTGAGCGACGTGCCCTTGCGCAATCTCACTTCGTTCTCGTTTGCCACAGCATCCATCGCGGGCGGCAGGCATCACGACCGCCGTGGTCGCATCAAATGGCAAAGTGTGCGGCTGAAATGCGGCAAGCTCCGTCGCTTGATTCAGTCTTGGCGAAGTACGCCAAAAGCAGAGCGACCCGGCCGAGGGGGGCATCCCGGCCGGGTCGTTGGGGGTCTGCTACTTGGGAGGTCTAGGACTTGAGAGGCTTGGAGGTAGAAATTCAGCGGGGGTCACGCTGTCGTTGAGTTGGTGATGATCGGTATAGGGGGTGAGTTTTTCCGGGTGATGTCGCCAATTGTTTCATTTGTTTCGTCGGAGTTAATCTTTGTCCGCCGAAATCGACCCGTTTCTCGCTTCATCCCCTGTCTAAACTATTGAAATAGCCGGCTTTTATGCGGCGAGGCTGTCCACGCCGGCGCCCTTAAGCAAGTCGGCCAGTTGTTTCCGGGCATAGAACATCCGGGTCTTCACCGTGCTCTGGGGAATACCGATGATCTCGCCGGCCTCCTCGACCGACTTCTCGTGGTAGTAGACCAGGTTGATGATCTCGCGGTGCGCCGGCGACAGCTTTGCGATGCAGGCGCGCAGGATGGCGCTGGTGTTGTTGCGGTCCAGCGACGCTTCCGGCGTATCGGCCTCGTCGGCGATCTCGAGCACGTCTTCCTGATCGATGTCTTCGTGCTTGCGCTGGCGCAGCGCGGTCAGCGCCTTGAAGCGGGCGATCGACAGCAGCCAGGTGGAGACCTGCGAACGGCCTTCGAACTGGCTGGCAGTGCGCCATACGTCGAGGAAAACCTGGCTCACCAGGTCTTCCGCCATGGTGGTGTCGCGCACCATGCGCAGCACGAAGCGGTAGACCCGGACGTTATGGCGCGAATAAAGCACGTGCATCGCGTGGCGATCGGCCTTGGCGATGCTTTCCAGAAGCATCTCATCCGAAATCGCACGGGCAGCGGCGATCGACTTGCGGGCTGCGGCGTTGATGGCGACGATGTTCGACATGACAGGCTCCCAATTCGCCGTGCGTGCGGCGGTTCGTTGGGAGGATTGTTAGTCAGCCTCCGTTTCGGGACGTCTGCTCCAAAAGGGAAAAATGGTTTCGTGGAGGGAGGAATTGTTTCGTCCGAGGGCCTGCGACGAAACATTCGGGGCGAAAATGCGAGTAATTTCAACGCGCGGAAAATCGGAAGGCCGGATTTTCGCTCCACGGAACAAATCCCGCAGCCTTGAACCGGCGAAGGGCGTTGTAGGACCCAATACAATCAGCCGGTTTTCGGGGACGATGCGAGCGCGTTCAGCCCTTCTCGCCGGTCGGGGAGAACAGGTATCCGCCGCCCCGGATGGTGCGGATGACGGCGGGCTTGGTCGGGTCGATCTCGATCTTGCGGCGGATCCGCATGATCCTCAGGTCGACCGCGCGGTCGAACGCCTCGGCGTCGCGCGCGTTGGCCAGTTCGAGCAGCCGCTCGCGCGACAGCACGCGCTTGGGATTGGCCGCGAATACTTTCAACAGCCCGAATTCGGAGGCCGTCAACGGATGCTCGTTGCCTTCGTCGTCGCGCAGCGCCTGCGCTTCGAGGTCGAGCCATTTGGTGCCGAACCGCACCAGCTGCTCTTTCTCCGCCTTTGCAGCCGCTGCCGCAGGCGCCGCCGCCGCTTTCGGCGGGGCGCTGCGGCGAAGCACGGAGCGGATGCGCGCCATCAGTTCGCGCAGTTCGCAGGGTTTTGCGATGTAGTCATCGGCGCCGAGTTCGAGGCCGACGACGCGGTCGATCGGGCTTGCCGTCGCCGTCAGCATGATGACAGGAACGTTGATGCGGCTCTTCAGGTCGCGGATGATCGAGAGCCCGTCTTCTTCGGGCATGTTGAGGTCGAGCACCACGAGGTCGGGCACGCTGCTCTCGATCACGCTGCGCAGGCTCTTGCCGCCGTCGCACAGCGTCACGCCAAAGCCATGCATCTTGAGGTAATCACCGACCATTTCGCGGGCCGGTGCCTCGTCATCGACGATGATGATGTGCGGGCTCTGGGTCATGACGTCTCTGATGCCGGCAGTTTAACCGTAAACGTCGACCCCAGTCCGGGGCCGGCGCTGTCGGCGGCCACATGGCCGCCATGCATGTCGATGATGCGTTTGACGATCGACAGGCCAAGGCCGGTCGAACTCTCCCCCGCCGTCGGCTTGGCCGACAGCCGCTGGAACCGGCCGAACAGCCGGCCTAGATCCTCGGGGCTGAGGCCTGCGCCCTCATCGGCAATGCGGATCACAGTGTCGCTGTCCTCGTGGCTGACGGCAACCGCGATCTTGCCCCCGATCGGCGAATATTTGATGGCGTTGCTGACGAGGTTATCGATCGCCTCGCGGATCCGGTCGGCGTCGCACATGGTGACGATGTTCGGCGGCGCCGACACCGTGATCCGCTGCTGCTTGTTGACCGCCGAGGGCAGGTTGGAATCGGTGACTTCGGCAACGAGCGCTGCGATGTCGACCGGCTCGCGGCGAATGGTGATGTCGAAGGCGTCCGCCATCGCATCGGAAATCAGGTGGTCGACCATCGAGGTCAGGCGCTTGGTGGCGTCGCGGATGTGCTCGACCTGCGCGGTGACGTTCTCCTTGGGCGAGCCGGCGCCGATCAGTTCGGTCAGCATCTCGGTGCGGCCCAGGATCACGCCGAGCGGGTTCTTCAGGTCGTGCGCCACGGTCCCCAGAATTTCGTTCTTGAAGCCGTTGGCGCGCTGCAGTCGCAGCCACTGCGCGGAAAGGCGGCGGTTGGCCTGCATCAGCGCGCGGGTGCGCTGGGCGACGCGGTCTTCGAGCTGGGTGTTGGCCTCGTGCAGTTGCCGGTAGAGGATGACGTTGTCGAACGCGATCGACAGGCGGCTCGAGAAAATCTCGACCAGCGCGCGGTCGGTGTCGGAGAGCTGGCGCTCCGCCTGCAGCAGCACGACCACCTCGCGGCCGCTGCCGGTGCGCAAATAGAGCACGCTGCGGTGATCGGCGAACTCGTTCTTGCGGCGCTGGAAGGCGGCCTCCACCATCTGGCGCAAATCCGGATCGAGCGACTTTGAACTCGTCGAGCCGATGAAGCGGCTGTAGCAGCCCGAGCCCGCGAGCACCGAAAACTCGCTGCCGGGCGCGCCGTCGTCGCGCAGCACCAGGATGCCGGCGCAATCGACGTTGAGCAGCGAGGCGAGCTGCGTCAGCACGCCTTCCGCGAGGCGCTGCATCGACTTGAAGTCATAGAGCGTCGAGGCGGCGTCGATGATGATTTCAAGCCCGCGCCGGGTCTGCACCATGCGCTCGAGCTGCTGGTAGCTGCGCAGCGCTGCCGTCAGCGAGGTGAACAGCTTGTCGGCTGTCAGCTCGGTCTTGGCCTTGTAGTCGTTGATGTCGTACTGCACGATGACGCGGCGCTCCGGCGCCTGGCCCGGCTGTCCGGTGCGCAGGATGATGCGCACGGTCTCGTTCTTGATCTCGTTGCGGATATATTCGACGAGTTCCAGGCCCGCGATATCCGTTTCCATGATGACGTCGAGCAGCACCGCCGCGACGTCGGGATTGTCGCGCATCAGGACGCGGCCTTCGGCTGCGGAGTAGGCCGACAGGATTTCCAGCGTGGCGCCGTGCAGGTTGTAGTCGCTCAGCGCAAAACGGGTGCCTTCGTGCACGGCAGCATCGTCGTCGATGACGGCGATCTTCCATTTGCGTACGGACGAGTCCTCCGGAACGGTCCCGGTATCGTCGATCAGGTGGAGGACATCGTCCTGTTCGGCCATTGCGAAGTTCCGTCGGCTGCTGCCTGGTCTGAAATCGTGGGTTCGCCTGTCGTCCCACCCTTGGCGACTTTCGGCATGATAATGCGGAAGGTCGTGCCCTGTCCCAGCCTCGACTCCAGCATCATCCGGCCGCCGAGCTGTTGAGTGACAAGATTATAGACGATATGCAAGCCCAGTCCGGTACCGCCCTCGTTGCGGCGCGTCGTAAAAAACGGGTCGAACGCCTGCCGCTGAACGTCCGGGGTCATTCCGGCCCCGTTATCGGCAAAAATGATCTCGACATCGTCGCTGCCGCGGCCCCGGGCCGAAATCGAGATCGTCCCGGAACGCCCGTCGGCGAAGGCGTGGTTGGCGGCGTTGAGGAAAAGATTGGTTAATATCTGGCCGTAGGAGCCGGGATAGCCGTCGATCATGAGGCCGTCCGGCACGTCGACCGACAGTTCGATCGCCGCCTTTTTCAGCACCGGCCGCAGGCTGGCGACGATCTGGTCGGTGGCCTCGCTGAGCATGAATTGCCGGCGCTCGGCGTGCGAGCGGTCGACGGCCACCTGCTTGAACGATTGGATCAGTTCGCCGGCGCGATGCAGGTTGGCGACCAGTTGCCCTGCCGCATCCCGCGAGGACTTGACGAATTCGTCGAGCTTGGAGCGGCGCAGCGGCTCCGTCCGCAGCTCCTGCTCGAACGTATCGGCGCGGCGCGCAAAACTCGACGCCACCGTCAGGCTGATGCCGATCGGGTTGTTCACTTCATGGGCGACGCCGGCGACCAGTCCGCCGAGCGCCGCAAGCCGTTCGGCGTCGATCAGGTTCTGCTGCGCGGTGTTGAGTTCGAGCAGCGCGCTCTCGGCCTTTTCCTTCGAGGCGCGCAGTTCGGCCTCGGTCTTGCGCTTGGCGATGGCGTTCTCGCGAAATACTTCCACCGCGCGCGCCATGGCGCCGACCTCGTCTCTCGCGGTGGTGCCCTGGACGCTGCGGTCGTAATTGCCGGAGGTGATCGCATGCATCGCCGCCAGGATCTGCTGCAGCGGCAGGCGGATCGAGAGCGCGATCAGGACGCCGGCGGACAGGATGATGCCGAGGAAGATCACGGCGATCGACAGCACGCGTCTGGAAATGGCCGACAGTGTCCGATCGAAGGTTTCCTGCGCCTTCTGCTCGCGCTGGCGCATCTTGACCGACAATTCGTCGATGACGCCGATCGCCTCGGCCTGGCTGGCGTCGATGGTGTTGCGCAGCAACGCGGTGCGGATCGCAAGCTGCTCGGTCAGTTTCGCCATTCCCTCCCGCAGCGCCACGGTCCGCGCGCCGAGCCGCGTCAGCGCCATGCGCTGCAGATCGTTGTCGGCAAGGTCGGACATCGCCGGAATGGTCTTTTCGATCGTCTCGGTATTCTTGCGGGCGTCCTCGGCCGATGCCGTGGCGAGCGACAGGTAATAGGAGTTGGCGGCGACCAGCATGGCCGTGAACGCCTCGCGGGACTTTCCGAGCGACGGCCAGATCGCCGCGTCGCGATGCCCGGTGGCGCCTTCGATGATCGAATAAAGCCCGGCCATTTCCCGTGCCGGCCCCAGCACCTGCTGTTCATAGGTCCTGGTGATGGTGGCCTGCACCGCGCGCAATTCGCCGAAACCGTTGAGGAAGCGGTCGGTGACCTGTTCGAGCCGCTCGACCGATCCTGAAAGCATCGGGTCGTTCGAGGCGCGCGTGGTGAGCGTGCCGAGCACCGCTTCGCGCAGCAGCAGGATCTCGGCGAACAGTTCGGGGCTCGGCTGGTTGATGTAGCGGTGGATCAGGTTCTGCAGCCGGCTGGTTTCGCTTTCCAGCAGCGCCAGGATCTTGTCGGACTCGCGCACATGGCGGACGTCGTCCCAGGCCGATCCGAGCACCTTGACGCCGTTCCATATCAGGATGGCGAGCACGACGACGACGGCTGAGTTCAATCCGGCGATCGACAGGATGCGCCAGCGGATCGGCACCGCACGCAACAACTGGACAATACGAGAACGGCTGCGCGCGGCAAAGCTCGCCAGTCGATCCGTCGCCCGGTCCTGCTGCTGTACGCCCGTCAATTTACTGCCACCTCGCGAAGCACGTTGCGACAATCGCGCGCGCAAACACCCGTTGAGACCGCCGCCAGCGACAGCGAAACAACAAGCATCATGGCCCGCGAAAGTTCGGCGCGGCGGTACACAGGCGACACATCCCCTTGGTAATTGAGTCGGCGGCGGGAATAAAAGGTTCAACGGTCCTTTTTAGCAGAATTTGCCGATACTTGGCTATCTTGCACGCGGCCGCCGGAGGCCTGATCCTCAGGTTATCCCGGACGTTCGATTACAATCGTCAATTGTGCGCTGCGACCACGTCGAGATGGATTGAAACCCTCGCCGCAGCGATCTATGAGGGCGCTTGCGAATATGTGCAACGCGCGCTGCCGCAAAGCAGGATGATCATCGGTGAAACGGACCTTGAAATTCCTGCAACTCGTCGGGCTCGCAGCATTGGCGCTGTCATCTCCCGCGCATGCCGCCACCGAAATCATGTGGTGGCATGCGATGTCGGGGCAACTCGGCAAGCAGCTGGAAAAGCTGGCGGCCGATTTCAACGCGTCGCAATCCGACTACAAGATCACGCCTGCATACAAGGGCAGCTACACCGAGACGGTCACGGCCGCGATCTTCGCATTCCGATCGCGCAGCCAGCCCGCGATCGTTCAGGTCAATGAGGTCGCGACCGCCACCATGATGGCGGCAAAGGGAGCGATCTACCCGGTGTTCGAACTGATGCGTGATCAGTCGGAGCCGTTCTCGCCGGAGGCGTATCTGCCGGCTGTAACCGGCTATTACTCCGACGTTTCCGGCAACATGCTGTCGTTTCCCTTCAATGTCTCGACGCCGATTCTCTACTACAACAAGGACGTCTTCCGCTCCGCCGGTCTCGATCCGGAGGTGGCGCCGAAGACCTGGCCCGAGGTCGGCGCCGCGGCCAAGCGCTTGCGCGCCGCGGGTTCGCCTTGCGGGTTGACCACGTCCTGGCCCTCCTGGATCAATGTCGAGAATTTTTCGGCGTTCCATAATCTGCCGCTGGCGACCCGGACCAACGGTTTCGGCGGTCTCGATGCCGAGCTTGCCTTCAACAATCCGCGGGTGGTCCACCACGTTGCCCAGCTTGCGGAATGGCAGGGCACGAAAATTTTCGACTATAGCGGCCGCGGACAATCGGCCGAGCCGCGCTTCCAGAAAGGCGAGTGCGGGATCTTCATCGGCTCCTCGGCGACGCGCGCGGACATCAAGGCCAATTCGAAGTTCGAGGTCGGCTACGGCATGATCCCGTATTGGCCCGAAATAGGCGGCGCCCCGCAAAACAGCATCATTGGCGGTGCCACGCTGTGGGTGCTGCGCGGCCGCCCGCGCGATGAATACACCGGCGTCGCCCGGTTCTTCGCCTATCTCTCGCAGCCGGAAGTTCAGGCCGCCTGGCACCAGAACACCGGCTATCTGCCGATTACCCGCGCCGCCTTCGATCTCAGCCGCACGCAGGGCTTCTACGATCGCAACCCGGGCGCGGCCAGTGCGATCGAGCAGCTCACATTGAAGCCGCCGACGGCGAATTCGAGAGGAATCCGGCTCGGATCCTTTGTCCTGATCCGCGACGTCATCGAGGACGAGCTCGAGCAGGTTTTCAGCGGCAAGCGATCCGCGCAGACCGCCCTCGACCACGCCGTCGAGCGCGGCAACCGCCTGCTGCGCCAGTTCGAGCGCGCCAATCCGGACCGGTAGGGGAGCGCACAGCAAACGAGCGCTCAAAATTTCTGCACTAATTGTGAGCAAATATGCATCTTTGTATGCAATCCGCCAGAATGGCGCACCTGCGGCATCGTACGCATTCCCAAGCAAAATCAGAGCTTTGATCCGAAATTAGCCATTCCTTAAGGATTGGCACGAACCTTGCGATCCTTGTTCCAAAGCCCCTTTCCCTCTGGCGTTGGAGCATCACCCATGAAGCGTCGCGATTTCCTCAAATCCGTCACCGGCGTGGCTGCGGGCGCGCTGGTGCCCGCGCCGGCAATCTGGTCGTCCGCAAAGGCGCAGTCGCGATCGGAGACGCTGCTGATCGTCTCGGAGGGCGGTCCCAACAACCTCGACATCCACGGCGTCGGCACCAACGTGCCCGGCTACGAGGTGTCGTGGAATTGCTACGACCGCCTGATCACCCACGAGATGAAGAGCGGTCCGGGCGGCGTGCCGTATTACGACCGCGACAAGTTCAAGGGCGAACTCGCCGACGACATGAAGATCGACGACATGTCGGTGACCTTCAAGCTGAAGAAGAACGCCAAATTCCACGACGGCGCGCCGGTCACGGCCAAGGACGTCAAGTGGTCGCTCGATCGCGCGGTCTCCGTCGGCGGCTTTCCGACCTTCCAGATGAGCGCGGGCTCGCTGACCAAGGCCGAGCAGTTCGTCGTCGTCGACGACAGCACGGTGCGGGTGGATTTTGCCAAGAAGGACCGCCTGACTATACCCGATCTCGCCGTCATCGTGCCCTGCATCGTCAACTCCGAACTGGTGAAGAAGAACGCCAGCGAGAAGGATCCCTGGGGGCTCGAATACACCAAGCAGCAGACCGCGGGCTCCGGCGCCTACAAGCTGACGAAATGGACCGCCGGCACCGAAGTGATCATGGAGCGCAACGACGAGTGGGTCGGCGGGCCCTTGCCGAAGATCAAGCGCGTGATCTGGCGCATGGTGCCGCAGGCCGGCAACCGCCGCGCGCTGCTGGAGCGCGGTGACGCCGACATCTCCTACGAACTGCCGTTCAAGGATTTCCAGGAGATGAAGGCCAGCGGCAAGCTCAACGTGGTGTCGCTGCCGTTCTCCAACGGCATCCAGTATATCGGCATGAACGTCACCAAGCCGCCGTTCGACAATCCGAAAGTGCGCCAGGCGGTGGCTTACGCGATACCGTATCAGAAGATCATCGACGCGGTGCTGTTCGGCCTCGCCAATCCGATGTTCGGCGCGCCGGCGGACAAGGCCACCGAAGTCGCGTGGCCGCAACCGACCAAATATTCCACCGACATGGCCAAGGCCAAGGCGCTGCTTGCGGAAGCCGGCTATGCCAACGGCTTCGAGACCACGATTTCGTTCGACCTGAATTTCGCCGGCGTCAACGAACCGCTTTGCATCCTGGTTCAGGAGAGCCTCGGCCAAATCGGCATCAAGACCACGATCAACAAGGTGCCCGGTGCCAACTGGCGCACCGAGCTGAACAAGAAGGAAATGCCGCTCTACACCAACGTGTTCTCGGGCTGGCTCGATTACCCCGAATACTTCTTCTACTGGTGCTATCACGGCAACAATTCCGTCTTCAACACCATGAGCTACAAGTCGCCGGAGATGGACAGGCTGATCGACGGCGCGCGCGTGGCCGCCTCGACCGGCGACACCGCGACCTACGACAAGGACGTCAAGGGCTTTGTCGATCTCGCCTTCACCGACATCCCGCGCATCCCGCTGTATCAGCCGTTCGTCAACGTCGCGATGCAGAAGAACATCTCGGGCTATCAGTACTGGTTCCACCGCCGGCTGGATTATCGCGCGCTGGTGAAGGCGTAATCCGCCATGCTGACCATGATCGGCAAGCGGTTGCTGTTTGCGATCCCGTCGCTGATCGGGGTCGTGATCGTCACGTTCCTGCTGACGCGTGCGCTGCCGGGCGATCCGGCGGCGTATTTCGCAGGACCGGCCGCGACCAAGGAGGCGGTCGAGCAGATCCGCAAGAAGCTCGGCCTCGACAAGCCGCTGATCGAGCAGTTCCTGCGCTACACCAACGATCTCGCGCATGGCGATTTCGGCAACTCGCTGACCACCGGCCAGCCGGTCGCCAGCGAGATCCGCAACCGCCTGCCGGCATCGGCCGAACTCACGCTGCTCGGCCTGTTCGTCTCGGTCATCATCGCCATTCCGCTCGGCGTGCTGGCCGCGACCCGGCCGGGTTCGTGGATCGATCATCTCTGCCGCATCACGACGACCGCAGGCGTTTCGCTGCCGGTATTCTTTACCGGGCTGGTGCTGGTCTACGTGTTCTATTTCAGGCTCGGCTGGTCGCCGGCGCCGCTCGGCCGGCTCGATGTGTTCTACAGCGCGCCGCCGACGATCACCGGCTTCTATCTGATCGACACCCTGATCGCGCGTGATTTCGAGGCGTTTCGTTCGGCGCTCAGCCAGCTCCTCCTGCCGGCAACGACACTCGCGATCTTCTCGCTGGCGCCGATTGCGCGCATGACGCGGGCCTCGATGCTGGCGGTGCTGTCGTCCGAGTTCGTCCGCACCGCGCGCGCCTCAGGGCTGTCGCCGACAACCGTGATCGTCACCTACGCGTTTCGCAACGCGATGCTGCCGGTCATTACCACGCTCAGCATGGTGTTCTCGTTCCTGCTTGGCGCCAATGTGCTGGTCGAAAAAGTGTTCGCCTGGCCCGGCATCGGTTCCTACGCCGTGGAAGCGCTGATCTCGTCGGACTTCGCGCCGGTGCAGGGTTTTGTGCTGACCATGGCCGTCATGTACGTGCTGCTGAATCTGGTCATCGACATTCTCTACGGCGTCATCGATCCGCGCGTCCGGCTTGAAGGGTGAGGTCCGAAAATGAGTGCTGTTCTGCCTGCCGTTGAACCCGCCGGTCCCGCCCGCACCTCGGGACTTGTCGCGATCCTCGAACACACACGTTACGTGCTGGGCGAGAACCGCGTCACCGCCTTTGCCTTTGGCCTGCTGGTCATCATCCTGTTTGCCGCGATCTTCGGTCCCTATATCGTCCCCTACGATCCGCTCGCGAGCGATACCGCCTCGGCGCTGAAGCCGCCGTCGGCCGCGCACTGGTTCGGCACCGATCAGTTGGGCCGCGATATCTTCAGCCGCGTCATCGTCGCCACCCGGCTCGACACGTTCATCGCGGTTGCCTCGGTGGCGCTGGTGTTCTTGATGGGAGGCCTCGCCGGCATCGCCGCCGGCTATTTCGGCGGCTGGACCGATCGCATCGTCGGGCGCATCGCCGACACCATCATGGCGTTCCCGCTGTTCGTGCTGGCGATGGGCATCGTCGCAGCGCTCGGCAATACCGTGCAGAACATCATCATCGCGACCGCGATCGTCAACTTTCCGCTCTATGCGCGCGTTGCTCGCGCCGAGGCCAACGTCCGCCGCAACGCCGGCTTCGTGCAGGCGGCGCGGCTGTCCGGCAACGGCGAGATGCGGATCCTGCTGGTGCACATCCTGCCCAACATCATGCCGATCATGATCGTGCAGATGTCGCTGACCATGGGCTACGCAATCCTCAACGCCGCCGGTCTTTCCTTCATCGGGCTAGGCGTGCGGCCGCCGACGGCGGAGTGGGGCATCATGGTCGCCGAAGGCGCGGGCTTCATGGTGTCAGGCGAATGGTGGATCGCGCTGTTCCCCGGCCTGGCGCTGATGCTCGCGGTGTTCTGCTTCAACCTGCTCGGCGACGGGCTGCGCGACATCGTCGATCCGCAGCGGAGGACGTGATGGCCGGTTCAAGCTTCGCTCGTCTCGGCCCTCGCATGGGGCAAGGAAATGCGACAGGGGGGCTGACCGTTCTACTTTGCATGGGGTTGTTTTCGAGATTTTTGCGGAGGTCATCATGACGGCCCAGCCCCTCCTCGACGTCAGCGACCTCACCGTCGAATTCACCACGCGCCGCGGCATCGTGAAAGCCGTGCAGCATGTCAACATCTCGGTGGCCAAGGGCGAGACGCTCGGTATCGTCGGCGAATCCGGTTCCGGCAAGTCGGTGACGTCCTATGCCGTGATGCGCATCCTCGACCGGGCGGGGCGGATCGCCGAGGGCTCGGTGATGTTTTCCGGCATCGACGTCAAGGCCGCGACCGAGAACCAGATGCGCGATCTGCGCGGCCGCGAAATCTCGATGATCTTCCAGAACCCGCGCGCAGCCCTCAACCCGATCCGCAAGGTCGGCGACCAGATCGAGGACGTGCTGCGCCAGCACGTGCAGCAGTCGCAGGTCGGCGACCGCGGCGAGAAGGCGATCGAGGCGCTGGAGCAGGTCAAGATCGCGCGTCCGCGCGAGCGCTATCATGCCTATCCGTTCGAACTCTCCGGCGGCATGTGCCAGCGCGTCGTGATCGCGCTGGCGCTCGCCTGCAATCCGCAGCTCCTGATCGCGGACGAGCCGACCACAGGCCTCGACGTCACCACGCAGAAGGCCGTGATGGACTTGATCGTCGAACTCACCAAGCGCCGGAACATGTCGACCATCCTGATCACGCATGATCTCGGCCTTGCCGCCGCCTATTGCGATCGCGTGGTGGTGATGGAGAAGGGCCACGTGGTGGAGACCGCGAAGTCCGCCGATATCTTTGCAAATCCCGAGCACGCCTACACCAAGAAGCTGATGCGCGCGACGCCGCGGCTCGGTGTGTCGTTGCGCGATTTGCTGCCGGAGGAAGAGGCGGCCGCGCTGCCGGTTGTATCCACGTCCACGAAAGTTCCGGTCGAAGGCGAAGCCGCGCCGCTCCTCCTCGTCGAAAAGCTCGTCAAGGAGTATCCGCGCCAGGGCGCCACCGCCGTGCTCGGAAAACTGTTCTCGCGCAAACCGCCGGTCGAAGCCGAGCAGTTCCGCGCGGTCGACGGCATCAGCTTCACTGTCGGCCATGGCGAGAGCGTCGGCCTTGTCGGCGAATCCGGCTGCGGCAAGTCCACCACGTCGATGATGGTGATGCGGCTGCTGGACCAGACCTCGGGCCGCATCGTGTTCGACGGCGACGAGATCGGCACCATCCAGCCCAATTCGTTTGCGCGGCTGCCGCTGCGCAAGAGCATCCAGATGGTGTTCCAGGACCCGACCGACAGCCTCAACCCGCGCTTCACCGCGGCGCGCGCCATCGCCGATCCGATCATGCAACTCGGCGACATCAGGGGCCGCGACGCGCTTCGCGCCCGCTGCGAGGAACTCGCCGGCCTGGTCGGCTTGCCGGTCAACCTGCTCGATCGTTTTCCGCACCAGTTATCCGGCGGCCAGAAGGCCCGCGTCGGCATCGCGCGCGCGATCGCGCTGCATCCGAAACTCGTGATCCTCGACGAGCCAACCGCGGCGCTCGACGTTTCCGTGCAGGCCGTGGTGCTCAACCTGCTGCAGGATCTCAAGGCGTCGATGGGCATGAGCTATTTGTTCGTGTCGCACGATCTGAATGTGGTGCGTTTGTTGTGCGATCGTGTCATCGTGATGCGGTCAGGTCGAATCGTCGAGCAAGGTACATCGGAACGTGTGCTCGGCGATCCGCAGGACGCCTACACCAAAGAATTGCTGACGGCGATCCCGCATCCGCCGTTGCCGGTTCACTGAGCTGATTGGGAGCGAAATGGCTGCTGAACTCCTGGACGATTACATCGACGCCGTCGCCAAGGCGCTGGCGCTGCCGGTCGAGGAAGCCTGGCGGCCCGCGGTGCGGGCAAACCTCGAAGTGTCGCTGAGGCTGGCGCGGCTGGTCGATGAATTCCCGCTGCCGGATGAAACCGAGCCGGCCAGCATCTACTCGGCCTGATAGACCATGACCGTGAAATCAGACGGGTTGTCGGCCCAACAGATCGCGCAGGCGATAACCGACCGCAAGCTTTCCGCCTTCGAGGCGACCGAAGCCGCACTGGCGCGGATTGCCGCGCATGATGGCGTGCTGAATTCCTTTACCGACGTCACCGCGGATCGTGCGCGCACCACGGCCAGGGCGATCGATGCGAAGATCGCCGCCGGCGAAAGCGTCGGCCCGCTCGCCGGCGTGCCGTTCGCGGTCAAGAATCTGTTCGACGTGAAAGGCCTTTCCACCCGCGCCGGTTCGAAGATCAACCGCGACCTTGCCCCTGCACCGCGTGACGCGACGCTGATCGAGCGCATGGAGGCGGCCGGCGCCGTGCTGGTCGGCGCGCTCAACATGGGCGAATACGCCTACGACTTCACCGGCGAGAACGTGCATGACGGCCCGTCGCGCAATCCGCACGATCCGACGCGGATGAGCGGCGGCTCCTCCGGCGGCTCCGGCAGTGCGGTCGGTGGCGCTCTGGTTCCTATCGCGTTGGGGTCCGATACCAACGGATCGATCCGCGTGCCGTCGTCGTTCTGCGGCATCTTTGGCCTGAAGCCGACCTATGGTCGGCTGTCGCGGGCGCGGTCGTTTCCGTTTGTCGCAAGCTTCGATCATCTCGGCCCGTTCGCGCGCAACGTCGGCGATCTCGCGCTGGCCTATGACGCCATGCAGGGGCCTGACGCCGCCGACGCGGCGTGTACGACGCGCCCGGTCGAGCCGGTCTCGCCGCTGCTGGCCGAGGGCCTCTCCGGCCTTCGGATCGCGATTGCCGGCGGCTATTTTCAGAAGAACGTATTTCCCGAAGCGGTCGAAGCCGTGGCGCGTGTCGCCAAGGCGCTGGACGCGACGCAAACGATCGAAATCCCGGAGGCCGCCCGCGCCCGCGCCGCCGCTTACGTGATCTCGACCACCGAGGGCGCCTCGCTCCACCTTGATCGCCTGCGCAAGCGTCCGAACGATTTCGATCCGGCCGTGCGCGATCGCCTGATCGCGGGCGCAATGGTGCCGGCGCCATTGGTCGACCGCGCGCAGAAATTCCGTCGCTGGTATCGTGCAAAGGTGCTCGAACTGTTCAAGTCGGTGGACGTGATCATCGCGCCAGCGACGCCCTGCATCGCGCCCAAGCTCGGACAGGCAACGTTCGTGCTTGACGGCGTCGAACTTCCCGTACGCGCCAATATCGGCATCCACACCCAGCCGATCTCGTTCATCGGCCTGCCGGTCGTCGCGGTGCCGGTGCCGCTGGAGCCGATGCCGATCGGCGTGCAGATCATCGCCGCGCCCTGGCGCGAGGATATCGCGCTGCGCGTCGCGCACGCGCTGGAACGCATGGGCGTCGCCGCCGCGCCAGCCCCGAGAGGATTGTAGCCATGGAGATCGATCTTCCGGACGTGCTGGCCGAGGTGTCAGCGCAATTCACGCGCTATGAGAAGGCGCTGGTGTCGAATGACGTGGCGGTACTCGATGAACTGTTCCGCAGCGATTCCCGCACGCTGCGCTATGGCATCGCCGAAAATCTCTACGGCTACGAGGCGATCAAGGGCTTTCGCGCCGCGCGGTCGCCGGTCGGACTGATGCGCCGGACCGACAAGACCGTGATCACGACCTACGGCCGCGACACGGCGGTCGCCTCCACGTTGTTCTACCGCGAGGGCGCGAAGGGCCGAGTGGGGAGGCAGATGCAGACCTGGGTGCGATTTCCCGAAGGGTGGAGGATCGTTGCGGCCCACGTCAGCATCATCGACGAGCCGAAGGATTCATCGGCATGAGTCTGGATGATCTTCCCACCCGCGCACCGCCGACAGGCGCCGAGCCCGGGCCGGTGGTCCGTCGCGTCGATCGCCCGTCGCTGCCACGGGACAAGGTCACGCGGGCGGAGGAGTTGCGGCTGCAGCTTGCCGACGAGATCGTGCGCGGCGTGCTGGCGCCGGGATCGGCGCTCGACGAGAGCGATCTTGCGCGGCGCTTTTCGGTGTCGCGCACGCCGGTCCGCGAGGCGCTACGCCAATTGGTGGCGAGCGGCCTGGTTGAATCTCGCGCCCATCGCGGCGCTGTCGTGGCGCAGCCCTCGCTGGATCGCTTGACCGAGATGTTCGAGGCGATGGCGGAGCTCGAGGCGCTGTGCGCGTGGTTTGCCGCCGAACGGATGTCGCCGGCGGATCGGCAGAAGCTGGAAGCAATCCACGAGGAATTGCGGGTCCTGAGCCATGCCGGCAATCCCGAGCGCTTTCACGAGGTCAACGAGCGCTTCCACAACGCGATCTACGCGGGGTCCCAAAACAGCTACATCGCCGAGACGACGCTGGCGACGCGGGTGCGAGTACAGCCGTTCCGCCGCGCCCAGTTCCGCAACCTCGGCCGGCTGGCGAAATCGCACGCCGAACACGACCGCGTCGTGGTCGCCATCATGCGCGGCGACAAGGCGGGCGCTGCCGGTGCGATGCGCGCGCATATCGAACTGGTGCGCGGTGAATACGAACTCTACGCGGTGTCGGTGTAGAGATTTCTCGACTTGGGTTCCCCGGACGCAGCGCGGCACTCAGTGCTGCGCCGGGGTCCAGCAATGGGTCCCGGCTCTGCGGCGCAGCGTTAGACGCTGCACCGCGTCCGGGACACGGCAGAGCTATACCCCCGCCTTCTCCGCCATGAACGCGCGCCAGCCGCCGAACGATGAAATATCGCGCGCGCCATTGATGGCCGCGGGCTCCACCACGAATCCCTTCACGCCACGTCCATCTGCAAGCTGCACCGTACCTATCCCAAGCGGCGGCGGGATCGCGGCGACGAACGTTCCGAATGCCGCCGCCGACAACGCCCACAGCTCAACCTTGATCGAATGTCCTGCGCCGGCATCGACGCGGAGCATGCCGGGCTTGGGCGGCGTGGTGTCGAGCGCGTAGAGCCTGTAGTCCGGCGCTGTCGCAGTGGCCTCGATCAGCCGTCCTCCCAGCACCTGCAATTCGCCGTTCAGCGCCATGCCGGAGAGATGCGCGCCGACCACCGCGATGGTGATTTCATCGGCACCAACTTCCACCGGCAACGCCGCGAGCGGCGGCTGCGTCAGGCCCTTGCTACCCATCTTCAATTTGGTGTCGGCGTGGAACGCGCGGCCGATGCTGGCGAGTTGCGCGTCGCGGCCTGCGGGCGCCAGCAGCGTGATGCCGAACGGGATGCCGTCGGGGCGCATCGCGGCCGGCAGGGCCAGTCCGCAGAGATCGAGCAGATTCACAAAGTTGGTATAGGTGCCGAGCCTGGAGTTGAGTTCGATCGGATTGGCCAGCACCTGCGCCGTCGTGTAGGCCGTCGGCGCCGTCGGCAGCACGATCGCATCGAATTTGGCAAAGCTGCGCTCGGCGATGCGACGCAGGGCCTGCAGGCGATAAAGCGAGGCGAACGTGTCCGCCGCCGTCAGCCGCGCGCCTGGTACGGTGATCTCGCGCGTGACGGGATGGATCGAATCCGGCGAGGACGCCAGCAGGTCGCGGATCACCAGGTAGCGCTCGGCGATCCACGGTCCCTCGTAGAGCAGCCGCGCGGTTTCATAAAACGGCTCGAGGTCGAATTCGACCAGCGTGGCGCCGAGCGAAGTCCAGCGCTCGAGCGCCTCGCCATAGGCTTTCTCCGAGGCGCTGTCGCCGAAAAAGATCAGTTGGCCGTTGCGCGGCACGCCGAGCCGGAGTTGGCCGGGAAACGCGGCCATCTTTCCGAGCGGCCGGTCGCGCGAGAACGGATCGGCGGCGTCAGTGCCGGCCATGGCGGTCAGCGCCGTCATTGCGTCGTCCACCGTCAGCGTGAACACCGAGATGCAATCCAGCGTCCGGCATGCCGGCACCAGGCCCGCGTTCGAAATCAGCCCGAGGCTCGGCTTCAGTCCGACGATGTTGTTGAGCATCGCCGGCACGCGGCCGCTTCCTGCGGTATCGGTGCCGAGCGCCAGCGGCACCAGGCCGGCGGAAACCGCGACAGCCGATCCCGAACTCGATCCGCCGGGAATCAGATCGTCGCGGACCGGATTGACGGGAATGCCGTAGGGCGAACGGACGCCGACGAGGCCGGTCGCGAACTGGTCGAGGTTGGTCTTGCCGATGATGATGGCGCCCGCCGCGCGCAGCCTTGCGACGGCCGTCGAATCCTGCGCCGGCAAGTAGGAGAACGCCGGGCAGGCGGCGGTGGTCGGCATCCCCTGCGCGTCGATATTGTCCTTGACGGCGACCGGCACGCCAAGAAGCGGCAGCCCGACCGGATCCCTCGAGGCCAGTGCCTCGGCTTCGGCAAGCGCATCCTTCTCGTCGCGCAGGCTGATGAACACGGCAGGATCGTTGTGGTCGCGGATACGCTGATAGCAGCGCGCGACAGTTTGCGCCGGGAGCGTGCCGGCGCGGTGCGCGGCGACGATCGCGGCAACGGTTTCAGGCGCGTCAGACCCCATGGCGAGCAAAACTCCAAGCGAGCAAATGTTACCGCGATCGAAGCAAGCGATGTGCCATTGTGTACATTTGCAGCGCAAATGGCACTGAGTGAGTCCTGTCACGATTTCAGACGCTTAGTCGACCTGATGCGAACGGCCACAGGCGACCTGACCAACTCGGCCACGTTGCATCTGATCAATAAATAGGCAGTCTGGTTTCGACCCAGCCATGGCGTCGTGGCGCGCGATGGCACGTTGCCGGGCCGAGCCGATCTCGGGTAGAGCAGGCTGCCTGCCCACGAAACTTGCTCAACAAACATGACAAGAGGGGCGGCGGAGGAAACCGATGATGCCAGCCGCAGCCCCAGGCCGCGACCGACCCGAAACGCTGTTCGCGACACCAGAAATCATTGCCGACCGCCGGGCCGATGGCAGCATCATCCTGAAATCGACGACGCCGTTGCGCGAGAGTGCGCGCTGCATCGGCGACTGGCTGGAGCATTGGGCGCGGCAGGCGCCCGAGCGCATTTTCCTCGCAGACCGCGCCAGCGGCGACGCGCCGTGGTCGACCATCACCTATCGGGACGCGCTGAAGCAGGTGCGCTCCGCGGCCGCGTGGGTTCTCGCGCAAGGCCTGAGCGCAGAACGTCCGCTGGTGATCCTATCGGATAACAGCGTCGAGCATGCGCTGTTCGCGCTGGCGGCCCAGCATGTCGGCGTGCCCTCCGCCGCGATCTCGCCGGCCTACTCGCTGATGTCCAAGGATTTCGACAAGCTCAGGAGCATGGTCAAGCTGCTGGAGCCCGGCGCGATCTATGTTTCCGTCACAAAACCATTCGCAGCGGCGCTGGCGGCGATTGAGCCGCTGCATTCGGCCATGATCGTCAGCGGTGATGTCGCCGATACCGGTGGGATCTCGTTTCGCAGCATCGCAACCACGCCGGAAACGTCCGATGTCGCAAAAGCGTTTTCCGCGGTCACGCCGGATACGATCGCAAAATTCCTGTTCACCTCGGGCTCGACGGGCACGCCAAAGGCCGTCATCAACACCCAGCGTATGCTGACTTCCAGTCAGCAGGCCAAGGCGCAGACCTGGTCATTCCTCGAAGGCAACGGCACGGATGTCGTGATCCTCGACTGGCTGCCCTGGAGCCACACCTTCGGCGCCAACCACAATTTCAATCTGGTCCTGCGCAACGGCGGCACGCTCTACGTCGACGGCGGCAAGCCGGCGCCCGGGCTGTTCGCGACGTCGCTGGCCAATTTTCGCAGCGTGATGCCCTCGGTCTATTTCAACGTGCCGCGCGGCTTCGACATGCTGATCGCAGCGCTGCGCAGCGACGACGAACTGCGGCAAAGATTCTTCAGCGAAGTGAAATTCGCCTTCTATGCCGGCGCGGCGCTGCCGCAGAATCTCTGGGATGCGCTGGAAGAACTCTCGATCAAAACCGTCGGCCGCGCGCTGCCGATGGTGTCGGCCTGGGGCTCGACCGAAACCTCGCCGCTGGCGACCGATTGCCATTTCCAGGCGCAGCGCTCCGGCAATATCGGCGTGCCGATACCGGGGACGGAATTGAAACTCGTGCCGTCGGGCGACAAGCTGGAGGTCCGCGTGCGCGGCCCGAACGTCACGCCCGGTTACTGGAAGTCGCCGGAACTGACCGCGCAGGCCTTCGACGCCGAGGGTTTTTATCTGATCGGCGATGCCGTGACCTTTGCCGATCCGGCGCGCCCCGAACTCGGATTGTTCTTCGACGGCCGCGTCGCGGAAGACTTCAAGCTCAATTCCGGCACCTGGGTCAGCGTAGGCACCTTGCGCGTCGCGGGGATCGCCGCGCTGGCGCCGCTGGCGCAGGACATCGTCGTCACCGGCCACGGCGGCGATGAAGTCCGCTTCCTGGTATTTCCGAACATCGCGGCATGCCGTGCCCATGCCGGCCTCGCTGAAAGCGCCGATGTGAAAGACGTGATCGGCCACGACAAGGTTCGCAGCGCGATCGCTTCAGGTCTTGCAAAGCTCAAGGCGCAGAGCGGCAACTCGTCCGGCCACGCGACGCGTGCGCTGCTGCTGGCCGAGCCTGCGTCGGTCGATGGCGGCGAGATCACCGACAAGGGCTACATCAACCAGCGCGCGGTGCTGACGCGGCGGGCGAAGGCGGTGGTGACGCTCAACGATGAGGTTTCCGCAGAATGGATCGGCTGCGCCGAATAGGACTCGGAACCTTGATCTTACTCGTCATGCCCGGCCTTGTGCCGGGCATCCACGTCTTTGCTCCAGCAAGCAAGGAAGACGTGGATGGCCGGGACAGGCCCGGCCATGACGAAAGCAAATCGTTTTCAGGCAGTTAGATTTCCATCGACAAATTTGTTGCCAAAGCAACTAACTTGTGAAAGCTTCCTTGCTGCTGCACGGCTCACGAGAGAGCAGTTGAACTGCCACGCCGTGCCGGGAGAAAACGGATGCCTTGGAGGAACGGCCCGTCGGGGTCGAATGCCGGCGCACATTCGGCCTGTCGGAATTTTGCCGTCAGGCTGACCGCGGTCGCCGTGGCGCAATCAGGTGCTGCTCTGCCCGGTCACGGCGCCGAGATTTTCGTGCAGCCGCCGCAGCAGGTCGATCAAAACTTCCCGCTCGTCTTTCTTCAGGCAGGACAACAGCCGCCGTTCGCGTTCGAGGGCTGCCATGATCACCTTGTCGTGGATCGCGCGCCCGCGCGGGGTCAGCGAGATGGCGTGGGTGCGGCCGTCGTCGGGCGCGGTGCGGATCGCGACCAGGCCGCGCTTCTGCAGCACGGAAAGATTGCGGCTGACCGGCCCCTTGTCGAAGCCGATCACGTTGCAGATCCGCGAGGCCGGGATGCCGGGCTCGATCGCCAGCAGCGACATGATCCGCCATTCCGTGACGTTGACGCCGAAATTGCGCTGATAGAACACCGTCGCGCTGTTCGACAGCTTGTTGGCGATGAAGGTGATGAACGCCGGAACGTAGCGGTCGAGATCGAGCAATGGGCCGTCATCGGCGATTGCGGGCTCCGCGGGGCGCGGCCGGCGCGGTTTCCGGCTAAGGGGAATCTGGCTCATGTCTCGATCATCGCTGCGGAACTGCGACCGAGCAATAGGGGCATGGGACTAGGCTTTACAAGGACAAATTTGGGGAGGTCTCGATGACTTCGACGAATTCCAGCGCTTCAGTCGGCCAAGGCGCGGCTGTGCCGCATCTCGCTCTCGATCCGTTTTCAATCGAGTTTTTCGACGACCTGTATCCCTGCCAGGAGACGCTGCGAGAGGCGGGACCGCTGGTCTATCTCGACAAGTGGAACGTCTATGGCGTGGCGCGCCATGCGGAGGTGCACGCTGTCCTGAATGATCCCGCCACGTTCTGTTCGAGCCGCGGCGTCGGCTTAAGCGATTTCGCAAAGGAAACGCCGTGGCGCCCGCCAAGCATCATCCTCGAGGCAGATCCGCCGGCGCACACCCGCACCCGCGCGGTGCTGAGCCAGGTATTGTCGCCGACCGCCCTGAAGCAGGTCCGCGATCGTTTCGCTGCGGCTGCCGCCGCTACCGTCGACCGGTTGCTGGAGCAGCGAAGTTTCGACGCGATCACGGATCTGGCGGAAGCCTATCCGCTGGCGATCTTTCCCGATGCGCTCGGGCTCAAGCCAGAAGGGCGCGAGAATCTGCTGCCCTATGCGGGTGTCGTCTTCAACTCATTCGGCCCGCCCAACAAGCTGCGGCAGGACGCCATCGAGCGCTCGGTACCGCATCAGGCCTATGTCGCCGAGCAGTGCCAGCGCGAAAACCTCGCGCCCGGCGGGTTCGGTGCCTGCATCCATGCGCGCGTCGATGCCGGCGATATTACCGCAGGCGAGGCGCCGCTTTTGGTGCGTTCGCTGCTGTCGGCCGGGCTCGACACAACGGTCAACGGCATCGGCGCCGCCGTCTACTGCCTGGCGCGTTATCCCGATCAACTGGAGCGGCTGCGCAAGGATCCCACGCTGGCCCGCAACGCGTTCGAGGAAGCGGTGCGGTTCGAGAGCCCTGTGCAGACGTTTTTCCGCACCACGACATGCGAGGTCGAGATCGGCGGCCATCGCATCGGGGAGGGCGAGAAGGTCTTGATGTTCCTCGGCGCGGCCAACCGTGACCCGCGCCGCTGGGACAAGCCCGACAGCTACGACATCACGCGGCGGACCAGCGGTCATGTTGGCTATGGCTCCGGCATCCACATGTGCGTCGGCCAACTCGTCGCCCGCCTCGAAGGCGAAACCATGCTGGCAGCGCTGGCGCGCAAGGTCGGCAGCATCGAGATTACCGGACAGGTGAAGCGTCGCTACAACAATACGCTGCGCGGGCTGGAAGGTCTGCCGGTCACCATCACGCCGGCCTGACGCCATCGCAGCGCGTTAGGCCTTTCAAACAAAAAAATCCGAGGGAGAATGGCATGAAGAGTTTTGCAAATCATCTGGCGCTGGCGTTGTCAGGCGCTTTGTCGCTGGCCGGCGCGAACACGGCGCGCGCGCAAGTTTCCGACAGCGTGGTCCGCGTCGGCGTGCTCAACGACATCTCCGGCATCTTCCAGGACACCAACGGCATGGGCTCGGTCGAAGCCGCGCGCATGGCGGCGGAGGATTTCAACGGCGGGGGCAAGAACATCAAGGTCGAGATCGTCTATGCCGATCACCAGAACAAGGCCGACGTCGGGCAGGCGATCGCACGCAAATGGCTCGATGTCGAAGGCGTCGACGCCATCGTCGACGTGCCGAATTCGGCGGTCGGTCTTTCCATCAATGCGCTGCTGCGGGATTCGCGGATGACGTTCCTGGCGTCGTCCACCGCCAGTTCCGATCTCACCGGCAAGGCCTGTTCGCCCAACACCATCCAGTGGGTCAACGACGCCTGGGCGACCGGCAACACGACGGCGGCGGCGATGATGGCGCGCGGCGGCAAGGATTGGTACTTCATCACGGTCGATTATGCGCTCGGCAAGGGCATCGAGGCCGAAGCCACCAACTACATCGAGAAGCACGGCGGCAAGGTGCTGGGTTCGAGCAAGCATCCGCTCGGTACCTCGGACTTCGCCTCGTTCCTGCTGCAGGCGCAGAACTCGAAGGCCAAGGTGATCGGCCTTGCCAATGCCGGTGGCGACACCATCAACGCAGTCAAGCAGGCCAACGAGTTCGGCATCCAGCAGAGCGGCCAGACGATGGTGGCGTTTCTGCTGTTCGTCAACGACATCCACGGCATGGGACTGAAGGTCGCGCAGGGCCTGCAGCTGCTCGAAGCCTTCTATTGGGACATGGACGACGATACCCGCGCCTTCGCCAAGCGCTTTGCGGCGCGGCCGGGCATGAACGGCAAGATGCCGAGCGGCAACCAGGCCGGCGTCTACGCGTCCACGCTCGCCTATCTGAACGCCGTGGCGGCAACGGGCACCGATCACGCAAAGGACATCGTGCCGCAGATGAAGAAGTTCAAGGGGAAGGACAAGTTGTTCGGTGACGTCACCATCCGCCAGGATGGCCGCGTCATTCACCCGATGTATCTGTTCGAGGTGAAGAAGCCGGAAGAATCGAAATACCCGTACGATTATTACCGCCTGATTTCGACCATCCCGGCCGAACAGGCGTTCCGCCCGATCGCGGACGGCGGCTGCTCGCTGGTGAAGTAGCGCAGACTTACGGATCGCAGGTGAAACTTTCCGCCCGATTGATCGGCCTTCCTGCCTTGTAGCGTGGCCACGCCGGCCACTGGCACAGCGGCAGCGAACGCGTCGTCTCGAAGGCCGGCGGTTCGACCCTCTGCTCGATCACCTCGAGATTGCCGGGGGCCTTGCCGTGCTCGACCCAGTCGACGAGCACAGCCAGCATGTCGATATTGGCTGGCGCGCCGGAGCCGACATGATCGACGCCGGGCGCGGTGTAGAGGCGGGCGAATTCCGCGGTCTTCTCCTTGCCCATCGTGCGCTGGACGTTTTCGAAGTAGCGGATTCCTGCATAGGGGCTTTGCGCGTAGTCGGCCATGTGCTCGAGAATGACGAGCTTGCCGCCGCGCGCGCTGAAGCGGCTAAGGTCGGGATTGGTCGAATCCATCAGCTTCGATACGTGAAGCAGGCGCTCCTTGTAATCTTCAGGCTTGTATTTGGTGACGTCGAGCTGCGGGTCGCGCGCGAACACGTATTGAATGCCACCGGCGCCATAGATCCAGGCGATACCGTTGGTCGGCGATGGCGGCAGCGTCGGCGCCGCCTTGCCGAGCCACCAGGCGTTCCAGCCGCCGGTCGGGCCGAAGGGCGGGATGTTTTCGCCCGAGACGCCCCAGCCCGGATAATCATCCAGCCCGTTTTCCAATGCGAACGGGAATTTGTAGGTCGCATGCAACGTCTTGATCGCGGTGATCTGCGCGTCGGTCAGGCAGGCATCGCCGCTCTGGCCAGCCGCGCAGCGCAGCGTCTCCGGCTGGAATTTCGCCTTGCAGCCGACGGGGTCCTGCACCAGTTGATCGTCCGAACCATCGGCCTTGTCGCAGGCCTGCAGCACCGCGTTCGCGAAGAGTTCAACCTGCGCGGGGCGGATCCAGCCTTCGCCCATCGTCGCCAGCCCCGCCCGCGTTCCGGCATGCTGCAGGCCAACCCAGTTGATTACGGGCACCCGTGCGAAAATGCCGTCGAAATCTTCCGGATAACGCTGCGCCATCGTCAGGCCCTCGCGGCCGCCTTCCGACGATCCCATGAAGTACAGCTTGACCGGCGGGTTGCCGTAGGCGCGCACCATCAGCGCAACCGCAGCGTCGCGCACGCGCTTGTAGGAGCGGTGTGCAAAATTCTCGAAGGCTTCGTCGTTGAGCGCAAACAATTGCGGCGGTTCGCCCGGTTTGGTCTCATGGCCGGAATCGGTGCCGTAGGTGACAAAACCCCGCGCCAGCGGCGAGGTGGTGTCGAACGGAAACGCGGGCGGCAGCGCCAGACCCGTGATCAGCACGCCGTTGAAGCCGCCGCCGCCATATTGCAGCGAGCGGCCGTTCCACTCGACCGGCAGGTTGACCTGGAATTTGATCGGCGGCGCCTTGGGATCGGACGGCGCGATCTGGCCGAGCACCTTGCAGAATTGCGGATTGGCCGGCGTGACGCGTGCCGCCGGCGTCGGGCCTTTTTCGGCGATGGTGCGCGGTGTCGGCCCGACCATGGTGGCGGAGTCGATCCGGACAACATTGTCCGTCGGTCGAATAAGGTCGCTGCAGGTCGCGGCCGGATCGCCGGCCATCTTCGCCGCCATTGCCTCGGCGGCACCGAGTGAGATCGCCGCGACCAGCAAAGCCACGCTGAAGAACGCGCGCACATCGATCCTGAGCCCTTGCATCGTCACCTCCCGCCATAGCTGCATCCGCATTCCTTCTCGCGGTTGCGCTACAATGGCCGGGCCGTTGCGGACGTCAACCGAAACGGGGGGCCGCCGTCTCACGATATGGTTGGCCGCGTCAAATTCATCCCGAGACCTTGCTCGAGCCCTGCGTGATCAGCCGCGCGGCGCGCTGGTCGCGGGCGTGGATCCACAGCCAGCTCAGCGCCACGCTGAGCCGGTTGCGCAGGCCGATCAGGAAGTAGATGTGGGCGAGGCCCCAGATCCACCACGCGAGATTGCCGCGCAGCTTCATCCAGCCGAAATCGATCACCGCCTTTTTCTTGCCGATCTGGGCGAGGCTGCCGGCGTGCTTGTAGCGGAACGGCGGCAACGTGCTTCCGTTCAGCCGCGCCTTGATGAGCGACGCGACGTAACGCCCTTGCTGCTTGGCGGCCGGCGCGATGCCCGGCACGGGATTGCCGTCGGGGCCGGCAATGGTCACGGTATCGCCGATCGCGAACACGTCGGGGTGGCCGGGCACGGTGAGATCAGGCTCGACCTTCAAACGATAGGCGCGGTCGGCCGGCGCGTTCATCCATTCCGCCGCGCGCGAGGCACGCATGCCCGCAGCCCATACGATGGTTCTGGCTTCCAGCTTGTTGCCGCCGTAGACGACGCCGTCGGCCGTGCACTCGGTGACGGGCTGCCCCAGCACCACCTCGACGCCGATGTCCTCGAGCGAGCGTTGCGCGTAGGTGGAGAGATCCTCCGGAAAACCAGCCAGTACGCGCGGGCCGGCCTCGACCAGCACGACGCGGGTCTTGTGGGTGTCGATGTTGCGGAAGTCCGGTGGCAGCGTGTCCTTGGCGAGATCGGCGATCGTCCCGGCCATTTCGACGCCGGTCGGGCCGGCGCCTATGATGACGAAGGTCAGCAGCGCCGCGCGCTTCGCCGGATCGGTCTCGCGCTCGGCGCGTTCGAAGGCGACGAGGATGCGCCGCCGCAGCGTGGTGGCATCTTCCAGCGTCTTCAGGCCGGGCGCGAACGGCTCCCATTCGTCGTGGCCGAAATAGGCGTGGCGCGCGCCGGTTGCCAGCACCAGCGTGTCATAGGGCAGGGTGCCGCCGTCATCGAGCCGCACGCGCTTCTCCGCGGCGTCGACGCCGTTCACGTTGGCGAATAGCGTCGTCACCTCGCGGCGGCCGCGCAACAAATAGCGGATCGGCCAGGCGATTTCCGATGTCGCCAGCGAAGCCGTCGCGACCTGGTAGAGCAGTGGCTGGAACAGATGATGGTTGCGGCGATCCACCAGCGTGATCTCGACCGGTGCGCCGGCAAGACCGAAGGCAGTTTCCAGACCACCAAAACCTGCGCCGACGATGACCACGCGATGCGGCTGTTTCGGCGCTGTCGTCATGGTGGCGGGCCCCGGTTCAGATGTCTTCGGCTCTGGATTATGTAGTCATTCGGCTCTGCGGTCCAAACGTGCTTGCCAATCGCTCGATAGCGAGCAGGCATTGGCCTACGCACGGCACCGAACCGCGGAGAGGCTCTGCCTAGCTCGAACGGACGCCTCGGGGACGTCGCCTAGTGCGACAATCGTTGCCTACGCAACCGGCATTATAATTCTTGCCATCGCCGCCGTCCGCGAATTATGGTGCAGGCCATCGGGAGTATGGGCCGAAGGTTCTAATCAGGACCGCTGGTTCATGCTTGCCGCTGCCCGGCCATTTCGCGCACAAAACACCTCACCTGATAAGAGGCGCGCGGAACAGGCGCGGCCCGTCGCGAAGCGGCGGGCCTGGTTCGATAACGAGGAGGGGAGTGATCATGAAGAAGGCATTCTGGCTGGCGAGCGCAACGGTTCTGGCGCTGGCGCAGCCCGCGTCCGCTGGCGACACCATCAAAATCGGCTTTGTCTCGACCTTCAGCGGCCCGACCGCTGTGATCGGCAACGACATGCGCAACTCGTTCGAGCTGGCGCTCGACCATCTGGGCCGCAAGATGGGCGGCAAGCCGGTCGAGGTAATCTACGAAGACGACGGCCAGAAGCCGGACGTCGGCAAGCAGAAGACCGAAAAACTGATCCAGTCCGACAAGGTCGATTTCATCGCCGGCTATATCTGGTCGAACGTGCTGCTGGCCTCGCTGAAGACCGCGGTCGACGCCAAGACCTTCCTTATCTCGGCCAATGCCGGTCCCTCGCAACTCGCCGGCGACCTCTGCTCGCCCTACGTGTTCTCGACCTCTTGGCAGAACGACCAGACCCCGCAGGCGGTCGGCACCTACATGAACCAGAAGGGCGTCAAGTCGGTGTTCCTGATCGGCCCGAACTACGCAGCGGGCAAGGACATGCTGGCCGGCGTCAAGAGCACGTTCAAGGGTGAGGTAGTGGGCGAGGAATACACGGTTTGGCCGAGCCAGCTCGACTTCTCCGCCGAACTGACCAAGGCGAAGAATTCCAAGGCCGAGTCGATCTTCGTGTTCTATCCGGGCGCTGCCGGCGTGCAGTTCCTCAATCAGTATGCGCAGGCCGGCATCAAGGCGCAGATCCCGCTCTATACAGCCTTCACCATCGACGAATTGTCGCTGCCACTGCAAAAGGAAAACGCGCTCGGCGTTCCCGGCGCCCAGCAGTGGGTCAACGACCTGCCGTTCCCCGAGAACAAGAAGTTCGTCGAGGACTATCGCAAGAAGTACACGGGCCTGCGCCCGACCTTCTACGGCGCGCAGTCCTATGACGCGGCGAACCTGATCAACAGCGCGGTGGTCGCGGTCAAGGGCGACACGTCGAAGAAGGACGAGATGCGGGCCGAGATGAAGAAGGTGAACTTCAAGTCGGTGCGCGGTCCGTTCAAGTACGGCAACAACCAGATTCCGATCCAGAACTTCTACCTGCAGGACGTGGTCAAGGACGCCGACGGCCAGCTCTCGCTCAAGACGGTGGCCACCATCGTCAAGGACGACCAGGACCGCTTCGCCCAGAAGTGCCCGATGAAGTGATGGTTGGCATGACCGGTGCATGATCTCGCGAACACGCGCTCGGGCTTGACCCGGGAGCGGTTTGCGACAGATCATCCGCCCAACAAGAAAATGGCGGCGGCGCAGATGTGCTGCCGCTGTTTTGTTAGGCCTAGAGTTTAGGGATTCATGCTCGTCCTCGTCGAACAATCGCTGAACGGCCTGCAGTTCGGCCTGTTGCTGTTCCTGCTGGCGGCCGGGTTGACGCTGGTGTTCGGCATCATGGACTTCGTCAACCTGGCGCACGGCTCGCTCTATATGATGGGCGCCTATTTCGCCGCCACCTTCGTGGCGTGGACGGGCAGCTTCGTGCTCGGCATCCTGCTGGCGCTGGGCGCCACGCTGCTATTGGGCATCGTGCTCGAATTCGTCGCGTTGCGACATCTCTACGGCCGCGACCATCTCGACCAGGTGCTGGCCACCTTCGGCCTGATCCTGTTTTTCAACGACGCGGTGCGTCTGATCTGGGGCCCGGCCGGCCTCGCGCTGCCGCTGCCGGCCTGGCTGACGGTGCCGGTGCAAATCCTCCCCGGCGTGTTCTATCCGGCCTACAGATTGTCGATCATCGTGGTCGCGCTTGCGGTCGCGGCGCTGTTGTACATCGTCGTGATGCGGACCCGCGTCGGCATGCTGATCCGCGCCGGCGCCTCGAACCGCGAAATGATCGGCGCGCTCGGCATCAACATCAAGCTGCTGTTCACGCTGGTGTTCGGTTTGGGGGCGGCGCTGGCCGGTCTTGCCGGGCTGATGCAGGCGCCGATCCTCACGGTGCAGATCGGCATGGGTGAGAACATTCTCATTCTGGCCTTCGTTATCATCGTCATCGGCGGCATCGGCTCGATCCGCGGCGCGTTCATGGCCGCGATCTTCGTCGGCATGATCGACACGCTCGGCCGCGCCTTCCTGCCGGATCTCTTGCGCACGGTATTGAGTTCTTCTGCCGCCTCGACCGCGGCGCCCGCGTTGTCGTCGATGCTGATCTATCTGCTGATGGCGATCGTGCTGGTGCTGCGTCCGGAGGGGCTGTTTCCGGCCGCCAAGCGATGAAATTTCAGATCAACGTCCGCAACGTCGTCGTGGCGCTCACAGTGCTTGGCCTGCTGCTGCTGCCGGTCTATTCGACGCTGTCAGGAAATGCCTTCATCCTGACGCTGTTCACCCGGTTCGTCATCTTCGCGCTCGCCGCCGCCAGCCTCAATCTCATCATGGGCTATGGCGGCATGATGAGTTTCGGCCATGCCGCCTATCTCGGCATCGGCGGCTATGCGGTCGGCATCCTCGCCTTTGAAGGCATCGGTTCGGGTTTCATCCAGTGGCCGATAGCGCTGGCGGCGTCGGCGCTGTATGCGCTGGTGATCGGCGCGCTGTCGCTGCGCACCCGCGGCGTCTATTTCATCATGATCACGCTCGCATTTGCCCAGATGGCCTATTACATCGCCTCGGGCATGTCGCGTTACGGCGGCGACGATGGCCTGACGATCTACAAGCGCAGCACCTTCGGCGGCCTGATCGACCTGTCGAACCGCGTGCAGTTCTATTACCTCTGCCTTGGCTGCCTGTTCGGCGGCATCTATCTGATCTGGCGCATCATCAATTCGCGCTTCGGCATGGTGGTGCAGGGCGTTCGTTCCAACGAGCAGCGCATGCAGGCGATCGGCTATCATGCCAACCGATATCGTCTCGTCTGTTTCGTCATCTCGGGTACCATCTGCGGCCTCGCCGGCGCGCTGCTGGCGAACAATACCGATTTCATCAGCCCGGCCACGATGTACTGGACCCGCTCCGGCGAACTCATGGTGATGGTGGTGTTCGGCGGCATGGGCTCATTGTTCGGGCCGGTGCTCGGCACCATCGTGTTTCTGCTGCTGGAAGAGCTGCTATCGCAGTTTACCGAATACTGGGCGCTCATCATGGGCCCGCTGCTGCTGTTGATCGTGCTGTTCGCGCGTGGCGGCATCATGGGTTTGCTGGGGAGGTTTAGCCGTGGCTAGTTCTTTGGCGGATCCCTTGCTTCGCGTCGAAAACCTGGTCCGCAGCTTCGGCGGCATCAAGGCCACCGACAATCTGTCGCTCGATGTCGCGCCGGGCGAACTGCACGCCATCATCGGCCCCAACGGCGCCGGCAAGACCACGCTGATCAGCCAGTTGACCGGACAGTTGATGCCGAACTCCGGGACGGTTCAGTTCGCCGGCCGTGACGTCACCCGGCTGCCGTCCTACCAGCGCAGCCGGCTCGGGCTGGCGCGCTCGTTCCAGATCACCTGCCTGCTGCCGGACTTCACCGCCGCCGACAATGTCGCGCTTGCGGCTCAAGCGCATGACGGCCACTCCTTCCGCTTCTGGGGCAGCGCTCGCAAGGAAAAGCCGCTCCGCGACGCGGCCCAGGCAGCGTTGACGCGGGTAGGGCTCGCGAAACGCGCCGATGTGCGGGTGTCCGAACTCAGCCACGGCGAACAGCGCGAGCTCGAACTCGCGGTGGCGCTTGCGACCAAACCGAAATTGCTGCTGCTCGACGAGCCGATGGCCGGCCTCGGCGTTACCGAATCCGCGCGCATGGTGGCGCTGCTGAAGGAGCTGCGGAAGGAAGTCACCATCGTGCTGGTCGAGCACGACATGGAGGCGGTGTTCGCGCTCGCAGACCGCATCACCGTGCTGGTCTATGGCCGGGTCATCGCCTCAGGCGATCCTGACGCGATCCGCAACAACGAGGAAGTCAAGCGCGCCTATCTCGGCGACCAGCACGCGGTGACCAGCCATGGTTGATACCGCACCGCTGCTCGAAGTCGACGGCATTGAAACCTGCTACGGCCTCAGCCAGGTGTTGTTCGGCCTGTCGCTCTCGGTGCGGTCCGGCGAAATGGTCGCCCTGATGGGCCGCAACGGCATGGGCAAGACCACCACCATCCGTTCCATCATGGGCATGACACCGGCTAGAGCCGGCACCATCCGCTTCGCAGGTGAGAAGGTTCGCAGCCTGCCGTCGTACAGGATCGCGAAGCTCGGCATCGGCCTGGTGCCGGAAGGCCGCCAGATATTTCCGAACCTGACGGTGTACGAGAATCTCGTCGCGGCCTCCGGTAACCGCGCCGGCAATTCCGACCCCTGGACCATCGAGAAGATCCACGCGCTGTTTCCGCGGCTCGCCGAGCGCGGCAACAACATGGGCGTCACGCTATCCGGCGGCGAACAGCAGATGCTGGCGATCGGCCGCGCGCTGATGACCAATCCGAAGCTATTGATCCTCGACGAAGCCACCGAAGGCCTCGCGCCGCTGATCCGCGAGGAAATCTGGAACTGCCTGTCGATGCTGAAGGGCCGCGGGCAATCGGTGCTCGTGATCGACAAGAACGTCGCCAACCTCTCCCGCATCGCCGATCGCCACTACATCATCGAGCGCGGGCGGACGGTGTGGACGGGCACGAGCGAGCAACTGGTGGCGGAGCCGGACTTGCAGCACCGGTATCTGGGGATTTAGGGCTCGCGGTGCGCGGTGGGGCCTCTTGTTTCATCAAACACGCACGGCACGCCGCGCGTGTTTCGGTACGGAGTTCCGGACGCGCAGGAGTCGTTTAGCTGCCTCAGCCGCGACCGCTGCATAAGTTCGGTCACCATGAACCAGCATCAGGGAGATCGCTCCCTCGGAGAGCAGCCAGATCTCCCGTGCCCGGTGGTGGGCCTCTTTGACGCCGGCTCGCTTCAATAACTCGCCCAGATGAGATTCAAGCAGCGCCTTATGCCGCCGCGCAATCGCGCGGGCTGGATGACCCGGCAGGTCGGCCAGCTCGATCACCAGTCTTGTGAATCCCGATCCGGCCCATCGAGGCTTATCCGACCAGACTGCGAGGTCACGAAACAAGCCGTCGACAATCGCGACAGGTGAGCCTTTCAATTGATCACCAAACGTCCGGAAGGAAGCTAAGGCTAACTCGTTCTGAGCTTCGAGTACGGCTGTGAGCAGTTGGTCCTTGCTTTGAAAATGATTGTACAGGGTACGTTTCGTGACCCCAGTCGCCGATGCAATTTCATCCATGCTCACGCGGCTGTACCCGCGCTGGCGAAACAGCAAATATGCGACGGAAAGGATCCGTTGCCTCGTTGGCTCCGCTGATCGTGCCATGAAAGATCGCTCCCGCGGCAAGTACGACAATTGAAGATGATTATACTACCTAGTGAATTTACATCCACGACGAAACCAACTGAAATAGCTCCAACGAAGTTTAATTACCTTGCGCAGGCTTCCATCGATAAATTCCGTCGTCAGTTTGGCGAGTTTCAAAAGCAACAGACCATGCCCGGATCCCTTACGCTCAGAGAAATCAAAGCCCGGCCCGTCGTGCTCAAGCTCAAGCGTCCCGTGGTGGCCCGTATCGCCACGATATCGGAGTGGCCGCTCATTCTCATCGATCTCGTGACCGAGGAGGGGATCGTCGGGCGGAGTTACCTTGAGCCGTATATCGTGAAGTCGATGCGCTATCTCCTACCGGCGCTCCACGATTTGAGCGACCTGCTCAAAGGCCGGAGCGTAGCCCCGGTCGAACTCTTCGATGCTGCACGCAAATCCCTCCATTTCGTCGGCTATGAGGGCTTGTCGATGATTGCAGCTTCGGGTCTGGATATGGCGGCTTGGGACGCTTTGGCGAAAGCTGCGAACAAGCCGCTGTGCGTATTGTTGGGCGGGACGGTCGGGGCTGTGAAATCGTACAATAGCAACGGATTGTGGCTGAAAGAGCCGGCCGCGGTCGCGGCCGAGGCCGTGGAGTTGCGGGACGAGGGAGGGTTCTCCGCTCTCAAGCTGCGGCTTGGCCGAAACGATCCGCGCGACGATTTGGCTACGCTGGACGAGGTTCGCAAGACGGTCGGCGATGCGATGCATTTGATGGTTGATTTCAATCAGGGGCTAAATCTCGCCGAAGCGATCTATCGATGTCACATGATCGACAGCCATGGCCTCGACTGGATCGAAGAACCCATCGTCTATGACAATCTCGATGGACACGCCCAACTGGCGGCCGAACTAAAGACACCGGTTCAGATCGGTGAGAACATTTATGGTCCGAGGGAGATGCATAAGGCGATCCAGAAAAAGGCTTGCGATCTGGTGATGCCCGATTTCATGAGAATCGGCGGCGTGACAGGCTGGATGCGAGCGGCAGCTATCGCCGGAGCCGCAGGTGTGCCGATATCCACGCATTTGTACCCTGAGGTCGCGGCTCACGTCATGCGCGCCACAGAGACGGCGCATTGGCTGGAGTGGCAGGATTGGGCCGATCCGATCCTTGAAAGGCCCTACGAGGTAAAGGATGGGATGTTGCAGATCCCCGATGTGCCTGGCGTCGGCCTGGAATGGAACGAGAAAGCCGTTTCTGCCAACCTCGCCAGTCTCTAGCGCCACGTCCCAGGCACCATCGTGGATCTCAAAACATCTCGAAATATTCGCGGTGCTCCCAGTCCGACACCTCGGCCTGAAACCGCTCGATCTCCGCGTTCTTGATGTGGACGTAGTAATCGACGAACTCAGCGCCCAGCGCCTGCCGGAAGAACGGATCGTCGTTCAGCGCGAACACCGCTTCGCGCAGACTCTTCGGCAAAAGCGCCGCCTTGGTCTCATACGGCGTATCCGCCGACGGCCCCGGATCGAGCTTGCGGTCGACGCCATCGAGCCCTGAGAGAATCTGCGAGGCCATGTAGAGATACGGGTTCGCCGCCGGCTCGCCGATCCGGTTTTCCAAGCGCGTTGCGCTGTCACCCGCACCGCCGAGCACGCGAATCATGACGCCGCGGTTGTCGCGGCCCCAGATCGCGCGATCGGGTGCCAGCGAGTAGGAGCGGTAGCGCTTGTAGCCGTTGATGGTCGGCGTCGTGAACACGGTCGATGCGCGCGCGTGCTGCAGAAGGCCTGCGAGATAGGCCCGACCGAACGGGCTCAGCGCCTCGCTTTTGTCGCTGGCCATGAACGCGTTCGCGCCATCGGCGCGCGACACCAGCGACTGATGCAGGTGCCAGCCTGAGGCAAATACATTGGGTAGTTTCGGCCGGCACATGAAGGTCGCGTGAAAGCCGTGGCGGCTGGCGATCTGTTTCACGGCCGAGCGGAACAGCACCATGTTGTCGGCGGGCGTGAGCCCCGCGGCTGGTGCAAAGGTGAATTCGCACTGGCTCGGGCCGAACTCGACCTCGACCGACCGCAGCGGCAGGCCGAGCGCCAGCACGTCGCGGCGGATGATTTCCAGCGCCGGCTCCATCTGGTCGAAGCGCTGCTCGGTCAGGTACTGATAGCCGTGCGAGAGCAGGCTGACCGAGGGCGGCCTTCCAGGCTGGCCGGCATCCTCCGGCGTCATGTGGGCGTCGTCGAGCTTGAACAGGTGGAATTCGACCTCCAGCCCCGCGACGAAATCGTAGCCGCGTTCGCCGAGTTGATCGATCACCTTGCGATAGAGATGCCGGGTCGCGAACGGCACAGGGCGGCCATCATTGAAATAGAGATCGCACAGCGCCCATCCCGTCGTCGGCGCCCACGGTAGTACGCGAAACGTCGTCGGGTCGGCGACCATCAGCACGTCGGCGGCGCCTTCCATCTCCTTCATGCCAAAACCGCCGCCGGCAGTGAACACCGGAAACACCGTCTTGTGCGAGGTGTCCTTGGCCAGCATCGTCGTCGTGATGGAGCAGCCGCTTTCGAGGGATGCCAGCGCTTCGCTGGCGATCAGCGTCTTGCCGCGCAGGATGCCGTGCTGGTCGGGGAATGAAAGCCGGATGACCTCGAGGTTTTTTTCTTCGACGATTCGCCGCAAGCGGGCGGCAGCTTCCTGCTGTTCTTTCGACCAGAGAGCGTGACGTTCGACGAAACTCAACGCGTCACTCCCGCGAGTCTGAATTGAACAATACCGCTATATCAGCCGTCATTGCGAGCGCAGCGAAGCAATCCATAGTACCGCAAGCGTAAGCATGGATTGCTTCGCTGCGCTCTCTTGCACAAACGCTTCGCGTTTGTCGCAGGCAATGACGAGGAAACAGCATCATTCAGCCGCCGACAGATGCCGGATCCTGCCGGCGATCTCGCTCGGCACCGGCGCCGCCCACGGCGCGCCGCGCCGGCGCTTGACGTCGACTTCCATCCAGTAGATTTCCCAGCCTAACGTCGGCCCGATGCCGTCCATCGTCGCCGGCCCCTGGATCGAGCGCGCATGTGCCGCGTCCAGAAACAGCATCGGCTTCTCGCCGCCGGAAACCTTCTCGATCTCCTGCCGCAGCAGGCGGCGATACTGCACGATCGCCTTGTCGGAGGTGCCGAGATGCTCGTTGGTGCGGTCCTGGATCGCACCCATCGATTCCACCGCCCACTGGTCGTGGACGTTGATGTCGGTACCCATGCCGGTATAGGTCTCGGTCGCCTGTTCGTGCGGGTCGAAGCCGTAGTCGTTGCTCTTGTTCTTGCGCGATTTGTAGTCCGGCAGTTCGTACAGTTCGAGCCGCTGGTCGCGCATCTTTTTCTTGTCGACGGGCGTCGTGTAGCTGGTGAAGATCGCGTACCAGTAGCAGTTCTCGTCATCGACCGGCACGTGCCACTGCGTGATCGTCATCTCCGTGCTCATCGGAATCACGAAGCCGTGCGGGAACAGCTGGTTGGTGACGCGCACATGCGTCCGCTCCGCATCCAGTTCGCGCAACGCGATCAGGCGCAGGCCGTATTCGGTGTGCTCGACATTGATGATCGGGTTGTCGTACTCGCGCAGAATCTTCGTCATCGGCATGTCGCTGCCGGCGGACGCGCCGCGGAACTGCTTGCCGTAGGCCGTGGATGTGTCCTCGTCCTCGAAGAAGCGATGCAGGAACGAGGCGTGCGCCGGATCGATGCCGACTTCCAGCGCCTGCAGCCAGTTGCAGTTCATGTGGCCCTTGAATGCAAACGTATGGCTGTCGGGCGCGACGAAGCAGTCGATCTCCGGAAACGCCGGCGGCTCGCCTTCGCCGAGGTAGGCCCAGAGGATGCCGCTCTTCTCGATCACGGGATACGAGCGCTGCCGGATGCCCTGGCAAAGCTTGGAGTCCTTCGGCTCGGCGGGGGTCTCAAGGCATTGGCCCGTGACATCGAACAGCCAGCCATGGAAGGCGCAGCGCAGCCCGCCGTTCTCCAGGCGGCCGAAGGCGAGGTCGGCGCCGCGATGCGCGCAGTGGCGGTCGATCAGGCCGTAGCGGCCTTCCTCGTCGCGGAACAGCACCAGGTTTTCGCCGAGCAGTCTGACCGGCCGCACCGGCCGCGGCCCCTGGAGCTCGTCCACCAGCGCCGCCGGCTGCCAGTACATCCGCATCAGCTTCCCGCAGGGGTCCTTGCGCCCGGTGCGGGTGATCAGGTCGTTCGCTTCCTGGCTCATCATGGCGACGGTCTCCGTGAGATATGTTCGCCTATTGAACGTTTGTACGATTTTAACGTAGGCTGCGGTTGAGGCAAGCAGATTATGGAGGCAGTGATGCCCAAGCTTAAGCGCAACGAGGACGCAGACAACCGCGGTGCGACCGATTTCATCGAAAGCCTCGACCGTGGCCTGCGCGTGCTGGAATTGCTGGGCGGCGGCCAGCAGCCGATGACGCTGAGCGACCTCGCCAAGGCCGCCGACCTGCCGCGCGCCACGGCACGGCGGATCCTCTTCACCTTCGAGCGCGCCGGCTTTGTCGCAAGCGACGGCAAGCTGTTTCGGCTGACGCAGCGCGTGCTGGTGCTGGCCTCCAGCTATCTCGCATCCAACCATGTCGTATCCGTACTGCAGCCTGCGCTCGATAGATTGTCGAGCGAGGCGCAGGAGATCAGTTCGATGGCGATCCTCGATGGCAACCACGTCGTCTTCATCGCCCGCGCCAGTCCGACGCGGATATTCTCCGCAGGCATCGATATCGGCTACCGGCTGCCGTCGTTCTGCACCTCGGTTGGTCGCGTGCTGCTGTCACGCCTGCCGGACGATGAACTTGCTGCGGCGCTCAAGGCTATGAATCCCGCACCGCTGACGCCGTTCACGGTGACCGACAGGAAGACGCTGCTGAAGACGATTATCGCCGATCGCGCCCAGGGCTATTCGCTGGTCGATCGCGAGGCCGAACCCGGCTTTCGTTCGATCTCGGTACCGGTCCGCCGCTACGACGGCGCGATCATCGCCGCCATCAACATGGGCGCGCACGTCGATCGCGTGTCCGCCGCCGAGATGGTCGATCGCTTCCTGCCGCTGCTGCGCGAGACGGCGGCATCGGTCAAATCGATGCTGGTGTGATAGATGATCGTCCGGCTTGAAACGCCCGGTGAGGTTGCGGCGATCCGTATCGTCGAAGAGATCGCGTTCGGTCGGCGGGAAGAAGCCCAGCTGGTCGACGATCTGCGCGCCGCGGGCGATGCAGTGTTTTCGCTGGTCGCCGTTGATGACGGGATCGTCGCTGGTCACGCCATGTTTTCGCGGATGAAGGCGCCGTTTCCCGCGCTGGCGCTCGGTCCCGTCGCGGTGCTGCCGGAATGCCGGCGGACGGGCATCGCCAGCGAGTTGATACGCGAGGGGATCGCGCGCAGCGAGGCCGCCGGCTGGGCCGCGGTCTTCGTCCTCGGCGATGCCGCCTTCTATCGGCGTTTCGGTTTCGATGTCGGCAAGGCGAGGGGATTCATCTCGCCTTATGCCGGGCCGCATTTGATGGCGCTTTCGCCCGGAAGGAATGAACTTCCGGCAGATACGGGCATCATTGAGTACGCGCGCGCCTTTGCAAGTCTCGAATAGCCATGTTGAACAATGCACTCGGGTGGCGACGGGTCTAGCGCTTGAGCGCCGCAGCGATTGCCTCGAACTTTTCGACGATCTGCGGCGTCACCTGATAGCGGAGTGTGCCCGCGACCGACAGGCTGACGAGGATCGCGACGATCGTGTACTGCGCCGTGAACACGGCCAGCAGTATCGCGCGCAGGCGGCGCCGCCGGGGCCTCGGCGGCGCGGCTGCGGCAAGGATGGCGGCGTCTTCGCCTTCAACGGTGCTCATGCGGTTCAATGCTCGGATAGAAGTTGATCGACGCGCGACCGGAGTTTCCGGCTGGCCCGTTCGGTCTCGCGCAGCTTTTGCGCCCAGGCCAGCGGAACGACGTCGCGCGTCTCGTGCACATTGGCAAACACCAGCCCCGCCTCGTCACGGTTGCGCCAGACCATGCGCGCCAGACAGGAGATGCCCTTGCGCTTGATCTCGAAATCCACCTCGTCGGGGACAAGGGCCGCGCCCTCAAATTCGATCTTCGCCCCGAATATGTTGAAGTTGCGCACGACGCAGGCGAACGTCGAGCCGCGGTCATTGAACGCGACCATTCCACCGTAGTAGACGCGGTTCCTGGGCTGTAGACGTTGCTCAAACATGATCCGTCTCCCGTTAACGATTTGGTAACACTACGGATTGGTATCACTATCAGAGGATGTATTGCAGCCAGCGTTCGCACCAAAGTGTTGCGGTAGTTAACGGTGGCGTCTGTCCGCGATAACACCCTTTGGGTGTACGTCCGGCGCGGCCGGAAATCAGATGTTTGCGAGGGGCTCTTCCGCAGAAATTATCAGGAAGCCGCGCTGCGCAGGCCGAAGGCGTGCTTGTCGTGCAGCACCGGCGCCACCGCTTCGATCAGGCGCGCGGCTGCGGTGTCGACGGAAAGGCCGGCAGTGTCGACTACCGCCGAGGCGCGGGCATACAGCGGTTCGCGGCTGACCAGGATGTTGCGCAGTTCGGCCATTGCGGACCGATCGTCCGCCATCGGGCGCAAATCGCCCTGGCGGCGCACCCGCGCCATGTGCTCTTCCGGCTCGGCCTTGAGCCAGATGGTGTAGAACGACGACAGGATCAGATCGAACGTCAGCGGCTCGGAGACGATGCCGCCGCCGGTCGCCAGCACCATCAGCTCTTTGCGCGCCAGCAATTGCGTCAGCGCGGCCTGCTCCATGCGGCGAAAGCCTTCCTGGCCGTAGAGCGCAATGATCTCGGCGACGGACAATCCGTTCTGCGCCTCGATCTCCTTGTTGAGCTCGACAAAACTCCAGCCGATCTTCTTTGCCAGCATTTTGCCGAGCGTGGATTTGCCGGCGCCGCGCAGGCCGATCAGCGCGATGCCGGAGAAAGAAATTCGCCGCTGCGCCGAATGGCTGCTGCCGGCGAGCATGTCCTTGGCCTGCGCGATCTGCGCCGGCGATGCTTTCCGCAGCAGATCGCGGATCACCGCCCAATCGGGCGGGGGCTCGGTGGAGGGAATGAGGTCTTCGAGATGCGCGCCCATCGCGTTGGAGACCCGGCGCAGCAGCACGATCGAGACGTTGCCCTTGCCGCTTTCGAGCTGCGCGATATAGCGCTCGGAAATACCGGAAACCTTGGCGAGCACCTTTCGCGACATCCCGCGGAGGGCGCGCATGGTGCGGACGCGCTGGCCGAGCTGTTCGAGAAAGCCGGTTTCGGGGTCGCTGGCCTCGGTCATTGCCCTCGTTCGGCTTTGGCTCTGGGTGAAGCTTCTGGGGGTGAACGGATTTCGGAAACATAATGCCGATGAGGATTGACAGCAAGCGCGCCCAATGTCTTTCTATGAATTATAATTCTTAAAATCTGGGGAGAACGCGTCGTGAGCGGCACGTCCGGTTCCTACAACGCAGTGACCTGGCTGCTCGACCGCAATGTCGACGAGGGCCGCGGGGCCAAACTCGCTTTCACCGATACCGTCGCCGAACTCAGCTATGGCGACTTGCAGAGAGAGACCAGGCGTGTCGCCAACATGCTGCGCCGGCTCGGCGTCCGCCGCGAAGAGCGCGTCGCGATGATCATGCTCGACACGGTGGATTTTCCGTGTGTCTTCCTCGGCGCGATCCGCGCCGGCATCGTGCCGGTGCCGCTCAATACGCTCCTGACCTCGGATCAATATGCCTACGTGCTGGCGGATTGCCGGGCGCGCGTACTGTTCATTTCCGAAGCGCTGCTGCCGGTCGTCAAAGACATGGTCGGGCGGATGCCGGATCTCGAGCACGTCATCGTCTCCGGCAACGACGCCCGTGGCCACAAGAAGCTCTCCGATGAACTCGCACGCGAGAGCGATTCATTCTCGACGGCAGCAACGCATCCCGACGAGCCGGCGTTCTGGCTCTATTCGTCGGGCTCGACCGGCATGCCCAAGGGCGTCCGGCATTTGCACGCCAATCTCGCCGCGACGGCCGAGACCTACGCGAAGCAGGTGCTCGGCATTCGCGAGGATGATGTTGGTCTATCGGCGGCAAAGCTGTTCTTTGCCTACGGCCTCGGCAACGCGCTGACGTTTCCGATGTCGGTCGGCGCGTCGACGGTATTGAACTCCGAGCGCCCAACGCCGGCGGCGATGTTCGCGCTGATGAACAAATATAACCCCAGCATCTTCTTCGGTGTGCCCACGCTGTTTGCCGCGATGCTCAACGACGAGACGCTGAAGGAGACGCGCGCCGGCAACCGGTTGCGGATCTGCACCTCGGCCGGCGAGGCGCTGCCGGAATCGGTCGGCAATGCCTGGAAGGCGCGGTTCGGCGTCGACATTCTCGACGGCGTCGGCTCGACCGAGCTGTTGCACATCTTCCTCTCCAACGCGCCCGGCGACATCAAGTACGGCTCGTCCGGCCGCCCCGTTCCAGGCTACAAGGTGCGGCTGGTCAATGAAGCCGGCAGCGACGTGCCCGACGGCGAGGTCGGCGAATTGCTGGTCGATGCGCCCTCCGCCGGCGAAGGCTACTGGAACCAGCGCAGCAAGAGCCGGCAGACCTTTGAAGGCCACTGGACCCGCACCGGCGACAAGTACATTCGCGACGCCGACGGCCGTTATACGTTTTGCGGCCGCAGCGACGACATGTTCAAGGTCTCCGGCATCTGGGTTTCGCCGTTCGAGGTCGAGAGCGCGCTGATCACCCATCCGGCGGTGCTGGAAGCCGCCGTCGTGCCTGAAGCCGATCCGGAAGGATTGTTGAAGCCGAAGGCCTTCGTCGTGCTGCGCGCCGATACCAAAACCGAAGGCCTGCACGATGCGCTGAAGGAGCACGTCAAGCAGAAGATCGGCCCGTGGAAATATCCGCGCTGGATCGACGTGGTGGACAGCCTGCCGAAGACGGCGACGGGAAAGATTCAACGGTTCAAGTTGCGCGGGTAATAGTTGAGCCGTCATGGCCGGGCTTGTCCCGGCCATCCACGTCTTGCTTCTCGGCACGAAAGACGTGGATGCCCGGGACAAGCCCGGGCATGACGGAGTTAGTGGAGACAAAATGACAACACTTCTCCCAAATGGCTTCCTCACCATCGGCGCTTCCGATCTCGAATACCGCATGATCGGTCCATCGCCCGAACAGGCACCGACCATCGTGATGCTGCACGAAGGCCTCGGCTCCGCAGGGCTGTGGGGCGACTTTCCCGAAAAGCTGCAGGCCGCGACCGGTGCCGGCGTGTTCGCCTATTCGCGCGCCGGCTATGGCGCCTCGACGCCGGCAAAACTGCCGCGCCCGCTCGACTACATGCACATCGAGGCGCTCGACGTGCTGCCGAAACTGCTCGATACCATTGGGTTTCGTAGAGGCCTGCTGCTCGGACATTCCGACGGTGCCTCGATCGCGGCGATCTATGCAGGGTCTCGCCAGGATCACCGCGTCGAGGGCATCGCGCTGATCGCCCCGCATTTCATCGTCGAGGATATCTCGGTCGCTTCGATCGCCGAGATCAAAACGACCTACGAGACCACGAACCTGAAAGAGAAGCTGTCGCGCTGGCACAAGGATGCCGACAACGCCTTCTATGGCTGGAACGACGCCTGGCTCGATCCGAAATTCCGCGACTGGGACATTTCCGAGTACCTCGCCTATATCCGCGTCCCTGTCGCGATCGTGCAAGGCGCGCGCGATCAGTACGGCACCATGCGGCAGGTCGAGATCGCGCAGGAGGAATGCTACTGCCCGGTCGATGTCGTGTTGATTGCCGATGCCGGCCACTCCCCGCATCGCGAGGCGCCGGACGAGACGCTGGCAGCGGTTGCCGATTTCGCGGCGGCGGTCCTCCACGCGGACGGGGCTTTGGCGGCCTGAGATGCCCGCTGCGTCCGCTAGGCCATTGGCCGAGCGACCGTTTCGATGAATATGAAACAAAATGCATGTTTTGGTGGTCTGGGCTGGACGAGATCTAAAACATGCATTATTGTGCATGATAGCTAGACCAATAAAACGCTCAAGGGTGGCTCATGGCCGATGACGATCGCGTCCTCGCAGGCGGCGCCAAGTACATCGATTTTCAAACCGATCCGTCCCGCTACCGGCACTGGAAGATTGCCGTCGAAGGCGACGTCGCGACGCTCACCATGGACGTCGACGAGAATGGCGGCCTGTTCGAGGGCTACCAGCTCAAGCTGAATTCCTACGATCTTGGCGTCGACATCGAACTCGCCGACGCCGTGCAGCGGCTGCGGTTCGAGCACCCCAAGGTGAAGGCGGTAGTCGTCCGCTCCGGTAAGAACCGGGTGTTCTGCGCCGGCGCCAATATCCGCATGCTGGCCGGGTCGACGCATGCCCACAAGGTCAATTTCTGCAAGTTCACCAACGAGACCCGCAATGGTCTGGAGGATTCTTCGGAGAATTCCGGGCAGCGCTTCATCACCGTCGTCAACGGCACCGCGGCCGGCGGCGGCTATGAACTGGCGCTCGCCACCGATCACATCATGCTGGCGGATGACGGCGCTGCAGCCGTGTCGTTGCCGGAAGTGCCGCTGCTGGCGGTGCTGCCGGGCACCGGCGGCCTGACGCGGGTGGTCGACAAGCGCAAGGTGCGCCGCGACCATGCGGACTTCTTCTGCACCATCGAGGAAGGCATCAAGGGCAAGCGCGCGGTCGCGTGGCGGCTGGTCGACGAGATCGTGCCCAACAGCAAGCTCGAGGCCAAGGTTGCCGAGCGCGCCAAGGAATTCGCTGCTGGCTCGAAGCGCAACGGCAACGGCAACGGTATCTCGCTCGCGCCGCTCGAACGCACCATCGACGATGCCGGCATCCGCTACGGCTTCGTCAGCGTCGACATCGATCGCGCGGCACGGATCGCCACCATCTCGATCAAGGCGCCGGAGACGGCCCCGCCCGCCGATATCGACGGTCTCGTGGCGCAGGGCGCGTTATTCTGGCCGCTGCAGGTGGCGCGCGAGCTCGACGACGCGATCCTTCACCTGCGCATCAACGAACTCGAAATCGCCATGCTGGTGTTCAAGAGCCACGGCGATCCCGCCAACATCGTCGCCCATGATGCCTTCCTCGAAGCCAACAAGGCGCACTGGCTGGTCAATGAGGTCAGGCACTATTGGAAGCGGGTGCTCAAGCGCATCGACGTCACCTCGCGCACGCTGGTGACGCTGGTCGAGCCCGGCTCATGCTTCGCGGGCACGCTGGCCGAACTCGTGTTCGCGGCTGACCGTTCCTACATGCTGATCGGCTCGCGGCAGGGCGACAACCGCAAGCCTCCGGCACTCCAACTCACGGCGATGAATTTCGGTCCCTATCCGATGAGCCACGGCCTGACCCGGCTGCAATCGCGCTTCCAGGCCGATCCGTCCGATCTGGACCGCGCCGAGGCCACCATCGGCACGACGCTCGACGCCGAAGAGGCCGAAGAACTCGGCCTCGTCACCTTCGCGCTCGACGACATCGATTGGGATGACGAGGTGCGGGTGTTCCTGGAGGAGCGCACGTCATTCTCGCCCGACGGCCTCACCGGCATGGAAGCCAATCTGCGCTTCGTCGGGCCTGAGACCATGGAGTCGAAAATCTTCTCGCGCCTGACGGCGTGGCAGAACTGGATCTTCCAGCGCCCCAACGCGGTCGGCGAAGACGGCGCGCTGCGCCGCTACGGCACCGGCCAGAAGGCGCAGTTCGATATGACGAGGGTTTAGGAATTTCGCTGCGTCATGGCCGGGCTCGTCCCGGCCATCCACGTCTTTTCTTCGTGCCGCCGAAAAGAAGACGTGGATGCCCGGCACAAGGCCGGGCATGACGGAAAGTTTGCCCCAAGGAGGCCACCGCCATGAACTTCATGAACGTCGACTACTCCACCAAGATCCCCAACAACGTGAATCTCAGCGAAGACCGCCAGGTACTCAAAGCGCTGGAGGGCTGGCATCCCGGCTACATGGACTGGTGGGGCGACATGGGGCCGGAAGGCTTTCAGCAGTCGCTGGTCTATCTGCGCACCGCCTATTCGGTCGATCCGCGCGGCTGGGCCAAGTTCGACTACGTGAAGATGCCGGAGTATCGCTGGGGCATTTTGCTGGCGCCGCAGGAAGAGAACCGCGTCATTCCCTTCGGCGAGAATTACGGCAAGCCGGCCTGGCAGGAGGTTCCCGGCGAACACCGCGCCACGCTACGCCGCCTGATCGTGATCCAGGGCGATACCGAACCTGCCTCGGTCGAACAGCAGCGCCATCTCGGCAAGACCGCGCCGTCGCTCTATGACCTGCGCAACCTGTTCCAGGTCAATGTCGAGGAAGGCCGCCACCTCTGGGCGATGGTCTACCTGCTGCAGAAATATTTCGGCCGCGATGGCCGCGAGGAGGCGGACGATTTGCTGCGCCGCCGCTCCGGTGACGCGGATAGCCCACGCATGCTCGGCGCCTTCAACGAGGCGACGCCGGACTGGCTGTCGTTCTTCATGTTCACCTACTTCACCGACCGTGACGGCAAGATGCAGTTGCACTCGCTGGCGCAATCCGGCTTCGATCCGCTGTCGCGCACCTGCCGCTTCATGCTGACCGAAGAGGCGCATCACATGTTCGTCGGCGAGACCGGCATCAGCCGCGTCGTGCAGCGCACCTGCGAGGCGATGAAGGAAGCCGGCATCACCGATCCCACCGATATCGCAAAAGTGCGCGCGCTCGGCGTCATCGACCTGCCGACCATCCAGAAGAAGCTGCATCTGCACTATTCGCTGTCGCTCGACCTGTTCGGCTCGGAGGTCTCGACCAACGCCGCCAACGCCTTCAACGCCGGCATCAAGGGCCGCTACCGCGAAACCCAGATCGATGACGATCATCAACTCAAGAACTCGACCTATCCGGTGCTCAAGCTGGTCGACGGCGTGATCAAGCGCGTCGACGAGCCGGCGCTGACCGCGCTCAACATGCGGCTGCGCGACGACTACACGCAGGACTGCGTCAAGGGCATGCTGCGCTGGAACAAGGTGATCTCGACCGCCGGGTACCAGTTCAAGCTGACGCTGCCGAACGTCGCCTTCCACCGCCAGATCGGCGAGTTCAAGGGTATCCATGCCACGCCCGAGGGCGTGCTGATCGACGACGCCACCTGGAACGCCCGCAAGAGCGATTGGCTGCCGTCAACCGACGACGGCGACTTCATCGCGTCGCTGATGAAGCCGGTCACCGAAGCCGGCGCCTACGCCAACTGGATCTCGCCGCCAAAGGTCGGCATCGACAACAAGCCCGGCGATTTCGAGTACGTGAAGATCGAGACGTGAGAGCAGAGCTTGGCTCTCACCCTTAACACAAACTGTCATCACCCGCGAAGGCGGGTGATCCAGTAAACACCGGCAGTAACTGTAAAAACGCCGCGGCTAACCCATTAGAGCCGCGGCGTACTGGATCCCCGCCTTCGCGGGGATGACCACGCGGTCGTGTGGATCTCTACCCCGAAATCTCCAGCCCGGCATTCGCGTACACCACGCCGCCATCGACCGCGATGGTGTTGCCGACGACGTAATCGCCGGCGCGCGAGGCGAGATAGATCGCAATGCCTGCCATGTCCTCGTCGGTTCCGATGCGTTGGGATGGAATGCGCTTGGCGAGTTCATCCGACTGGTCGCGCGCGGCACGGTTCATGTCGGACGCGAACGCGCCCGGTGCGATCGCGGTGACGTTGATATTGTCCTTGATCAGTTTCGTCGCCATGCGCCGCGTCAGGTGGATCACGGCCGCTTTGCTCGCGCCGTAGGAATAGGTCTCACCCGGGTTGACGAAGATGCCATCGATCGAGGCGATATTGATCACCTTGGCGGGCCGTTCGCGGCTCGCTGCCGCGCGCAGCGGTTTTGCCAGCGCCTTGGTCAGGAAGAACACCGACTTGACATTGAGGTCCATGACCTTGTCCCAGCCGTTCTCCGGAAATTCGTCGAACTCCGCGCCCCACGCAGCTCCTGCATTGTTGACGAGGATGTCGAGCTTCGGCTCCAGCTTGATGAATTCGGCGGCGAGCCTGTCGCAGCCCTCGACCGTCGAAATGTCGATCGGCAGCGCAATGCATTCGCCGTCATAGGCGGCCGAGAGTTCCTGCGCGGTAGCCTCGCAGGGGCCCGCCTTGCGCGCCGTGATGTAAACTCTTGCCGCGCCCTGCGCGAGAAATCCGGCGGCGATCATCTTGCCGATGCCGCGCGACCCGCCCGTCACCAGCGCGACGCGGCCCTTCAGCGAAAACAGATCCTTGAACATGCGCTCCTCCATTGCTTTGCCCGAGGTTTTGAGCGCGAGATCATTGCGAGTCAAGGAAGCTCGTTTCTGTCGTCCCTGCGGACGCAGGGACCCATACGCCGCGGCCCGCGTAATGGGCACAACGGAAGACGGCTCGCTTCAACACTGAGAGCAGTAAGCTGCGAACGCAGAACGTCAGCCACAGCGTTCCATCGATAGATCACGCGGTATGGGTCCCTGCGTTCGCAGGGACGACTCGTGGAGAAGTTCAGGCCGCGTCGATGCGGCGAAAGCCGTTCCACACCGCGGTGGCGGTGCCGGAGGTAAGGACCGGGATCATCCGCGCGTCCTGGTAGTTGCCGTTGAGGGAGACGCGCTGCAGCGCCGTCAGATGATCGGCGCTTTCCGGAAAGATCATGCCGGGCCGCGTCGTCACCGCCGTCTTGAAGCCGGCGGCCTTCGCCAGCTTGAATTCGCGCGGGCCGGCGGCGATCCGGTCGCCATAGGGATAGGCGAGGTGGTGCACCGGCCGCTGCAGCGCTGCCTCGATCCGGACGCGGCTTTCGGCCAGTTCGAACGCGGCGGTCTCTTTGCTCTGTCGCGCCAGATTGCAGTGGGTAATCGTATGCGCGCCGATGGTCACCAGCGGATCGTTGGCAAACGCCTTGAGTTCGTCCCATGACATGCAGAAGTCTCGGGCCAGGGTGGTCTCGTCGATGCCGTGGCGCGAACACAGTGCGGAGACTTCGCGCTGCAGGTCGCGGTCGTCAGGCAGGGTGCGCAGCCAGTCGTGGACCCGCTCGAAGGCGGCCTGCTTGGTTGCCGGCGTCGAGGTATCGAGACTGACCGGCACGCCGCCGATCGGGACTTCGATCGAGGAAGCCTTGTCGATGACCCGCTCGAGCGCGATCCACCACAGCCGTCCGGTGCCTTCGGCGAAATCGCTCGCCACATAGGTGGTGAGGGGCGCGTCAAATTCGCGCATGACAGGCAATGCGAAATCGCGATTGTCGCGATAGCCGTCGTCGAGGGTGAAACAGGCGAAGCGCCGCTCGAACGTGCGTTCGGAAAGTCTCTGGTGCACCTCGTCCATGGCGACGAGATCGACATCGAGGGCGCGAAGATGCGCCAGTACGGCGCGCAAGAACTCCGGCTCAACCTCCAGGTGATGGTTCGGTTGAAACTCGCCTTCGCGCCTCGGGCGCACATGGTGCAGCATGAAGATGGCGCCGACACCTGCGAAGATTGGTCGCAGCAGGAAATGCGCGCCGGAAAAGTAAAGAGCCTCCAGTCCGGCACGAATAACAGTGTTGCGGAGGAGTTTCATTGAAGTGCGGCGCGCCCCTGTTGCATTGCCGGTGGAAACTAGCGGCGGACCGCTGAAGAAACTGTTAGCCGGATAAATATCCGTACATCCCGTTTCCGGGTCATTTCGGGTTTGACAGCCCTGCAAGGGTTTGTTTTCTCTCTGTTTCGGACCCCGCGAGACCTCGAATGCACGGACTTTTCAGGTGGAGTAGAAAATGGTGGCCGGGCGTCATTCCTCTGGTCATCTTTTGGGCCATCGCGGCCTGGACCAGCACTGAGCCGATGGAAGCCGATCTGGCGCAGCGTTCGACCGCCGCGCTCAAGGATACCATTCTCGACAAGCGGCGAATCGCGGTTGCGGGCCGCGACGTGACGCTTGCGGCAGAAGCATTTTCGGAAGATGGCCGAACCGGCGCGGTGGCGTCGGTCGAAGCGGTGCCGGGCGTGCGGCTGGTCAACGACGAAACCCGCCTCGTTCCCGAAGCCAAGCCGTTTGTCTGGTCGGCCGAACGCGACGTCGTGCGGGTAACGCTCTCGGGAAGTTCGCCGTTGCCCGCGATCAAGGGCAGGCTGCTGGAAGCCGCGCGCGCCAATCTCGGCGGCGTCGAGGTCGTCGACCGGACCACCTTGGCGCGTGGCGCGCCGCCCGGCTTTGACAACGCCGCGCTGCTGCTGCTCGACCAGATCGCCAAGCTGAAGGACGGCAAGATCACGCTGTCGGACACCAAGGTCAACCTGTCCGGCATGGCGCGAGAACTCGGCGGCAGGGAAGCCATTGCCGCCGCGCTGAAGAATCTTCCAGAGGGCTATTCGGTCGCCGCCAATGACGTCAAGGCACCGCCCTACATCTTCCAGGCCTACAAGGATCCGGTCGCGGTGACGGTGACGCTGACCGGCAATGTGCCCGACAGCAATGTCCATGCCGCGCTGGTGGCGGCGGCGGGACGCAAGTTCTTCAAGGAAAAGGTGGTCGACAATCTCAAGATCAGCGTCGGTGCGCCCGCGGGTTTTGCCAACGCGGTGGTAGCTGCGCTCGGCGCGCTGTCGCGGGTGTCGACCGGCACGCTGGTCGTCTCGGATCGGGAAGTGAAACTGTCGGGCGATGCGCTCTATGAGGCTGCCGCGGTTCAGATCCGTGCTGGTCTGGGCAAGGATTTTCCCCAGGGCTGGCAGTTCAAGCCGGAAATCTCGGTCAGGCCGCCCGCTGCGCCGGTGGATGCCACCGTCTGCCAGCAATTGTTTGCCGATCTGCTCGGCAAGGCCAGAATCCGGTTCGAATCCGGCAGGGCCGACATCGTCGCGGATTCAGCCGGCCTGCTCGACCGCCTGATCGAAACCGCGTTGCGGTGTCCGAACGCCAATATCGAGATCGCCGGACATACCGACAGCGATGGCGATGACGCGGCCAACCAGGAATTGTCCGAGAAACGCGCGCAGGCGGTCGCCGACTACCTGGTCAAGGCCGGGCTCCCGGCGACCAGGTTCAGCGCGGTCGGCTACGGCGAGACGCAGCCGGTCGCGGGCAATGATTCCGGCGAGGGCAAGGCGCAGAACCGCCGCATCGATTTCGTGGTGAAGTAGCATGGCCTATCTGACGACCTTCTATTGGGGCTGGCTGCTGGCGTCGCTGCTGCTCGGGTTCGGCATGGGCTGGATATCCGTGGTTCAGCATGGCGAGGGCGTATCGAGGAAACTGCGCTGGTGGCTTTCGGCGCTGGCCGCGGCTGTGGTCGCGGCCGCAGTCGCACGCGTCGTACCCGGCCGCTTCGGCTACTGGCTCGACCTCGGACTGATCATGTTCGCCCTTTATCTCTGCGGTTGTGCGGTCGGATCATGGTTACGCGAGTGGGTAGTTTCACGCAGCACGCCTGCGGCATGATCGTATCCATGGCCCGCTCAGCACAGCTATCGCCATCACGGGACCTTGGCCCGCTATGTGGCCGCTCGCTGGTCAGGCTGCTGGCCGGCCCGCGCTGCCCCGGAACCGCGCCCGGTGGGCGAGTTTGCAGCAAAACTGTGCTGCCACTGTCATCTAATGGGTTGAAGATACGCGTTTTATTGTCGTCAGGCGAATTCCACTCCGGCTCAAAACGCGCTACCAGAGGTGCCAGGGAGCAGGGTGGCGCTGGCGGGGTTCGCACCGATGCCGTCGCTGTCGGATCGCAATTCGAGGTCTAGATGCTGGAAGCAATACGCAGGGCGATTTCGTTTCTGCGCCAGAAGCAGGTCCTGCATAAGCTCGGGGTTGTGATCAGTGTCGCGGTCATCGCCGTCGCGTGCTACGTGCTGTATCATATGCTCCGCGGCATCGACTCCGATGAAGTGATCGATGCCATCAAGAGAACCGAGCCGCGCCAGATCGCGCTGGCGGCCCTGTTCGTGGCTGCAGGCTATTTCACGCTGACCTTCTATGACTGGTTCGCGGTCCGCGCCATTGGCCATCGCCACATTCCCTACCGCGTCAACGCGCTCGCGGCCTTCACCTCCTATTCGATCGGCCACAATGTCGGCGCCAGCGTCTTCACCGGCGGCGCGGTGCGCTACCGGATCTACTCGGCCTGGAACCTCAACGCGATCGATGTGGCGAAAATCTGCTTTCTCGCCGGGTTGACCTTCTGGCTCGGCAATGCCGCGGTATTGGGGCTGGGCATCGCCTATCACCCGGAAGCCGCCGCCTCGATCGATCAATTGCCGGCCTGGCTCAACCGCGTGGCGGCATTCGGCATCATCATCGGCCTGATCGGATATGTCGCCTGGGTCTGGGCTGCGCCGCGCAGCGTCGGCCGCGGGCCGTGGAGCGTTACGCTGCCGGGCGGCCCGCTGACGCTGCTGCAGATCGCCATCGGCATCGTCGACCTCGGCTTCTGCGCGCTGGCGATGTACGTGCTGGTGCCGGACGAGCCCAATGTCGGCTTTGTCGTCGTCGCGGTCATTTTCGTCTCCGCGACGCTGCTGGGTTTTGCCAGCCATTCACCCGGCGGGCTCGGCGTGTTCGACGCCGCCATGCTGGTGGGCCTGTGGCAGATGGACCGGGAAGAACTGCTGGCGGGGATGCTGCTGTTCCGGCTCCTCTATTATATTGCGCCCTTTGTCATATCTGTAATCTTGCTGACGCTTCGGGAAATTATCCTTGGTGCGCGAATCAAGCGCCAGCGCCGGGAAAAGCCCGGTTCCGACGCCGAGCCAAGACATGAGGCGGTCTATGTGCGCGAGCGTGGAGACACCGGCGCCTGACGACGAGACGCCCCGAGGTGTTCCAGCGTGGCGAGGGCACACCCGTTGAACCGAGGGAAGAAGCCAGCGCGATGGCAATAGACGATTCCCGTTCTTCCTCTTTCTTCGCCCCGTGGCCGGACCGGCTGCGGCATTCGGCGATCATCCTGATCGCCGCGGGGCTTGCGCTTTGCGCGCTGGTGATATCGGCCGATCTCTCGCTGGCACTCGCTGTGGCGGTGTTCATCTGCATCGCAGCCGCGGCCCTGGTGCCGTGGCGGCTGCACAATGCGGTCACCGCCCGCGAAGACGTCCGCGCCGTCAATCCAGTCGAGTCCGCGGCCGTCAGCGCCGTGGTGGCCGGCATGCCGGATCCGGCGGTGCTGCTCGATCGCGCCGGCCGCGTCATTCATCTCAACGCCGCCGTCGCCCAGCTTGCGCCCGCGCTGCGCAAGAACGAACTGGCGCAGTTTGCACTGCGGTCGCCCGAAATCATCACCGCGCTGCGCGAGGCGATCGCGACCAGCGAGCCGCGCCGGACGACCTATCTCGACCAGGTGCCGGTCGATCGCTGGATGGAACTCATCATCACCCCGGTGCCGGTACCGACGCTGTTCGGCGGCACCGAGAAGTGCATGCTGATGACGTTCCACGACCAGACGCCGCTGCGCCGGGTCGAGGAGATGCGCGCCGATTTCGTCGCCAACGCCAGCCACGAACTGCGAACGCCGCTGGCCGCGCTGTCGGGCTTCATCGATACGCTGCAGGGCCCGGCGAGGGACGACGTCAAGGCGCGCGAGCGCTTCCTCGGCATCATGCATACGCAGGCGACGCGGATGGCGCGGCTGATCGACGATCTGCTGTCGTTGTCGCGGGTCGAATTGTCGGCCCATGTCCGCCCCGATGCCTCCGTCGACATCGTCCCGATCCTGCGCCAGGTCGTCGATGGGCTCGAGCCGCTGGCCCGGGAACGCCAGGTCGCCATCGAGATCGAGCTGCCGGAGGCGCCGGTGACGATTGCGGGCGATCGCGAGGAACTGCTGCGGCTGTTCGAAAACCTGATCGAGAATGCGCTCAAATACGGCGCCTCCGGTGGGCGGGTGATCGTTTCCCTGATCCGGGCCACCTCGGGCGAGGGCGCGCCGGAAGTCCGGGTCATGGTCAGGGATTTTGGCCCTGGCATCGCCCCGGAACACCTGCCGCGGCTGACCGAGCGCTTCTACCGGGTCGACGTCGGCGACAGCCGCGCGCAGGGCGGGACCGGGCTCGGTTTATCCTTGGTGAAACATATTCTTAACCGTCATCGCGGCCGCCTTTTGATCGAAAGCGTGCCCAGAAAAGGGGCGACCTTCAGCGCCTGTTTTCCCCAGCCGAAATCGTCCGCGGCCGATCAAATATGAGTATTTTCAATAGCTTAACTGCGTCATCCAACTGTCACCAAACCTTCGTAAAAGCTCTATCGACCGCACCTAAACGGGCGGTGTGAGCGCAATCGGGCGCATCGGCGCTTCGCTCACCAGATGGAGACCAGCCATGAATTTCATGAAAGCTATCGTCGCTGCCGGCATGGTTGCCGCGTCGACGTCGGCCTTCGCCGCCGACATCACCGGCGCAGGCGCCACGTTCCCGTTCCCGCTCTATTCCAAGTGGGCCGACGCCTACAAGAAGGAGACCGGCAATGGTCTGAACTATCAGTCCATCGGTTCGGGCGCCGGCATCAAGCAGATCGTTGCGAAGACCGTGACGTTTGGTGCCTCCGACATGCCGCTCAAGCCGGAACAGCTTGACAAGGAAGGCATGATTCAGTGGCCGCAGGCGATGGGCGCGTTGGTGCCGGTCGTGAACCTCGAAGGCATCAAGCCGGGCGAGTTGGTATTCTCCGGCGAACTGCTCGGCGATATTTATCTCGGCAAGGTCAAGACCTGGAACGACCCCGCGATTGCAAAGCTCAACCCGAAGCTGAAGCTGCCCGCCGACGCTATCACGGTCGTGCGCCGTTCGGACGGCTCCGGCACCACGTTCCTCTGGACCGATTACCTCTCGAAGACCAACGCTGAATGGAAGGCGAAGGCGGGTTCCGGCACCGCGGTGGAGTGGCCGACGGGCGTTGGCGCCAAGGGCAATGAAGGTGTCGCCGGCAACGTCAGCCAGACCAAGAACTCGATCGGCTATGTCGAATACGCTTATGCCAAGCAGAACAAGCTGACCTACGGCGCGGTGATCAACAAGGCCGGCAAGACCGTGCAGCCGACCATCGGAGCCTTCCAGGCTGCGGCGGCCAATGCCGACTGGGCTGGCGCCAAGAACTACTTCGTCATCCTGACCGACCAGCCCGGCGAAGCCTCCTGGCCGATCACGGGCGCGACCTTCATCCTCATGCACAAGGATGCGACCGACAAGGCGGCGTCCAAGGAAGCAATCAAGTTCTTCAAATGGGCTTTCGAGAAGGGCGACAAGATGGCCGAAGAGCTCGACTACATTCCGATGCCGGAGCCCGTGGTCAAGCTGATCGAGAAGACCTGGGGCGCCGAGATCAAGAGCTGAGACAGACCGTAGTGCAGTACCTCGCGCCCCGTCATTCCGGGGCGCGAGCAGAAGCGGGTGCACCCGGAATCTCGATATTCCCCGATGCGCAATTGCGCATCTGGGGTCTGGTCCTTCGGGCCATCCCGGAATGACGCGGGGCAAATCGTCAGCGAGCTTGCTCGATGCGTAAGCGACATTTTTCTGGCGTTGAAGTAAATACGGGGGATTGAACGTGGCAGATATGGCGGTTCAGAGCGACGTGATGGAAGCTGCCGGACCCTACGATCGTGCGCGGGCCCTCAACGCCTTCAAGCTTGGTGACGTCACCTTCTATTGGATCACCCGCGCCTGCGCGATCTCGGTGCTTCTCATCCTCGGCGGCATCATCCTTTCGCTGATCGTCGGTGCCTGGCCCGCGATGAAAGAGTACGGGCTTTCCTTCCTGTTCACCTCCCGCTGGGCGCCTTCGGCCGATCCGCCGGTCCTCGGTGCGCTCGGTCCGATCTATGGCACGCTGGTCACCTCCTTTATTGCGATGATGATCGCCGTACCGGTCGGCCTCGGCATTGCGATTTTCCTGACGGAAATTTGCCCGATCTGGCTGCGCCGTCCGATCGGGCTGGCCATCGAGTTGCTGGCCGGCATCCCGTCGATCATCTACGGCATGTGGGGCTTCTTCGTGCTGGGCCCGTTCCTGGCCAATTCGTTCCAGCCCTTCATGATCAGCATCTTCGACGGCGTCCCCGTGCTGGGCACGATCTTCGCCGGCCCGCCCTCCTATCTCAGCCTGTTCAACGCGGCATTGATTCTGGCGATCATGGTGCTGCCCTTCATCACCGCGATCTCGGTCGACGTTTTCAAGACGGTGCCGCCGGTTCTGAAGGAAGCCGCCTACGGCGTCGGCTGCACCACCTGGGAAGTCGTCCGCAACGTCGTCATCCCCTACACCCGCGTCGGCGTTATCGGCGGCATCATGCTGGCGCTCGGCCGCGCGCTCGGCGAGACCATGGCGGTCACCTTCATCATCGGCAATTCGTTCAAGATATCGTCCTCGATCTTCGCGCCGGGCACCACGATCTCGGCGGCGATCGCTTCTGAATTCGCCGAGAGCGACGGGCTGCATCAATCCGGCCTGATCCTGCTCGGCCTGTTGCTGTTCGTTTTGACTTTCTTTGTTCTTGCCGCGGCGCGGCTGATGCTGATGCGTCTGGAAAAGAAGGCGGGGAACTAGGATCATGAACCCGATTTACGCATCCCGCCGCCGCAGCAATATCATCATCAAGTTCCTGTGCCTGGCAGCCGCGCTGTTCGGCGTGACCTGGCTCGCCTTGATCCTGTTCACACTGTTCTACAACGGTCTCGCCGGCATCAATCTCGCCGTCTTTACCCAGGATACGCCGCCGCCGGGATCGACCGACGGCGGCCTGCGAAACGCCATCATCGGCTCGATCATCATGACCGTGATCGGCGTCGGCATCGGCGCGCCGCTCGGCCTGTTCGCCGGCACGTATCTGGCCGAATACGGCAAGCACGACAAGCTGACCTCGGTGATCCGCTTCATCAACGACATTCTGCTGAGCGCGCCGTCGATCATTATCGGCCTGTTCATCTACGGCGCCATCGTGGTGCCGATGGGTGGATTTTCGGCCTTCGCCGGATGCCTCGCGCTTGCCGTGATCGTGATCCCGGTGGTGGTGCGCACCACCGAGGACATGCTGGGACTGGTACCCAATCCGCTTCGCGAGGCGGCGTCCGCGCTCGGCCTGCCGCGCTCGCTGGTGATCAAGCGGATCGCCTATCGCGCTGCCCGCGCTGGCCTCATCACCGGCGTGCTGCTGGGGACCGCCCGCGTCGCCGGCGAAACCGCGCCGTTGCTGTTCACCGCACTTTCCAACCAGTTCTTCAGCCTGGACCTGACCAAGACGATGGCGAACCTGCCGGTCACCATCAACAACTTCGTGCAGAGCCCGTATGTCTACTGGAAGCAGCTCGCCTGGAGCGGGGCTCTGCTGATCACGCTCACCGTACTTGCCCTTAACATTGGCGCGCGCATCCTTGGCGCCGAGAGGACCGCAAAATGAACGATCTCTCCGTTTCCGTGAGTTCCGCCAACGGACCCGTGCCCCAGGTGGCGCTGCCCGACGCTGCGCCGAAGGTGACGGCGCGCGATCTCAACTTCTACTACGGCGAGAACCATGCGCTGAAGAACATCAACCTGACGCTCGGCACCCACCGTGTCACCGCCTTCATCGGCCCGTCCGGCTGCGGCAAGTCCACCCTGTTGCGGATCTTCAACCGGATGTACGACCTCTATCCCGGCCAGAAGGCGACCGGTCAGTTGATGCTCGACCAGACCAACATCCTCGATTCCAAGCTTGATCTCAATCTGCTGCGCGCCCGCGTCGGCATGGTGTTCCAGAAGCCGACGCCGTTTCCGATGACGATCTACGAAAACATCGCCTTCGGCATCCGCCTCTACGAGAAGATCTCCAAGTCCGAGATGGACGGCCGGGTCGAGAAGGCGCTGCGCGGCGGCGCGCTGTGGAACGAGGTCAAGGACAAGCTCAATGCCAGCGGCCTTTCGCTCTCCGGCGGCCAGCAGCAGCGGCTCTGCATCGCCCGCACGGTCGCGGTGCGGCCCGAGGTGATTTTGTTCGACGAGCCCTGCTCGGCGCTGGATCCGATCTCGACCGCCAAGATCGAGGAATTGATCCAGGAACTGGCGGAGGATTACACCATCGCCATCGTCACCCATAACATGCAGCAGGCGGCGCGCGTCTCGGACAAGACCGCCTTCATGTATCTGGGCGAGTTGGTAGAGTTCGACGACACCAACAAGATTTTCACCTCGCCGAGCGATCGACGCACCCAGGATTACATCACCGGCCGGTTCGGCTAAGCGCGCACGTCGCGAGGAGAACACCATGGCTTCAGAACATACCGCGAAGGCGTTCGACAGCGATCTTCAGGAATTGACCCGCCTGGTCGCCGAGATGGGCGGCCTGGTCGAACGCATGATCACCGAATCCGTCGACGCGCTGATCCGCCGCGACGTCGCGCTCGGCAAGCGCGTCGTCGCTGCCGACCTCGAGATCGACCGCCTGCAGCATGCGATCGAGGAACGCGCGGTACTGACGATCGCGCGGCGCCAGCCGATGGCGATCGACCTGCGGGAGATCGTCGGCGCCATGCGCGTCGCCACCGATCTGGAGCGCATCGGCGACCTCGCCAAGAACATGGGCAAGCGCGTCGCCGCGCTGGAGAACGATTTCCAGCCCCTGAAGCTGATCCGCGGGCTGGAGCACATGACCGATCTGGTGCTGTCGCAGGTCAAGTCGGTGCTGGACGCCTACGCGGCCCATGATCTGCCGGCGGCGATGGCGGTGTGGAAGGGCGACGAGGAAGTCGACGCCATCTGCACCTCGCTGTTCCGCGAACTGCTCACCTACATGATGGAAGATCCGCGCAACATCTCGTTCTGCATCCATCTGATGTTCTGCGCCAAGAACATCGAGCGGATCGGCGATCACGCCACCAACGTCGCCGAAACCGTGTTCTACATGATCGAAGGCCAGCAGATGCTCGACCAGCGCCCGAAGGGCGACACGACGGCGTTTGCGACCACGGTCGCCGGCAACTAAGAACTTGAACTAAGAGGCTGAAGCAATATGAGCGCGCGCATTCTGGTGGTCGAAGACGAGGAAGCGCTGACCACGCTGTTGCGCTACAACCTCGACGCCGAAGGCTATGATGTCGAAACCGTCGGCCGCGGCGACGACGCCGATACCAGGCTGAAGGAGCGCGTGCCCGATCTCGTCGTGCTCGACTGGATGCTGCCGGGCCTGTCGGGCATCGAACTGTGCCGCCGCCTGCGGGCGCGGCCGGAGACGCGGCAGCTGCCGATCATCATGCTGACCGCGCGCGGCGAGGAAAGCGAGCGGATCAGGGGCCTTGCGACCGGCGCCGACGACTACATCGTCAAGCCGTTCTCGGTGCCGGAATTGCTGGCGCGGGTGAAGGGCCTGCTGCGACGGGCAAGCCCCGAGCGCCTCGCTACCGTGCTGACCTATGGCGACATCGAACTAGATCGCGAGAAGCGCCGCGTCGCGCGTTCGGGCCGCTCGATCGATCTTGGCCCGACCGAGTATCGCCTGCTGGAGTTCTTCCTGGAGCACCCCGGCCGCGTCTTCAGCCGCGAGCAGTTGCTCGACAGCGTCTGGGGCCGCGACATCTACATCGACGAGCGGACCGTCGACGTGCATATCGGCCGCCTGCGCAAACTGCTCAATCCCGGCCGCGAGCAGGACCCGATCCGCACCGTCCGCGGCGCCGGCTACGCGCTGGACGATCGCTTCGCGAAGGTGGAGCCGTAGCGCTCCACTGTTCGCAAGCACGCACCATCGTCGTCCCTAGACCACAAATCTTGACTGTAGAAAAACGCTGGAGCCCCAGCGAAGCATACCACTTACATTGGTGGTTATGGGTCCCTGCGTTCGCAGGGACGACAGCGGATATTTTCCGCGTGCTTACGACCGCCCTTATCGCGTCGGCTTCGGCGCCGCGCGACGGCGATCGGCCGCCGGTTGATACGCGACGCGCGAATGATGCGCGCAGTAGGGCAGGCCGGAAAGCGCCTTGCCGCCGCAGAAGAAGAACTCGGGGCTCGAGGGATCGCCGACCGGCCAGTGGCAGGTGGCCTCGTTCAATTCCAGCAGCGACAGGCGCTGGCTCATCGGCACCACGTTGTCGAACGCGATCGGATCGGGCTCCAGCTCGACCTCGAAGGCGTGCGCAAGCGCGGTGTTGCCGCGCGAGACCGGGCGCGACACCCGCATCATGTGCTGGGCAGGACGCGCCTTGCGCTGCCGGGGCGCAGCCGAGGAGGGGCTCTTGGCGCGGCCGGAAAGCCCCAGCCGGTGTACCTTGCCGATCACGGCGTTCCGGGTGACATTTCCGAGTTCCGCTGCGATCTGGCTGGCCGAGAGCCCGGCCTCCCAGAGCTTTTTCAGTTGCTCGACGCGATCGTCGGACCAGGTCAATACCGTCATCGCATTCTTCCCTTCGCATCGCGCCGGCCAATCGGGGCAGCGCTGGCGACGTCATTCGCTTTAAGCTGGCGACGCCAACCGTCTCAAAAATCCCTGCGGTCAGAATCCCTTAGCCCTCGCCGGGCGCGAATTTCGCGCTCGAACGTTTACGCCGTACAAAATGGACACTTGGGATCAGAACTGCCGCACGAGATGTCGTACCCGACGGCCCAAAAGCTACAATATGGCGGGACTCGGGCGCAAGAGTCCGGGCCGATGCGTCCACATGTTCCGGCATCTCCGCGTTGCAGTGCGTGTTTTGCACCACACCGCAATCCTACGGAATTAACCTTTCTTGCGCCGCAGGAAGGACCGCCTTGAGTGCTGGAAACGCAGCCTCCTGGCGTGTTGACAGCGACCGCCGCCCACATAGAATACCGCTTACGTGCCGCCCTTAAGTTCGCGCCAAGTGCTCGCATGCTTCCGCGGCCGATCAAAACCTCAGTGATTGCCATGACCAATAGCGCCACGTCGCATCTGCTCCCCGTCTTCGCCAGGGTCGATCTCGGCTTCGAGCGCGGCGAGGGCGCCTGGCTGATCGCAACCAATGGCGAACGCTACCTCGACTTCACCTCCGGTGTCGCGGTCAACGCGTTGGGCCATTGTCATCCGCATCTCGTTGCAGCACTGCAGGAGCAGGCCACCAGGCTCTGGCACATGTCCAACCTGTTCAGGTCACCCGATGGCGACAAGCTCGCGGCGCGGCTGTGCGAACAGAGCTTTGCGGATCTCGTGTTCTTCTGTAACTCCGGCGCGGAAGCGATGGAATGCGCCATCAAGGTCGCGCGCCGCTATCACGCCGCCAAGGGCCATCCCGAACGCTATCGCCTCGTCACCTTCGAGGGCGCCTTCCACGGCCGCACGCTGGGCACGCTTGCCGCGACCGGCTCCGTAAAATATCTCGAAGGTTTCGGGCCGCCGCTGGATGGCTTCGACCAGGTGCCGCATGGCGACCTCGAAGCGGTCAAGAAGGCGATCGGTCCGCAGACCGCGGCCATCCTGATCGAGCCGGTGCAGGGCGAGGGCGGCGTACGTTCGGCGCCGAACGCGTTCTTCAAGGCGTTGCGCCAGTTGTGCGACGACAAGGGCCTGCTGCTGATCTTCGACGAGGTGCAGACCGGCATGGGCCGCACCGGCGACCTGTTTGCCTACAGGCGCCTCGGCGTGACGCCGGACATCATGTCGCTTGCGAAAGCGCTCGGCGGCGGATTTCCGATCGGTGCATGCCTTGCCACCGCGGAAGCCGCATCCGGCATGACGCCGGGCTCGCACGGTTCGACCTTCGGCGGCAATCCGCTGGCGATTGCGGCTGCCAACGCCGTGCTCGACGTGATGCTGAAGCCCGGCTTCTTCGACCACGTGCAGAAGATGTCATTGCTGTTGAAACAGAAGCTCGCCTCCGTCGTCGATCGCTATCCGTCCGTGCTGTCGGAAGTGCGCGGCGAGGGACTTCTGATCGGGGTCAAGGCCGTGGTGCCGTCGGGCGATCTGGTCAACGCGCTGCGCGAGCAGAAACTCCTGACCGTCGGCGCGGGCGACAACGTCGTGCGCTTCCTGGCGCCCCTGATCGTCAACGAGGCCGAGGTCGAGGAATCCGTGCAGATGCTTGAGCGCGCCTGCGTGGCGTTGTCCGCCGGACAAAAGAAGGCCGCGGGGTGATGAGCAAGTCCGTCCGTCACTTCCTCGATATCAGCGAACTGCCGCCGGCCGAACTGCGCAACATGCTGGCCGCCAGCATCGCCATGAAGGCGAAGCTGAAGTCGCACGAGAGGGTCGAAAAGCCGCTCGAGGGCAAGACGCTGGCGATGATCTTCGAACGGCCCTCGACGCGCACGCGGGTGTCGTTCGACGTCGGCATGCGCCAGCTCGGCGGCGAGGCGATCATGCTCACCGGCGCGGAGATGCAACTCGGCCGCGGCGAGACCATCGCCGATACCGCGCGCGTGCTGTCGCGCTACGTCGATGCGATCATGATCCGCATCCTCAACCATGATGCGCTGCTGGAGCTCGCGGCGCATGCCACCGTGCCCGTGATCAACGGGCTGACGCGGCGTTCGCACCCCTGCCAGGTGATGGCCGACCTGATGACCTTCGAGGAGCATCGCGGCCCGATCGAAGGCCGCACGGTGGCCTGGACCGGCGACGACAACAACGTGCTGGCGTCATGGGCGCATGCGGCCGAGCGTTTCAGGTTCCAGCTCAATGTCGCGACCCCGCCGCAGCTCGCGCCGAACAAGGCGATGAAGGACTGGATCAAGGCGACGCAGGCGCCGATCGTGCTCGGCACCGATCCCGAAGCCGCGGTCCGCGGCGCCGATTGTGTCGTCACCGACACCTGGGTCTCGATGGGCGACAAGGACGGCGAGCACCGCCACAACGTGCTCAAGCCCTATCAGGTCAATGCCAAGCTGATGTCGCTGGCGAACAAGGATGCGATCTTCATGCACTGCCTGCCGGCACATCGCGGCGAGGAAGTCACCGACGAAGTGATCGACGGCCCGCAATCGGTGGTGTTCGACGAAGCCGAAAACCGCCTGCACGCGCAAAAGGGCATTTTGGCGTGGTGCTTTAACGAAGTGGCGTGAATTGTCGTCCCTGCGAACGCAGGGACCCATACCGCGTGATCTTTCGATCATGACGATGTGGTGGATATCATCGACAAAAATAGAAGCCGGTGGTTATGGGTCCCTGCGTTCGCATTGCGTTCGCAGGGACGACGTTTGGAGATAGTTTCGCTGCCCTTCAACCCCTTTCACTTTGCCCCCACCGACCCCAGATAACCCGCCATGGTTTCAGAATCTCCCGACATGAAAATCACGACCGAGGCGCCCGTCCGCGCGCCCTCGTCCGTTCCCGTCGATGATGCGGTGCTGCCGTTCGAGGTCGATGCTCTCGATCTGCGCGGCCGGCTGACCCGCCTTGGCCCTGCGCTCGACGACATCCTGACCAAGCATGATTATCCCGCGCCGGTCGGCAAGCTGCTCGGCGAGGCGATCGTGCTGGCGACGCTGCTCGGCTCCGCACTGAAATTCGAGGGCCGCTTCATCATGCAGACGCAGACCGACGGCCCGGTGTCGTTCCTGATCGTGGATTTTCAGGCGCCGGATCGCCTGCGCGCCTATGCGCGCTATGATGCGAGGCGGCTGAAAGACGGTCAGGATTCCGGCGCGCTGCTCGGCAAGGGTCATCTCGCGATGACCATCGATCAGGGGCCGGACATGAGCCGCTATCAGGGCCTGGTGGCGCTCGACGGCGGCAACCTCGAGGACGCCGCACATGAATATTTCCTGCGCTCCGAACAGATCCCGACCCGTGTGCGGCTCGCGGTCGGCGAGGAGTGGCGCGGTGGCGACGGGAGCGGTCCGAAACACCGCTGGCGCGCCGGCGGCATGCTGCTGCAATTCCTGCCCAAGGCGCCGGAGCGGGCGCGGCAGGCCGACCTGCATCCCGGCGATGCGCCCGATGGCGCGGTGGCGCACACGGTCGCCGAGGATGACGCTTGGGTCGAGGGCCAGTCGCTGATCGGCACCGTCGAGGATGTCGAACTGATCGATCCGGACCTGTCGGGCGAACGCCTCTTGTACCGGCTGTTTCACGAACGCGGCGTGCGCGTGTTTCAGCCGCTGCCGCTGCGCGCGCAATGCTCGTGCTCGCGCGACGCGGTGTCCTCGATGCTGAAAAGCTTTGCCGCGAAAGACCGCGCCGAGATGGTCAAGGACGGCAAAGTGGTCGTGACCTGCGAGTTCTGCTCCTCGGTCTACCAGTTCACCCCGCACGAAGCGGGCGTGGAGGAGTAGCTGCGCTCCATCCGTCGTCGTAACGAGGGCAACGCTACTTCGTCGTCCCTGCGAACGCATGCGAACGCAGGGACCCAAACCGCGTGATGTCACGTTTGAAAAAGGGTGGCAGATGAACTGTCCGTCCCCATAGCCGCCGCGGCGTATGGGTCCCGACTCGCGCTTCGCCTGGCCGGGACGACGGGAGAACCTTTGCTCCTCCATCAAGCTGCGACAAAGCAACCCGACGGGCAAATTCTCGCTGGCGCAGTCGGGCAAATCACTGATCTAATTCCGCGCGTCTCACCCGTTACGAGGGGCGGCTCGCGATCGTCACGAACGCGCGGTGGGATGCGGTGGACGCGAAGCGCGCGCAGACGTTCGCGCGTGAAACGTACGGCGAAGTCGTGTGGTCCTGACGCCGCGGTGCTGGCGTCAAGTTTCACGAGTCACATCGTGGAGCGACGGTGGCAAAAGAGCCGTTCACCGGGGAGATCACGTTATAAGCCGTAAAGCCACTGCGCAGGGAAGGCCGGAGTGTTTCCGCTGAACCT
>LNFM01001940.1_pt1 | contig 68613 bp, 62 predicted proteins | sample 596031 | NCBI WGS metagenome assembly LNFM01 (sample SAMN04254537, study PRJNA301005) | activated carbon metagenome | isolation source: dual media filters at the Ann Arbor, Michigan drinking water treatment plant | place: USA: Ann Arbor
GGGCCGACGCGGCCGCCCGCCGGGGGCGATCGGCTTGCCCTCCGGGCGACCCTGGGGCGGCGGGGGAAGGACCCGGGGCCATCGCCACAAGGCGCGGCGCGAGGACGACCTGCTCGCGCGTGCTTTCCAACAGTCCCTCCAGCGGGCGTTGTGCGCCACCCGCCTGCTGCGTGCTCAGGATGACTTCGGCGCCCGTGCCCTCGGCCGGCAGCCGGACATGCCGCCCGCCGATGAGCATGACGAGCTCCCGCCCCGCCGCGATCATGAGGGCACCTGCCCCTGCTCCCGGCATCACGCGCCCGCGTGCTTCACGGTGGGCTCACGGTCGCCTTGCCCGACTGCCGAAGCAGGACGGGGACAAGGGCATGAGACGGGCGCATGGCGGCACCAGTTGGGCGAGCTGCCCGGTGATGGCGGCGGCCGCGCCGCGGCCCGCCGAGGGCTTCGCCATGCTCGGCTACCGCAACTTCCTCCGAGAGCCCGGGCCGGAACAAAGGGCCGCCACGCACGGGACGGACCGGCTGTGGCGGCTTGCGCTCGTCCTGCACGCCGGCGACCCGCAGGGCGCGTCGGAGGACAATCCGTGCATCCCGGCCGGGCACACCTACCTCCTGCAACTCGCCGCGCATGACTGCGTGCACACGCCCACGCCGTTCTGGCAGATCCCGCCCGGCCGGAAGGCAGTACGCAACGCGCGGGTCGGACGGCTGCGGCTCGACACGCTCTACGGCCTCGGCCCACCCTGCTCACCGCACGCCTACGAGCCCGACGACGCCAGGGACCTGGCGCGCAGCCGGCTGCGCCTGGGGCCGGGGACCGGCGGGAAGCCAGGCCGCGACATCGCCCGCCTCCCCGGCCCGCCACCCTCCCGGCCGGACGCGTTGAGCGAGCCCCTCATCTGCGACCCGCGTAACGAGGACCACGCGATACTGGCGCAGGTCACGGCGCTCTGGCATCTGGTCCACAATGCGCTGCTGGGCCTCGTGCCGCCGGAACCCGGCGGGGGGGAAGCCGCGCAGGAGAGGAGCTTCGCCTGGGCGCGGGCGGCGACCACCCTGTGCTACCGCTGCGTGCTGCGCGACGAGGTGCTGGTGGGGTTCCTGCATCCCGAAGTCCTGTCGCGGTACGCAGGCATCGCGGAGGGCGGATTGCTGGACCGCGACGCGGCCCATCCGCGCCCCCGGGTCTCGATCCCGCTCGAGGTGTCGCACGGCGCGATGCGCGCCGCGCATGCCATGGTCCGCCCAAGCTACCAGTTCACGGACGAGCGCGCGCACACGATCGGCGAGGCGCGGCGGCACACCAGCGCCCGCACGGCCCGCGCCATGCCGCTGGGCGCCGGATGGCTCATCCGATGGAGCCTGTTCTTCGACGGCATCGGCGGCGGGCGGGCGCGCAACCGCAGCCTCCTGCTGCGCCCGCGCTACTTGAACGCCCTGCTGGACAGGACCGAGTTCGCCGGGCCCGCGCCCGGCTGGGGGCTGGCGCTGCAAGACATGGCGAGCGCGGAGGCGGCCCCGGCCTGGTCCGTGAGCGCGCTGTACGCGGCGATCGAGGAGCGCGGCGGCCAGCGGGGCTGGGACGATCCCTTCGCCGGCGGCACGCTGCACCGCCCGGCGGTGCGCGAGCGAGCCCTCGCCGACTGGCTCGATGGGCACGGGGACGGGATGCTGCAGCCCGGCGACATCGCGCCCATCATCGCCGATCCGCCGCTGCCGTTCTACCTGCTATTGGAGGCGGAGCATGACCATGGCGGGCGGCGGCTCGGTCCGCTGGGCTCGATCCTTCTGGCCGAGACGTTCTTCGGGGCGATGCTGGGCGATCCTCTGCCCGGCGAGCGGCCGGGGCCGGCGCGCCCGCTGCGGGAGGCACTTGCCGACCTCGCCGGCGCGCTCGGCGTCCAGGCTCCGGACGACCGCCTCCCCGGGCACGCCACGATGGCCGCCCTCGTCGCCTTCGTCGCGCGCGAGCACGGCCTGGACGACGCGACGCCGGCGTTCCTGTGACCCCGCTTCCCCCAACCCCCAGGAGATGCACGACCATGAGCAACGACGACGAGAGCGCGGCCCCGGCAGAGGTGATGACGCTGGTGAACCCCGAGGTGCTCGGCGAGCTCGTGAAGAGCTGGGCCACCCAGGAACCGAGGGCCTTCGGCACGGTCCACCCGGTGCCGGAGACGATCGAGGAGCTCAGGCTGCTCCTTCGGACGCTCGGCGCGGGGGCCAGCATCCCGCCATATGTCACGAAGCTGAGGATCGTGCGCTACGAAAAGGACGAGCTGGTGCTCCGCATCCCGCCGGCCGAGCTGATCAGGGCGAAGGAGGCGAGCCTCTCGCGACCTGGCGTGGCCTACCAGGTGCCCGACTTCTATCGGGACGACCCCATAGAGGGCACGCAGGAAGACGCCACGGATGCGCAGAAGATGCTCCTGCAGGCCAGGCGGATCGGCGACTACACCATCGCCCATTGCCAGTAGCGCCCTCAGGCCGGGTACCACTGGCCGAAGGCGATGCCGCCGTCGGGGATGCCCGCGCCCCCGGCCGCGCTGCGCAGGCGTTCCCACGCGGCGCCCTCGGTGAAGGGGTATTGGTGCAGCAGCCAGCGCCCCATCAGCGCCTCCGTTGCCGCGTCCGGGCCGACCCAGGCCGACCGGGCGAGTCCGAAGAAGGACCGGGCGGCCTCGCGTGCCGCCGCCAGCTGCCCGAGGTTCCACAGCGCGGCCGCACGCCAGGCGGGCAGGGTGCGGATCACGTCCTGCGCGCGGTCGCAGGCCTCCAGCGTCCGCGCGTCGTCGCCCCGCAGGAAGGCGATCACGACCTGGTATCCCCACAGGGTCGGCGAAGGGACCAGGGCCATGTCGAGCGCGGCCTCGGCGAGGTCCCGCGCCTCGGCGTGCCGGTCGCAGAAGGCGTGGAACAGCGCGGCGGAGATGAACGTCCAGCTGTCGTGCGGGTTCAGCTTGATCGCACGCCGCATGTGGGCCACCGCCGCGCCGGCCTGCGCCGCCATCGCGAGCGACCAGCCCATGACCAGGTGGGCGCGGGAGTCCATCGGGTCCAGCTCGACCGCCCGCTGGGCGAGGGCGAGCGCGCGCGCCTCCGCCGCGCGGCAGCGCCAGGAACCGGGACTGGCGATATGCCCGCCGTTGAGCGTCTGCGCCAGGCTGCTGTAGGCGGGGGAGAAGGCGGGGTCCTCGGCGATCACCTCCTCGAACAGCGCGCGCGCGCGGTCGTAGCGGTCGCCCCGGAAGCCGCGCATCACGGACCGCCCGAGCAGCCAGCGGTCGTGCGCGGCGAGCGTCGTGCCCCCCTGCAGCGGCAGCGCCGCCAGGCGCGCGGTGGAAACCTGGCCCTTCAGCGAGGTGGCGATGCGCCGCACCCATTCGCGCTGCGTCTCGAACCACGTGGCGAGGGCGAGGTCCGAGCGCTCGCTCCAGATTACCAGCCCGGTGCCGATCTCGCGGATGGTGAGCACGAGGCTGATGGCGTCTCCAGCCTGGTACGCCACCGCGCCGACGGCGTAGCAGCTCGACACCCGCCCGAGGGCGCCCTCCGGGATCTCGCCGCCATCGAGCACGAACCATTCGCGGAAGCGCACCAGGCAGGCAATCAGGTCGTGCCGGAAGCCACGAACCAGGTGTGCACGCTCCTCCGGCACGCCGTGCTCACCGAAGCGCTCGACGACGAGCGCCATGCGTCGGCCGGCGGAACCGGGCGCGGCCGCCGCGCGTGATGCAGGGCGGGAGGGGGCGATACGCCCGGACTTGATCTCCGCCACCAGCGCCTGGGTGGCGGCCGAGGGCTCCATGTCGAAGTCCTCGCCCAGCAGATTCCACAGGGCCTCATAGGCGCGCAGCGCCCCGGCGACGTCGCCCTCGCGCGCGGCATCGAGCATCACGGCCCGGCAGGCAGCCTCGTGGGTGGGGTCGAGATGGAGCAGAGCCCGCGCCACCTCGCGCGGCGCCCGCCCGCCATCCAGCATCGCCTCCAGCCCTGCGACGAGGTGCTCCTGAAGCGCGTGGCGGCGCGCCTGAAGCCAGGCCGTGAAGGCGGGATCGAGGTCGTCGAGCCCGTCGAGCAGCCGTTCGGGCAAGGCCGGGGTGTCGAGCAGCCGCGGATGCAGCCGCCCCGCCGCGAGGGCGGCCACCACCGCATCGAGGTCGAGATGCAGGACGCGGGGCGGGATGGCCACGCAGAGGCGATCGGCCCGCAGCGTGCCGGCGGGCAGGACGTCACGCAGTTCGTGGATGACTTGGCGCAGCGACGCGCGCGCCTTCTCCTCCCCAGACTCGCTCCACAGCAGGCCAGAGAGGCGCTCGCGGGTCATCTCCCCGCCCTCCGCCATTGCGAGGAGGGCCAGCACGGCGCGCGCCTTGCGGTTGCGCAGCCGAAGTTCCCGACCCGCGTGCACGAGCCGGAAGGTGCCAAACAACCCAACGGTGACAGGCGTCCCGTCCGGGGGCGGCGACGCCGCGACCGCAGCCGCTGAATGGTCCATCCTGCCTCCGCCGGTCGAAATGCACTCGGAAGGATCCCTAGTCCGGTTCACGCGAACAAGGGAACGCCCAAACGAAGGCCGGGCCCGCCCCCGGTCGCCTCCATCGCGGCGGCCAGCCGCGGCGGAACCTCGGCGGAAGGTTCGCAGGCCAGGCCGGGAACCAGGATGCGCACCACCGGGATGCCCAGCCAGCGGCGCAGGTGGTCATGCCGCAGCGGTGGGAAGCCGTGCCCGGCGATCAGGTCCGACAACGCGTCGGGATCGTGGGCGCGGCCTGCCGCAGGGCCCGCCACCGCGGGGCCCGCCGCGAGGCAGTCCCCCGGCGTCACCTCCGCGTGCCGGCGCAGGTGCGCGGCATCGCGCGCGCCGGGCACCGCGCCGGGCAGGTCTCGCCGCGCCGCGGCCAGCCCGGCGGCGAGTTCGTTCTGGAGCAGCTCGAGCACGGCCGCCCGTGCCGCCGCCGACGGCGTGGGGCGTGCGGCGGTGCCGCAGCAGAAGCTGCGCCCCTGCCCATCGAAGGACAGCGCGGCGACCACCGGCACGCCCAGATCCGAGGACAGGTCGAGCAGGTGGATGCTGCGTCCGGGTCGGCGGCCCACCGCCACGAGGACCGCCGCCGCCGCAAGGGCGGCGGAGTGATCGGGCGCGATGCCGCGCGGCGAGACGCCCCCGCGCCACCACAGGGCCACGGCGTCGCGCTCCACGACTTCCAGCAACGCCGCGAGGCGGGCCTGCGCCAGGGTGGCGCCGGCGGCGCAGCCGATGCTCAACGGCGCGGGCGGGACGACGCGCCGGCGGGCCGGCCCGCGCCGGAACAGCAGGTCCCGCGGAAGGTGCAACCGCCCGCCCCCACGCCAGGCCTCGACCGGCACGGTGTCGTCCGGGGGCGCGGCGGCGCGGTCGTCCGCCGTCTCGACCTGCGCCAGCCGCTCGGCGACCTCGCCCATGCAGGCGGCGAAGGCAGCGCCCGGATCCAGCCCGGCGCCGGAGGCGTCCGCCGGCGCCAGGCCTGGCTCGCCGGCCGGCCCGTCGAGCCGGGCCCGCGCGCCGATGACGCACAGTGCGGGCGCGTCAGGCAGCAGGAGGCCGAAGACGCGCTCGCACATCAACGCTACGCCGAGCAGCGCCAGGCGGTCGGCGCGGCGCGCGTCGCCGGTGCCGTTCCACCCCAGCCAGGCGAGCAGGCGCCGGCCGCCGGCATCGGCCGGCGTGCCCTGGGCCGCGAGCAACGCCTGTTCCAGCGCACGACGGGGGATCTCCATGGCAGGGCAGGCTAAGGCACGATCCGCCCAGGTGGAATCACCGTTGCGGATCACGGCGCCGGCCGGGGCGCGGGCGGCGGCTTCACGCAGGCTTCACGGCGGACCGGCGAGCAGGGCGCATGGCCGAGGATCATCCGCTCCTCCCCGAGGGGTTCGTGGTCGCGATGCAGGGGCGGCTCGTCCTGGAGGGCAGCACCCGTGGGCGCCGGACCACGGCGGCATGGTTCATCGTTTCGCGCTTCGCGCCGGCGGGACGGATGCTGGCGATCGGCTTGGCCGGGCCGCTTCCGGGGCCGCCCCGGCGCACGGTGCTGGGGCAGGCCTGCGCGCACCATCCAGCCGGCGGGGCGGCGTTCCGCCTGCTCGTCCTCCCCGTGCCCCGCCTGCTCCTGGCCGGGCGCTGGCGGGCCAGCCGGGGCGCGGCCGTGCTGGCCGGGGCGGTGCCGGCGCTGCGCCTCGCGGCCTGCGGGCGCGCGGCCGGCGGGCTGCGATGGAGGCTTCGCGCCGTGCAGCGCCCGTGGGTCGGTGAATGGTGGCAGCCCCCCTCCCCTCACGAAGGCCTCACGCTGGGCTGACGGGCAGCCATCCAGCGTGGCGGGGCCGGAGGAACGGCGAGGCAGGAGGCTTCCATGGACGATGGGGTGAACGAGCGGAGGATGCGACGGATCGGCATTGCCGCGCTGCTGGGCCTGGCGGGGTGCGGCAAGGCGGCCGTGGTGCTGGAGCCAGCGGCTGCCGGCGCAGGCACGCCGGCAGCCGCGATCGCCGCGGCGGAGCGCGGCGTCATCCCGCTGGCGTTGCCCATCAGCCGCGTCACCGTCACGCGTGTCCCGCCCGCCGCCGGCGCGCCGGGGGCGCCGCCGGCCTACCGCGTCGCCGTGGTGCCCACCGCGGGGCCGCTGCGCTTCCAGGCGGCCCCCTACCGGGACTTCGTCTCTCGCAACGTGCTGGCGATCCGCACCACGGAGAACGGAATGGTGCCGATCAACGTCGGCAACACCTTCACCGACGAGACGGCGACGCGGATCGGTCAGGTCGGCGCGGTCGTCGCGATGGTGGCGAGGGTGGCGGCGGGTGGCCCCGTCCCGGCCGCCGCTGTGGCGCCTCCTCCGCGCCAGGATCCCTGCGCCAGGGCCGAGCTGCCGGAATTCTTCGTGGACGTCACCGGCCAGGGCGTGCTCGACGGCCGGCCGCGCCCGGTGCCGCGCGCCGAGGGCTGCTTCACCTGGAGCTTGTCCCGCGAGGGCGCGGCGGTGCCGGGCGACGGCAGCATCACCCGCGCCGAGTTCGCCGCGCTGCTGGAGGGACCGGAGGGGCGCACCGCCCGCTTCTGGCCGGTGCCGGCCTGCATGACCGTGCGCTTCACCGTGCAGCGCGACGGGTCTGCCGAGATGGTCTCCGCCTCCATGACCGCGGCCGATCCGGCGCGCGTGCACCTGTTCCCGCTGCCCGAGGCGGGGACGCTGAACCTGCATCCGGTCTGCGGCGCCGACCTCACCGACAAGCCCTTCGACCGGTGGGGGGCGGTGTTCCAGTCCCTCGCCGCGATCGACGCGCAGGTCCAGGCGGTCGGCAAGGCCGCGGAAACCCCCTGACACCACCAGCAAGGAGACGTGACATGTCCTACGAATACACGGTGCGCGGCGAGGTGGTGCGGCTGACGCCCGACCCCACCACGGTCGCCATCCGCTTCCATGACGAGGCGCCGAACAGCGCGCGTGCCCGGGCGACGCAGGCTGTGCCCGGGATGGAGCCCTTCGCGGCGCGGCGCGAGGTGCCGCGCGAGAGGCTGACCCTGGTGCCGGTCGCGCGGCCGGCGGTCGGCGGCCCGTCGCCCGCCGCCGCCATGGGCGCGCTGGACGCGCAGCCGGAGGTGGCGAAGGCGCTGCCGGTGTTCCGCGTCGGCGGCAACCAGGCGGTGCCGACCGAGCGGGTGCTCATCGGCACCGTGGGCGCGGTGGACGAGGCGGCGCTGGTGGCCCGCCACGGCCTGGCCGCGCTGCGCAGCGACGACGGAACCATCCTGGCGCAAGCCCCGGACGAGACGGACGTCTTCGCGCTCTGCCGGCGCCTGGCCGCCGATCCTGAAGTGGAGTTCGCCGAGCCGGACTTCGTCGTTCTCTCCCCCGCCGGCCTGGACGCCGCGGCCGGCCCGCTGAACGCGACGGCGAAGCGGCAATACGCGCTCGCGATCACCCGGGCGCTGGAGGCGCACCAGATCGTGACGGGCGATCCCGCGATCCGCGTCGCCGTGCTGGATGACGGCGTGGACACTGGCCACCCCGACCTCGAGCCCGCGGTCGTGGCGACCTGGGACGCAGTGGACGAGGACACCTACCAGGAGCCCAACTGGTGGGACGGGCACGGCACCGCCTGCGCCGGGCTGGCCGTGGCGGCGGGCGGCGGCACCGGAGTCCGTGGCACCGGCGCGGGCTGCTCGCTCGTCGCGATCCGCATCGCGCAGAAGCCGTCGCCCGACCCGAAGGCACTGTGGAGCTTCGGCGTGTCCAGGCTGGAGAGTTCCATCAGGTGGGCCTGGAAGGAGGGCCGCGCGGACGTGCTCAGCAACAGCTGGACGACGCTGCCTTCCAACGCCCTGGCGAAGGCCCTGGACCAGGCGCGCCGCGAAGGGCGCGGCGGGCTGGGCTGCGTGGTCGTCGCCGCGGCGGGCAACGAGGGCCTGCCGGTGGCGAACTACCCGGCGCTGCTCGAGGGGGTGCTGACCGTCGCAGCCAGTAACCAGTTCGACGAGGTAAAGACGCGCACCAGCGCCGATGGCGAGCCGTGGGGCAGCTGCCATGGCCCATGCGTCTCGCTGGCCGCCCCGGGCGTCGCCAACCTAACGACGGATGTGAGGGATGGGCAGGGCAAGGCCGGCTACGAGAGCGGCGCGTATGCGCGGGCCTTCAACGGCACCTCCGCGGCCACGCCGCTGGTGGCGGGGGGCTGCGCGCTGCTGCTCTCGGCCCGGCCGGGGCTGACGGAGGCGCAGGTCCGCCACCTGCTGTGCAGCACGGCCGACCGCATCGGCCAGTTCCCCTACGACGAGCAGGGGCGCAACGACCACGCCGGCTTCGGGCGGATGAACCTGCTGCGCGCGGTGGAGGCCGCGCTGGCGGGCGCGTAAGGGACGCCGTGCGCCGGTGATCCCGGCGCTGCTCCGCCGCCGCCGGCCCGGACGGGCTGCGGGTCGCGGCGGCGAATGGGGCGGGGCGCGACATCGTCCCGTCCGTCGCCGCAAGGCTGGTCGCCCTCCGGCGGCCGCTCGCTGGATGGCCCCGCCGGGCGGCGCGGGCGTCGTGAAGAAATTATCCTAGGCCACACCGTGCCGGCGGAGCGGATCGCCCCGGCACATCGAAAGGAGACGGGAACGATGGCTAAGGGAACGCGCAAGACCGCCCGCAGCGCGACGGGCGAAGGCCCTGCGAAACCGCCGGCCAGGGCGGAAGGGGGCGCGGTGACGTTGGCCGAGGCGCGCGCCCTCGCCGCGGCGGCGCGGCCCTCCGCGCAGGCGGGGCCGGCCGCAGTGGCCCCGGCGCAGGCCACCCCGCCCGCGGAGGTCGCCCTCGCCCGCCGCGACGCCGCCCGGCGCCGGGAAGCGGACATCCAGCGCCGCCGGCGCGAATATGCCGACACGATGCGAATCATGAAGGCGCGCGGCGCCCGCGCCCCCCGCCCTGCCCAGGCCGAAGCCTTCGCGCCCCTGCAGGTCCTCGCCGAGGGCGATTCCTGGTTCGACTACCCGCCGCTCGCCCGCGGCGGCCTGATTCCGCGGCTGGCGGACCGGCTCGGCGTGCCGATCCTCAACTTGGCCAAGGCCGGCGACGAGGTGCGGTACATGCTGGGCGTGGAGCAGCGCGAGCGCCTGGCCCGCGAACTCCGGAACGGCTGCGAGGCCGGCGGGCCGTGGGACGTGCTGCTGTTCTCGGGCGGCGGCAACGACGTGGTGGACGAGCCGCTAGCGCTGTGGCTGCGCGACTTCGTGCCTGGCGTCCCGGCACGCGACCACGTGCATGCCAAGCGCTACGCGGCCGCGCTGGCCCTGGTGCGCGCGGGCTACGAGGACCTGATCGGGCTGCGCGACCGGCTGAGCCCCGACACCGTCCTGGTGTTCCACGCCTACGACTTCGCCATCCCCGACGGCCGCGGCGTCTGCGGCGGGCTGATGGGCCCCTGGCTGCGGCCCGCCTTCCGCCTGCGCGGCTTTCCCCTCGACCCGCCGACCGAGGCGGCGGCAGCCGTGCGCGTGATGCTGGAGGAGTTCGCCTCCATGCTCGAGGGCCTTGCTCGGCGGAGGAAGGTGGTCGTCATCAACGGCCAGGGTACCCTCGCGCCGTCGAAGGAGGGCTGGCACAACGAGCTCCACCCCTCGGCGGACGGCTTCAACGCCTTCGTCGAGCTGTTCCACGCCAGGATTCGGGAATTGTTTCCCGACCGCGTCACCTGACCGGCCGGCGGGCAGGGTGCGCGCGGCATGGGCGACATGCCCCGCCCGCGCGTCCCGGCGCGCCGATCCGTCTCCGGCGCAGGCCACGCGCCGGTTGCCGGCATGCCGCCCGCGATGCCACATGGGGGGCGGCCCGCCCCTCCCGCTCAATCCGGCCGGATGCCGTGCTGGCGGATGATGGCGCCCCAGCGCTCCCTGTCCTGGCCGATCTGCCGCAGGAAATCCTCCACGCTGCCGCCAGTGGGCAGGATGCCGTTCTCCGCGAAGCGCCGCTGCACCTCGGGCGAGGCCAGGGCGCGGTTGACCTCCGCGTTCCAGCGCGCCTGGATCTCCGGCGGCGTGCGCCCGGGCAGCACCAGCCCGAACCAGGAGGGGATGACGAAGCCCGGCAGCCCATCGCGCGAGATCACCGGAAGGTTCGGGGAAAGCGGCGAGGCGGAGGGCGCGCCATAGGCGACGGCGCGCAGCCCGCCGTCGCGGATCTGGCCCAGGAATTCCGGCATGTTGCCGAACATCACGTCCACCCGGCCAGCCACGATATCCACGATCGCCGGCGCGCCGCCGCGATAGGGCACCTGCGTGATCTCCACCCCGTTCAACGCGGCGAAGAGGATGCAGGACAGCTGCTGCGAGGAGCCGGCGCCCACCGTGGCGCAGGTGGCCCCGCGGGTACGCGCTTTCTCCATCAGGTCGCGCCAGGTGCGGATGCCGGAATCCCGCCCGGCCACCAGAATGTTGTAGACCGAGCCGACATTGGCGACGGGGGCGATGTCGCGCTCCACGTCGTAGGGCACGGCCTGCATCTGCGGCGTGACCGTCATGATGCCCATGGAGGCGAGCAGCAGCGTCTGCCCGTCGGGTGCCGCGCGCACCAGCTCCTGCGCCGCCACCACGCCGCCGCCGCCGGTGCGGACGTCCACCACCACCTGCGTGCCGAGTTGCTGGGAGAGCTGGTCGGCCAGGATGCGGGTGATGAGGTCGGAGGTGCCGCCGGCCGCGAAGGCGCCGATCAGCCGCACGGGGCCGCGCAGGAAGGGCGCCTCCTGCGCCGCGGCGGGCAGGGCGGCGAGGCCAAGGGTGGCGGCCAGGGCCAGTGATGCGAGGCGTCTTCTCATTGTCGTTTCCTCCTCGGTCTGAGCAAAGGCTACACGTAGCTGGGCCCCTCGATGGCCGGGTGGGCGCGCAGCCAGTCCTCGTCCACCTCCACGCCGATGCCGGGCGCCTCGTTCGGCCGCACCGTGCCGTCGGGCGCCAGCGCCCAGGGCGTGGAGCACAGCGCGTCGCGGAACAGGTTGGCCTTGGAGATGTCGGCCTCGAAGAATCCGCCATTGTCGAGCGCGCAGAGGAAATGGATCGTCGCCGCCTGGTTCAGCCCGGTCATGGACGAATGCGGATGCACTGGGATCTTGTGCGCCGACGCCATGGCGGCGATGCGAAGCGCCTCGGTGATGCCGCCGCACTTGGACAGGTCCGGCTGCCAGATGCCCACTGCGCCCTGCTCCAGCAGCGGCCCGAACTCGAAGCGGGTGAAGTGGTTCTCCCCCACCGCCAGCGGCGTGCGGCCGAAGCCACGCGCCTCGCGGTAGCAGCGGTGGTCGTGCGGCGGGAAGGGCTCCTCCAGCCAGCCTATGCCCAGCGCATCCATCGCGGGCATGACGCGGCGCACCTGCTCCAGCGTGTACGCCGTGTTGGCGTCCGTCAGGATGTCCACCTCCTCGCCGAAGGCGCGGCGCACCGCCTCCATCCGCGCGATGTCCAGCGCCACCGTGTCACCCACGCGCAGCTTCACGGCGCGGTAGCCGGCCTCCATGTGCGGCCGCGCCTCGTCCACCAGCTCCCCGGGCGGCTGGTAGCCCAGCGCCACGCCGCCGGCATAGGCGGGAATGGGGCGCGACGAGCCGCCCAGCAGCTTGTAGAGCGGCAGCCCGGCGGCCTTGCCGCGGATGTCCCACAAGGCCATGTCCAGCCCCGACATGGCCAGCGCGCAGCCCGCCCCCATGCCGTGCGAGGCGAGCTGGCCCTTGTAGATCCTGGCCCAGACGCCGACCGTGTCAGTCGCCTCCATGCCTTGCACGAGGCGCGTCAGCGTCGTCGTCAGCAGCGCCGCGACGGCGGTGTGGGCGCGGCCGTGGTGGCTTTCCCCCCAGCCCACGATGCCGTCATCGGTCGTGACCTTCACCACCACCGCGTCGCGCTTCACCGCGCGGCCCACGCCCAGCGCGACCCCGCCCCCCGGCGGCACGGGAAAGGAGGTCGGGAAGGCCTCGATGCGGGCGATCCTCATGCGCGCACCCCATGCTCGTCCAGGAAGGATTGGCAGACGGTGATGCCCAGGCCAGGGCGGTCGGGGATCTCCACGTGGCCGTCCACCACGGAAAAGTCTTCTTCGACGAGGTCGTGCAGCATCGGGTTGTGCCCCAGGGAGTACTCCAGGATGAAGCCTGAGGTCTGCGAGCACGCCAGGTGCAGCCCCGCCGCGAAGGCCGGCGCGCCGGACCACAGGTGCGGCGCCAGGCGCAGGTTGAAGGCGGAGGCCAGCGCCGCGATCCGCAGCCCCTCCGTGATGCCGCCGGCGATGGCGAGGTCGGGCTGGAGCACGTCGGCCGCCCGCAGCTCGCAGATCTCGCGGAAGTCGTGGCGGGTGAACTCGCTCTCGCCGGTGCTGATGGGCACGGTGGAGCAGGCGCGCACCTCGGCCAGGCCGCGCTTGTCGTCGGCGCTCACGGGTTCCTCGAACCAGGACAGGTCACAATCCTCCACCATGCGGCAGAAGGCGCGGGCCTCGGCCACCGTCCAGGTGCCGTGGGCGTCGGCCATCAGCTTGATGTCGGGGCCGAGATGGGCGCGCGCGGCGCGGACGCGTGCGGCGGAGCCGGCCGGCGAGCCGTCCATGACGCCGACGCGCATCTTCACCGCGCGGAAGCCCGCCTTGTCGCAGTAGGACTGCAGCTGCGGGCCGATGGCCGCCGCATCCGCCCAGCCGCCCGAGGCGTAGGCCGGCATCCGCTCCATCCGCCGCCCGCCCAGCAGCCGCCACACCGGCACGCCGAGCGACTTGCCCAGGATGTCCCACAGCGCGACGTCCACGCCCGCGATCGCGGAGACCGACAGCCCGCGCCGGCCGAGCTGCGGCAGGGCGTGGCCCTTGGCGATCGCGTAGCCCTCGCGCGGGGTGTTGTACATCACGTCCCACAGGCGGGAGATGTCGCGCGGGTCCTGGCCCAGCAGCAGCGGCGCGAAGTCGTGGTTGATGATGGCGGCAAGGCCGGCGCAGGCGGCGGCGCTGCCCACCCCCGCCTTGGCCTCGCCCCAGCCGGTGATGCCCGCATCAGTGTCCACGCGGACGATGACGGAATCGAAGGTGGGCACACGGCCGAAGTCGCTGGTGTGCTGGCGCTCGTAGGGAATGGGCACGCGGCACCAGGTGGCGTGGACGTTCGTGATCCTCATGCGGGCAGCGCCTCCCGCCTGGCGCGCGACGCTTCCCAGGCCTCGGGGTTGATGAAGCTGCGCGGCCGCTCGCCACGCAGGATGCGCACCACCTCCTCCGCCGCGCCGGTGCTCATCCGCACCACCGCCTCCTGCGACAGGCCGGCGACGTGGGGCGTCAGCAGCACGTTGGGCAGCGACAGCAGCGGATGGTCCTGGGCGAGGGGCTGGTGGTCGAACACGTCCAGCGCGGCGCCGCCGATGCTGCCCGAGCGCAGCGCGCCAAGCAGCGCCGCCTCGTCCACCACCGGCCCGCGGGACACGTTGATGAGACAGGCATCGCGCTTCATGCGACCCAGGCGCGCGGCATCGGCGAGGCCGCGCGTCTCCTCCGAAAGCGGGCAGGCCAGCGCCACGAAATCCGCCTGCGCGAACAGATCGTCCAGCGCCGCCCACTCCACGCCGGGCGGCATGGCGGAGCGGTCGCGCCGGAAGCCTAGCACGCGCATCCGCAGGCCCACCCCCGCGATCTCCGCCAGCCGCGCGCCAATGGCGCCGACGCCCACGATGCCCAGCGTGCGCCCGCGCAGCTCGAACCCCGCATCGGCGCGGGCGCGGGCCTTCGTCCAGCCATCTGCGCGCAACTCGCGGTCCATCGCCGCGGCGCCGCGCGCGATGGCGAGCATCTGCGCCACGACGTGTTCGGCCACCGCATCCGCGTTCGCCCCCGGCACGTTGGCGACCAGCACGCCATGGGCCGTGCAATCCGCCACCGGGATCATGTCCACGCCCACCCCCTGGCGCACCGCCGCCAGCAGGCGGGGCGCGCGGGCGGACAGGTCTGGCGGCAGGTTGCGGCGGACCACGACGGCCTCGGCACGCCCCAGCAGCGCGTCCAGCCCGCCCGCGCCGGGCAGCTCCACCGCGTGGCCGGCCTCGCGCAGCAGCGCCTCGCCGGCGGGGTGGATCGGGTCGGTCAGCGCGACCAGCACCTCACGCCACCTTGTACTGGTTCAGCACGGCACGATCGACCTCGATGCCTAGCCCGGGCCCGCCGGGCACGGCGACGATGCCGTTCACCTGCACGATCGGTTCCTTCGCCAGGTGGTCGCGCAGCGGGTTGGGCGTCTGCTCGAATTCCAGCATGGGCGGGGCGGGGCGCAGGCAGGGCGGCGTATCGGGCAGGGCGGCCAGGAACTGCACGGTGGCGGCCAGGCCGATGGCGCTGCCCCAGGCGTGGGGAACGCATTCGACGCCGTGCGCCGAGGCCAGCGCTGCGATCTTGCGGCACTCGCTGATGCCGCCGGCGGCGCAGACATCGGGCTGGACGATGTCCATGGCCTTGGAGGCGATGATGTCGCGGAATCCCCAGCGAGTGAAGTCGTTCTCCCCGCCCGCCACCGCCATGTCCAGCGCCTGGCTCACCTGGGCGTAGCCCGCGTGGTCCTCGGGGCTGATCGGCTCCTCGAACCACATCAGGTCCAGCTCCTCCATCGCGCGGCCGAGCTGGATGGCCTGGGGCACGGTGAAGCAATGGTTGGCGTCCACCGCCAGCTTCACGCCAGGGCCGATCGCCTCGCGCACGGCGGCGACGCGCCGAAGGTCCAGCTTCGCGTCGCCCAGGCCGATCTTCATCTTGATGGCGTGGAAGCCCTGCGCCGCGTATTTCTGCGCCTCCTCCACCGCTTCCTCGACCAGCCGCTCCATGTCGATAAAGTAGAGGCCGGTGGCGTAGGCCTGCACCTCGGCGCGGTGCGCGCCACCGATGAGCTTGTGGACAGGCTTGTTCACTGCGCGCCCCATGATGTCCCACAGCGCGATGTCGATGCCCGACAGCGCGGTGATGCTGAATCCCTGGGCGCCGTAGTCCTTGATTCGGTTGTACAGGTCCTCCCACACCACCTCCACGTCGAAGGGGTCGCGGCCGATGACGCGCGGGCGGTACTGCGTATCGATCAGCGCCTTGTTCACGGCGGCCGGGCCGTAGCACTCGCCCCAGCCGGTGATGCCCTCGTCGGTCGAGACCTCGACGATGCAGGAGGCGCGGGTGGAGTAGACCCAGCCGCGGGCGGAGACGAAGGGCTGCTCCACCTTGCTTTGCAGGATGTGGCAGGTGACGTCGGTGATCCTCATTCGCTTCGCGGTCCCCCCTGATTCTTCTGCAGCAGTTCCAGCCAGTAGCCCTCGACGCCGCGCAGGTGCCCGCCCATCGCGGCCTCGGCGGCGTCGGCGTCGCGCGCGGCCACCGCGTCGCGCATCGCCAGGTGCTGCGCGTGCGAGGAGGGCGCGCGGGTGCCGTCGGCGAAGTAGGCGCGCCGGCGCGTGCGCGACATTAGGTAGAAGGCGTTGACCACGCGCAGGAAGACGCGGTTGCCCGTCGCCTCCACCAGCGCCAGGTGGAAGGCGGCGTCGGCATCGGCCAGGTTCACGCCGGCGGCGATGCAGCGCGCGCCCTCCTCCAGCGCCGCCCCGATGCGGCGCAGGTCGTCCTCCGTGCGGCGCGCGGCGGCGAGGCGGATGGCCTGAAGCTCCATGATCCGGCGCAGCTCCACCACCTCGTGCACCTCGGCTTCGCCCAGCGGCACGCCGAGTTCGGCCTGGAGCACCATGGCCTCGATGGAGCCCTGCCGGCCCACGTGCCGGAGGTAGATGCCGGAATTCGGCCGGCGCTCGACGATGCGCAGCGCCTCCAGCACCGCCAGGGCCTCGCGTACGGCGGGGCGGGAAGCGCCGAAGCGCAGCGCCAGCTCGCGTTCGGAGGGCAGCCGGTCGCCGGGCGCGAGGCGGTGGTGGGCGACGAAGGGAAGGAGCCGGGCGATAAGCGCAGCCGGGCCGTCGAGGCGCTCTCCTTCTGCCCGTGCGGAATTGGTCATGCCGGATTGGTAATACCAGTCCCAGCTTTACGCAACCGGTTTGCGTGCGGATGCCCGTGTCAGGCCCTGGCTGCCGTCGAACCCCGCGTTCCTATGTTCGATGTCCCGCCCGCCGATCGGCCGGTCCGGGACGCCATTCTGTGCGAGGGCCGGTGCGGGTGTGAAGCCGGGCGCCTGGTCATGCGGGTTCCCGCTCCGCGCGCCGCGCGCCGCGTGGCCGGCGCGCCTCGGACGGGATGGCTGCGCTGCCGATGATCCCCTCTGCCTCCAGGGCCGAAAGTTCCGCGGGCGTCAGGCCAAGCAGCCCGCCCAGCACCGCCGCGTTCTCCTGCCCCAGCGTGGGCGCGGCGCGGCGGATCGGCAGCGGCCCGCCGCCCAGCGGGCGGATGGGGGCGGAAGGGAGCTCATGCACGCCCAGGAAGGGCCGCTCGGCGCGCTGCCAAAAGCCGCGGGCGCGCAGGTGCGGGTCGTCGCGCAGCTCCGTGGGCCAGCGCACCGCGCCGGCGGCGATGCCGATGGCCTGCAATTCCGCCATCGCCGCATCGGCGCTTCGCCCACGCGTCCAGCCGGCGAGGAGCGCCTCCAGTTCGGCCTCCCGCGCGCGGCGTCCCCTCGTGTCGAGCCCGGCGAGCTCCGCGTGGCCGAGCAAGGCGGCCAGCCGCGCCCAAGCCGCGTCATCCGTCACCGCCACGGCCAGCCAGCCATCGGCCTCGCAGGGGAATGCGCCGTGCGGAACGTGGCGCGGATGGCGGTTGCCCAGCCGCGGCCCCGGCGAGCCCAGCGCGGACTGCGCGATGATCCAGGGCGCGACGAGGGGGAACATGCACTCCACCTGCGCCAGGTCCACATGCTGCCCCTCGCCGGTCGCCTTGCGGTGCAGCAGCGCCGCCAGCAGCGCGGCCGCCGCGTTCAGCCCGCCCACCGGGTCGCCATAGGCGAGCTGGTTGGTCATCGGCGGCGCATCGGCGGGGCCGGAGACGGTGGGCAGGCCGGAGGCGTGCTCCAGCGTCGAGCCATAGGCGCGGGCATCGCGCCACGGCCCCTCCGCCCCGAAGGCGGGCATGGACAGCATCACCAGGTCGGGCCGTGCCCGGCGCAGCACCCCATAGTCCAGCCCCAACTTGGGGAGCACCTCGCGCGCGTAGTTCTCCACCACTGCGTCGGACGCCGCCACCAGCCGACGGAGCAACGCCGCCCCCTGCGGGTGGGACAGGTCCAGCGTGATCCCGCGCTTGTTGCGGTTCTGAAAGGCGAAGCGCACATCCTTCTCGTACCGCTTCTCCGCGAAGAAGGCCGGGCGCGGGTCCACGCCGCGCCACCAGTCGGGGTACTGGATGGCCTCGACCTTGATCACCTCGGCGCCCAGGTCGCCCATGGTACGGGTGCAGAGCGGCCCGGCCCAGCCCATGGACAGGTCCACCACCCGCAGCCCGGCCAACGGCAGGGAACCGGGCGCGGCGGCCGCGCCATGCAATGCCGGCGCGGCGGGGATCGGCTGCGCGGTGCTGGGTGCGGCGGAGGCGGCGCGCGGCGGCGTGCGCGTCAGGCGCTGCGGCAGGGTCGGCCCCTCGAAGTCGCCGCCGGAATGGGCGACGCGCTGGAAGGCGTCGCGCGCCCTGTGGGTGGGGGTGCGCAGCAGCGCCGCCATTTCCGGCACCACCGCGAAGGGCAGGCGGCGGCGCAGGGCCTCGGCGAACCATTCCTCCGCCGTGCGCGCCCTCAGCCGCTCGCCGAACAGGGCGTCCAGCCGGTCGGCCTGCGGCAGGCGCTCCAGCCCGATCACCAGGGCGGGGTCGCGGCCCAGCTCCTCCAGCCCGACCATGTCGCAGAAATCCCGCCATTGCGCGGGGGTGACGATCGTGACGCCCAGCCAGCCCTCCTGGCACGGGTAGACGCCCAGCGGGCAGGTGGGCGCGAAGCGGTTGATGCCCAGGCGCCGCTCCACCTCCGGGTTCGTCACCGCCTGCGCCGCCTGGTACTCGGCGATGGCGACGTTGGCCTCGTGGACCGAGGCCTCCATGGCCCGCCCCTCGCCGCCCCAGAGGGAGGCCCCTGCGGCGATGAAGGCGGCGATGCCGCCGAGCGACGCGCCGGCGATGCCGCCCAGCATCTGCGGCGGCCCCTCCTTCGGGCCGGTGCAGGCGAAGACGCCGGCCAGGGCGCGCGCCGTCACGTCGGTGGCCGCGAAACCGGCGTGCGGCCCACCGGCGCCGAACCAGCCGATGCGGATGTGGACGAGGTGCGGCGGCAGCGCCTCGGCCGGGGCGTCGCGCCCGTCCAGCAGAACGTGGAAGCCGGCGGCATGCTGCGCCGTCGTGCCTTCGCCCAGGTTCTTGTTGCCGTTCAGCCAAGCCTCGGTGAGCGAGGCGCCGTCGCGCAGGGGCCATTCGTGGCGCAGCGGGTCCCAAGGATCGGGCAGCTTCCACACCTCGGCGCCGAAATCGGCGAACAGCTTGCCGGCATAAGCGAGGGCGGCGCCATGTCCGACCTCCAGCACGCGTATGCCGGCGAGCGCTTCCGCCATGGGCGTTCCTCCAAGGATTTTTTTGATCATGAATGCGGCGCTCAGACCGCGTCAACCGTCCCGCGCGCGGCGTCCATCGCGGGCAGGCGACGCAGGAGCGCATCGGCGTAGACGGAAATGTCCCGCTGGATCGCCAGCCGCGCCAGGGCGCCATCGCCGCGATGCAGGGCACGGATCACATCGTGATGCGGGTGCTCCTCCGGCCCATGCAGGAAGCGGATGGACTTCAGCCCGGCGTTCAACGGGCCGCATTGCAGCCACAGCCCCTCCACCAGGCGCAGCAGCACCGGCATGCCGGCGAGGGTGCAGAGAGTGATGTGGAAACGCTCGTTCTCCAACATCATCGCCTCGGTGCGGCCATCGAGCCGGGCGGCGGTCATGGCGGCGTGGATTGCCTCCAGTGCCGAGATGTCGCGCGGCGCCGCACGTTCGGCGGCGCGCGCGGCGGCCTTGCCCTCCAGGTCCATACGCAGCTCCACCACCTCCCGGAAGCGCGCATCCGACAGCACGGGCACGCGCACCGAGCGGCGGTCGTGCTGCTCCAGCGCACCCTCGCTCACTAGCCGGGCCAGCGCGGCGCGGATCGGGGTGGCGCTGACCCCCAGCTCCCCGCCCAGCGCGCGCAGGGTTAGCTTCTCCCCGGGCCTGAAGCGGGAGCGCATCAACGCCAGCCGCAGCCGACCATGCACCTGCACGGCCACGGAATTGTCGGGCGGTGCGTTGACAGGCGCCGGCATGGATGAAAACGTGATCACAAATAAGGCGCCCGGGCAAGACGGTCGCCACCAGGAAACAGGTTCAGGAACGCAACGATGGCCGAGGGCATCGCCACCATCCGCGCCGAGATCGGCGCCGCCGTCTGGAAGATCGCCGCCCCGCCCGGGACGGCGGTCGCCGCGGATGACCCGGTGGTGATCCTGGAAAGCATGAAGATGGAGATCCCCGTGCTGGCCCCCCATGCCGGCACGGTGGATTCCGTGTTGGTCGAGGAGGGCCAGCAGGTGGAGGAAGGCCAGCCGGTCGCCACCATCCGGCGCTGAGCCATGCAGGGCCCCGTCCTCATCGCCAATCGCGGCGAGATCGCCGTGCGGATCGCCCGCACCTGCCGCCGCCTGGGGCTGCGCAGCGTCGCCGTCTTCTCCGACGCCGATGCGGGCGCCCTTCACGTCGAGGCCTGCGACGCGGCGGAGCGCATCGGCCCGGCGCCGCCGCGCGACAGCTACCTGCACATCCCCGCCATCCTCGACGCCGCCAGGCGCTCCGGCGCGCGCATGGTGCACCCCGGCTACGGCTTCCTCAGCGAACGCGCCGAGTTCGCCCAAGCCTGCGCGGAAGCGGGCCTCGCCTTCATCGGCCCGCCGCCTTCCGCCATCCGCGCCATGGGCGGCAAGGCTGCGGCGCGCGAGCTGGCCGAGGCGGCCGGTCTGCCCTGCCTGCCCGGCGCGCCGGACGCCACGCCCGAAGCCGCCGCGCGCATCGGCTATCCCGTCATGGTGAAGGCGGTGGCCGGCGGCGGCGGCCGCGGCATGCGCCTGGCCACCGACGCAGCCGCGCTCCCCGGCGCGGTCGAGGCGGCGCGGCGCGAGGCCGCCATCTTCGGCGACGACCGCCTGCTGCTGGAGCGCGCGGTCCCCCGCGCCCGCCACATCGAGGTGCAGGTGCTGGCCGATGCCCATGGCACCGTGCTGCATCTGGGCGAGCGCGACTGCACCCTCCAGCGCCGCCACCAGAAGCTGGTGGAGGAAAGCCCCGCGCCGAGCGTGGATGCCGCCACCCGCGCCGCGCTGGGCCGGCACGCCTGCGCCCTGGCGCGCGCCACCGGCTATGTCGGCGCCGGCACGGTGGAGTTCATCGCCGAGGCGCCGCTTCGCCCAGGCCGCATCTGGTTCATGGAGATGAACACGCGCCTGCAGGTCGAGCACCCGGTCACCGAGATGGTGACGGGGCTGGACCTGGTGGAATGGCAGATCCGCATCGCCGCCGGCGAGCGCCTGCCCTTCGCGCAGGACGACATCCGCCTGGACGGCCATGCCGTGGAGGCGCGGCTCTGCGCCGAGGACCCGGCGCGCAATTTCCTCCCCTGTCCCGGCCGCATCGCGGCGCTGCGCTGGCCGGAGGGTGTGCGGGTGGATGCCGGGGTGCGCGGGGGCGACGCCGTCACGCCCTTCTACGATTCCCTGCTGGCCAAGCTCATCGCCCATGCGCCCACGCGCGCGGAGGCGCTGGAGCGCCTGGCCACGGCGCTGGACGAGCTGCGCGTCGAGGGGCTGCGGGTGAACGCCACGTTCCTCGCCGCAGCACTCCGCTCGCCCGAGATGCGCGGCGCCGCGATGCACACCCGTTTCCTGGAGGAGGCGCGCCAGCGCCTGGTCGAGCAATGCCTGACGGAACCCGCCCGATGACCGCCACCGGCTGGCAGCCGGAACTGGACGAGCTGCGCCTGCGCGAGGCCCATGCGCGGGAGATGGGCGGCCCCGACAAGGTGGCCCGCCAGCACGCCGGCGGCCGGCTGACGGTGCGCGAGCGGGTGGAGAAGCTGGCCGACCCGGGCAGCTTCCACGAGATCGGCGCCATCGCCGGCCGCGCCGAGTATGACGCGCAGAACCGGCTGGTGACGCTCACCCCCTCGAACTGCGTGATGGGCCGCGCCAAGGTGGAGGACCGCACGGTGGTGATCGTCGGCGACGACTTCACCGTGCGCGGTGGCAGCGCCGACGCCACCATCCGCGAGAAGCCGGTGATGGCCGAGCGCATGGCCCATGAGCTGCGCCTGCCCATCATCCGCGTCATCGAGGGCTCGGGGGGCGGCGGCTCCGTCAAGACCATCGAGACGACGGGAAGGGCCAACCTGCCGGGCGGGGTGGGGCAGACCCAGCTGTTCCACCTCACCACCGCCAACATGGCCGTGGTGCCGGTGGTGGGGCTCGGGCTGGGCTCGGTCGCCGGGCTGGGCGCGGCGCGGCTGGCGGCCTCGCACTATTCCGTGATGACGAAGCAATCCGCGATGTTCGTCGCCGGCCCGCCGGTGGTGGCGCGGCTGGGCCAGGACCTGTCCAAGACCGAGCTGGGCGGCTGGGAAATCCAGACGAAATCCGGCGCCGTGGACCACGCGGTGGAGACGGAGGAGGAGGCCTTCGCCGCCGCGCGCCGCTTCCTGTCCTACCTGCCGCCCTCCGTCCACGCCCTGCCGCCGGTCACGGCGTGCGAGGACGACCCGCGGCGGCGCGACGAGGCGCTGTTCACCGCCATCCCGCGCGACCGGCGGCGCGTGTACCAGATGCGGCCCATCGTGGAATCCGTGGTGGACCGCGGGTCCTTCTTCGAGATGGGCAAGATGTTCGGGCGGCCCATCATCACCGGCCTCGCACGGCTGAACGGGTTGCCGGTGGCGGTGATGGCCTCCGACCCCTTCTTCTACGGCGGTTCCTGGACCGCCGATGCCTGCTCCAAAATCATCCGCTTCCTCGACCTGGCCGAGACCTTCCACCTGCCCGTGGTGTATCTCTGCGACTGCCCGGGCTTCATGGTGGGGCTGGAGGCGGAGAGGGCCGCCACCATCCGCCTGGGCGTGCGCGCCATGGCGGCGATGGGGCAGACCACGGTGCCCTGGTGCACGGTGATCATCCGCAACGCCTTCGGCGTGGCCGGCGCCGCGCACGCGCCGGCCGGGCGGCTGTCGCTGCGCTACGCCTGGCTGTCCGCCCGCTGGGGCTCGCTGCCGCTGGAAGGCGGGATCGAGGCCGCCTACGCCGCCGACATCGCCGCGGCCGACGACAAGGCCGCCAAGCTGGCGGAGATCGAGGACCGGCTGAACCTGCTGCGCTCGCCCTTCCGCACCGCCGAGACCTTCTGGGTGGAGGAGATCGTGGACCCGCGCGACACCCGCCGCCTGCTGACCGAGTTCGCCGACCTGGCTCGCCCGTTGCTGAGCCCGGCGCCGTCGGCGCTGAGGATGCGGCCATGAGGCGCCTCCTCCTCGCCCTGCTGCTGCTGGCCGCGCCCGCCCAGGCGCAGCAGGCGCGCATCCTGGGTGGCTTCGCCGCCGGCGGGACCAGCGACATGGTGAACCGCATCCTGGCCGAGGGCGCCGCCCCCACCCTGGGCACGCGCCCGGTGGTGGAGGTGCGCACCGGCGCCAACGGCTTCCTCGCCGCGGCCGAGGCGGCGCGCTCGCCGGCCGATGGCAGCACGGTCGTGCAGTGCTCCACCGGGATGCTCACCATCTCGCCCGAGCTGCCCGGGGCGCAGATGCCGGTGGACCCTGGGCGCGACCTGGTGCCCATCGCCAACTTCGCCCATTCCACCCAGGCGATGTTCGTCGCGGCCGCCTCGCCCTTCCGCACGGTGGAGGAGTTCCTCGCCGCCGCCCGCGCGCGCCCGGGCACGCTGACCTACGCGAGCGCGGGCATCGGCGCCGTCTCCCACCTTTCCGGCGCGCGGCTGGAGCAGATGGCCGGCGTGCAGCTCGTCCACGTGCCGTTCCGCGGCGCGGCACCGGGGGTGGTGGAGGTGATGGCCGGCCGGGTGGACGCCATCATCACCAACCTGGGCGACGCGGTGCAGCAAGTGCGCGGCGGCTCCATGCGTCTGCTGGCCTTCGCCGACGGGATCGGCAGCCCGGCCTTCCCGGACGTGCCGCAGATCGGCGCCGCCGTGCCCGGCTACGCTGTGTCCGGCTGGTTTGGCTTCTGCGCCCCGCGCGCCACGCCCGACGCCGCCGTCGCCCGCTGGGCCGAGGCGATCCGCGCCGCCGTGGAGGACCCGGCCACGCAGCGCCGCCTGGCCGAGACCGGGCTGGTGCCGCGCTTCGAGACGCCGGACGCCTTCAGGCGCACCATCGCCACCGACCGCGCCACCTGGGGCGCGGTGATCCGCAACGCCGGCATCCGCGCGGAGTGACCCCGATGAAGCGCCTCCTCCTTGCCCTGCTCCTCCTCCCCGGCCTGGCCGCGGCACAGGAGCGGCCGCCGCGCATCATGGCCGGCTTCGCCCCCGGCGGCACCGGCGACCTGGTCGCCCGCCTGATCGCCGAGGGCGTGGCGCCCACGCTGGGCGTGCGCCCGGTGGTGGAGAACCGCACCGGCGCCAACGGCTTCATCGCCGCCGAGGCGGTGGCGCGCGCGGCCCCCGACGGCGCCACGCTGCTGCAATGCCCGATGGGCACCATGACCATCAGCCCCTCGTTGCCCGGCGCCACCCTGCCGGTGGACCCGCGCACGGAGCTGGTGCCGGTCGCCAATTTCGCGCTGTCCTCCTACGGCGTGGTCACCGGCGCGCGCGGGCCGCACCGCAGCCTGCCCGAGTTGATCGCCGCCGCCCGCGCGCGGCCCGGCGCGCTGTCCTACGCCTCGGCCGGCATCGGCACGGCGCAGCACCTCACCGGGGCGCGGCTGGCGGGCATGGCAGGGCTCGACCTGCTGCACGTGCCCTTCCGCGGCGCGGCGCCGGCGGCGCTGGAGGTGATCGCCGGCCGGGTGGACCTGCTGATCACCAACCTGGGCGACGTGGTGGGCCAGATCCGCTCGGGCGACCTGCGCCTGCTGGCGCTGGCCGACCGCGAGGGCGTGCCGGAATTCGCGGCCTCCCCACGCCTGCCCGACATCGTGCCGGGGCTGGAGGTGGCGGGCTGGTTCGGCCTCTGCGGCCCGCGGGGAATGGCGCCCGCCGCCATCGCCCGCTGGGCGGCGGCGACGGAGGCGGCGCTGCGCGACCCCGCCATCCGCCAGCGCCTGCTGGAGAACGGGCTGACGCCCGCACCCGAGGGCCCAGAGGCCTTCGCGGCCCGCATGACGCGCGACCGCGAGGCCTGGGGCGAGGCGATCCGCCGCGCCGGCATCCGGGCGGAGTGAAAGGCCCGCCGAGGCGGTGACGCCCCGCCTTTCGCGGGGGCAGCGCCCGGGTCACGCAACAGGCCCCCTCATCCGCCCTCACCGTTCCGGCCAGGCACCTCCGGCGCCGGCCCGTTGCCGGAGGTGAAGACGGCGGGTCGTCGCGTGCCTCCCGCCCAGACGCACTTCGGACGCGGCGACCAGTGCAGCCGCACCCTGCCTACTCCTGGTTCGTGATGTTGGCGGCGGTGATGACGCGCTGCCAGCGGCCGAGGTCGGCGCGCAGGAAATCGGCGAATTCCTCCGGGCTGCTGGGGGCGACGATGGCGCCCAGCCCGGTGAGGCGCTGGACCGTCTCGGGCTTCGCCAGGCTGGCGCGAATGGCGGCGTTCACGCGCTCGATCACCGGCGCGGGCGTGCGGGCCGGCGCCAGGATGCCCAGCCCCTGGGTGTATTCGTCAAAGCCGGGGAAGCCGGCCTCGGCCGTGGTCGGCACGTCGGGGAAGGCCGGGTCGCGCGCCGGCAGCGCGACGGCCAGCGCGCGCAGCCCGCCGCGCCCGATCTGCTCCGCGATGCCGATCATCGGGTAGAACATGAAGGAGACGCGGCCCGACAGCACCTCCTGCAGGGCGGGCGCGTTGCCGCGGAAGGGGACGTGCGTCATCTGCGTGCCCGACAGCGTCGCCAGCAGGGCGGCAGCCAGGTGCGCCGAGCCGCCATTGCCGGCCGACCCGTAGGAGACCTCGCCCGGCCGGGCGCGGGCGGCGGCCACCAGGTCGGGCAGCGTGCGGAAGGGCGTGGAAGCGCCGGTGACGGCGATCAGCGGGAGCTTCGCCACCAGCGAGACGGGCGCGAAATCCTCCAGCGGGCGGTAGCGCGCGGTGGGCACCAGGATGGCGTTGACGCTGTGCGACAGGGTGGACATCAGCAGCGTGTGGCCGTCGGGCGCCTCGCGCGCCACGGCCTCGGTGGCGACCAGGGCGTTGGCGCCAGTGCGGTTCTCCACCACCACCGGCTGGCCGAGCGACTGGGACAGGTCCTGCGCCAGCACGCGGGCGATCACGTCGGTCGGCCCGCCTGCGGCGAAGCCCACCACGATGCGCACGGGCCGCGTCGGGAAGGCCTGCGCCCGCGCGAGGGCGGGCGTCAGCAGCATCGCGCCCAGGGCGCGGCGGGACATGCGGGTCATGGCGTTTCCTTGTTCGTTGAGGGCCGGTCGAGCTCGAACAACTCGGTCGTCCGGGCATACCAGCCGCGGCCGTGCATGCGCGCGATCAGGTCCATCGCCGGCACGTCCAGGTAATGGCGCGCGGCATCCTGCACCGCGTGGTCGGCGACGTGCAGGGCCAACACCTCGCCGATCACCACCAGCGCGGCGCCGCCAGGTTCCAGCAGGGTGTGCAGGCAGCATTCCAGCGCGGCCGGGCAGCCCAGGATGCGCGGCGGCGCCACGCGCAGCGACGGCGCGGTGGCGAGGCCGGCGGCGGCGATTTCGTCCACCTCCGGGCCGTGCTCGGCGCTGGTCTCGTTCATCGCGTGCGCGAGGGCATGCGGCACCAGGTTCACCACGAACTCGCCGGTGCGGCGGATGTTGGCGCCCGTGTCCTTGCCCGCGCCGGCCCGGGGCGTGACGCCGAAGCCCAGCAGGGGCGGCTCGGCGCAGAGCAGGTTGAAGAAGGAGAAAGGCGCGCCATTGCACCGCCCGTCGGCGTGCAGCGTGGTGACCCAGGCAATAGGGCGCGGCACCACGCAGGCGCGCAGCAGCTTGCCGCGGGCCTCCGCGTCCAGCGTGGCGAAATCCCACAGCATCAGGCGATGCCGTGCTCCAGCACGCCCACGCGCGCCACCTCGATCCGCAGCCGGTCGCCGGGGCGCAGCCAGCGCGGCGGGGTGCGGAAGGCGCCCGACCCGGCGGGGGTGCCGGTGGCGATCACGTCGCCCGGCTCCAGGGTCATGAAGCGCGACAGGTGGGCGATGAGCGCGGGCACGGGGAAGATGAGGTCGGCCGTGTTGCCGCGCTGCACCTCCTCGCCGTTCAGGTGGCAGGTCACCTCCATGTCGAAGGGCTCGCCGGCCTCGTCGGGCGTCACGATCCACGGCCCCATGGGGCAGAAGCCGTCCATGCCCTTGGCGAAGCTGGTCTGAGGGGGCTGCACGTCGAACTGGAACTCGCGGGCGGAGACGTCGTCCAGCACGGTGTAGCCGGCGACGTGGCGCAGCGCGTCGGCCTCGAGCACCTGCCAGGCGGGGCGGCCGATGACGACGGCCAGCTCCGCCTCCCAGTCCGGCTTCGTCACGGCCGGGGGGATGTGGAGGAGCGCGCCCGGCGGGGCCACGCTGGTGGCGGGCTTGAGGAAGATGCGCGGCAGCTCCTGCGCCGGCCCGCCCACCTCCTTCGCGTGCGCGCCGTAGTTGCGGCCCACGCCCAGGATCTTGCCCGGCCGCGGCACCGGGGCCAGCAGCGCCGCGGGGTCGAACGGCGCGCGCAGGGCCGCGTTCCCCGGCCGCGCGGCGAAGGCCAGGGCGCGCAGGGCGGCCAGCATCCCCGCCTCGCCCATCGCCAGGAAGGCGCACATGTCGCCCGGCAGCGCCGGGCCGCCGAGTGCGCGAGAGGCGGCGTCGAGATCCACCACCTCCGCGCCCGAGACGGCGGCGACGCGGGGGCCGGCGAGGCTGACCAGCCGCATCAGGCGGCGAGCTTCGCGTAGTCCAGCGTCGCCATCACCTGCACCCGCAGGATGAAGCGCGGCTCGTCGGCGCGGTAGTCGGCCATGGCGTTGTGGGTGGTGGCGATGTTGTCCCACATCAGCACGTCGCCCGGCGTCCAGGAGTGGCTGTAGAGGTACTTCTCCTGGGACTGGTGGCGGAACAGGAACTCCAGGGTGGCGTCGCTTTCGCCCTTTTCCATGCCCTCGATGCGCGTGGCGTAGCCCGGATTGCAGTACAGCACGCGCCGGCCGGTGACGGGATGGACGCGGAAGATCGGCTGCGGCACCGGCGGCTTCTTGGCGCGCTGGGCATCGGTGAGCGGCGGGCGGAAGGAGCCGGGGCGGGCACGCATCATCTCCCAGAACTTCTCGAAGTCGTGGATGGCCACGCGGCCCTCCAGCCGATCCTTCACCTCATCGGGCAGGTCTTCGTAGGCGGCGTGCATGTCGAGGAACTGGGTGTCGCCCAGCGGCACGCCATCGCGCAACGGCACGCGCTTCGCATGCAGCACGTTGGCCAGCGCGATCTCGCTCGAATAGCTCATGTCCGTGTGCCAGCCCTGGCCGGCGTCGTTGAGGCCCAGTGGCTTCCCGTCCCCATCCTTCATGTTGGACAGGATCATCACCTCCGGATGGCCGGGCGCGTGGAACATGTTGGCCACGTTCACCTCCAGCGTGCCGAAGCGCCCGCCGAAGGAGGCAAGCTGCGGCGCCTCCAGGTCCTGGCCGGGGAAGCACAGCACGCCGTGGGTGGCCAGCGCGCGCAGCAGCACGGGGAACTGCCCTTCCGCCAGCGGCTGGCGGAGGTCGAGGCCGGTGACGCGGGCGCCGACGCCGCCCGGGTTGCGGGTGATCTGCATGGGACGCTTCCCTTTCCTTCACGCCCAGGTATCGCGCCCGGCGGGCAGTGGACGCAACACGCTTTCCACGTGGCGGATTTGATTCCACATTCGTGAAGCCATGGACGCCGTCGTGAAATCCGCCGGGCGCGTGCTCGAGATCTTCGAGTTCTTCGCCCACCGTCATGCGCCGGCCACCGTCTCGGAGGTGGCGGCGGCGCTCGGCTTCCCGCTGTCCTCGACATCGGTCCTGCTGAAGTCGCTCCGCATGCTGGGCTACCTGGAGCACGATCCGCGCACCCGCGAATACGCCCCCACCATCCGCTTCGCCGTGCTGGGCACTTGGATCTTCGAGCGCTTCTTCGCCGGCGAGGGCCACATCCCGCGCCTGATGGACGAACTCCAGGCGGAAACGGGCGAGACCATCGTGCTGGCCATGCAGCACGGGCCGCACGTGGACTACATCCGCATCCTGCAATCCATCCGGCCGGTGCGCTTCGTCATCCGCCCCGGCTCCCGGCGGCCCATCCACCTGCCCGCCGCCGGCAAGGCGCTGCTGGCCCAGCAGGACGACGCCGCGGTGGGCGCGCTGCTGCGGCGCATCAACGCGGCGCGCGGCGCGGCGCCCGCCGTCCCGGTCCGGCCCTTCCTGGAGGAGATGGCCGCCATCCGCGCCCAGGGCTTCGCGCGCAGCGAGAACGCCATCGTGCCCGATACCGCGATGCTGGCCATGGCGCTGCCCGTGGGGCCGGGGCACCGGCCGCTCGCCATCGCCGTCAGCGGCCCGCTGGCGCGGATGCGCAAGGAGGCGCGGGGCATCGTCCGGCTCATGCGCGCCAAGCTCGACGCTTCACGCATGTGAAAGCGGTGCAGCGGCCTGTTGACGGGCGGGCACACGCCGCACAACCACGGGCGATGCACCGCTTCCTTGCCCTGGACGACTTCGAGGCCGCCGCGCGCCGCCGCCTGCCGCGCATGCTGCACGGCTTCGTCGCCGGCGCGGCGGAAACCGACCAGTCGCTGCGCGACAACCGCGCCGCCTTCGCCGAGTGGGGCTTCGTGCCGCGCGCCCTGCGCGACACCTCCGCGCGCGACGCCGCCGTGGCACTGCTGGGCGAGCGACATGCCGCGCCATTCGGCATCGCGCCCATGGGAGCCGCGGCCATCTGCGCGTATCGCGCCGACATCGTCCTTGCCCGTGCGGCCGCCGCGGCAGGGATACCGATGGTGACCAGCGCCTCCTCCCTCATCCCGATGGAGGACATCGCCGCCGCGGGATCGCGCTGGTACCAGGCCTACCTACCGGGCGAGGAGGCGCGCATCGCGCCGCTGGTGGAGCGCGTGGCCCGCGCCGGCTACGGCACCTTCGTGCTGACGGCGGACGTGCCGGTGCCCGCCAACCGGGAGAACAACCTGCGCAACGGCTTCTCCGTGCCCATCAAGCCCTCGGCCCGCGTCGCGTGGGAAGGGCTGGCGCACCCGCGCTGGCTGGCCGGCACCTTCGCGCGCACGCTGCTGCGCCACGGCATGCCGCACTTCGAGAACATGGACGCCCGTCGCGGCCCGCCCATCCTGTCGCGCGACCTGGTGCGCCAGGTGGGCGCGCGCGACCGGCTGGAATGGCGCCACGTCGCGCTGATCCGCCGGCTGTGGCGCGGGCTGCTGCTGGTGAAGGGCCTGCTGTCGGCCGAGGATGCGCGCCTGGCGCGCGAGCACGGGGCGGACGGCGTGATCTTGTCCAACCATGGCGGGCGGCAGCTCGACGGCGCCGTCTCGCCGTTGCGCGTGCTGCCTGAGGTGGCGGCGGCCCTGCGCGGCTTCCCGCTGCTGCTGGATGGCGGGGTGCGGCGGGGGACGGACGTGCTGAAGGCGCTGGCCTTGGGGGCCTGCTTCGTCCTCGTCGGCCGGCCCTTCCTGTTCGCGGCCGCCGCGGCGGGGGAGGCCGGGGTGGCGCGCGCCATCGCGCTGCTGAAGGAGGAGGTGCTGCGCGACATGGCGCTGCTGGGCGTCACCGCGCCTGGGCAGGTGGATTCGGGGTTCCTGCGGCGGCTTCGATGACGGCGGGGCCCTAGGACGTCAGGCCCGCCCATTCGCGATCCCTGCCCGCAGTTTCGGTGACCGGGTGCGGGCGCGGTCTGGACGGCACGACGCCGGACAGCGCTCCTTGCCGCACCAGAAACACCATCGCGCGCGGCGGAGGGGCGGCTTTCTCCAGCAGCGACGCTGGGTTGTTCGATCCGGTCCGGCGCCTCGATCGCCCAACCCGCAGACCGGGGCCGTGCCCGCTGGCCTAAGGTGCCCCGGCGATGGCCGGGTGTTGGCGCCCGTGCGTCACGCGCTCATGCTGCGCGTCCAGGAGGAACCCACCCAATGACCATTCGCCGCCGTGCCCTGCTGGCTGCACCGCTGACCATGCCCGCCTCCGCCCTGGCCCAGCCTGCCTGGCCCACCCGGCCCATCCGCCTCGTCGTCGCCTTCGCGCCCGGAGGTTTCACCGACATCGCCGCGCGGGTGCTGGCCGAGCGCCTGTCGACCGATCTCGGCCAGCCGGTGACAGTGGACAACCGCGCGGGCGCGGGGGGCATCATCGGCACGGAGGCCGCCGCGCGCAGCGCGCCCGACGGCCACACCCTGTTGATGGGCACCATCAGCACCCACGCGATGAACCTGGGTCTCTACGCCAGCCTGCCCTACGATCCCGTGCGCGACTTCGCCCCCGTGGCGCGCGTGGCCACCGCGCCGAACCTGCTGGTCGCCCACCCTGCCGCCGGGGTATCCGACGTCGCGGGCCTTATCGCACGCGCCCGCGCCGCGCCCGGCGGGCTCACCTACGGCTCGGGCGGCAACGGCACGTCGAGCCACTTGGCGGGCGAGCTGTTCAAGGCCATGGCCGGGGTGGACCTGCTGCACGTGCCCTTCCGCAGCACCGCGCCCGCGGCCACCGCCCTCCTGGCCGGGCAGGTGCAGGTGATGTTCGACACCCTGCCCTCCGCCCTGCCGCAGGTGCGCGAGGGGCGGCTGCGCGCACTCGGCGTCACCGCGCCGCAGCGCCTGCCCGCCTTGCCCGAGGTGCCGGCGGTGGCCGAGACGGTGCCGGGCTTCGAGATGGGCGTGTGGGTCGGCCTGTTCGCGCCGGCCGGCACGCCCGCGCCGGTGGTGGCGCGGCTTGACGCGGCCACCCGCGCGGCACTGGAGGCGCCCGAGTTGCGCGCGCGCTTCGCCGATCTGGGGCTGGAGCCCTTCCCGGCCGGGCCCGACGAGCTGCGCGCCTTCCTGGCGCAGGAGATCACCCGCTGGCTCGGCGTGGTGCGGCGCGCGGGCATCCGGCTGGATTGAGGCGGGCTGAGACCACAGTCCGCGCTGATCGAGCCTCACCTGCGCCCGCTTGACCACCGCTGCCCATTCGCGCGTATCGGCCGCCACGAAGGAGGCGAGGTTGACCCCGCCCATGCCGGGCTGCTGCCGGCGCGTTTCGGCTGAGACGGTGGCGAACCGGGCGGAAGGGCCGCCGCCGGTTACTCCGGCTCGATCCCCGCCAGGGCAATCGCGCGTGCGTAGCGGACCCGCAGCTCGCGCGCGAATGCCGCGCAGTCGGCCAGGCTGAAGCGGCCGATGGTGTGGCCGAACTCCTCCAGCCGCTCGCGCATCGGGCTGGAGTTCAGCGCCTCGACCGCGAGGTCGTTCAGCCGCTGCTGGACCGGCAGGGGCGTGCCCTTGGGAACTGCCAGGCCCAGCAAGCCGGGCAGCGCCATCTCGGGGTAATACTCGGCGACGGAAGGCAAGTCCGGGAAGCGCGCCCATCGCTGGGCACGGGTGATGGCGATGGCGCGCACTTGGCCGGATTGCAGGAAGCTGTCGGCGGCCGAGGTTTCCTGGACGATGAAGTCCACGCGCCCGGCGATGAGGTCCGTCATCGCGCCGCCCACGGCGCGGTAGGGCACGCCCAGCAGCTGGATGCCCGCGGCCCGGTTGAGGATCTCCGGCGGCAGGCGGGAGGCGGTGTTGAAGTAGGCGAAGGAAAACCGCCCCGGCTCCGCGCGCGCCGCCGCCACCAGGTCGGGCAGGCTGCGCCAGGGCGAGGTGGGGCGGACGATGACGTAGCTGCCGGCCGAGCCGAACATGCCCACCACGTCGAAATCGGCCTCCGGGTCGTAGGGCAGGTTGCGGATCAGACTCGGGTTGGCGGCGTGCGTGCTGGTGGTGCACAGCAGCAGCGTGTAGCCGTCGGCCGGGGCGCGCCTGACCTCCATGGTCCCGATCACGCCGTTGGCGCCGGGCCGGTTCTCCACCACCACGGGCTGGCGGGTGGCGGCCTCGATGTGCCGGGCGCAGAGCCTCGCCGTGATGTCGCCCGAGCCGCCGGGGCCGAAGGGGACGATGATCCGCATCGGGCGGCTCGGGAAGGCGGGGTCCGCACGCGCGGTTCCTGCCAGGACGGCGGCGATGGCGAGGCCCCGGCGGGTGATGGCGGCAGGCGTCATGATTTGGCGTCCTTCCCTGGGCTAGCGGCCCGTGAAGCGGGGCGCGCGCTTCTCGACGAAATGGGCGACGCCCTCCCGGTAGTCCTCGGTGCCGCGGCAGCGCAGCGCCTCGTCCTCGGACAGGCGCGTCGCCTCGGCGAGGCCGTGGAACAGGGCGGTGTTGAGCTGGCGCTTGATGACGCGCTGGGAGCGCGGCGAGCACAGCGCCGCCATCTCCGCCGCGCGGGCCTGCACCTGTTGGTGGAAGCCCTCGCGCGGGAAGACGCGCACCAGGCCCAGGCGCTCGGCTTCCTCCGCCTCCACCGTGCGGCCGGAGAGCAGCAGGTCCGCCGCGTTCATCGGGCCGATCAATCGCGGCAGCAGCCAGGCGCTGCCATGCTCGGCGACCAGGCCGCGGCGCGCGAAGGCGGTGGTCAGCTTGCTGCCGGCCGCCATGTAGCGCAGGTCGCAGAAGAGCGTCAGGCAGAGGCCCACGCCGGCCACGGCGCCGTTGATGCCGGCCAGGACGGGCTTGGGGATGCCCATGATGTAGCTGTAGCGCTGCTCCAGGTCGCCCTCGCGTGGCGCGGGTGGTGGAGCGGGCGCTCCGGCGGCGGACCGGGAGAGCTGGCCCATCTCCGCCCCGGTGCAGAAGGCCCGTCCGGCGCCCGTCAGCACGATGACGCGGACCTCGTCGTCGCCGGCCGCCTCCCGGAGAAGGCTACGCAACCCCTCCTCCATGCCCGGCGTCCAGGCGTTCATCCGCTCAGGGCGGTTGAGCGTGATCGTCGCGACGTGTTCCTGCCTGTCGTACAGCAGCCCGTCCGGCGCCGTCATCGAACCATCTTCCCGCCTGCTTCCTGGACGGGCGCACTCTGGCATGCACCGGGGCCGGTGCGGCAGGGTTTTTCGCACCTGCATGCGTTTCCGCGTGCGCGAGATCAGGCGGAGGGCAGGTGTCGCCGGGGTGAATCCACCAGCGTGTAAGGACGCTTATCCACCTGAAATCGCTTGGCGGTGCCTGGCAGGCGATGCACCCTGGCTTCGGAACGGAGTGGGGAGGAAGCCCGGATGGACGCGGAAGCGCGCCGGCCGCTGGACGGCGTCACGGTGGTGGATTTCGGGCAGGTCTATCAGGGCCCCTACGCCACCTACCTGATGGCCATGGCCGGCGCGACGGTCATCAAGATCGAGCCGCTCGACGGCGAGCCGGTGCGCCAGCGCCAGGTGCTGGGCCCCGAAGCCGCCGCGCCCTTCGCCATGCTGAACGGGCACAAGAAATGCATCGCGCTGAACATCAAGGCGCCGGAAGGACAGGAGATCGTCCGCCGCCTCGCCCGCGACGCCGACGTGCTGGTGGAGAACTTCGCCCCCGGCGCGCTGGACCGCCTGGGCCTGGGCTGGGAGGCTATGCGCGCGCTGAACCCGCGGCTGATCTACGCCTCGGGCTCGGGATACGGCCTGTCCGGCCCCGACCGGGACAACCTGGCGATGGACGTGACCGTGCAGGCCGCCTCCGGCCTGATGAGCGTCACGGGCTTTCCCGATGGCCCGCCCGTGAAGGCCGGGCCGGCGCTGGTGGACTTCCTCAGCGGCGTGCACCTCTACGCCGGAATCGTCAGCGTGCTGTTCGAGCGCGAGAAGACCGGCCAGGGCCGGCTGGTCGAGGTGGCGATGCAGGAGGTGGTCTTCCCCGCCTTCGCGTCAAACCTGTCCTTCCTCTACGAGAACGGCCAGGTGCCGCCGCGCACCGGCAACCGGCATGGCGGCCTGGCCACCGCGCCCTACAACGTCTACCCGACGCGCGACGGCCACGTGTCCATCATCGCCATCAAGGAGGCGCACTGGCACAAGCTGCTGGCGGCGATGGGCCGGGAGGATCTGCGCGACGACCCGCGCTTTTCCTCCAAGGCGGCGCGCGTGCGCCACATGGAGGAGACGGACCGGCTGATCGCGGAATGGACAGCCGGCCTGTCGCGCGACGAGGCGATGGCGATCCTGCGGCGGCACAAGGTGCCCTCCGCGCCCGTGCGGGACCTGGTGGAGGTGGCGAACGACCCGCACATGCACGGGCGCGGCATGCTGGAATGGCTCGACCACCCACAGTTCGGGCGCTTGGTGGTGCCGAACAGCCCCATCATCTTCCACGACGCGCCGCGCGCGCGCGCCATGCCCTCGGCGCGGCTGGGCCAGCACACGGCGGAGGTGCTCGCGGGCCGGCTCGGCATGTCGGCCGGGGAGATCGGCGCGCTGGCACGGGGGGGCGTCATCGGCCTGGACGAGGGCGGCTAGGGGAACGACAGGGACATGGACATCGTCATCTCCCGCGAGGGGCGGGTGGGCATCATCGAGCTGGACCGCCCACCCTCCAACTTCTTCGACCTCGCGCTGATCCGCGACATCGCCGACGCGCTGGAATCCTTCGACCGCGACGACAGGTTGCGGGCATCCGTGCTGGCTGCGCGCGGCAAGGTGTTCTGCGCCGGGGCGAACTTCACCCAAGGGCCGTCCAGCGGGCCCAACATCTATGACGAGGCACTGCGCATCTTTTCTGTCCGCAAGCCGATCGTGGCCGCCGTGCAGGGGCCGGCCATCGGCGGAGGGCTGGGCCTGGCCATGGCGGCGGATTTCCGGATGACCTGCCCGGAGGCACGGTTCTCGGCCAATTTCGTGCGCATCGGCTTTCACCCGGGCTTCGGGCTGACCGTGACACTGCCCGAGGCCGCGGGCGCCGCGCAGGCCGCGCTGATGCTCTACACCGGGCGCCGCTTCACCGGCGAGGATGCCGTGCGGATGGGCCTGGCGCAGCAGCTCGTTCCCCTGGACGAGGTGCGCGCGGCGGCGCTGGCGCTGGCCGCCGAGATCGCCGAATGCGCGCCGCTCGGCCTCGCCGCCACGCGGGCGACGATGCGCCGGGGCCTGGCCGAACGGGTCGCGGCCGCCATGGCGCACGAGCGCACGGAGCAGATGGCGCTGCGCGACACGGAGGATTTCCGCGAGGGCGTGCAAGCGAGCGCGGAGCGTCGCGCGGCGAACTTCGCAGGTCGCTGAGGTTGGGGAGGATCGCGGTTCATCCCTGCTGACGGGAGGCCGACAGCGCAGGGCGGGGCGTCACTCCCTGGCCGAAGCCAACGACACCACCTGCGCTCACTGGCAAAAGGGAGGCAAAGATTGATCGCGGAGGACCAGAAGAGCATCCGGATCTGATCTGGTCCGACGACATGGCACGCGCTGAGTTGCGCCGCGCCATTCGGCTCGCGGCCGAACAGGCAGCGTTCCTGCGCAAGCGATGGGATGAGATTCAGGGTCGACCTGATGGACTTCCAAATCGAGGCGGCGTTGGAGCGCGGCCGACACGCACGCGAGCAGAAGCCGCGGGCGCGCGGCGCACGCCATGACCGCCGGTCGGGACGGGACGTCGTGACGTTCAACAATGGCTGCGCCTTCGGCTTTCCGCCCTGCCTCGCGCAAGGCCTGGAAGCGGCTGCCGAGGAGCGGCTCGCCCAAGTCGCGGTTTTGGGTGCGGGCACCGGACTTCATTGGGAGGTGCTGGACGTGGACCTCTCCGTCGCCGGGCTGCTGCTGGGCCTGTTCGGCACGCGCGCGCACATTGCACGGCTGGCCGGGCAGGCGAGGTCTCCGGCCAAGGCAGCGGCGGCGCGGGGCGCCACTTGGGCGGCATGGGGCAGGAGATCCTGCTGGAGGTGGTGAGCGACAGCCCCATCGCCGTCTCCTTCCTCGCCGAGCGCACGATTATTCCTGCCTTCGGCATCGAGGGCGGCGGGCCGGGCGCCCCGGGCGAACTGCGCATCAACGGCGAGCGCGTGGACCCCAAGCGGCAATACGTGCTGCGCCAGGGCGAGACGGTGCTGATGGCGACGCCGGGCGGCGGCGGGCACGGCCGGGCGTAGCGCCGGCCGTGTTGGCCATCCGGCTGTGCCTCCACGGCTCCCAGTTTCATCCCGCGCCGCGCGATGGTCATGGATAGGTTGGCGGCCCTTGCCTCACGAGCCAGCTGGACGCACGGAGGCTTGATGTCTGCGTGGCCGAGGCCGTACTTCCAGCGGGCCAAACCCAATCCCCTCGTGTCGGGAGGCTTGCCCTGGCGGGACATCGGAGCACGATGACAGGATGGATGGAGCGCATCCCTCAGCTGGGGCGCCACGCCATGTCTCCATGCCGGCCCGTCACTCCGGCCGCAGGTTCGCTGCTCGCACCACCGCGCCCCACTTCTCCGAATCGGCGGCGATCAGCGCGCCCAGCGCCTCGGGCGTTGAGGGCGCGGGGTCGGCGCCCATGCCGGACAGGCGGGCGCGGATGGCGGGTTCCTCAAGCACCTCGACCACTGCGCGATTCAGTGCGGCGATCATCGCGGGCGGCGTGCGCGCAGGTGCGGCCAGCGCGACCCAGAAGGTGCCCATCACCTGCGGGAATCCGGCTTCGGCAAAACTGGGGACGTCGGGAATGGATGGCACGCGCGCCGTCGTCACCGCCAGCGCCCGCAGCCGCCCGGCCGCGGCATGGGCGGCGCCGGAAGGGATCTGGTCGAACAGCATGTCCACCGTGCCGGCCAGCAGGTCGGTCAGCGCGGGGCCGTTGGAGCGATAGGGCACCTCCTGCCAGGTGATGCCCGCCGCCTGCTGGAACAGCGCGGCGAACATGTGGGACGACGAGCCGCTGCCGCCGGTGGCCAGCGACAGCCGGTTCGGTTCCGCCCGCGTCAGCGCCACCAACTCCGCCACGCTGCGCGCCGGCACGCGCGGATGAACGATCAGGATGTTGCCGGTGTCATAGATCTTTGACACTGGCGCCAGGTCTCGCAGGGTGGAGAAGGCCAGGTTGCGGTACAGCCCCGGGTTCACCGCGAAGACGCCCGCTGTGGCCATCAGCAGCGTGTGCCCGTCCGGCTCGGCGCGCACCACCGTCTCGGCGCCGATGTTGCCGTTGGCGCCAGCCCGGTTCTCCACGATCACCGGCACGCCCAGCTTCTGCCCCAGGCGCTCGCCCAGGACGCGGGCGATCACGTCCGTCACGCCGCCGGCGGCGAAGGGCACCACCAAGCGGATCGGCCTGCCGGGAACCGGCTGGGCCTGGGCGGCACCGGCCAGGAAAGGGATAGCCAGCAGGGGGCGGCGTGGCGTCATGGCAGTGCGTCTCCGGCCAGTTGAAGCAGGGTGGCATGGCTCGTGGGGTCCAGCGGCACGCCGTGCGCCAGGGAATCGCGCCGCGCGGCGTGGCGGCGATCACCGGGCAGCCGGTCGTTGCCTGCATCGGCCAGCGCGGCGCAGAGCGCCTCCATGCGCGCCCCGAATCCCGCCGCGGGGTCCACCAGCAGCAGGAAATGCCCGCCCAGCGAGGTGGTGGCAGTGCCGGCCGGCGAGGCATCCTCGAAGGCGAAGGACGCGCCGGTCAGCGCGGCAGCCAGGACTTCCACCATCACTGCCAGCGAGGCCCCCTTGGGCCCGCCGAAAGGCAACAGCGCCCCGCCTTCCAGGATTGCCTTAGGGTCGGTGGTAGGCTGGCCGTCGGCGTCGCAGCCAACGCCCGGCGGCACCGCGTGTCCGCGCTGCGCCGCCAGCAGCACGTCACCCTGCGAGACGATGGAGGATGACTGGTCCCACACCAGCGGCGGCACGTTCGGCCGCGGGGCCGCGAAGCCCATGGCGTTGGTGCCGGTGACCGGCCGTCCGCCGCCCCAGGCCGCCATGCGCTTCTTGCTGTTCACGCAGGCGAGGGCGACGAAGCCCTGCTCCGCGAAGGGCTCGATGTCGGGCCACAGGGCGGAGAAGTGGTGCGAGTTGCGCGTCAGCAGCAGCGCGGCGCCGGTGGCGCGCGCCATCCTCATCAGGCGTTCGCGCTGCGCGGCGATGACGGGCTGTACGAAGCCGCGCCTGGCGTCCACCGTCAGGGCCGCCGGCCGCTCGTCGATCACCGCGGCCACCGCCTGCCCATCGGCCCAGCCGATGCGCAGCGAGTTCACCAGCGCCGGCAGGCGCAGCAGCCCGTGGCCCCTCACCCCGTCGCGCTCGCAGGCGGCCAGGCCGGCTGCCACCGGCCCGGCCTGGGCCGGCGCCATCCCGGCACGTTCCAGCGCCTGCGCGACGAGCCGCGCCAGCGCCTCGACGGGCAGGCGGATCGTCACCGGTTCGGCGGCGCGTAGAGGATGCCGCCCTGGGTGTGCAGGCGGTTCATCCCGCGCTCCAGCCCGATCGGCGTGTTGGGCCCCAGGTGGCGCTCGAAGATCTCGCCGTAGTTGCCCAGCGCCTCCACCAGGCGCAGCCCGTAGTCGGCCGGGGCGCCCAGCAGCGGGCCCAGGCTGCCGTCGGCGCCCAGCAGGCGGCGGATGGCCGGGTCCTGGCTGGTGCGGAACAGCTCGCGCGCATTGGCGCGGGTGATGCCCAGTTCCTCCGCGTTCACCAGGGTGAAGAAGGACCAGGCGACGATGTCGAAGAAGCGGTCGTCGCCGTGGCGCACCGCCAGGCCCAGGGGCTCCTTCGAGATGCGCTCGGGCAGGATCAGGTGCTCGGCCGGGTTGGGCAGGGTGGTGCGCTGGGACGACAGGATGGTGCTGTCGAAGGTGATGGCGTCGCAGCGGCCGGCGCCGTAGGCCTGCGTCAGGTCGGCCCGGTTCTCGATCACCAGTGGCGTGAAGCGCAGGTTGCGGGCGCGCATCCAGTCGGTGATGTTCAGCTCGGTCGTCGTGCCCGGCGGCACGCAGATGGTGGCGCCGTTCAGCTGCGCCGCGCTGGTGATGCCCGAGTTGCGGCGCACCATGATGCCCTGCCCGTCGTAGAACACCGTGGCCGGGAAGTTGAAGCCCAGCTGCGCGTCGCGCTGCATGGTCCAGGTGGTGGAGTTGGTGGCGACGTCCACCTCGCCCGATTGCAGCGCCGGGAAGCGCGCCTGGGTTGAGAGCGGCACGATGGTGACGCGGCTGGCGTCGCCCAGCACCATCACGGCGATGGCGCGGCACAGGTCCACGTTGAAGCCCTGCCACTCGCTGCGGCTGTCGGGCGCGCCGAAGCCGGGGTTGGTGGGCCCCTGCACCGCGCAGCGCAGCGTGCCGCGGGCGCGGATGGCCTCCGCCGTGCCGCCCGCCTGCGCCTGCGCCGCCGCGGGCCAGGCAGCGGCCAGCCCCAGGGCCGCGAGGCCCGCCATCGTCCAACGCCTGATCATTCCCGTTTCTCCTCTCACAGCACGCCCTTGGTTTCGTCGCCGCGCAGCTCCGCCATCAAGGCGGGGTCGTCGTAGCGGCCGAGGGTGAACAGCGGCGCATAGGCGGGGCGCGGCGCGCCCTGCATCCAGGCCGCACAGAGCGAGCCGGTGGCCGCAGCCGCCATGGTGCCGAACCCCGAGAGCGCGCCGGCCATGAACACGCCCGGCGTGCGCGCGGGGCCGATCAGCGGCCAGTTCTCCGGCGTCATCGGGTACCAGCCGCCGTAATGGCGCGCGCCGCGCGGCAGCCGGCCGACATAGGCCTTGAGCGAGGGGTTGAGGCGCGAGGCGCCGCGCAGCACCACGTCGGGGAAATGCGGGTCCACCGGCGGCTCGGCGGCGCGCGGGTCGCCGGGGGCCCGGTTGTAGGCCCAGCCCAGCTTGAGCCAGGTGCCGCCGTCGCCGCCCTCGGGCCGGCAATGGATGGCGCCGGGCAGCGGGCCGGCCAGCGGCGCGCTGGCGGGGTCGGAGAGCAAGATCTCCCGCTCCTCCTCCGTCCAGTCCAGGGCCTGCCCGTCGAGGTCGATGGTGAAGGGCATGTCGCGCGGGATGGCGCGCTCGCGGTCCTCGAAGGCGATCTTCTGCTGGAACACGTTCACCAGCGGCACCTCCTCGCCCAGCATCTCCGCCACCTCGCCGAAGAAGGGGCCGGCGGCGTTGACGATGCGGTCCGCCCGCAGCGCCGTTCCGTCCGTGAAGCGCAGCGTGAAGGGCGCGCCGCCCTCGATGCCGGCGAGCGTCGCGCGCAGCAGGCGGCCGCCGGCCTCGCGGATGCCCTCCAGCATCCAGGCGCCCATCCCCTGGCCGCTGATGTCCCCGGCGCGGCGGATGTGCAGCACCGTCCGCACGTCATGCGCCCAGGAGGGGAAGGTCCGGCGGATCAGCGCCTGGTCGGTCAGCACGTCCACGCCGTCCGGCGCCGCCTCCCAGTCCGCCGAGAGCGGCGGCTGGTAGCCGATGCCGGAAGCGCGATCGTGGAAGCGGATGCGGCTTGCGGCGCCCTCGCCGTAGCCCCGGCGCAGCTCGGCATACAGGTCCTGCGGGTCCTCGCGGCGCGTCACCAGGGCGTAGCCGCGCCGCGTCATGTGCAGGCGGTTGCCGCTCTCGCGCGCGATCTCCTCCATCAGCGTGATGCTGTCATCCGTGAATTGGCGCATCACCGGGTGGGGCCACCAGTTGCGGTAGTTCTCGCCCGACTGGGCGGAGGTCATGGCCATGGGGTCGCCCGCATCCACCAGCACCACGCGCGCCACGCCCTTGCGAGCGAGGTAATGCGCCACGGCGATGCCGATGCTGCCGGCGCCGATCACCGCCACGTCCGTCGAGTCCACCTGTCGCTCTCCCGCTTGATGTATCCAATCCTATTTGTATTGCATAACTCCGTGCAAGCCTTAAGGTCAGGGCTGCGCGAGGCGGAGGGAGCGGCATGGCCGACGTGGTGGTGGTGGGCGGCGGAGCGATCGGCTGCGCAGTGGCCTGCTTCCTTCGGATGCGCCCCAGCCCACCTCGCGTGACGGTGATCGAGCGCGACCCCTCCTACGCGCTGGCCTCCACGCCGCGCGCCTCGGGCGGGGTGCGGCGGCAATTCTCCTGTCCGGAGAACATCCAGCTCTCCAATTTCTCCATCCCTTTCTTTGCGGATTTCGCCGAGGCAATGGCGGTGGAGGGCGAACGTGCCGACATCAACTTCCGCCAGGGCGGCTACCTCTTCGTCGTGGATGGCCGCGGCACGAGGCTGCTGGAGGAGAACGCGAAGGTGCAGCGCGCCCATGGCGTGCGGCTGGACCTGCTGGACCGCGCCATGCTGCGCGACCGCTTCCCCTCCATGGTGGTGGATGACCTGGAGCTGGCAGTGCACACGCCCGAGGATGCCTGGGTGGACCCGCATTCGGTGCAGCAGGGCTTCCGGCGCAAGGCGCGCGCCCTGGGCGCCGAGTTCCTGGCCGAGGAGGTCACCGCCATCGAGCGCGACGGCCCCCTGGTGCGGCGGGTGCGCTTCGCCTCCGGTGGCGAGGTGCCGGCCGATTGGGTGGTGAACGCCGCCGGCGCCTGGGCCGATACGGTCTGCGCCATGGCCGGCATGCAGAGCCCCATCCGCCCCATGCGCCGCTTCGAGCACTACTTCGAATGCGACACCGCCATCGAGCCCCTGCCCTATGTGAAGGACCTGGACCGTCTGGCCTTCCGCCCGGAGGGGCGCGGCTACACCGGCGGCAAGCCGGACAGCGACGAGCCGCGCGGCTTCAACTTCGAGGTGGACCATGGCTATTTCGAGCGTGTGGTCTGGCCCGCCCTGGCCGAACGCTTCCCCGCCTTCGAGCGCACGAAGGAGAAGTCGGTGATGGCGGGCCTGTACGACCAGAACGAGCTGGACGGCAACGCCATCATCGGCCCCTGGGCGGAGTGTCCCACCTTCCTCATGGCCGCCGGCTTCTCCGGCCACGGGCTGATGCACGCGCCCGGCGTGGGGCGCGCCATCGCCGAGCTGATCATGGATGGCGGCTTCCGCTCCATTGACCTCGCCCGGCTGGGGTGGGATCGCGTCGCGCGGGGCGAGCCGTACCGCGAACGCGGCATCCTCTGACGCAGGGAACGGACCGCATGGAGGGATCGGGCTTCACCACCGGCGCGCTGGCCACCGCGCTGCGCGCCGACATCGCCGAGGGCCGCCTGCTGCCAGGTGCGCCGCTGCGGCAGGAGGAGCTGGCGCTGCGCTTCGGCACCAGCCGCATCCCGGTGCGCGAGGCCCTGCGCACCCTGCAGGCCGAGGGGCTGGTGGACTACTCGCCCAACCGCGGCGCCACCGTCGCCATCGTCACCGATACCGAGATCCAGGAGATGCTGGAGGTGCGCATCGCGCTGGAAAGCCATGCGCTGCGCCTGGCCATCCCCAACGCCGCCGACGCCGATATCGCCGCCGCCCGCGCCATCCTCGCCGAATACGACGCCGCCCCCTCACCCGAGAGCTGGGCGGCGATGAACTGGCGCTTCCACTGGGCGCTCTACCTGCCCTGCGAGTGCCGCCGCCTGCTGGACGCCATCGAGCGCAACTTCAAGCATTTCAGCACTGCCGCGCGCACCAAGATCTCGGCGCTGGCGGGAAAGGACCGGCCGCAGCGCGAGCACCATCGCCTGCTCGACCTGGTCGGGCGCGGCCGCGCGGATGACGCGGTGGCGCTGCTGACGGAGCACATCCGCGACACCCAGCGCTCCATCCGCGCCACGGGCCGCGCAGGCTAGGGATTGGCGGTGATGCCGGCGGCGCGGATCACCCGCGTCCACCTCTCAAGGTCGCTCGCCACCAGCGCGGCGTAGGCCTCCGGCGTGCTGCTGCGCGGGGCGGCGCCCAGCGCCTCGATGCGAGCCACCACGGCCGGGTCGCGCAGTGCCTCCCCTGCCGCCGTGTTCAGCCGGCGTAGGATCGCTGGGTCGGTGCCGCGCGGCGCGTTCATGCCAGCCCAGGAGGTGCCTTCCATCTCCGGAAAGCCGGCCTCAGCGGCGGTGGGCACCTCGGGCAGAGCCGGGTGGCGCCCGGGGGTCGTCACCGCCAGCGCGCGCACGCGCCCCACCCGTAGGTGCTCGGCCGAATTGGGGATCTGGTCGAACATCAGATCCACATGGCCGGCAATGACGTCGGCGATGGCCGGGCCGTTGCCCCGATAGGCGACATGGGTGATGTCGGCGCCGGTGAGGTGGCGGAACAGCTCGCCATACAGGTGCGTGGTGGTGCCGGTGCCGCCGGAGGCGAAGGAAAGGCTGCGCGGCCGCGCCAGCGCCATGTCGCGCAGTTCCGCCAGGGAGCGCGCCGGCAGGGCTGGGCGCGCCACCACCACATGCGCCGTCTCCCACAGCAGCCCCACTGGGGCCAGCCCGCCGGGGATGTCGAAGGTCAGCCCCTGGTACAGCGCCGGGTTGATGGTGACCAGGTTGTTGGTGGCCAGCAGCAGGACATGGCCATCGGGATCGGCCCGCGCCACGCGCTCGGTGCCGATGGTGCCGCCGGCGCCGGTGATGTTCTCGACCAGCACGCGCTGGCCCAGCAGGGGGGTCAGCGCCTCGGCCAGGATGCGCGTCAGCGCGTCGCTGCCGCCGCCGGCTGCGAAGGGCAGCACGAGGCGGATGGGGCGCTGCGGCCACGGCGCCTGCGCCCTGGCCGGCAGGGCCGCAAGCCCGCCTGCGAGGCTTGCCAGGGCAGGTGTCACAAGGGCGAGCAGGCCGGCGTGGAGCGCGTGGCGGCGGGACCGGGTCATAGCAAGGCTCCGAGAAGCGTCCTTGATGGATACAATTTCTCCAGATTTTCGCCAATCAATTTCCGCCGTTCCCGACATCTCCCGCGGCGATCATCCGCACCACCAGGACGCTCCCCGCCTCGAAGGCGCGCAGCGCGGCGCCGGTTGTGCCCGCCGGCCCGCCCGGCCGCCTTCAGCGCCGCAGGGTCGGCTCGGGACGTGAGGAGCCTACGCGACGCGCACGCGAGGGACGGCAGGCGCGGCCCAGGCCAGGCTCCAGCGCCAGGCTGCGCGAACCATGGCGGGCGGCATGCACCCCCGCGGCCAGCGCCGCGCCCATCTGGCCGCATCTGACCAGCAGCAGGTCCGCGTCCATCACAGGCTCATGAGCGCGGCGTTGCCGCCGGCGGCGGCGGTGTTGGTGCTGGTGCTGGTGCTGCGCTCGGCCAGCAGCATGTCGGGCGGGTAAAGGCCATCCGCGCCGGGGCGCAGCACGGGGCAGATCGGCCCTTCGCCCGCCGCAAGTTCGCGCAGCAGGGCCAGGAGGGCGGCGCCGTCGCCGTCGAACAGCACCGCGTCGGCCGGGCCGCCCACGCGCACCCGCGCGGCCAGGGCGGGCGGCAACCAGGCGGGCGGCGCGTCCAGGACAGCGGCGTTGCCGGTGGACAGCGCGGCCACGACTTGCAGGCGCAGCCCCGCCTCGTCGCGCGCCACGCAGCGCACCGCGCCGCGCCCGTGCAGGGCGTACCCACCGGGCCGGGCAGCGCCATGTCCAGGCCGGGGCGCGCGGCCGCGACCTGCCGCGCCGCCAGCGGGTGCAGGGCGCGCAGCGCCGCGGCCTGCACACGCTGGCGGCGTGCCGGTGCCGCAGGGGGGTACCGCTTGCGGCGGCGCGGCGGCGTGGCGCGGCAAAGCCTCAGCGCGGGTGGAGGGCGAACAGCTTGACCGAGATGCCCGGCCCCTCGGCCGGCCCGCGCTCGCCGGAGGCCCGGCCGATGGCGGCGATGTTTGGTCCCGGCATTCGGGGGTCCGGATGTTTGCTGAATTGCTCGGGCGTTCCTGCCCATCTTCCGGGCTCAAATACCCTGGGCAGCCCGCCCCTGCAGTAAACAGACTGCTCCATCTGGTGGTGCGACGCAGCATGAGGCCCTCGTGTCGCATCTTGCAGCAGGTCACCGGCGGCCCCTACGCCCCGACCGGGACACCGTCATGGCCGGCAGCGAGATGGGCGCGCACAGCCCCCGTCCCATCCACCCAGCCCTTCCCGGCGGCGAAGGCCAGCATGCCCGTCATCCCCGCCTCCCAGGCGGGATCGCCGACCAGGGGCGAAAGGCGGCGCAGCGTCGCGGGGTCCACCCATCCATGCTCGCCGTCGAGGCGGATGCCTGCCACCGCCGGCGCCGCCGCATCGCGCAGGATGGAGAAGCGCCGGAAATCCAGCGGCTCCTCCAGCGCCGCCGTGCCGTCGGCGGCGATCCGCAGCCGCATCCCTACTCGGCCGCCAGGGCCGGGGCGTCGGTGCCTAGGCTCAGGACCCATTAATCTGTTGCCTCGGCGCGGGGCTTCGTGATCCCGGACATGGCAAGGTCCTGCCGTGCCGGGCCCGCCCTGCCTCCTGACATTGGCGCAGGTGCGCGGCTTGTCGCCGCACGTCCTGCTCTCGCACGGCGTGCCCCGGGTGGATGGCCGCCAAGCACCGCGCGGCAGCATCCGCGTCATCCGCGATGGCTTGCGGTGACGCGACGCCCCGGCTGGCCATGACCCGAGCGAGGCCCTGCACAGCCGCCTCGTGCGCCATGCCGGAGGCCGTAACCGCGCGTAAACCCCGGACGGCCATGCTGCGCGGCGGCGCGGCAGCCGTCGATGCGCGCCTCGTGCCCCACTTCCCGGAGCGACCATGACCCACAGCAAGCGCGCGGCGCCGACGCCCGGCTTCATCCTGTTCTGGCTCGACGCCGCCTTCCTCATCCTGGGATGGCGGCTGGTGGTGGTCACGGCAGGCGCCGCCGCGCCGGTCGGCCTGGGCGGGCTCGCGTTTCCCGCCTTCGTGCTGCTGTTCCTCTACGCGCTGGGCCTGCACCGCCGCGACGCCCTGGTCGGAACCACGCGCATGCTGGGCCGGCTGCCGCTCGCCGCCGGCTTCGGCTCCCTGGCAGGCTGGGCGGCGGTGTCGCTCTGGCCGCCGCCCTTCGGCGCGCATGAGGGCGCGCACCTGCTGTTCGCCGCCGCCGTGCCCATCCTGGCGGCGGCCGGGCTGGCGTCGCGCCTCGCGTTCTTCCTGCTGCGCCGTCTCGGCGCGTTCCGCCGCCACCTGCTGGTGATCGGCGCCGGGCGCCGCGCCTGGGACCTGGTCTGGATCCTGCGGCACGAGGCGCGCACCCTGGCCTTCGACGTCACCTTCCTCCACGCCCCCGCGATGGGTGAGCTGGACCCGCGGCTGGCCGCCGACCCGGCCCACCGCATCGTCACGGATGCCGCCGATGTCCTCGCGCTGGCCCATGCCCTCGCGCCCGACCAGATCGTCGTCGCCCCCGACGAGCGGCGCGGCCTGGCCATGGAGGGGCTGCTGGCGTGCAGGATGGCCGGCTACCCGGTGAGCGGGTACGCGCAGTTCCTGGAGCGCGAGGCGGGCCGCATCGACCTCAAGCGCCTCGACCTGGGCTGGCTGCTCTACGCGGACGGCTTCACCGTCGGCACCGCGAGCCGCGTGGCCAAGCGCGCCCTCGACATCGCCGTGAGCGCGACGCTGCTGGCCTTCATGGCGCCGACGCTGCTGCTGGCCGCGCTGGTCGTGCGCCTGGGCGATGGCGGGCCGGCCCTGTACAGCCAGGAGCGCCTCACGCGCGGGAACCGGCGCTTCCGCATGCTCAAGCTGCGCACGATGTCGCTCGACGCCGAGAGCGGCGGCGCCGTCTGGGCCGCCGAGCGTGACCCGCGCGTGACCCCCGCGGGGCGCCTGTTGCGGCGGACGCGGCTGGACGAGCTGCCGCAGCTGGTCAACGTGCTGCGCGGGGACATGTCCTTCGTCGGGCCGCGGCCGGAGCGGCCCGAGTTCACCGAGCGGCTGGCCGAGCGCCTCCCCTTGTACCGGGAACGCCACCTGGTGCGGTCGGGCCTGACCGGCTGGGCGCAGGTCAACTACCCCTACGGCGCCTCGCTGGACGACGCGCGGTCCAAGCTGAGCTACGACCTGTACTACGTGAAGAACTTCGGCATCTGGCTCGACCTCCGCATCATCCTGCAGACCATGCGGGTGGTGTTCTGGCCGGGCGGCGTGCGGTGAGGCGCGGGCGGCCGGCCACTCGCCGATGGGAGATGCGCGAGGCCCCTGCGCGTCACGCCGCGCGGCGGGACCCTACCCCGCCCCCTGTGCCTTGCGCACCCCGTCCAGCACCGCCTGGTGCGTCGCCAGGATCCGCCGCAGCGTGGGCTTTCCCTTGTCGCTCGCCTCGGCGATGCCCTCGTGCATCTCCTCGATCCCCATCGTCATCTGCTCGGCGAGGGCGGAAAGCCGCTCCTGCAGCTGCTCGCCATCGTCCTTCAGCTCGGCCGTCCACCGCGCCAGGATGCGGGAGAGTTCGGCGGCGGCGCGCTCCGGCGGGACGCCCGCCTGAAGGAGCTTGACCAGAGGCGCCAGGTCGGCGGCAGGGGAGCGGGACATGCACGGGTAGATAGGCAGGCGGACCGTGCGTGGCTAGCCGGGCGCATGGCGGTGTCGGCAAGTTGGACGAAGCCGCGCCTGGCCTCGGCGAAGACGATCTCCACGCTCATGGCATCGGCCACCCGCACCCGCTCGGCCACGGACCGCTGCGCCCTGGTGCGCGGGGGATGCGGGCCGCACCCCTGTGCCGCGTGCAGTTTCTTGATGTAAATCAAGCAGGAATTTCGCGCCGAAGTTGCACATCGAGAAGAATATAATTCTCTGGCTTGTTATTCTTCCGTTGCTACCCTTGGGCCACCGCAATCGCGCAGGAGCCCTCCGCATGAGCCATTTCCTGGACCGACTGACATACTTCCGGCGGGATCGGGACAGCTTCGCGGGCGGGCACGGCATCACCACCGGCGAGAGCCGCGAGTGGGAGGACGCCTACCGGAAGCGCTGGGCAGCGGACAAGATCGTGCGCTCCACGCATGGCGTGAACTGCACCGGTTCCTGCTCCTGGAAGATCTACGTCAAGGGCGGCATCGTCACCTGGGAGACGCAGCAGACCGACTATCCGCGCACCCGGCCCGACCTGCCGAACCACGAGCCGCGTGGCTGCCCGCGCGGGGCCTCCTATTCCTGGTACCTCTACTCCGGCACGCGCATCAAGCATCCGCTGGTGCGCGCCCGCCTCATCCGCCACTGGCGCGAGGCGCGGGCGCGGCTGAGCCCGGTCGCCGCCTGGCGCTCCATCGTGCAGGATCCGGGCAAGCGCGCCGACTGGGTGAAGCGGCGCGGCCGCGGCGGCTTCGTGCGCGTGGGCTGGGACGAGGTGAACGAGATCATCGCCGCCGCCAACGCCTACACCATCAAGGAATACGGGCCCGACCGCGTGGTGGGCTTCTCGCCCATCCCGGCCATGTCCATGATCTCCTACGCCGCGGGCAGCCGCTACCTGTCGCTGCTCGGCGGCACGCTGCTCTCCTTCTACGACTGGTATTGCGACCTGCCGCCCTCCTCGCCGCAGACCTGGGGCGAGCAGACGGACGTGCCCGAGAGCGCGGACTGGTACAACGCGGGCTTCCTGCTGGTCTGGGGCTCCAACGTGCCGATGACGCGCGCCCCGGACGCGCATTTCTACTCCGAGGTGCGCTACCGCGGCGCCAAGAGCGTCGTCATCGCCCCCGACTACAACGAGGCGGCGAAGTTCGCCGACCTGTGGCTGCACCCCAAGCAGGGCACCGACGCGGCGCTGGCCCTGGCGCTGGGCCACGTGGTGCTGCGGGAGTTCCACCTGGACCGCCAGGTTCCCTACTTCGCCGACTACACCCGCAAGTATTCCGACTTCCCCCTGCTGGTGATGCTGGCAGAGCGCGACGGCCGCCTGGTGCCCGACCGCCTGCTGCGCGCAGCCGACCTGGAGGGCGCGCTGGGCGAGGCGAACAACCCCGACTGGAAGGCGGTGGCGTTGGATGAGGGCAGCGGCGAGCTGGTCGCGCCGCTCGGCTCCTCGGGCTTCCGCTGGGGCGAAACCGGCAAGTGGAACCTGGAGGAGAAGGACGGCCAGGGCCGCGAGGTGCGGCTGCGCACGACGCTGAAGGACGCGCACGACGCCATCGCCCCCGTCGCCTTCCCCTATTTCGGCGGCGCCGCGCCGCACGACTTCGTGGCCACCGCGCACGAGGAGGTGCTGATGCGCCACCTGCCGGTGAAGGAGGTGGCGCTGGCCGGGGGCGGGCGCGCCAAGGTCGCCACCGTCTTCGACCTGTTCTGCGCCAACTACGGCCTCGACCGCGGCTTCGGCGGCGGCAACGTCGCCACTGGCTTCGACGAGGATAAGCCCTTCACCCCCGCCTGGGCCGAGAAGGTCACCGGCGTGCCGCGCCAGGCGATCATCCAGGTGGCGCGCGAATTCGCCGCCAATGCCGAGGCGACGGAGGGCCGCTCCATGGTGATCCTCGGGGCGGGGCTGAACCACTGGTATCACATGGACATGAGCTACCGCGGCATCATCAACCTGCTGGTGATGTGCGGCTGCGTCGGCCAGTCGGGCGGCGGCTGGGCGCATTACGTGGGCCAGGAGAAGCTGCGCCCGGCGACGGGCTGGCTGCCGCTGGCCTTCGCCACCGACTGGTCGCGCCCGCCGCGGCAGATGAACGGCACCTCCTTCTTCTACGCCCACACCGACCAGTGGCGCTACGAGACGCTGAAGCCGCAGGAGGTGCTGTCGCCCCTCGCCCCGCCCGGCAACTGGTCCGGCGCGATGATCGACTACAACGTGCGGGCCGAGCGCATGGGCTGGCTGCCGTCGTCGCCGCAATTGCAGGCCAATCCGCTGGAGCTTGGCCGCAAGCTGGCGGCCGCGGGCGCGGATGCGGGCGCCGCGGTCGCGGGGATGCTCAAGTCGGGCGCGCTCAGGATGGCGTGCCACGACCCCGACGCGCCGCAGAACTGGCCGCGCAACATGTTCTTCTGGCGCTCCAACGTGCTCGGCGCCAGCGGCAAGGGGCACGAGTACTTCCTCAAGCACTTCGTGGGCTCCCTGCACGGCGTCGTCGGCACCGACGAGGGTGCTTCGATCGACCGCCCGCAGGAGGTGGCGTGGCACGAGGAAGCGCCGGTCGGCAAGCTCGACCTCATGGTGAACATCGACTTCCGCATGTCCACCACCAGCGTCTACAGCGACATCGTGCTGCCCACCGCCACCTGGTACGAGAAGCACGACCTCAACACCTCCGACATGCACCCCTTCATCCACCCGCTCACGGCGGCGGTGGACCCGGCATGGGAGGCGCGGAGCGACTGGAACATCTTCCGCGGCATCGCCAAGACCTTCTCCGACATCGCCCCCGAGGTGCTGGGCGTGGAGCATGACGTGGTGCTGACGCCGATCCAGCACGACACGCCGGGCGAGCTGGCCCAGCCCTACGAGCCGAAGGACTGGGGCCGCGGCGAGTGCGACCCGGTGCCCGGCCGCACCATGGCCTCGGTGGCGCTGGTGGAGCGCGACTACGCGCAGGTCTACGCGCGCTTCACCTCGCTTGGCCCCGCGCTGGAGAAGCACGGCAACGGCGCCAAGGGGCTGAACTGGAACACGCAGCACGAGGCGGAGCTGCTGGGCCAGCTCAACGGCACCGTGCCGGCGGGACCGACGGCGGGCCGCCCGCGCATCGAGACCGACATCGACGCCTGCGAGACCATCCTCATGCTCGCGCCCGAGACGAACGGCGAGGTGGCGGTGAAGGCGTGGAACGCGCTTTCCAAGGCCACGGGCCGCTCGCACCACCACCTGGCGGACGGCAAGGAGGAGGAGAAGATCCGCTTCCGCGACGTTGTCTCCCAGCCGCGAAAGATCATCTCCTCGCCCATCTGGTCGGGGCTGGAAAGCGAGAAGGTCTGCTACAACGCCGGCTACACCAACGTGCATGAGCTGATCCCCTGGCGCACGCTCACCGGGCGCCAGCAGCTCTACCAGGACCACCACTGGATGCGCGCCTTCGGGGAGGGCTTCGCCACCTGGCGCCCGCCGATAGACACGCGCAGCGTGGCGCAGGCGCTGGGCAAGCTGCCCAACGGCAACAGGGAGATCCTGCTGAACTTCCTCACGCCGCACCAGAAGTGGGGCATCCACTCCACCTACACCGAGAACCTCATCATGCTCACGCTCAACCGCGGCGGCCCGGCGGTGTGGATCAGCGAGGACGACGCGCGGGCCGCCGGCATCGTGGACAATGACTGGGTGGAGGTCTTCAACGTGAACGGCGCGCTGACGGCGCGCGCCATCGTCTCCCAGCGCATCATGCCCGGCTCGATGATCATGTACCACGCGCAGGAGAAGCTGGTGAACACCGTGGGCTCGGAGATCACGGGGCAGCGCGGCGGCATCCACAACTCGGTCACGCGCATCAACATGAAGCCCACGCACATGATCGGCGGCTACGCGCACCTGGCCTACGGCTTCAACTACTACGGCACGGTGGGCGCCAACCGCGACGAGTTCATCATCCTGCGCAAGATGAGCGCCGTGAACTGGTTCGACAAGGCGGCGGACGACGCCGTGCCGGTGGATGGCCCCGCCATCGCGCCCGCCATGCCCCGGGAGGCCGCAGAATGAGGATCCGCGCGCAGATCGCCATGGTGCTGAACCTGGACAAGTGCATCGGCTGCCACACCTGCTCCATCACCTGCAAGAACGTGTGGACCAACCGCGAGGGCGTGGAGTACGCCTGGTTCAACAACGTCGAGACCAAGCCGGGCATCGGCTACCCCAAGGACTGGGAGAACCAGGAGCGCTGGCAGGGCGGCTGGGTCCGCAAGCGCAACGGCCGCATCGTGCCCCGCCAGGGCTCGAAGTGGCGCATCCTGTCCAAGATCTTCGCGAACCCGCACTTGCCCGAGATCGACGACTTCTACGAGCCCTACACCTTCGAATACGAGTGGCTGCAGAAGGCGCCTGAATTGCAGGCCCAGCCCGCCGCCAAGCCGCGCTCGCTGCTCACCGGCGAGGTGATGAACAAGATCGAGTGGTCGGGCAACTGGGAGGACATGCTGGGCGGGGAGTTCGAGAAGCGCGGCAAGGACCAGAACTTCGCGGGCGTGGTCGAGAAGGAGATCTACGGCCAGTTCGAGAAGACCTTCATGATGTACCTGCCCCGCCTGTGCGAGCACTGCCTGAATCCCACCTGCCTCGCCTCCTGCCCCTCGGGCGCGATCTACAAGCGCGCCGAGGACGGCATCGTGCTGGTGGACCAGGAGAAGTGCCGCGGCTGGCGCATGTGCGTCTCGGGCTGCCCGTACAAGAAGATCTACTACAACTGGTCCACCGGCAAATCCGAGAAGTGCATCTTCTGCTACCCGCGCATCGAGACGGGCCAGCCCACCGTGTGCTCCGAGACCTGCGTGGGCCGCATCCGCTACCTCGGCGTCGTGCTCTACGACGCCGACCGCATCGAGGCCGCGGCGAGCGTGGAGGACCCCAAGGCGCTGTACGAGGCGCAGCTCGGCGTCTTCATGAACCCGCACGACCCCCGGGTGATCGAGCAGGCGCGCCTGGACGGCATCCCCGAGCAGTGGCTGGAGGCGGCCGTGCGCTCGCCGATCTACAAGATGGCGATGGAGTGGCGGGTCGCCTTCCCGCTGCACCCCGAGTACCGCACCCTGCCCATGGTCTGGTACGTGCCGCCGCTCTCGCCCATCCAGTCGGCGCACGAAGCGGGCAGGATGTCCGAGAAGGACGGCATGCCCGACGTCCGCAGCCTGCGCATCCCGATGCGCTACCTCGCCAACATGCTCACCGCGGGCGACGAGGAGCCGGTGGCGCGCGCCCTGGAGCGGATGCTGGCGATGCGCGCCTACATGCGCGCCCGCAGCGTGCACGGCCGCATCGACCGCTCCATCCCCGAGCGCGTCGGCCTGTCGGCCGAGACGATGGACGACATGTACCGGATCATGGCGCTCGCCGCCTACGAGGACCGCTACGTCATCCCCACCGCGCACCGGGAGCTGGAGGAGGACGCCTACGTGCTGCGCGGCTCGGGCGGCTTCGGCTTCCACGAGGGCACCAACGGGGCCACCAAGGCCAACCTGTTCGGCAACCCCAAGAAGACGCCCCGCAAGCCCATGATGGACGCCCCCACATGAGGATGACGCTCCGCGCCCTGGCCGCGCTGCTGGCCTACCCTTCCGCCGAGCTGCTGGCCAATGCCCGCGCGGTGGGCGAGGCGCTGGACGCCGAGGGCGCCCTGCCGCGCGCCGCGCGCCACCGCCTGCGCCCCCTGCTGGAACGCCTTGCCACCGGGGAGCTGCTGGAGGTGCAGGCCGAATACAGCGACCTGTTCGACCGCTCGCGCTCCCTGTCGCTGCACCTGTTCGAGCACGTGCACGGCGACAGCAAGGAGCGCGGCCAGGCGATGCTGGACCTGGGCCAGCAATACCTGGATGCGGGCTTCCTGCTCGACAGCCGCGAGCTGCCGGACTTCGTGCCGGTGTTCCTGGAGTTCGCGTCCTGCCTGGAGGCGCGGGCGGCGCGCGACATGCTGCGCCAGCCCGCCCACGTCTTCGCCGCCCTGGCCGGGCGGCTGGATGAGCGCCAATCCCCCTACGCCGAGGTGTTCCACGCCGCGGTGGCGCTGGCCGGCGTGCGGCCCGACGCGGCGGCGGTGGAGGAGCTCCGCCGCAACGCCCCCTCCGAGGACCCCGCGCGCCTCGACGAGGAGTGGGAGGACAAGGCCATCACCTTCACCCGCCCGGCGCACGAGATGGGCGGACCCACCGGCATCGCCGCGCGGGTGCGCGCCACGGTCAAGGCGAGGGCGGCCGCGCGCCCCGAGGGAGGACGGCAATGAACGAGTTCCTGAACCAGCTCGCCTTCGGCTGGTACCCGTACTTCGCCATCACGGTGATGGTCGTCGGCAGCATCCTGCGCTTCGACAAGGACCAGTACAGCTGGCGCTCGCAATCCAGCCAGTTCCTGCGCCGCAAGCAGCTCTCGCTCGGCTCCAACCTGTTCCACATGGGCGTCATCGTGCTGTTCGTCGGCCACCTGGTGGGGCTGCTGACGCCGATCAACGTGGTGGACGGGCTGGGCATCGGCCACGGCTTCAAGCAGCTCGCCGCCCTCGTGGTGGGCGGCATCGCCGGCATCGCCGCGCTCATCGGCGCCACGCTGCTGCTGCACCGCCGCCTAGTGGACCCGCGCATCCGCCAGTCCTCCTCCTTCGGCGACATCGCGGTGCTGGTGCTGATCTGGGTGCAGCTCGTCATGGGCATCGGCACCACCTGGTGGACCATGCAGCACCTGGATGGCGAGGAGATGGTGCGCTTCATGGGCTGGGCCAGCGGCATCATCCGCTTCGACCCCGGCGCGCCCGCGCTGCTGTCGGAAGTGGCGATCATCTACAAGCTGCACATCGTGCTGGGGCTGACGCTGTTCCTCATCACGCCCTTCACGCGGCTGGTGCACATCTGGAGCGCGCCGATCTGGTTCCTGCTGCGCCCGGGCTATCAGATCGTGCGCTCGCTCTCGCCGGTTCGGCGGCCGGACTACTCGCGCACCAAGGGGCCGGCGGGCGATGGCGCGCCCAGCTTCGGCGGCACCGCCGTCACCCGCGCCCAGGCGGAAAGCGGGAGCAGCGGCGCATGAGCACGCGCATCGAGATCAACCACGCCTCCACGAAGCCCGCGCCGCCCGTCATGCCCAGCGCCTGCCAGGGCGGCGGCTGCGGCGGCGGCGGCCCGGCGATGCCCCCGCCGCCCAGCTTCGGCGAGGTGCGCGTGAACGGCGTCGGGATCGAGCCGGAGGCGATCGCGCGCGAGCTCCAGCACCACCCTGCCCCCGACGCCGAGACGGCCTGGACGGAGGCCGCCCGCGCGCTGGCCGTGCGCGAGCTGCTGCTGCAGGAAGCCCGCCGCCTGGGCGTGGAGGCCGAGCCGGAGCCCGACGAGGCCGGCCGCACGGAATCGGCCGAGGACGCGACGATCGCCGCCCTGCTGGACCAGGAGGTGGACCCCGGCCTGCCGGACGAGGAAGAGTGCCGCCGCTTCTACGAGGCCCGGCGCGACCGCTTCCGCACGCCCGACCTGTTCGAGGTGTCGCACATCCTGCTCGAACCCGAGGGGGAGGGCGAGGCGGCCTGGGAGGAGGCGCTGTTCCGCGCGCGGGCCATCGCCGGGGAGGCGGGCGACGACCAGCGCGCCTTCGCGGAGGCGGCGCGGGAGTTCTCGGCCTGCCCGTCCGCGCGCCAGGACGGCTCGCTCGGCCAGGTGCGGCGGGGCGAGCTGGTGGCGCCCGTGCAGGCGGCGATCGAGGCGCTGGAGCCGGGCCGCACGCTGGCCGAGCCGGTGCGCTCGCGCTTCGGCTGGCACGTCATCCGCCTGCACCGCCGCATCGAGGGGCAGGTGCTGCCGCTGGAGGCGGTGCGGGGCAAGATCGCCGAGATGCTGGCCGCGCGTGGCTGGACCGTCGCTTCCACGCGCTACGTCGCCGCGCTGGCGGCGCGGGCCGAGATCGAGGGCGTCGCCATCGAGGCTGCCGGCTGATGCCCATGCTGGGCGACCTGCTGGCCGCCGCGCGCCGCTCCTCCGGCGGCTTCGCGCGCTGGCTGGCCGCCGCCGACCCGGAGATGGCGGCGCGGGTGGATGAGGCGGCGGCGCGCTGGGGCCTGGACGCGACGGGCTTCGTGCGCGTGGCCATCGCCGACTTCGACCGCTTCGCCGCGGAGGAGGACTGGGCGACCCTGTCCTCGCACCTCAAGAACACCGACGACCCGGGCACGGTCTGCCTGCTGGGCATGACGCACTGGCAGCTGAGCAGGGCCGATGCCGCGAAGGAGCCCCCGGATGAGCATGCCTGACACCCCCCCGCCCGGCCCTGGCCTGAACCAGGAGCTGCGGGGCCGCCGGGACGACACCTACGACACCACGACATCCAGCCCCGCGCCGGCCGACACCGCATCCGTCCAGCATCAGGAGGATCGCGGCTGGCCTGGGCTGTGGGCCTTCGTGGCGCTGGCCGGCGTGGCCTTCGCCGTCTGGTACCTGTTCCTGTGACGGCCCGCCGCGCCTGAGGCGGGACGACCCATCCGCGCGAGGAAGAGCCATGCCGAGCACCGCCCCCGCCGCCGCCCTTCCCACGCCCGACGGGCAGGGGCGGGCGCTGTGGATGTCCACCTTCGCCTTCACGGTCTGCTTCGCGGTGTGGACGATCTTCGCCATCATCGGCGTGCAGATCAAGCGCGACCTGGGCCTGTCGGACACGCAGTTCGGCCTGCTGGTCGGCACGCCCATTCTCACGGGCAGCCTGATCCGCCTCATCCTGGGCATCTGGGCGGACCAGCATGGCGGGCGCCTCGTCTTCGCCTTCACGATGTTCGCCGCCTCCGCGATGACGGCGCTGCTGGTCTTCGCCTACGACTACCCGACCTTCCTGCTCGCGGCACTCGGCGTGGGCATCGCCGGCGGCTCCTTCTCCGTCGGCGTGGCCTACGTGGCGAAGTGGTTCCCGAAGGAGAGGCAGGGCACGGCGCTGGGCATCTTCGGCGCGGGCAACGTGGGTGCCGCGGTGACGAAGTTCCTCGCCCCCACCATCATGGTCGCCTACGGGTGGCAGACGGTGGCGCTGCTCTGGGCCGCGGCGCTGGCGATCACCGCCGTGCTGTTCCTCGCGCTCACGAAGGACGACCCGGGCCTGGCGCAGCGCCGGGCCGCGGGGGTGCGGCCCGAGCCGCTCTCGGCGATGATGAAGCCGCTGGCGAACCTCCAGGTGTGGCGGTTCAGCCTGTACTACTTCTTCGTGTTCGGCGGCTTCGTGGCGCTGGCGCTGTGGCTGCCGCGCTACCTGATCGGCGTCTACGGGCTCGACATCACGACGGCGGGCATGGTGGGCGCGGCCTACTCCATCCCCGCCTCGGTATTCCGCGCCTATGGCGGGCACCTGTCCGACAAGTTCGGCGCGCGGCGCATCATGTACTGGACCTTCGGCGTCTCCGTGCTCTGCGCCTTCCTGCTGTCCTACCCGCCCACGACCTACGTGATGGACGGCATCGGCGGCCCCGTCACCTTCCGCCTGTCCATGGGGCTGGGCGGGTTCATGGTGACCATCTTCGTGCTGGGCTTCTTCATGAGCTTGGGCAAGGCGGCCGTGTACAAGCACATCCCCATCTACTACCCCGGCCACGTCGGCGCCGTGGGCGGCGTGGTCGGCCTGGTGGGCGGGCTGGGCGGCTTCGTGCTGCCCATCGCCTTCGGCGCGCTGAACGACCTCACCGGCATCTGGCAGAGCTGCTTCTGGCTCATCCTCGCCATCGTCGCCGTCGCGCTCGCCTGGATGCACGTCTCCATCCGCCAGATGGAGCGCAGCGCGGCCGAAGAGGGCGTGCCGCCCCGCGCCCTGCCCGAGCTGCCCGAGATGCAGCCGGTGCACGGCCCGGCCCAGCAGGGCGCGCTGGCGCCCACGGGCGCGCTCACGGACTGGCGGCCGGAGGACCGCGCCTTCTGGGAGGGCGGCGGGCGCGCCATCGCCCGGCGCAACCTGTGGATCTCCATTCCCTGCCTGCTGCTGTCCTTCGCGGTGTGGATGGTATGGTCCGTCGTGGTGGCCAAGCTGCCGGCGGTGGGCTTCGCCTTCACCAACGACCAGCTCTTCTGGCTGGCGGCGCTGCCCGGCATCTCGGGCGCGACGCTGCGGATCGTCTACAGCTTCATGCCGGCGATGCTGGGCGGGCGGCTGTGGACCACGCTGGCCACCTGGTCGCTGATGCTGCCCGCGCTCGGCATGGGCTTCGCGGTGCAGGATCCCACGACGCCCTACTGGATCTTCATGGTGCTGGCGCTGCTCTGCGGGCTGGGGGGCGGGAACTTCGCCTCCTCCATGGCCAACATCTCCTTCTTCTTCCCCAAGCGGGAGAAGGGGAACGCGCTGGCGCTGAACGCGGGCTTCGGCAACCTGGGCGTCAGCGTGGTGCAGTTCGTGGTGCCGCTGGCCATCACCGCGGGCGTGTTCGGCTGGCTGGGCGGGCCGCCGCAGGGCGCCACGGTGGGCGGGGTCACCTCCACGCTGTGGCTGCAGAACGCGGGATTCGTCTTCGTGCCCTTCATCGCCGCGGCTGCCTTCGCCGCCTGGTTCGGCATGAACGACATCGCCAGCATGAAGGCATCCTTCGCCGACCAGGCGGTGATCTTCCGGCGCCGGCACAACTGGATCATGTGCTGGCTCTACACCGGCACCTTCGGCTCCTTCATCGGCTTCTCCGCCGCCTTCCCGCTGCTGTCGCGCATCCTGTACCCGGAGGTGAACGCGCTGCAGTACGCCTTCCTCGGCCCGCTGGTGGGCGCCCTGGCGCGCGCCGCCGCCGGCCGGGCGAGCGACCGCATCGGCGGCGGGCGCATCACCTTCTGGGTGTTCATCGCCATGGCGCTTGGCGTGCTGGGCGTGCTGCACGCCATCGGCGACGCGCGCAGCCCGTCCTCCTTCCCCGTCTTCTTCGGCAGCTTCCTGTTCCTGTTCGCGATGACGGGCGTGGGCAACGCCTCCACCTTCCAGATGATCCCCGCGATCATGCGCCAGGAGGTGGCGCGGCTGGAGCCGCAGCTTTCCCCCGCCGAGCGCGTGAAGGAGGCGGACCGCGAGGCGGCGGCGATCATCGGCTTCACCTCCGCCATCGCCGCCTACGGCGCCTTCTTCATTCCCAAGAGCTTCGGCAGCGCCATCGCCCTTTCGGGCGGGGCGGAGCCGGCGCTGTACGGCTTCCTCGCCTTCTACGTCAGCTGCGTCGCGGTGACCTGGTGGTTCTACACCCGGCCCGGCGGGCTGCTGCGCGACGTGGAGCGAGGCGGGCGCGAGGCCACACGCCCGGCCTGACGGGCGCCGCGGCCGACACGCCCGCCCCGCTCAATCCGGCCGGATTCCGTGCCGGCGGTTGACCTCCGCATTCCAGCGCGGGGAACCTGGGCCAGGGCCTGCCACGCCCGCATCCCGCCCCCCCCGCCGCCCTCTCCCGGCCAACCATCGTGGGAACCGCGCGTTCAGCCCGGGAAAGCACAGGTTCCATGGCGCAGCTCTTTTCTCCCCGCGCCGATGCGCGGCTGCGCATCGCCGTCGTCGTCCTTCCCCTGCTCGCCATCCTCCTCGCCGCCACCGCCTTCGCGCTGGCGCGGTCGGGCAAGACGTGGCGCGTGGGCGAGGCGGCGGCGCAGCCCATCCCGTTCAGCCACGCGATCCACGCGGGCGGCCTGGGCCTCGATTGCGGCTTCTGCCACGCGGGCGCGGCGCGCGCCGCCGGCGCGGGGATGCCGGCGGGCGAGCTGTGCCTGTCCTGCCACCAGCGCCTGTGGAACGTCACGGCGCAGTTCGCACCCGTGCAGGACGCGGTCCTGGCCGACACGGCCACCACCTGGGCGTCCGTCAACCGCCTGCCCGAGCACGTGCGCTTCCACCACGGCGCCCACGCCGCGGCCGGCGTCTCCTGCGCCTCCTGCCACGGCGCGGTCGAGGCGATGCCGCGCACGGTCCGCGCCGAGACGCTGCACATGGGCTGGTGCCTCGACTGCCACCGCAATCCGGAGGCGCGGGGCGCGGTGCCCGTGGGCCTGGGCGCGCAAGGCTACGTCCATGCGGGGATCGAGGTTCCCGCGCTCACCCGCTGCACGGCCTGCCACAAGTGAGCGCCGGCCCCTCCCGCCGCGACGCGCTGCGCGTGATGGGCGCCTCCCTCGCCCTGTCCGCCGCCGCGGGCTGCGACGGGCCGGACGAGTTCGGCCACCCGCTGCACGGCCGCGGCCGCGGCGTCCCCTCCGAGGCGGCGAGCTACGCGACGACGCTCGACCTCGACGGGCTGGGCCGCGGCGTGCTGGTCCGCACGCGCGGCGGCCACCCCATCAAGGTGGAGGGCAACCCGCGCCACCCGGCGAGCCTGGGCGCGAGCGACGTGTTCCTCGAATCCGCGCCGCTGTCGCTGCACGATCCGGCGCGCTCGCGCCGCGCGCTCCACCGGGGCCGGCCGGCGGCGCCCGGGGCCGCCTTCGCCGCGCTGCGCGGCGAGGGGCTGCGGATCCTTTCCGGGCCCGTCTCCTCCCCCACGCTGCGGCACCTCGTCGCCGAGGCGCTGGAGCGCTTCCCCGGCAGCGCCTGGCACGTCCACGACCCCATGGCGGACCCGGCCGCCGAGGCCGGCGCGCGCGCCGCCTTCGGGCAGGCCGTGGCCGTGCTGCCGGACCTGCGCCGGGCGCGCGGGGTGCTGTGCCTGGGGGCGGACCCGCTGGGGCACGGCCCCGCGCAGCTCGCCCTGGCGCGCGCCTGGCGGGAGGGGCGGCCGCGCCTGCTCGTCGCGGAGGCGACGCCGACGCTGACGGGCGCGCGGGCCGACCTGCGCCTCGGCCTCCATCCGGCGGAGACCGCGGCCCTGGCACGCGCGGTCGCGGCGAGCCTCGGCGTGCCGGGCCTCGCCGCCACGGTGCCGCACCCTGCGGCCGAGGCCGTGGCGGCCGAGCTGCGCGCGGCCGGGCCCGGCGCGCTGGTGCTGGCGGGGCGCGGCATGCCGGCCGAGGTCCACGCCCTCGCCCACGCCGCGAACGCCCATCTCGGCGCCGAGGGGCTGCGGCTGATCGCCCCGCCCGCCGGGGCGGCGCGCCCGGCGGCCGAGCTGCTGGCGGAGATGGAGGCCGGCCGCGTGCCACGCCTGCTCATCCTCGACGCCAATCCCGCCTTCGACCTCCCGGGCTTCGCCGCGGCGCTGCGCCGCGTGCCGGCCGCCCTGCACGCGGGGCCGCGCCTGGACGAGACGGCGCGGCTCTGCGCCTTCCACATCCCGCTCGCCCATCCGCTGGAAAGCTGGGGCGATGCGCGCGCCTTCGACGGGACGCCCTCGCTCCGCCAGCCCGTCGCGCGCCCCGCGGCGCCGGACCTGCACGGCCCCGTGCGCGCGCTGCTCGCGCTCCTCGAACGCGAGGGGAACGAGCGTGACGCCGTGCGCGAGACCTGGGCCGCCGCCTGGGGCGCGCAGGGCTTCGAGGAACGCTGGGACGTGGCGCTGGAGGAAGGGGTGGCGGGCGAAGCCTCGCCCGCGCTCGACGTCGCGCTCCGCCCGGGCTGGGACGTGCCGGCGCCGCCTGCCGCGCCCACGCTCACCGCGCTCTTCGCGCCCGACCCGCACATCCGCGCCGGCGCCTTCGCGCACGAGGCCTGGCTGCAGGAGCTGCCGCGGCCGCTCACGCGCCTTGCCTGGGGCAACGCCGCGCTGATGGCGCCCGCCACCGCCGCGCGGCTCGGCCTCGCCGCGGGCGACGAGGTGGAGCTGGCGCTGGGCGGCGCCGCCGTCCGCGCCCCGGTGCTGCCGCTCGCGGGCCAGGCGGAGGATTGCGTGACGTTGCCGCTGGGCTTCGGCCGCCGCGCCGGCGGGGCGGTGGCGGAAGGGCGCGGCTTCGACGCGCAGGCGCTGCGGCCCGCGGACGGGGCCTGGGCCGCGCCGGGCCTCACGCTCCGCGCCACCGGCCGCCGCGCGCCGCCGATCGCCGCCGAGGCCGCGCCGCCCCTGCCGGGCGAACCGCCCGTGAAGGTGCTGGCCCCGGGCGAGGCGCTGCCGCCGCCCCGCGCGCGCCCCTCGCTGCACGAGCCCTGGCCGTACCCGGGCGCGAGATGGGCGATGGCCGTGGACCTCGACGCCTGCATCGGCTGCAACGCCTGCGCCGCCGCCTGCCAGGCGGAGAACAACGTCCCCGTCGTGGGCCCGGAGGCCTTCGCGCAGGGCCGCGGCCTGCACTGGCTGCGGGTGGACACCCACGCGCGGCCGGAGGACCGCGCGGCCTTCCAGCCCGTGCCCTGCATGCATTGCGAGAAGGCGCCCTGCGAGCCCGTCTGCCCCGTCAACGCCACGGTGCACGACCACGAGGGGCTGAACGCCATGGTGTACGCGCGCTGCATCGGCACGCGCACCTGCTCCAACAACTGCCCCTACAAGGTCCGCCGCTTCAACTGGGAGGACCACCGGCCGGCCGGGGACACGCCGGCGCGCAACCCCGACGTGCCGCTGCGCACGCGCGGCGTGATGGAGAAGTGCACCTACTGCACCCACCGCATCGCCGCCGCCCGGGCGGAAGGCGCGCTCGACGGGGTGGAGACGGCCTGCGCCCGCGCCTGCCCCACGCGCGCCATCGCCTTCGGCGACCTGAACGACCCGGGAAGCGCCGTGAGCGCCGCGCGCCGCGACGGCCGCGCCTACCGCCTGCTGGAGGAGCTGGGGACGGAGCCGCGCACCTTCTACCTCGCCCGCGTGGAAACCGGGCCGTGAGCGCCTCCGCCGCGAAGGCCCCGCCCACCCTTCGCGTGGCCGATGCCGCGCTGCGCCCCGCAGGCCGGGGCGGGCGGCTCGCCCTGGCGGCCGCGGGGGCGGGCGTGCTCCTGCTCGGCGCCGCCATCGGCATGCTGCTGCTGTCCGGCATCGGCGCCTGGGGCAACAACATCCCCCATGTCTGGGGCTTCGACCTCATCGCCTACGCCTGGTGGATCGGCGTGGCGAACGCCGCGAGCCTCTTCGCCGCGGTGCTGGTGCTGCGGCGGCACGGGCTGCGCACCGCGGTGAACCGCTTCGCCGAGGCCGCGGCGCTGGCGGCGGTGCTGGCCGCCGCGCTCTACCCCATCCTGCACCTGGGGCGGCCCTGGCTGTTCTACTGGACGCTGCCCTACCCGGCGGTGTTCCGGGTCTGGCCGCAATTCGGCTCGGCGCTGGTGTGGGATTTCTGGGGCATCTCGGCCCACGTCATGGTGACGTCGCTGTTCTGGTACATCGGCCTCATCCCCGACCTGGCGACGCTGCGCGACCGCGCCGCCGCGCGCGGGCGGCTGGCGGCGGCGCGGGCCTACGGCCTGTTCGCGCTGGGCTGGCGCGGCTCCGTCGCGCATTGGCACCGCCACCAGGCGGCCTACCGCATCGTCGCGGCGCTGGTGCTGCCGCTGCTGCTCTCGGCGCAGACGGTGGTGGCGCTTGAATTCGCCGTGACGCAGGTGACCGGCTGGCACCAGGCGCGGCTGCCGCTCCACTTCGTCGCCACGGGCCTGCCCTCTGGCCTGGGCATCGTGCTGGCGCTGGCGGTGGCGCTGCGCCGGGGGCTGGGCCTGCACGCCTTCGTGGACGGGGAGGACATGCACCTGCTGGCCCGGCTGCTCGCGGCGGCGGGGATCGCCGCGCTGCTCGCCTGGGCGCACGAGGCGGCGACGGCCCTGCTGCTGGAGGATCCGGCGACGCGCGCCGCCTTCCTGCACCGCATCGGGGGCCCGGCCTGGTGGGCGGGGGTGGCGCTGGCGGGCCTGCTGCCGCAGCTCCTCTGGCTCCGGGGCGCGCGGCGCGATGCCTTGATGGTGCCCGTGGGGCTGCTCGCCGCCGCGGGCGTCTGGATGGACCGCTGGTCGCTCATCGTGGACGGCATCGGGCGCGCGCGGGTCGGGCTCTTCGCGCCGGCCTACGCGCCCAGCGCCAATGAATGGGCGCTGCTGCTGGGCAGCGCGTCGCTCTTCGCCTTCGCCCTGCTGCTGTTCGGCCGCTTCCTCCCCGCCGTCTCCATGTTCGAGACGCGCCACGAGGAAAGCGAGGCCGAGGCCGAGGAGGAGGAGCGGTGAGGGCGCTGCTGGCCGGCCTGGGCGCGGCGCTCGCGGCGCTGATCCTCGCGCGCAGCGAGCGGAGGGAGGCGGCGCCCCCCGCGCCGGATGGGACGGTGGGCACCATCGCGGAGTTCGACGGGCCGGAGGCGCTGACCCGCGCGGTGCGCGCCGCCCGCGCGGCGGGCTGGACCCGGCTGGAGGCCTATGCCCCGCACCCGGTGCCCGACGCCGCCACCGCGCTCGGCACGCAGGCCGCGCCCGTCGCCTGGGCCGCGGCCGGCGCCGGCCTCCTCGCCGCGGCGGGGGCCTACGGCCTGACATTCTTCGCCTCGGTGGTGGACTACCCGCTGAACGTGGGCGGGCGCCCGCCCCATGCCTGGCCGGCCTTCCTGCCCGCGGCCTACATCGTGGGCGTGCTGGCCGCCGCGCTCGCCGCCATGCTCGCGATGCTGTGGCTGAACGGGCTGCCGCGCTTCCACCACCCAGCCTTCGCCGCGCCCGGCTTTGACCGCGCCAGCGAGGACCGGTTCTTCCTGCTGCTGTTCCGCGCCGACCCCCTGCACCGGGCCGGGCGCGCCCAGGCCTTCCTCCGCGCCCAGGACCCGTTGCGCGTGGCCGAGGTGCCGGAGTCGTGAGGCGCGCCCTGCCCGTCCTCCTGCTCGCCCTCGCCGCCTGCGACGGCTGGCCGGAAAGCCCGAAGCCGCCCGCCCCGGTCGCCGCGCCGGAGGGCACGGTGCCGCAGGGCGCCGCCGCGCGCCGCGCCGCCCTGGCGCCGCCCGGCCCGCCGGTGGACGCCGCGCTGCTGGCCGAGGGGGCGGCGGCCTTCCGCACCTTCTGCACCCCCTGCCACGGCGCCACCGGCGCCGGCGACGGGGTAGTGACGCGCCACGGCCACCCGCCCATCCCGCCCCTGCCGCGCGACGCCGCCCGCGCCATGCACGCGCTGGCCACCAACCTCGCCGGCGCGCACCCGGCGGAAGGGCGCCTCGACCCCCGGCAGCGCTGGGCGCTGGCGCGGCACATCGAGCGCCTGCCGTGACGGAGGCGTGGCTGCTGCTGTTCCTGCTCGCCGCCGGGCTGGGGCTCGGCGGCGCGCTGGCGCTGGCGCTCGGGCTGCTGCTGCGGGAGCACTGGCTAGGGCCGCTCCATCCCGGCCTCGCCGCCCTAGCGCGCTGGGCCACGCTGCTCGCCCTGCTGCTGGCCGTGCCGATGGGGTGGTTCGCGCCCGCGCTCTGGCCCTGGGCCGGGGACGGGTGGCGCGAGGGCTGGTACGCCCCGGGCTTCGTCCACCTCCGCTCCCTCGCGCTGCTCGCCGCCTGGGCCGCGCTGGGCTGGTGGCTGGCTGCCGGGGGCGGCCGCCGGCGCGCCGGCCTGGCGCTCGGCGCCCTGGTGCTCACGGGGGCCGTCGCCATGGAGGACTGGGCCCTGTCGCGTGACCCGGCCTGGACCGGCAGCGTGCAGGGCCTCGCCCTCGTCACGGAGCAGGCCGCGGCGGCGCTGGCGCTGGCCGCCCTGGCCGCCCTGCGCCGGGGCGAGCCGCGCGAGCCGGAGGCGCGCACGGGGCTGGAGCGCGCGCTGCTCAGCCTCGCCCTGGCGGTGCTGTGGCTGTGGTTCACCCAGTTCCTGGTGGTCTACGCCGCCGACATCCCGGCCGAGGCCGCCTGGTACCTGCGCCGGGCGGACGGGTTCTGGGGCGCGCTGAAGGCCTTCGTCGCGCTGCCCGCGCTGCTCGCCGCCATCGCGCTCGCCATCGTGCCGCAATGGGCGAACTGGCGCATCGCCGCGGTGTCGGCGCTGATGGTGCTGGGGCACCTCGCGCACCTGCTCTGGGTGGTCCGGCCGGAGGCGGCGCCGGGCGCGGCTTCCCCGCTGTTCGACCTCGCGGCGCTCGCGCTCGCGGCCGCCCTGACATCGTTGGCATTCCGGCAGGCATGAGCGCAACGCGGCGGCCCGGCCCCCGTTCCCCAGGGATGGACCTGCCGCCCGACCCGCGCCGGGCCCTGCCCGCCCTGCACCGCCTGCTGGACGCGCCGGAGGCCGCGCCGCTGCTCGCCCGGCACGGGCGCGAGGCGGTGGCGGCGGCGTTCCGCACCGGCCTCGCGGCGCTGCGCGGCTCGGGGGAGGCCTTCGCGGCGCCCTTCTTCGTGGCGGCGGCCGAGGCCGCGCTGGCCGTGGGCCTGGGGCGGGTGCTGAACGCCACGGGCGTGGTGCTGCACACCAACCTCGGCCGCGCGCCCCTCGCGCGCGAGGCGCTGGACGCCATGGCCGATGCCGCCGGCGGCTACTGCGCGCTCGAAACCGACCTCGCCACCGGGCGGCGCGGCGACCGCCACGCCCACGCCGCCGCCCTGCTGCGCGAGCTGACGGGCTGCGAGGAGGCGCTGGTCGTCAACAACTGCGCGGCGGCCGTGCTGCTCGCCCTTTCGGCCCATGCGGCGGGCGGGGAGGCCGTCGTCTCGCGCGGGGAACTGGTGGAGATCGGCGGCGGCTTCCGCATCCCGGAGGTGGTGGCGCAGGGCGGCGCGCGCCTCGTCGAGGTGGGCACGACGAACCGCACGCGCCTGGCCGACTACGAGCGCGCCATCGGCCCGGGCACGCGCGTGCTGCTGCGCGTGCACCCGAGCAACTACCGTATCCTGGGCTTCACCGAGGCGCCGGCGCCCGCCGCCCTGGCGGCCCTGGCGCGCGCGCGCGGCCTGGTCGCGATCGAGGACCTCGGCAGCGGCGCGATGCTCGACCTGTCGCCCTTTGGCCTGCCGCGGGAGCCGACGCTGGCGGACAGCGTGGTGGCCGGCTTCGACCTGGTCTGCGCCAGCGGCGACAAGCTGCTGGGCGGGCCGCAGGCGGGGCTGGTCCTGGGGCGGCGGGACGCCGTGGCGGCCTGCGCCCGGCACCCGCTGATGCGCGCCCTGCGGCCCGACAAGGCGACGCTGGCCGCGCTGGAGGCGACGCTGCGCCTGTACCGCGACCCCGCGCGGGCCGCCGCCGCGATCCCGGCCCTGCGGATGCTGGGAACGCCGCCCGAGGTCCTGGCCGCGCGCGCCGCGCGCCTGGCCGCCGCCCTGCCCGGCGCGGCGACGGAGGCCGGCTGGTCGCTGGTCGGCGGCGGGGCGCTGCCCCTCGCGCGGCTGCCGACCACGGTGGCCGCGCTGGAGGATGGCGCGGCGCTGGCAGCGGGGCTCCGCGCCCGGCGCCCCGCGCTGCTCGGCCGGCTCGACGGCGGCCGGCTGCTGCTGGACCCCCGCACCCTGCTTTCGGAGCAGGAGGTCGCCGAGGCCGCCGCCCTGCTCCGTGCGGCGCCGCGGTGAGGCACGCCCTCGTCGCCGTCCTCGGCCACGTGGACCACGGCAAGACGGCGCTGGTGCGCGCGCTGACGGGCACCGACACGGACCGGCTGCCGGAGGAAAAGCGGCGCGGCATCTCGATCCTGCCCGGCTACGCGCGCCTCGCCGCCGCCGATGCGGAGCTCGACCTCGTGGACGTGCCGGGGCACGAGCGCTTCGTGCGCGCCATGGTCGCCGGCGCCTCCGCCATGCGCGCCGCGCTGCTGGTCGTGGACGCGCGCGAGGGCGTGCGGGCGCAGACGCGCGAGCACGCGGAGATCGCGGCGCTGCTGGGCGTGGGGCGCGGCGTCGTCGCCATCGCCCGCGCCGACCTGGCCCCGGCGGTGGGGCGCGCCGCCGCGCGGGCCGGGGCGCGGTCGCTGCTGCGTGGCCTCGCCCTGGGCGACTGGCCCTGCATCGCCTGCTCCGCCACGACGGGCGAGGGGCTGGCGGCGCTGTCCGCGGCGCTGCTCGCCCTGGCGGAGCCCCCGGGCGACGGGGCGGCCGAGGCAGCCTGGATGCCGCTGGACCGCGCCTTCCACCGCCCGGGCGCCGGCCTGGTCGTGACCGGCGCGCTGCGCCGGGGCCGGCTGCGCGCGGGCGACGCGGTGGAGCTGTGGCCGGGGCCGCGGGCCGCCACGGTCCGCGCATTGCAAAGCCACGGGCAGGCGGTGGGGGAAGGCGGCCCGGGGCGGCGCCTCGCCGTCGCGCTGCGCGGGGCGGACGGGGCGGCGCCGGGCGACACGCTGGCCGCGCCCGGCTCGCTTGCGCCCTCCGCGGCGCTGGACGTCTCGCTGCGCGTGCTGGCCTCGGCGCCGCGGGCGCTGCGGCGGGGGGAGGCGCTGCGCCTCCTGTGCGGCACCGCCGAGGCGGGCGCGCGGCTGCGCCTGCTGGACCGGGCGGAGCTGGCGCCCGGCGAGGCCGGGGTGGCGCAGCTGCTGCTCGACGCGCCGCTCGCCCTGCCGGTGCGGGCGGGCTTCGTTCTGCGGCTGCCCTCGCCGGCGCGCACGGTCGCGGGGGGCGCGGTGCTGGACGCGGAGGCCCCGCGGCGGCGCACGCGGGACGCGCCGCTCCTCGCCGCGATGGCGGGGCTGGACGCGCGGGCGGCCGCCGCGGAGGCGCTGTGCGCGGCGGGGCCGCACGGGATGGCCGCGGCGCGCCTGCGGCGCTTGGCGGGCGGCGCCTGGCCGGACGGCACGGCGGCGCTGGCCGGCGGCGTCGCGCTCGGCACGGAGGCGCTGGAGGCGGC
>LNFM01001110.1_pt1 | contig 68574 bp, 56 predicted proteins | sample 596031 | NCBI WGS metagenome assembly LNFM01 (sample SAMN04254537, study PRJNA301005) | activated carbon metagenome | isolation source: dual media filters at the Ann Arbor, Michigan drinking water treatment plant | place: USA: Ann Arbor
AATGCCAATTCGACGATTGCCCGGCATGGCGCACCTGATTTTGCGAATTCCATCATCGCGCGATTCAAAACAGACTTCGTCGTCCTTCCTCGCGCTTTTACTCGCTATAACGCAGCAGGGGACCGCAATGACAGTCCGGGACGACCATTTGGGGTCGTTTGTTCGCGGCTGCCCGTGAGTAAGACTAAGGCCGCTTCGCTTTCGCGAGCGGCCTTGTCTGTTGTTGGTCGGCAAAAGCTCAGGCGGCCTTGCGGGCGGCCTGCGTGCGAGCCGGCACAGCCGGCTTCTTGTAGCGGGCGCCGTCGTTGGGCAAACGCGCCTTCTTGACCACGGCTTCGCGCGCGTCGAAGGCATCCGCGAAGGCCGTCAGCGCCATTTCAGGACGCATGACGCCCTGGATGTCGAGCGCAACGTAGCCGGTCGCCGGCCACGCCTCGACAAATATGCGGCCGCCGGTGAAAGCGACGGTGCCTTTGATGGCGCCGGTCTTCGCGTGACGCTTCAGTTCGGCGCCCGTGACGGACTTCCGCGAGAACGCAAGCGCGCGTCCTACGGCCCGCTGCACAGCGCGGACAGTGCCGATTTCGCCAGCGCCCGTGAGGTCGATGGCGACGGTCTTCAGTGAGAGAGTTGCAAAACTCTCATTCGCGCAATCCGCACGCTCATCGCGTGCAGCCACAGCAAATTCTTCCTCTTGGGCGGGGCTTGAACGAGTCAAGTCCATCCCCAATTGGAAGAGGGTGTCATTAAAGGCCATTTGACCCTCCCCAACCAGCAGACAGATTCAACCCGTCCGCTCCTTACCTTAGGGGTGTGGGGATTGCATCCTTGACCTTGAGGGCAGGTGGACGAACGGAGAGGGGGGCTTATGAGGCCAGCGACCCCCCTACGCAAGAAAAAAATGACCCCGGGGCCAAAATTTTTTTCACCTGCGTTTCACGCGCCCTTAACACGATCCTGCAAGGGGTTAGCTGACTGTCCTACACTGTAGACTTGCGCGGCTGCGGCGCAGAATTTTTGGCTGGCGATTTAAGACCACGGTAAGACCATGGGGAAGACCACGGGGTCAGACCCCGGTGTGGGGTCTGACCCCTCACTCCTATTGAGCCGGCTGCTGGCCGCCGCCGCCAAACAAGCCGCGAAGCACTTCCTTGGCATCCTTGCCCTTGAACTGTTTGCCCAGTTCCTTGATCGTCTCGACGGCCTTGTCGGGGTCCTTCAGCACGCCCTTAAAGTCGGGAGCGAACTTCGGCTTTTCCCACGGGCCCTGGACTTTGATTGGAATTTCGAGGCCGCCGATGTCGATGATGCCGCCCTGTCCGCGCGTATCGGCGACGATCTTGGGTTTCAACAGATAGTCGATCGATCGCTCTCCGATTTTCACGGCGCCTTCTCCGGTGACGCGGATGAGTGGGCCGACGAGCTTCAGGTCAGCGTTGCGGGCGACGCCGTTGTTGATCGCCCAGCTGGACGTCATTTCGCTGAAGTCGGTTTTCTCGCTGGGTGCGGTCGAGAGGTTGCCGAACTTGCCCTGGGAGGCGTTGCGGAGCATGCCGGGAATGTTGACGCCGACGATGGCGCCGTCGGTGAAAGCGATATCGGCGCTGCCGCCGAGCGAGTTCATGATGGCGGCTTGCGTTTTGCCCTGACCCGTGACGCCAAGCGCGATCTTGCCTTTGCCGGCGAGCCAGTCGAGGTCTGCCGCATCCTTGAGAAGCGGGAGGCCCTCGACGCCGTCTAGCGAGAGGTTGGTCGTGATGCGCGGATAGGCAAGATCGGACGCGTCGATGGCGATCAAACCCTTGCCGCGACCACCGTACAGTTGGACTTCGTTGAAATCGATCCGCAGCAAGCCGGCCTTGAGACCAAGCGCAACGATGGACTGGCCGACCTTGATTTCCTTGTAGAACAGCCGCCCGACGCTGACGCGCGCGTCGGCATCCACGACATTGAGCAACGAGAAATCGTACGGCACATCGCTCCATCCGGCGCGCTGGGCAAAACCGCGGACCTGTGTGCCTGGGGGAGCTGGATCTGCCTGCAGCAAGTCTTCGATCGAGCGCGGGGCCGGTGTGCCAGCGCTTGGATTGGCCGGTGTGGGGGTTGCAGCGGGACGGGGTGCCGGTTCGGGGCGTGGACCGTTCGAGGGCTGGCCCAGGATCGCGTTGACATCGAGTTCCGCGAATTTGAGGTTGGCTCGCACGATCGGCCGTGCCGCTCCTGTCGTCACCGCGATATCGCCGGTGCCTTTGGTGCGATCGAGCGCGCCCGTCGCACCGCTCAGCGTCCACGTATTGCCGGACGACGTCAGTTTGCCAGTGACAGCCAAGGGTCGATCGGGGGTATCGGCCGGCTTTTGCCGTTGTGCCAGCGCGATGAGGCGATGCAGCGACGGCGACGAAAAGGCGAGATTGCCGTCGAGATCGAGTGCGCTTTCAAGGCGCGCGGCGCCGTCATAGCGCACATCGAGCGGGCTGCCGGTCAGATGCACGACGACGCGGGCCGCGGCAGTCCGTTGCAGGTCGGCCAACGAATTAATTTCAGAATCCAACTGCAGATTTTCTTCGCGCCAGCGGAAGGACGCATTGACCGTTGCCGTGGCGTCAAGCGAGGGCGCCGCTATGACGGCGTCGATGGCGGTGACGGTCTCGTTGGCTCCGGTGCGCTGGTCGGAGTAGAGCACCGAGCCGCGCTTGATGCGAACGTCGCCGAGCGACAGCTTCTCGATCGCAGGGGCGGCGGCGGGCAGATCCGGAGCAGCGTCGGTTGCCACGCCAGAATCAGGATTGGCCTGCGCATAGCGGATTGGCTGGGCGGGCGTCGCGGACGCGGCAAACTCCCAGGTTTTGCGGCCATTGGCATCGACTTGCAAGGTGATCACCGGCTCATCGAGCAACACCTGCTGGATGCGAACTTCGCGCTGCAGCAGCGGCATTAGAGTGACGCTGGCTGTCAAGCTCTTGACGCTTATGAGAGACGGCGCCGTCATGCCCGGCGGCGCGGACAGCGAGACGTCGGACATGGTGACGCCGAGCGAGGGGTAGAACGTGAATGAGGTTGCGCCGGCGATGACAAGATCGCGGCCGGTCTGCTGCTTGACGCGCTGGACAATCTGATCGCGAACCAGATCGGCGGGGCCGGCAATGTAGAGCGCGGCCACACCAGCGGCGGCAAGGCCGATGACGGCAAGGATCGCAAACGCAAAAAACCTAAATATCCCGCCGCCACCGCTGTCGTCGGGCGGGCCTGAGCGGGCGCGGGTCGGCGGCGGCGGAGGTCGGCGGCCGCCGGACGGGGCATAGCCGGGCGGTGGCGGACGACCCATTCCGCTTGGCGAGCCTGACTGCGAACCCGTTTCCTGGCTCGGACGATAGGCTCCAAGGCGCGGCGGAGGCGGGCGTTGACCGGGTGGATTGTTCGACGACATGGGTGGCCTCGAAGGATGCGCGATCCCGCAAAGCCGCGGCACGACATCCAAATTTTTGCTCTCAGTTCAAGACTTGGGGCCGCCCGGTTCACGGGCGCAAGGGACACGGGCGTCGCGGGTTGCCGTTATGCACGCCTTGATGCCGTCCAGAGCCTATGGGGGCCGCGGGGCCGCTTTGTGTCCGCGTTCGTGGTTTGGCGATACGAGATTCACATGCAACCTTTGGGTGCGGTGGGTCTTGACATGGCCACAAGTGATTCCATGCGACTCATCAGGGCCATAGTTCGGATTTCTGTCCACACTGCTGTCATGGCGCGGCCCTGAAACGAGCGGTTGAATCACCTAGATTCAACCTATGAGTGAAAAATCGCGACAACAGAATGTACTACGCCGGCCGGTGGCGTTTGCGCTGGCCAGCGTTGGTCTCGCGCTGGCGGGCGGCGCGACATCGGTGGCAGCGGTGTGGCCGTTCAGCAATGACGACGTGGCGGGCATGGCATCGGTGGTCGACGGGGACACAATCGACATCGGCAGTCAGCGCATTCGCCTTGAGGGCATCGATGCGCCCGAGGCCGCACAGTCGTGTGGATCACGAGAAGGGGGCAATTGGGCCTGTGGTCATGCCGCAGCTGAGGCGCTGGCCAAAATGATCGGCAAACGCCGGGTGACGTGTCGAAGTGCAGGGATGGACAAGTACGACCGCCTTCTCGGCATTTGCTCGGCCGATGGTGTCGTGATCAATGCGGAAATGGTTCGCCGCGGCTATGCGTGGGCGTTCGTGAAGTATTCCACGCGCTACATCAAAGAGGAGGCAGATGCCCGCACGGCCGCAGCCGGGATCTGGCAGGGCGTGGCGGAACCGGCCTGGGTTTATCGGGAAAAACGGTGGAAAGTCGTCGAGGGCGATGCGCCGAAGGGATGCGCCATCAAGGGCAACATAACGGAGAACGGTCAGATCTATCATATGCCGTGGAGCCCCTGGTACGGCCGCGTCCGGGTCGACGCCAATCGAGGCGAGCGCTGGTTCTGTAGCGAATCCGAGGCCCAAAGTGCCGGCTGGCGCTCTGCCGGACTTCGATGACACGACGGGTATCCAGCAGCGTTCTTGTTGACATAACGAGCGGCGCGGAGGATTTTGCGGACGATCAATCTATTCAATGACTCGAGGACCGCATGCGCTTGGGCGCTCCAATCCGCCGTGCCTTTCAGGTCACGACGACGATGGCCGTGTTAGCCGCCGGCTCGCTTAGTTGTGGCGTGGCAGCGGCCGGTCCGACCTGGGATGGTATCAAAGCCCAGGTTTATGGCCAGCGCGCGATTCTGGACGGTTCGTCGGTGATCAAGATCGGGGCGCCGTACCGGCCGGACAACGTCATGGCTGTGCCACTCAGCGCCGATGTTCATCTGCCGCGCGGCCAAGCGATCAAATCCGTTTCCTTCGTTGTCGATGAGAACCCGTCGCCCGTGGCAGCGGTGTTCACCATCGGCGGCGCTCGCGACCATGCCGCGCTGACGACCTACATTCGGCTTAACCAGCAGTCCGACGTCCGTGTCGTCGTGGAGACGGCAGCGGGCGAACTCTACATGGTGGAACAGCTGGTGAAATTTGCCGGCGGGCAAGCCTCGTGCTCGGCGCCGCCACAGGGTTCGCCGGAAGAGATCGCGGCGACGATGGGACAGATGACCCTCGACTTGCAAGGTCCCCGGGCCGTGGCTTCCAATGCCCCGCAGAAGGTGGACTTCGAGCTCAAGCATCCCAACCATACGGGCATGGTACTCGATCAACTGACCTTGTTTTATGTTCCGCTGCTGATGGTCGAGCAGATTGAGGTCAAGCAGGGTGACGATGTCGTGTTGACCATGACGGGCAGCATTACGCTCAAGCAGAATCCAAAATTCGCATTCGATTACAAGACGAACGGCGCATCAGAGATAACCGTGACGGCGCGCGATACGAGCGGCGCCGTATTCAAGAAGGCGTTCCCGATCGGCCCAGCCAGCTGAGGCTCGCAGATGTAAAAAAGACCGGCGAACTGCGAGGCCGCAGTTTGCCGGTTTTTATTTCGTCAAAGGCGTCGACAATGTTGGGTCAGGCCGCTTCGCTGAGAACGGTAAGCTTGACGTGCACTTCCTCGATCTCGGCCACGTACTCCGTCCATTCTTGCTTGTCTTCTGCCGACTGGCTGGCATCGGCGATGGATTCTTTGAGATCCGCCTTCGCCACGCCGAGGGCGTAGATCAGCGTCTCGACCTCGGAATCGCTCAATTCGATCATAGGCATCGAGGGGTCTCCACGTGAGGTTGGGCGCACGTCCGGTCGCGACGCCGAGATGACGCCCGTCGGGCCGTGCTGCACCAGTCTTATGTGACTCGCGGCCGGAACCATACAGGGGCGCTATGAGAATTCGTGAGATTTTGGGCGTCGGCCGCGTTTTTGAAGATGGCGCACCCGGCAGGATTGGATTCGGAATCCAACACTCTATCCAGCTGAGCTACGGGTGCAGCCGCGACATTGGCAGCCGCGGGCCCTGCTCAATAACCCATTCATCCGCTGCCTGCAAATGGTGGTCTGAGCCGATCTCCGTACGGGACCGGGGTCGTTAAGCTGCCGCTGGAGCGCTATAATTGCGGCTGGAGGCGATAACGCCCCAGACCTTTGCTGGTTCAACGAGGTCGCAGGCACCCTCGACACGGCCTTCGTTTTTTATTTTACGCGTTTGCCGTGGAACAAATCGTCGTCTGACGACTTTTTTAAATTAGCAGCACCACGGACCTTCCGGCGGCACACGGGCTTGTACCGGCCGGCTGCTCCAGTTTCGCCTGCAGCGAGGCCGTCGCGCCGGCTCGGTTGCACCTTTTCCGTCACCTTCAGTGGAGGGTCATACCTGATGAATGCTCCCGTGAACCTCGTTTCAACAAGCGCCACGCATTTGCTGCATCGTGCCGGTCAGCTGGCTGAAGACCTCTTCGCTCGGTCGATTGGTGAGATCGGCATTACGGCGCGGCAGTTTGTTGTCCTTTCGGTCGTCGAAAGTCTGGAAGATCCCAGCCAGACGGCGCTTTGCGAAATTTCCGGCATCGACCGGTCGACACTGGCCGATATCGTCCGCAGGCTTGTGTCGCGGGGACTGTTGTCGCGGCGGCGGACGCGCCAAGATGCCCGGATGTATGCCGTGCGCATCACGCCCGAAGGTAATGACGTGTTGATGCGGGCGTTGCCGATCGCTCGCAAAGTCGACGAGGCGCTGGTCGCGTCGTTGAGCTCCGAGCAGCGCGAGCACTTCAGTGCGTACTTGCAGAAAGTCGTCTCGCGGCAAAGTCCCCGCGAGCCGGCCAAGGAAGAGTCTGGGTCGCATGAATTGACCGGCTGATCGTCCGGGCTTGGCGCGCCGAAATTCGGGTTGGTTTATTGTCTCGTTAGGGCTGGCGCTCGGGGGTGATCTGCCTATAGTTCGCCCCCGATGACTGAAACTCCGACCTCCAGCACTACGAGCCATCACGCCGGGGCCGAATTGGTCCCGATCGTGAAAGGTAGCCATGTCTACTTGATCGATGGTTCCGGCTTCATTTTTCGAGCCTTTCATGCGCTGCCGCCTCTGACACGGCCATCGGACGGGTTGCCAGTCGGCGCCGTTCACGGCTTCTGCAATATGCTCTGGAAGCTCTTGCAAGAGAGCAAGCTTTCGGAAGCTCCAACGCACCTGGCGGTCGTCTTCGATGCAGGGCGCGAGACGTTCCGCAATAAGATCTACGATCAGTACAAAGCCAATCGCCCGCCGCCGCCCGAAGAACTCATTCCCCAATTTGCACTGATCCGAGACGCTGTGCGCGCCTTCAACGTGGCTTGCGTCGAGCAGGATGGATACGAAGCCGACGATCTGATCGCGACGTACGCGCGCGATGTGGTCACGCGCGGCGGTGATGTGACGATCGTCTCGTCAGACAAGGATCTGATGCAGCTCATTCGTCCCGGCATCGTCATGCTGGACGCGATGAAGAATAAAAAAATCGGCCGCGACGAGGTGATCGAAAAGTTCGGCGTGCCGCCGGAACGGGTCATCGATGTCCAAGCCCTGGCCGGGGACAGCATAGACAACGTTCCCGGGGTGCCGGGAATTGGCGTCAAGACGGCGGCCGAACTGATTGGCGAATACGGCGACCTTGACGGGCTTTTGCTGCGCGCGGGTGAAATCAAACAGCCCAAGCGGCGCGAGAAGCTCATTGCGTTCTCCGATCAGGCGCGCGTGTCGCGCGAACTCGTCACGTTAAAGGATGATGTCCCGAATGCGGAGTCGGTCGAGACGTTCGGGGTGCGTGAGCCCGAGCCGGCAACACTGATCGAATTTCTGCGCCGCATGGAGTTCAATACTCTGACGCGACGCATTGCAGAAAAATTAGGGGTGGAGGCTCCCGCGCCGCTCGAAATCTCGATCGGGTCGTCGCTGCCGCGCGCCAAGAGCGAAGCAGGCGACAGTGTTGCCGCGCCGCGCTCTCCCATGCCGACAGCGACGTCGCCCGGGGACGTCGGTTCGCCGCGCAGCGCTGTGGAGGCCGCGAGAACGGCAGCGCGCGGCGTCCCATTTGATCGGGCTCATTACAAGACCATTCTGTCGTTGGCCGATCTCGATACATGGATTGAAAAAGCCCGGTCTGCCGGGCGCGTCGGCTTTGATACCGAGACAACCAGCCTCGATGCGATGCAGGCCGATGTGGTAGGGTTTTCGCTCGCGGTGGCGCCCGGTGAGGCATGCTATGTGCCGCTTCTTCATGGAACGACGAGCGATGACCTTTTCGGCGGCGCGGCGCTTCTTCCCGGGCAGATTGCACACGGCGACGCGCTGCAACGCTTAAAGCCGCTCCTGGAAGACCCGGCCGTTCTCAAGATCGGCCAGAATCTCAAGTACGATTCACTCGTCCTTGCTGCACATGAGATCGCGATCCAGTCGTTCGACGATACGATGCTCATGTCGTATGCGCTCGATGCGGGCCGTGGCGGCCATGGCATGAATGAATTATCCGAACGCCACCTTGGGCATCTGTGCATCTCCTACGACGAGGTGATTGCACATGCCGCCGGGGCCAAGAAATCGGAAAAGACTTTTTGTGGTGTTCCGCTCGACAAGGCCACAGAGTACGCGGCCGAGGACGCCGATGTGACCCTGCGACTGTGGATGGTGTTGAAGCCGCGGCTTGCCGCAGAGCGGGTCGCGACGGTCTATGAGACGCTCGAGAGGCCGTTGATGCCGGTCATCGCCGACATGGAGCGGGATGGCATCAAAGTCGATCGCGACATTCTTGCGCGACTATCGGGAGCATTCGCGCAGCGGGCCGGCGAGCACGAAGTGCTGATTTATGATCTTGCCGGCCACAAATTCAATCTGGGCTCGCCCAAACAGCTTGGCGAGTTTCTGTTCGATACTCTGAAGTTGCCAGGCGGCAAGAAGACGAAGTCGGGGCAGTGGGAAACAAGGGCGGGATTGCTCGATGACCTGTCAGCAAACGAAGACTTGCCGCCGGACGCGCGGCGGCTCATCGACACGATGCTGCAGTGGCGGCAGCTGACCAAGCTGCGATCAACTTACACCGATGCTCTGCCGGGGTTTATTAATCCCAAAACTGGCCGCATCCACACCTCCTATGCTTTGGCTGCGACCACGACGGGACGGCTGTCGTCGTCGGATCCCAATTTGCAGAACATACCGATCCGCACGAAGGAAGGGCGCGAAATCCGCACCGCTTTCATCGCCGGGCCGGGCTGCAAGCTCGTCTCCGCCGATTACTCGCAGATCGAACTGCGCGTGCTGGCGCACATGGCCGATATTGCGCAACTCAAGAAAGCTTTCGCGGAAGGGCTCGACATCCATGCGATGACGGCGAGTGAAATGTTCAACGTGCCGCTGTCCTCGATGACCGGAGACATCCGGCGCCGTGCGAAGGCGATCAACTTCGGCATCATCTACGGTATTTCCGCGTTCGGTCTTGCCAACCAGCTCGGCATCAGCCGCGAAGAGGCGGGCGCGTATATCAAAACCTACTTTGAACGTTTCCCCGGCATCCGCGACTACATGGAGGCGACGAAGAAGGCCGTGCACGCGCAAGGCTTCGTGGAAACGATATTCGGACGCCGTGTGCATTATCCGGAGATCAATACGAAGAACCCTTCGATGCGAGGGTTCCTGGAACGCGCTGCCATCAACGCGCCAATCCAAGGCTCGGCCGCCGACATCATCCGGCGCGCCATGATCCGGATGCCGCAAGCGCTGGCAGACACCGGCCTTTCCCGTGCGCGGATGTTGCTACAGGTTCACGACGAACTCGTATTCGAAGTCCCCACCGGAGAGGAGACGATCCTCATTGCGACAGTTCGCTCGATTATGGAAACCGCTGCCGAGCCTGCGGTCCGGCTGAGCGTTCCAATTCACGTCGATGCCAAGGCCGGCGACAACTGGGAAGCGGCTCACTAGCTTAAACGCCACGCCACGGGCAAAAAAATCTATCGCAAATCTGTCGGCTGATCGTCGTGTGGCGTCGCTAACTTTCGCACACAGGGTGGACCTGGTTGCGCGGGGGCGACATGAACATACGCGAGTGGGGCGCGCGTGCGGTGGCGCCGGGTCGGGTTACGTCCGACAACGTTCTTATTTTGTCGACATTGGCATTTCTCATCGCGGCGACGGTCTTCACCGTGGCGCCTCAGATCGACACTGCCGTGGCCGGCCTCTTCTATAGCTCGCAGGGGCATTTCAGTGGTCGCAGCGGCGCAATTGAAACGCTCCGTGACGGCTTCAAGGGCATCTATATCGCGGCCTTCATTTGCGCGTTGGTTGGTTTGTGGCTGGCGCGATCATTCAAGTTCAAGCTCATGCGATTGTCATTCATTCGCTGGCTGGTCGTACTCATCACGTTGCTCGTGGGGCCGGGGCTCGTCGCGAACGTGATGTTTAAGAATGAATGGGGACGAGCTCGGCCGTCTCAGACAGAGCAGTTTGGGGGAACGAAGCATTTCACACCGGCTCTCGTGCCGGCCGAGCAGTGCGCGCGGAATTGCTCTTTCATCAGCGGCGAGGCGTCGTCGATGTTCGCTTTGTTTTTTGGATTGGCCATGGTGACGGGGCCGATGGCGCGTCGCTATTTCACCATCGGATTGTTCGCTGGGGGAGTGGCGGGCCTCATCCGCATGGCGCAGGGCGCACATTATTTGAGTGATGTCGTTTTTGCCGGTGTATTCATGGCCATGACGGCGGTTCTGGTCCGCTTTATTGTGATCGACCTGCGCCGCCATTGGATGCGGCAGGCGACGGCCGTGCAGCGCTTCATGAGCCCAACATGAACTCTCACCCGCGCGTATTTGCGACAGCCGCAACGTGCGCCCCTGACGAAATGGCAGCGCCGGTGGCTGGTCCGGAACTGTCTGTCGTTGTTCCGACGCTCAACGAGGCGGACAACATTGTCATCCTCTACGATGCCCTTTGCCGCGCACTCGTTGGCATCAATTGGGAAATGATCCTCGTCGATGACGACAGCCGCGATGATACCGTTGCCGTTGCGCGCACACTCGCTGCGCGGGACCGGCGCGTGCGCTGTTTGCGGCGCATCGGCCGGCGGGGATTGGCGGGCGCTGTCGTCGAGGGGATGTTGTCGTCGTCGGCTTTTGCTGTTGCAGTAATCGACGCAGACATGCAGCACGATGAGCAACTTCTGCCGCAGATGTTGAGTGAACTCAGATCCGGGGCAGATCTCGCGATCGGCTCGCGGCATGTCGACGGCGGCCAAGCCATCGGCGGATTTTCGCAGTTGCGCAGTATGGCCAGTAACGCGGCGACGCAGGTGGCGCGTGGTGTTCTTGGTGTGCACGTTTTGGATCCAATGAGCGGCTTTTTCGCCATTCGCCGGGGTACGGCCGAAGTCATAGCGCCGCGGCTTTCGACACAGGGCTTCAAGGTGCTGCTCGATGTCATCGTTTCGGCCGATCATCCGCTGAAGATCGTTGAGCTGCCCTATGTCTTCCGGCTTCGCCAGCGTGGTCGATCGAAACTCGACAGCTCCGTTGTCTGGGATTTCGCAGGGCTTTTGCTCGCAAAGGCGAGCGGCGATCGAATCTCGGCGCGGTTTCTCGCGTTCGGTCTGGTCGGCTTGTCAGGGCTGGCCGTGCATCTGGTGGTTCTCAATGTTCTCATGTCCGGGGCTATGCTGCGGTTCGATGCGGCCCAAATACTGGCTGCGTTTTCAGCAATGACTTGGAATTTTGCCGCCAACAACGCTTTCACCTATCGCGATCTCCGGCTATCCGGTCTCGACTGGGTGCGGGGTCTGCTGACGTTTTATGCCGTGTGCAGCATCGGGGCATTGGCCAACGTCGGCGTTGCGTCGTGGGTCTACGGCAACGATGCGAATTGGTGGGTCGCGGGCGCTGCCGGAGCGCTGATGGGAGCGGTGTTCAACTACGCCGTCACGGCTTCTGTTACGTGGCGGCGCGCGTGACGGCAACTCCGGCTGCGCATGTTACGGATCGCTTGATTTTTCTCGGGCGCTTCAGCGACAGCAGTTTTCTTGCGATCTTCGTCATCGTGCCATTGGTCGTCCGGATCTGGTTGGCAGCGGCAATTCCGCTAACCGAGGACGAGGCCTACTATCGTTTGTGGGCTTTGGCGCCGGCGCTGTCCTATCTCGATCATCCGCCGATGGTCGGATGGATGATAGCCGCGGGGCAATTCATCGGCGGCGATACGGCACTTGGACTGCGGCTGCCGGCGCTCGCCGCCACGGCTTTGTCGACCGTCGCATTGTGGCGAACTGCCGTTCTGTTGACGGACCCATCCACCGCGCGCATTGCCGTCGTTTTTGCCGTGGTCATTCCTCTGCTGAGCGTCGGCGCGATCATTCTGACACCCGACACACCCTCGGTGTTGTTCTTCTTGCTCGGCGGTTGGGCATTGGCCGAGTTACACACGTCGCGTAATGCGAATTGGTGGGTGGCGGTCGGTGCCTTCGCGGGGCTGGGCCTGCTGTCAAAATACACGAACTTCTTTTTTGGCGTGGCGATTGTTGTTTGGCTGCTGGCGGTGCGTCGCAATTGGCCATGGTTTCGAAGCTGGCAGCTTTACGCAGGCGGGGCTCTGGCGCTGGTGCTGTTCACGCCGGTCGTCATTTGGAATGTGGCCTACGACGGCGCATCGTTGGCCAAACAATTCGGCCGCATTGTTGACGTCGAACCGTTCCGGATCACGTGGACCCTTGAAATGTGGGGCGCGCTGGCGCTGCTGCTTGGCCCGGTTGTTTTCGGGCTTGCCTGCAAAGGCATGCTTCAGGCCGTTCGGCGCTATATGGCTGATGGTGATGCGGTCGCTGCGCTGTTGATTGCCTTGACCTTGCCGCTCGTAATTTACTTTCTGGCTCATTCGCTGCACGGCCGGGTGTTGCCGAATTGGTTGGCGCCTGCGTATCCGATGTTTGCCATTCTCGCAGCTCAGGGGGCGATCGGGTTGTCCGATGCGAGGACACGGCACCGGGTTGTCAGTTCTGCGATTGGCATCTCGGGCGGCATCACAACGCTTATCTATGCGCACGCGCTGAATCCGTTCTACGTGAACGCGAAAGCCAAGGAGCCAACGCATCAGTTGCGCGGCTGGGCAGAATTCACCGCGAAAGTCGACGCGGCGGCTCAACAATCAGGAGCGGCCTACGTGGCGACAACGAGCTACGGCACAACGGGCCAGCTTGCCTTCCATCTCGACCGAAAATGGCCGGTCATGCAGCTCGACGAACGGTTGCGCTATGTGCATTTGCCAGCGCCGCCACGCGAATTGTTTTCAAGACCGGGGCTGGTCGTGGAGTTGGCGCGGCGCCGGCCAATGGAAAAACTTCGGACGCGGTATGCCAAAATCGAAACGCTTGGCGAAATTACGCGCGAATTTCGTGGGGAGCTTCTTCAGAGCTATGCCGTATTTCTCGTTTCACAGCCGGTCGGTGATCCGATTGCTGATGATTTTGCAGGTTTTCGCGGTCGTGATCAGGAAAATTCGCGCGGACCACCATGAAATCTGATCGCATTCTCACGAACTTGCGATTTGAACGTGTTCGCGGCAATCGATACACCAGCGTCATGGAAAGCCGGTCGGGAAACCGGCATCATACCCTGGAGGAAACATCATGAAGACCTGGACCAAGCCCGCCGTTCGCGAACAGGAAGTCGGCCTCGAAGTTACGTCGTACCTGCCGGCCGAAATCGACGTTATCTAAAGCGTTCGGTTTTTGAAATTTTAGAACGCGGTGGCTGCGCTTGCAGCTGCCGCGTTTTTCGTTTCGAGGGTCGGGAAGGACGATCAGGAAGAGCATCTCTTGTGATTAGCCCGTCTTATTCCAACCTCACGAAGTTGCGATTTGAAGTTATCGTCATCAGAGCGTATGGTTTCTAAATCGGGTCACAACGGTGGCCCTAACTGGAGGAAGCATCATGAAGACCTGGACCAAGCCCGCCGTTCGCGAACAGGAAGTCGGCCTCGAAGTTACGTCGTACCTGCCGGCCGAAATCGACGTCATCTAAACGTCGGTCGAGCCTGAAGAATTTTGGAGCGCGGTGGTTGCCCTAAGGTGACCGCCGCGTTTCTCATTTATGCGTGACCGCGACGTTGTGATTGGCGGATTTTGGCGAACCGGGTGGCGAAACGATCATCAGTGGCACCGTTTCGTGTCATCAGACAGTCTGATCGCGTCCTCACGCGATTGCGATTTGTAGTTATGAAGATGGTCACCTATTCTCCCTCTCAGCCCACTGGTGAGTTTGTTGGTGGGTCAATTGGAGGAATAAATCATGAAGACCTGGACCAAGCCCGCCGTTCGCGAGCAGGAAGTCGGCCTCGAAGTTACGTCGTACCTGCCGGCCGAAATCGACGTCATCTAACGTCACTCCGCTCAAGCGGTTTTCAAGTGCGGCGGCCCCCTCGGGCCGCCGTTACTGTTTGTGCACCCTGCATCGCTGATCGGGCCCGGCCTCGATCCCGTCCCTTAGGTTTGATAGAGTTTTATTGAATGAGACCCAGGGCCAAGCCATGAACCAACTGCTTTCACTCGGCAAAACCGTGCCCTTGGACGAGGTCGTGCGACTATTTTCCGATACGATCAGGTCAGTGGGACTGGAAAGTTGCGGGCCCTTCCCTGAGTGGCTGGAACAGATCCTCGTCCATCATCCTGAAAAGTCGGCTCTGATGCTTGAGGCCGGCGCCCGCATAGAGGGCGATCTCGATCTCGAAGTGGACCTTGCTCCCTTCGCCGACGGAATCAGCTGCGTTGTCGCGCCGGGTGATTTGACGGTTACGGGGTTCATCTACAATGCAAACCTCGAAGACGGACCGTCCCTGCTCATCGGCGGCAACTTGAAGGCGGGTGAAATGGTGATGGCGGCCTCGACCGTCATGGTCGTCGGGTCCTGCACCGTGGACCGGCTGGTTGTTTGCGACGGTGACAACGGGGTATTCCTCGTTGGCGGCCAACTGATCGCTCAGGGGCTCATCGACTGCGACCACGAAATTTTGATCGTCGGCGATGTCAAGGCGACGGTCGCCAGTGACGACCTGGGCAATATGCGTGCTCTCCTGGTGGCTGAGGTTTTCGAGGATCCGGAAGATCCGGCCAACGAATGGCCAGAGGGCGATCTGATCCGCGAGCGCTTGCTCGCCGGGCTGTCGGTTTTCAAAGCCAGCCCGGCCTAATACAACCCGAATCACTTGCAGTTTTTGCGTTGCCTGGCCTGCGACCGGGCGCTCTGGTGCATCTTAAGCACTCAAAAACCTCCCAATAAGCGATGATTTTGCGATCCGTAGCGAGGCTTAACCGCCCGTTTACCGCTGGCTGAGACCTTCAAGTCAAGGGTCGTTCTCCCGTGCCGCGTGAAGACCGCTGATCCCACACACCCCGCGCGGCAGATCATCCGGCTTCGTACCTGAGATTGATCTCACCGCTCCGGGCCAGCCGTCGCCATGTGCGACCAAGGACGCGAGACATGTCGGAAGCCGGAATTCAGAATTACGAGGCTGGCGCCCAGGGGCGCGATCCGGGGCTTCCCAGCGAACTGTGGTCGCTCCTTCGAACAATTTCCGCGCAGATTGATGAAGCCGACCAGCGGCATACGGGCCTGCTCCAAGAACTGCGCGACCGGCTCGCCACGTTGAGCGCAGAGGCCGAGGACGTGCGCGAAAGCGTGCCGCACAGTGCAGCGCCGGTCTACGAGCGGATTGAATTTGGTCTGGCTGAGTTGGCGCAGCGGATCGATGCCATGGACGATGGCGCAAGCGCTGCTCCAGCAGCGCTCAAGTCGGCTGCCAATCCCCCCGTGTCCGTTCTCGACGACAGACCGGTGCCTGCAATGGGCTTTGATCCGTTCGATGTCGTTGGCGACGACGACATGGATGCTGGCGGATGGGATTCGGGCGATGCGGAAGCCCTGACGCGAATTTACGAGGAAAGCGATGCGGCGCTTGTGCGGCTTTCCCCACGGCAAGAACCCAGTTCGCCGGAAAGTGGCACGGCTCACTTTTCCGAGTCCGCCCACCTATCGCCTACAGCCGAACATCCGCAATCTGTTGCGGTTCCTGCATCGATGGATGGCGGCGATACGGCCGGTGTCGACCGTGCCTGGCTCGACCAGCGACTGTCGGAGATCGCCATGCGGATCGAACTGTCGCTGGCGGAGATGCGTTCCGATTTCACAGTCAATCATCTCGGCATTCGCTTTGATGCATTCGAGGAGCGCATGGGGTCCGTGCTTGGCGATGTGGCCATGCGGACTGATGTGGAAAGCCTCAAACTCCTCGAAGAACAAATCCAGGATCTGGCCGCGCAATTCGAGCATACCGAACGCCAGCTTGGCCGGCTCGACGGCATCGAGCAGCAATTACAGGCCGTCATTGATCATTTGTCCGAGGAAGTCACAGCGTCCGGTGGACCTGCTTCAGTGAGCGGTGCAGCGCCCGATTTGCAGTCTCTTGCCAGTAGTACCGCGGAAGAAGTTGCTCAGCGCTTTGCGGCTTCGCTCGGGTCGCGCGACGACGACGTGCGGATCGATGAATTGGGTTCGCTGCTGCGTGGCATGATGATCGACCGGCGCCATTCGGACGAGCAGACCTACACGATGCTCGACACGGTCCAGCAAGCCATGATCCGTCTGCTCGACCGGATCGACGCGCTCGAATTTGCACGGGCTGTGCCGCACGAGCACCGTGTTCCGGCCGCCCATGTTTCAGCTTCTCAGCCGAGCGTTGTCGAAATCCAGGATTTCGGCGCGCCCGAACATCGTCGCGAGCCGCAGCGGGCGATGGGACCGCCTCCCGTTCCAGCGGCGCCCATCATGCCCGGTCCGAGTGCTGACGATAGATCCGCCGCGCCGGCATCGATCGACAAGCTGCGGCAAGATTTTATCGCCGATGCCCAGCGAGCGAAGATGCGCGCGGCGGCAGCTGCGGAAATGGCCAGCGAGGCGGCGCCTGCACTTCAGGGGGCCGCGGGTGTCGCGGCTCGGATCGCCCGCGGTCTGCCCCGTAGCGTTGCTCCTGCTGCAGCGGGCGCGACACAGGCTGCACCAGCGTCGTCGTCGCGAAAGCAGCGGCTGACCGCATTGGCTTTGTGCCTTGTTATTGCCGTGAGCGGCTCTGCCTTGCTTTTGAAGTCGCGTACGAACCCCGCGGCGGCGATTGATCCGGGCGCCGTGACGCAGACCATGCCGGCCGATGCGGCTCCAGCCGCCACTGACGAGATGGTCATCGATGTCCCGGCTGCTCCTGCTCCTGCGGCGGCGATGCCGCCGCAGCCGTCGCCGGCAGCCACGGCCGAAGGCGCAGGCTTTGAAGTTCCGGCCGAAGAACCGGTTGCTGTTCCCATCCCGGCACCCAGGGCAGATGGGAATGCAGGTGCTGCTCCCGCCGTTGGGATGCCGGCTGGCGGTGAAGGGCTCAACAAGACCCTCGATTCCGAGCCGGGCGCGCAAGTGTCGCCACAGAGTTATGCTCCTCAGGGCATCATCCTGCAGGATGGCCAGCGCAAGCCGACGGTGCAGGAACTTGTCCATCTTCAGTCGCAACAGAACGTCGCCGCGCTATCGTCGCGACTGGGAACGAGCGCATCGCAGCTCTTACCCGCGGACCTGATGCCGGAAGAAGTGGCCAAGTATAAAGTGACCCCAATATCTGCAATGGCCGAGGACCAGCTCGCAGTCGAGGCGCAGCCGGCGTCCGTTTCGATGGCGGCGTTGCCCGGCCAGAATATCGAGATGCCGGTCACAATCGCAGGCGGTAAAACCGTCAGCCAGCTGTCGCTGCCGCCGGCTACGGTCGGACCGCTGTCCCTGCGGCTTGCCGCAGCCAACGGTGATCCGTCAGCGGCTTTCGAGGTCGGGGCGCGGTTGGCGGAAGGCAAGGGCACGTCGCAGAATTTCCAGGAAGCGATGATCTGGTATCAAAAATCTGCGGCCCAAGGTTTTGCCCAAGCGCAGTACCGGTTAGGGACGCTCTACGAGCGTGGTCTTGGAACAAAGGCCGATGTGGCGCGGGCGCAGATGTGGTACCAGCGCGCGGCAGAACAGGGCAATGTCAAAGCCATGCATAACCTGGCTGTTCTCAGCGCCGGTCGCACGGGCAGCCCTGATTACATAACCGCCGCGCGCTGGTTCCAGAGTGCCGCCGATTATGGTCTCTCGGATAGCCAGTATAATCTTGCCGTTTTGTTCGAAAACGGTCTCGGTATCGCTCAAGATCCGGTTCAGGCCTACAAGTGGTATGCTCTTGCCGGACGCGGCGGTGACGCGGAGTCGGTGCGTCGCCGTGATGCCCTCAAGTCCCAGATGACCGCCGATCAACGCTTGCGCGGCGATGAAGCCGTGGCGACCTTCAATCCGAAGCGCACTGCCGTGCTGATCAACGATGCGCGGGCTGCCGGCGAAGACTGGAAAAAGCGCCAGGACGGCTGAACCGGGGCGACCAGCGAACGCGGCTTTCGCGCCACGCCTGACGTCTGGTGGACACGTTCGTGAAGGGAGCCGGTGGCACGTGCCGCCCGGCTCCTTTACGTTCGAGGGACACAGGGGCCCCGCGCGGGGCCCGGCGCACCAGACATGAGCGTAAGCTTCTGATGAACATTTACCTTCCTATTGCCGAGATGTCGGAGAGCGTGCTGGTGCTTCTCGGCATGGGCGCAGCGGTGGGATTCATCTCGGGTCTTTTCGGCGTCGGCGGCGGGTTTCTCATTACGCCGTTGCTGATTTTTACCGGCGTGCCCTCGGCCGTCGCAGTCGGCACGTCCACCGCGCAGCTCGTCGCATCCTCGGTCTCCGGTGCGATCGCGCAGTACAACCGTAAGAACGTTGATATCAAACTCGGCGTGGTCCTGGTCGGCGGCGGTTTACTCGGCACGGTCATCGGTGTCGAGATCGTGCGTATTCTGCGTCAAGCCGGCCAGTTCGATGTGTTCATCGCGCTTTGCTACGTCTTGTTTCTTGGCGTCATCGGCATGTTGATGCTCATTGAAAGTGTGCAAGCCGTCTGGAAAACGCGGGCTGGGCAGCAGCCTTCTGTGCGCCGGCCCGGCGAGCACAGCTGGCTGCATGGCTTGCCGTTCAAGATGCGCTTCAATCGCTCCAAGCTTTACATCAGCGCTGTTCCGCCTTTTCTCATCGGCGCCTTTGTCGGCTTCCTGGCCGCGATCATGGGCGTTGGGGGAGGTTTCGTCATGGTGCCGGCGCTGATTTATCTTTTGCGGGTGCCGACCAACGTCGTGGTGGGGACGTCGTTGTTCCAGACCGTCTTCGTGGCGGCGGCGGCGACCATTCTGCACGCTGGAACGATTGCCTCTGTCGACATTGTCCTGGCGGCAGTTCTGATGTTTGGCGGCGTGGTTGGAGCGCAATTCGGTGCGTCCGCCGGCAGCCAGCTCAAGGGTGAGCAACTGCGCTTGCTGCTCGCTGCCATCGTGCTGCTCGTTTGCCTTCGACTGGGCTGGGATCTCGTCGTCACGCCGAAGGAGCTTTATACTTTGGCGCAATCGGCCGGTGGCGCATGAGGCGAGCCCGTTTCATTCGCCTGGCTCTTGTCGCCGCACTGGCAAGTGCGATGACCTTGCCGCTCCTTTACGAGCCTGCCGCCGTTGCGCAGACCCTGCCGAAAGCCAAGCGCATCAAGCCCGGTCTGGCGACTGGCCAGCCGCCGCCTGCCCCGGGGCCGGCCGAACGGATCGAAGCCGATGTGTCGACGCGGACGATCGCGATTACATCGGGCTATTCGGGCGCCGAGATTCTGGTTTTCGGGACCATCGAGAATAGCCGACAGCCCAGTGCGGAATCCGGATTTTACGATGTGGTCGTGGTTGTGGAAGGCGCACCGGAGCCGCTGATGGTGCGCAAGAAAGGTCGGGTCGCCGGGCTTTGGGTGAACAGCAAAACCTTCAACTTCAACGCGGTGCCGAGCTATTACGCGGTGGCGTCGACGCGTCCGCTTGAGGAATTTGCCGATGTGGCGGCGTTGGAGGAAAACGGGATTGGGCTCGACGCAGTGCGCATGGCGGCCTCGGCAGGTTCGGCTGTGCGCGTTTCGAGTGAAGACCTGATCGCATATAAGGACGCGGTGTCGCGCTTGAAGCAAGCAGCGCGGCTATTCCAACGCGATGATTACGGTGTCATTTTTACCGGACGGAGTTTGTTCCGGGCAACGATCGCATTGCCGGCCACGGTCCCGGTGGGTCCACTGACGGCACGGGTCTATCTTTTCAAAGACGGAAAACTTCTGAGCCGATTTCAATCCCGTGTGGTGCTTGAGCGCGAGGGCATCGAGCGCTGGCTCTATGCGTTCGCGCTGGACCGTCCATTTCTCTACGGCATCGTCACGGTGCTGTTGGCGCTCACGACAGGCGTTGTTGCTTCCGCCGTTTTCCGCCGCCGCGGTGCTTAGTCAGTCTGGGCGCAGCAGGCGCGGGGCGATGGGGTAAAGTCCTTCCTGGCCGAGCATCCATACCGCCATTCCGTCGGTGCCGAACAGCGGATAGAAGGCGTCATCCAGAATGTTCAGGCCGCCGGTGTACGTGCCAAACGCGGGCATGACGAGGCGCAGGCCATTGGCGACGAAACAGGGGCGTCTAAAACTATAACCATGCAGGGAAAGTTTTGCGGCCGGATGCAAGTGTGCGGCAATCTCATGGGTCGCGCGACCAACGGTCGGTTCATGGCGAAACGTCAGGCCCTCGACGGTGAGATCATCGAGAACATGCCCCCCCAGCTCATGGGCGATCGTGCGATCGTGGTTGCCGGTGATCCAGATCCATTCGCGGTCTTCCTGCAGGATCGCGAGGCTCTCGCGATCTTCGGTGGTCAGGCGCGAGGCACCGGCTTCATCATGCAGACTGTCGCCCAGCAAAATAATCGTTGCAGCCTGATAGCGGTCGATGGCTTCAGCCAGGCGCGTCAGCGTTTCGCGGGTGTCGTAGGGCGGAAGCATGATGCCTTTGGCGGCAAACGCGGAGCCTTTTTCAAGATGAAGGTCGGCAACGATGAGGGCGTTTTCGGCCGGCCAGTAGAGCGCGCCGGAGAAATCGGCGCGAAAGGACTTGCCGCAAATCGAGATGGGCTGGTCATTGAATTCGCCCGCGTCGAGGCGCTCGGGTTTGAGAGCGAGAATGGCCATGCGATGTCTTCTCCCCCGTCATGTTCTTTTTCTTGGTCGTCGCCGCCGGCTCGGGATCGTCTGAGAGGGTTGCGCTGCGGATCAAGTCTTCGGCGGCGTCGCGCAACAAGTCCTCGCGGGCGAACCGGGCGACCGGCTCCTTGCCGATCTCAAGCAGGATCGGTACCGACAGAGGTGATACGCGCTGCAATGCTTGATGCCTGATTCGGCCCTTGATGCGGCCGAGGAATTGGCCAAGGCGCCGGAGATCGAGCAATCCCGACGCCGCGTCGTTCCATGCGGCTTCGAGCAGGATGTGGCCAGGCTCGTGTTTTCTCAAGACGTCATAGACGAGATCTGTGGACATCGTCACCTGCCGGCCGGATTTTTCGCGGCCGGGATGGCGTCGCTCGATCAGCCCGGCAATAACGGCGCAGTAGCGAAAGGTGCGCTTCATCAGGAGGCTCTCGGCCAGCCACGCATCGAGATCGTCGCCGAGCAGGTCTTCTTCGAGGAGCCTTGCCAGATCAATTCGGCCGGTGGCGATCAAGGCGGAAAGGTCCGAGGCGGCCCAAACCGAGAGGCCATAATCGTTCGCGACGAAGCCAAGTGGCTTGGCGCCCCAGCGGTCGAGGCGGCGCGTCAGGAGCATGCCGAGCGTCTGATGGGCGAGACGGCCCTCGAAGGAGTAGAGCACCATGTGGTGCCGAGTGCCGTGGCGGAATGTCTCGATCAGGACTTCGTCGGCGGAAGGTATCGCTGACTTTTCCTGCTGCAACGCCAGCCATTCGGCGACGGGGCGCGGAAGGTTTGACCAGGAGCGCGGATCGGCAATCATCGCGCGAACACGGCCGGCGAGATGGGTGGAAAGTGGAAATTTGCCGCCATTGTAGCTCGGGATCATTGGATCGGTGGCGTTCGAGCGGGCGCAATAGGCTTCGGTCTCCTGCATGCCTTCGAAGCGCAGGACCTCGCCTGCAAAGACAAACGTGTCGCCCGGCGTGAGCTGCTCAACGAAATATTCCTCGACTTCGCCGAGGACCCGGCCGCCGGCAAAGCCGGCTGGTTGACCGCCAGATCGGACCCGCGCGCGGGTGAGGCGCAGCTTGATCATGGGGCTTTCGACAATGGTTCCCACATTCAGCCGATACTGATTGGCGATATTGGGGTGGGCGAGGCGCAAGCGTCCGTCTTCGGTCGCACGCAGGCGTGCGAAGCGGTCGTATGCGCGCAGGGCGTAACCACCGGTGGCGACAAAATCGAGGATGCGGTCGAATGAGCTGCGGGTCAGCCCCGCGTACGGAAGGGCGGAGCGGACTTCGGCAAACAGTTCATCGGGCCGAAACGGCGCGGAGCATGCCATGCCGAGGACATGCTGGGCCAGAACGTCGAGCCCACCGGTGCGATCCACGACGGCATCCTGTTCGCCGGCGCCGGCCGCTTCGAGTGCAGCGCGGCATTCCAGGACCTCGAAACGGTTGGCCGGGACCAGCAGTGCCTTTGAGGGTTCATCGAGCCGGTGATTGGCGCGACCGACCCGTTGAATGAGCCGGCTGGCGCCTTTGGGTGCGCCAATGTTCACGACGAGATCAACGTCGCCCCAGTCGATGCCTAGATCGAGCGTGGATGTTGCGACGACGGCTTTTAAGGAACCGGCCGCCATCGCAGCCTCCACCTTGCGCCGCTGCTCCAGCGACAATGAGCCATGGTGCAAGGCGATGGGGAGCGCTGCGTCGTTGACGCGCCATAGTTCCTGGAAGATCAACTCCGCTTGCATGCGCGTGTTGACGAAGACGAGGCTCAACTTGTGCGCCTTGATGGCCTCGTAGACGGTGGCGAGCGCGTAGCGCGCGGAATGTCCGCCCCACGGCACCGGTTCATCCTGTTCAAGGATCGTGATGTTCGGAGCGGCGCCCGGAGGTGCCGCAATGACATCCGCCAGTGTGATGTGGGTTTCGGGCGTCTCCTGTTCGTTGAGGTAGGCGCGGAGTTCGGCGGGGCGTGCGACGGTTGCCGACAGACCGATCATCATCAGGCCGGGAGCCAGACGGCGCAGCCGTGCAAGGTCGAGCGCCAGAAGGTCGCCGCGCTTGGATGCGGAGAGCGTGTGCAATTCATCGAGAATGACCGTGTCGAGCGCTCCGAAGAGAAAGGGTGCATCTTCGTGGCTTAAAAGGAGTGCCAGCTGTTCGGGCGTCGTCATCAAAATGTCGGGCGGGGACTGACGCTGGCGCTGGCGCTTGGCCGTGGACGTGTCGCCGGATCGTGTCTCGCATTTGATCGGTAGACCCATGTCGGCAATCGGCGCCATTACGTTGCGTGCAACATCGACAGCGAGCGCCTTGAGGGGCGAAATATAAAGCGTGTGTAACCGACGGCCCGGTGTGTTGGCGCGGGTGCGGCGCGCGGCCAGCGAGATCAGGCTGGGAAGAAACCCGGACAGGGTTTTTCCAGCGCCCGTCGGGGCAATCAACAATGTCGAGCGGCGGGACGCGGCTTTTTCGACGAGGGCGAGCTGGTGGGCGCGCGGTTGCCAACCTCTGTCCGCGAACCAGCCGGCGAACGGCTCAGGTAAAAGCGGTACAACTGGCGTCGGGCCGGGGCGGTTCGCAACACGCGCCGGGCGTGGGCCGGCTGACGTCTTCTGCCGTGCTTGGGGTTTCAAGGCCATGATCTGGGATACGCGCCAACGGACAGGACGGGTCGCACTTCGATAGCCCGTATGCTATCAGGCCATTCTCATTGCTGGTGGAGCGCAGAATTCGATGGACCGCAACACGATCTTTGGAGGCAGCCCGTTGGCGGTGGTGGTGCGGCTGGCGCTGATCTCGATCGTCGTCGGCGTGGTATTGACCGCGCTTGGCATAAATCTCCGCAATTTTTTCGACCGGATCAACGAGCTTTTGCGGGCCATCTACGACCTGGGGTTTGGCGCCGTTGATTGGATGCTGCAGTATCTTCTGCTGGGGGCGATCGTGGTGGTGCCGATCTGGGCGATTACGCGTGTGGCTGCCATCTTAAAAAAGCCTGAGTGACCGGTCGGTCACATCTCGAATGGCTTTGCGGCCCATTCGTCAGACCGGCGTCCGGTCAGTTCCGTGATTTTGCGGGCGCCAGCGCGGCGCACCGCGATGACGAGGCCGCGTTTGATGTCGCCGATCAATCCAGGGCCTTGATAAATCAAGCCGGTGTAAAGCTGGATCAGCGAGGCGCCGGCCTCGATTTTGGCGAGCGCCGTTTCCACGCTGTCAATGCCGCCGATCCCGATGAGGGGGATGCGTCCGCCCGTGGCGCGATAAAATTTCGCCAGCATCACCGTCGAGCGGTGGAACACGGGGCGGCCTGACAATCCGCCGGCTTCGGCTTGGTGGGGGTCGCTTAAATTGTTGCGCGCCAGGGTCGTGTTCGACACGGCGATACCGTCCACGGCATGAGCCATCAGGTGTTCGGCTATCGGGGCGATGTCGTCTTCGGCAATGTCAGGCGCGACTTTGACGATGACCGGCCGGTTTGGTTTGCCGGCGGCCACGAGCGCCGATCGGGTAGCCATGATGCGACCGATCAAAGCGTCAAGCGCCGCGGGTGCCTGCAAGTCGCGAAGGCCGGGCGTGTTGGGTGACGAAATATTGACCGTGAACATAGAGGCCACATCGTAAAACGTGGTCATGCCGCGGACGTAATCGCCGGCGCGGTCTGTTGAATCCTTGTTGGCTCCGACGTTGACGCAGACGATGCCTGTCGGGGTACGCGCCTGCAGTCGCGCAAGTGCTGCGTCGTGACCGCCGTTGTTGAAACCCAACCGGTTGATGAGTCCATGATCTGGGACGAGGCGGAAGACGCGGGGGCGCGGGTTTCCGGATTGAGGTTGCGGGGTAAGCGTTCCGACTTCAGCAAAGCCGCAGCCTAGTCCGAGCACCGCATCGGGGACGCGCGCATCTTTGTCATAGCCGGCAGCGATACCGATCGGGTTTGGAAAGCGAAGACCGAAAATCCCGGCGTTCAATTCCGGCGCCGACGGCGACGCATCGCGCGGATACAATCCGCGTTCGAGCATGCGGAGCGTGAATTCGTGCGCCTCTTCGGGCTGCATCGCGAACAGCGCGCCGCGGGCAATGCCATAAAGACTTGAGAGCATTAGGCTCCGTCTCCCTTGACGCGGGGGACGCCATCATCACAGACGACCAGCGGCTTTTCCCACAAAGCTGCCGCTGTCGCCAATGCTGTGTGGAGATGGGGAAACAATGCGCCGCCGCGTGAGGGTTCGTGGCGCAGTGCACTTCCGAGTGCATCGGCGGAAAAAGCGATCAGCAGCAGGCCATCGCGGTTGGAGAAATGGCGAGCCGCCGTACCTTCGATCTGATCGGCGAACGAGAGGTGAATAAATCCATCGCGGCGGTCATCCGTGGAACCAAGATACACGCCATGCCGTTGCGCATCTTGCCATTCCGCTGCATCGACAATTTTATAAACGATGTTCGCCACGTTCACTCCACGTTCAATCCGCTGTTGGATGAGTAGGTGAGTTGAGTGTTGCGGGCAAGACGATGCGGTACTGATGTTTCTGGGACTATGAGAATCTTATTTTCTGATGCTTGCAGTCGATAACCTAGTGATCAATACTGACCCTCCTCACATTGCTCGTCGCTGGCCGATGAGCCGGGCGGTCTAGAAAGCCGCAGGGTGCGTTCGCGCGTCCGGTGCGGCAGAAGAAAAGTTACTAAGGGCCGGTTCAGGGGGAAACGATTGGCACAGCGACCGACACTCGGCATGCCCGTAGGCTTCTGGGCTAGAGCGGCGCTGGTGGCGCGTTCGGTTCCGGCTGATCCACCAAAGGCTGCAGATACGCTGCAGTCCTTGGTTCAGCCCGACGCTAATGGCAGGTTGCCGAAATCGGACAACAGCGACATTGCTTTGAAGGCTGAGGTTTTGTCCGTCGGCAAGCTTTTGGACGGCCGATACAGATTTCGCCTCGCTTGTTTCCAGCGCGCCTATGCTTGGCGCCCCGAAAACGCCGCCCGCCTTCTCTCCGACCTACGATGGGCGATGCAGCGAGACACGCGCAAGCGGTTTTATCCGCTGGGGCGTCTCATGCTGGCTCAGTCGGCCGGCACGGTGGATGCAGAACTTGTTGATGGTCACCAAAGAATGGTCACTCTGACCATGCTGATTGCAGTTTTGCGCGACCTGGAAACTGATGCGGACAGGTCGCGGCGACTTCACAGCTTGATCCTCGACGAATCCTGGCCTGATACGGACCCTCGCCGGAGCTTGCTGACGATCCAAGCGCTGCCCGCCAAGTTGTTTGCGAACGTCGTGCAAAGGCGAGGTGCGACGGAAACGGAGCCGGACGTGCCGCGCGAAAGCCTGTCCGAGACGGAGCGCAACATCGTCGACAACCGCGATTGTATCCGTTCCGAGCTGCTGGCTCCCGGCATGACGGACGACGTGCGCCGCAAACTGGCCGATTACGTTCTCACGCGCTGCAACCTCATTACCGTCGTCGTTGATCATGCCGACGATGCGTGGACGATGCTGAACACCGAGCAGGATACCCGTCTCGCGTTCAGTCATGCCGACGAAGCGAAGTCGTTTCTTCTGGCGGCCATGCCGGCGGCCAATCACATGGCGGCTGCGCATTTGTGGGAGAGTTGCGAGAGCATCATCACGCCGGAGGATATGTTCCGCCTCCTTTGCCATATCCGGGCGATGACGTGGCGGGGCAAGTATCATTCGGTACGGCCGGTCGAAAGCGAGATCGTCGAGCGGTTTGGATTGGCGACCGACGGTCTGTCGTTCATGGTCGAGCATCTTGTGCCATACGCAAATCGTCTGAAAGACATTCGACGGGGGCAAGTGGGGGCCGATCCGCATATCCGCGAGCAGATCGCGCGGCACTTCGAATACATGAGTTGGATTGATCCGCATGTCTGGATACCGGCCGTTCTGCTGTGGATGAAAAAGCACGGCAAAGATGCGCTTGAGACCTCGAACTTCGTGCATAAGCTCGACCGGCTGGTCTGGATGTCGAAGGTCGGCGGTGTCGATCCCGGCGTTCAGGAGACGCGGCTGCACAGACTGCTGGATGAGATCGAAGCAGGGCTCGCACCCGGCGAGATGACGAAGCTCAACATCGATCAGCGGGTGCGCAGCGAAGCGATCTCCAACTTACGTAGCGGCAACTTCGCATCGAAATATTACGCTGGCTGTTTCCTGCGACGGTTGAGCGGGACGCTGGGGTCAGATCCCGGCCCCATTCTGCGTGATGAAGTCACGATCGAACACATCCTGCCGCGCAACCCGCAGGGGTGCAAAGCGTGGTTGATTGCGTTTCGCAATCCCGACGGATGCAAGGCGCACCATCAAAAGCTCGGTAATGTCGTTCTCTTGTCGGGGTCCGAAAATCAGCAAGCCGGCACCCTGTCCTGGGACGACAAGCGGGCGATCTTGCTGCGCTCGACATTCGTACTTGCGCAAGATGCGGCGCGAGAAGCATCTTGGACGGCGCAGACCATTGCCGAGCGCACAGACCGTCTTATCAACGTGTTCTTCAAGAGCCTTGATATGGCTCCGCTGGCGAAGGGCGAATAGGGTTTGGCCTAGCCGCTTCGCCCGGTTTTGCCCGCCAGCGCATTGCCGATGAGCGCGCGGGTTTCGTCGATGCCGTAGAGCGCGATGAATGATCCGAAGCGGGGACCTTTGCTTTCACCCAGCAGAATTTCGTAGATCGCTGCAAACCAGGCATTTGACACGCCTGGGCGTTCGACTGTCGCGTTCTTGGCCTTGAGGTCCTGATAGCGCGGCACGGAGCGGCCAATGTCGTAGACGATGCCTTGCAGCGTCTCGGCAGTCGCGTCCGCAGGCGCCGTTGCAAGGGCGTCGGAGAGGGCCTGCAAAGCAGCCCGCTCAACCTCATCGGGTGCGCGATAGGATTTCTTGGCCAGTTCAAAGTCGCGGTAATAGCGCACGGCATAGCCCGCGAGCGTGTCGAGCAGCGGATACTTCTCCGGCGTTGCGTCCGCCATGTGCCGGCGAATGTAGCCCCATAAAACATCCTTGCTTTCGGCGTTGGAGGCGGCCGCCAGATTGCGCAGGAGCGCGAACGAGATCGGGCTCGACTGGGCCGGCGGCGTGCCGGCGTGGATATGCCAGACAGGGTTTTCGAGTTGGGCTTTGGCATCCTGGGTGGGGAAGGTGCCGAGAAATTGCAGGTAGTCATCGACGGCGCGTGGGATGACGTCGAAATGAAGCCGCTTGGCTGTTTTCGGCTTCTGAAACATGAACAAGGCCAGGCTTTCGGGCGTGGCGTAGGTCAGCCACTCGTCAATGGTGAGGCCGTTGCCCTTCGACTTGGAGATTTTCTCGCCCTTTTCATCGAGAAAGAGTTCGTAGACAAAGTGCTCAGGCGGTTTGCCCCCCAGAACTTCGCAAATGCCGTCGTAGACCACGGTGTTGGACATGTGATCCTTGCCGTACATTTCAAAGTCGACACCGAGTGCTGCCCAGCGAGCGCCGAAATCGGGCTTCCATTGCAGTTTCACGTTGCCGCCGGTGACGGGCAAGGTGGTATCCGTTCCGTCTTCGTCGGTAAAAGTGATGCTGCCTGCCTTGGCGTTGACGTCTTTCATCGGCACATAAAGCACCCGGCCGGATGATGGTGAGATCGGCAGGAAGCAGCTATAGGTTGCCTGCCGTTCCTCGCCGAGCGTGGGCAGCATGATATCCATGATGTCTTGATAGCGCTCGGCGGCGCGCAGCAGGATCGGGTCGAATTTGCCCGATGTGTAGTAATCGGTCGCGCTGGCGAATTCGTAATCGAAGCCGAAAGTGTCGAGAAACCGTCGCAGCATCGCGTTATTGTGGTGGCCGAAACTTTCGAACGAGCCAAACGGATCGGGTACGCGGGTCAGCGGCTTGTGCAAGTTGGCGCGCAGCATGTCTTGATTGGGCACGTTGTCTGGAACCTTGCGCATTCCGTCGAGGTCGTCTGAAAAGCACAGCAGGCGGGTTTTGACCTTGCCGTTTGTCAGCGCCTCAAAGGCGCGGCGGACCATGCTGGTGCGCGCCACCTCACCGAACGTGCCGATGTGCGGTAGGCCGGAGGGGCCGTATCCGGTTTCGAACAGGACCGTTTTCTCCATGCCGCCGTCCAGAGCTTTCAGACGATCAACGATGCGGCGTGCCTCATCGAACGGCCAAGCGCGGGCTTCGTTGACGACTTCGAGTTGGGCGGGCGTGGCGTGCAAGGACATGAGGGGTGGCATCCGGCGTTTGCCGGGTCTCCGTTGATCGATCTGTCGAGGATGGAACCGAGGCTGTCGGGCAAGCCCGAAAGTGGCGGCAAATTAGGTGCGCCGCGGCGGCAGGTCAATTGATGACGGGGATCGCCGGGGCGGGACACAAGCTGAATTCGTGGGATTCCCGGAGGCGTGTGGTTAGAATACGAGCTTGGCATGACGGGGACGCATAGCTGCGCTGCCCGCCGGCACCATACTGATCGAGGCTGCCTCAATTGCAGTAGAGAGTGCAGGACGCCTGTTCCGTGAGGTGAGCCGTACGCAGGGTTCCCTGGTGCTGAATCGTCCCGTTGCTGGGGACAGGCCTACGGTCCATGTGTTGGGTTCGGGTCTACCGTGGTGAGGCGAGCCCAGCGTGACGGAGAAGGATAAACACCGTGTGGATCGTACGCTACGCACTGGCGCACAAGCATAGCATCGGGGTGCTCGCCATCCTGCTGCTGCTGACCGGGACGCTATCGGCGCAGCGCATGTCGACGGACATCCTGCCGGCGGTAAAAATACCCGCAATCAACCTGATCTGGACTTACCCCGGTCTCAACGCTCCGGAAATGGCCTCGAAGATCTCCACGTTCGGCGAAATTGCCATCCTCAACAACGTCGACAATATTCGTGACGTCCGCTCAGAGACCCTGACCGGAGTTGCAATCATCCGGGTCACTTTCCAACCGGGCACGGATGTTACGGCCGCGTTCGCGCAGATCACGGCCGTCAGCCAGACCATCTTGCGCCGCATGCCGCAAGGGACGTCGCCGCCGCTCATCGTGCCGTTCGTGCCGTCGAGCGTGCCGGTGCTGCAACTCGTTCTGGCGTCCGATACGCTCAGTTCGAGTGCGCTGTTCGATTACGCGCGGCTGCAGTTGCGGTCGCAAATCCAGTCGATCCCCGGGCTCCGGCTGACGCTGCCCTACGGCGGCGCGTCGCGGCAAGTGATGATCGATCTCAAACCGGAGGCGCTGCAAGTCTACAGTATTTCGCCGAACGAAGTTGCGCGGGCAATCAACACGCAGAACCTGACGCTGCCGACGGGCGTTCTGCGCGTTGATAGCCGCGAGATTGTCGTGACGACGAACGCCAGTCCGGAACTCGTATCGCAATTTGCCGATCTGCCGCTGCGCTCAGTTGAAGGCCGCGTCGTGAGCGTTGGCGATGTGGCGTCGATTCGCGACGGCGCTGCCATCCAGACCAATATCGCTCGACTTGACGGACAAAACGCCGTCATCGTTGCAATTCTGAAGCTCGGCGACGCATCGACCGTGGATATCGTTCGGCAGGTCAAGGACAAGCTGCCGGAATTGCGCGCATCCGCGCCGCCGGGCATCACGATCCAACCGGTCTTCGATCAATCGGTTTTTGTCGAGAACGCGGTCGATAACGTTTTGAAGGAAGGGATCGTCGTCGGGCTGCTGGTGGCACTCGTCGTTCTGATTTTCCTAGGCAGTTGGCGTTCATCGCTGATCGTTTTGACGTCGATCCCGTTGGCGCTTCTAGCGTCCGTTGCGGGATTGGCGGTGACGGGACAGACTTTCAACCTGATGACGCTTGGCGGGCTGATGCTGGCCATCGGCATTCTCGTCGACAATGCCCTGGTCGAGATTGAAAACATCAATCGTAATCTCGAAAGCGGGATGCGGCTGAACGATGCCATCTTGAAAAGCGCGCAGGAAGTTGCGTTTCCCGAGTTCGTTTCGACGCTGGCGATCTGCATCGTGTTTTCGCCGTTGTTTCTCCTGACGGGAACGGCGGCGTTCATCTTTGTGCCGCTGGGGCTTGCCGTCGTTTTTGCGATGCTGGCGTCCTATATCCTGTCACGCACGCTGGTGCCATCGCTGGCGTCGCTGATGCTGAGCGAGCACGATGCGGTCCATCCAGAGCGCGGTCTGATTCCGTGGATTTCATCGGTTGTCGGCCGTGGTCTTGGCGCTGTTGAGCGACTCCTGGTCGGCATTCTGCGTACGTTTATCCGTTTCAAGTTCTTGCCCGTCGCCGGGCTGGCGGCGGCGTTGTCACTGGGCGCTTTTGCAGCGCTCAATGTGGGGCGGGAATTTTTTCCGCAGTCGGATGCAGGCATGATCCGGGTCTACCTGCGCGCGGAACCGGGGTCGCGGCTTGAAGAAACGGCGGCGGTATTCGCCGATGTTCAGCGCGCCATTCGCACCGTAATCCCAGAAGACGAAATCGCTTTTGTTACAGAAAACATTGGCGCGCCGGAACCTATCAACCTTGCCTGGGTGCAGAGCGGCACCATCGGTTCATTCGACGGCGAATTGTTGATCCAGCTGAAGGCTGGCCTGGGCCGTACGAGCGCACATTCGGCTGCCATCCGAAACCTGCTGCGGACACAGTTTCCAAAGCTCGCGTTCTACTTCATTCCCGCGGATGCAACGGCGCAGACGCTTGCCGGCAGTGCGCAAACCGATTTCGAAATCCGACTCATTGGCCGCGATGCCGGCGGCAATGCTGAAATTGCCCGCGATCTTGGCGAGGCCGTCAAGAAGATCCCTGGTGCGGTTGATGTGGTGACGCGACAGGTCCGCGCTCTGCCGGCTTACAATCTTGAGATCGACAGGGTGCGGGCGCTACAGCTTGGCGTAACACCGCAGGATGCGGCTGGGGCGTTGCTTTCCGCGCTGGGTGCGTCCGGGACGGTGTCGCCGAACTTCTGGGCAGATCCGGTCAACGCGGCATCCTACAGTGTGCAAGTGGTGGCGCCGCCGGCACGTCTCTCATCGACTGATCAACTTTTGAACACGCCGGTGCAACCAGCGGCCGGCGGTCCGACGTTGCCACTGCGCTCAATCGCATCGCTGCAGATGCGGCAGGTGCCGGCCAACATCGATCGGTACATGCTGCAGCCCACAACGACCATCCTCGCCAATGCCTCGGGTCGCGATCTTGGAGGTGTGTACAAGGATGTCCAGCGGGCGATCGCTGAGGTCAAGCCAAGGCTCAAACCCGGCAACCGGATCGAGGTCGCCGGTCAGGCGCAGTCGATGACGCAGGCCTACGGCGAAATGTTCGGTGGCATCGCACTGGCGGCCGTCCTCGTCTACTTGATCATGGTCGTAAATTTCCAGTCCTGGCTGATGCCACTCATTGCCATGGGTACGCAACCGGTGGCGATATCGGGTGCGCTGTTCGCATTGTGGGCGACAGGCACGCCGTTATCGGTTCCGGCGTTGACCGGTCTCATCATGGTCATCGGGGTGTCATCGGCCAACAGTGTTCTTGTGACGAGCTTTGCGCGCGACCGGTTCCTAGCCGGCGATCCGCCGGTGACGGCGGCGATTGCTGCGGCTGAAACGCGCTTGCGGCCGGTCGTGATGACGGCGATCGCCATGATCGTCGGTATCATCCCGCTGGCGCTTGGGCTTGGCGAAGGCGGTGAGCAGAACGCTCCGCTGGGGCGCGCAGTGGTGGGCGGGCTCGTGTTCGGCACGATCGCGACGCTCACGTTCGTCCCCATTCTGTTTGCTTTACTCGTGAGGCGGCGACCGGCAGCCCCGGTCTTTGACACACTTTCCGTCCCGGCTCCCGCCGCGGCACGAGTTTGAAATTCACAGGGTTTGATGCGACATGACGCATTTATTGTTTAAATCGATCCTGACACTCGCCGTCGCCGGCGGGGCGGTCGCCGCCGATCGGCATTTTGATTTGGTTGCCAAGGCGACAACATTCACCGCCGCTTTGATGCCGGGTTCGAAGGCGACGGCAAATTCATCGCCGGAGCCTTCGTCGCCGCTGCGGTCGGTGCGCATCGTGGCGCCGAAGGCGGCGGCAGACCGGTTTGGTCTCACATTGCCGGGACGCACCGTGCCCCTTGAGCAGGCGCGGCTCTCGGGACGCGCCACCGGGGTCGTTATCGAGAGGCACGGAGAAATCGGTGACCGCGTCCGGGAGGGCGATGTTCTCGTCGTCATCGATGCGCCGGAAATTCGCCAGCAACTCGATCGAGCGCGCGCCGCTGTCGAACAGGTCAGGGCGCGGCTGACGCTCGCGGAGCTGACACTCGATCGGGCCGAGGAGCTGGTGCCGAAGAGGTTTCTTCCCGAGCAAGCCCGCGACGACCGCCAGGCGAACGTGGCGATTGCCAAAGCCGATTTGGCGGCGGCGCAGGCGGACGTGAGGCGTCTGGAAGACGTGCAGGGGTTCCAAACGATACGGGCACCGTTCGACGGTGTGATCATCGAGCGGCAGGTCGAGCGGGGGGATCGGGTCAATGGCGATTTGGGCACGGCTGGAAGCTATTTCTATAACATCGCTCGTCTGGAACAGCTCAGGGTCGAGATCGACGTGCCGCAATCCTTTGCGCTAAAGGTGCAACCCGGAACGCCGGCCAAGATGACATTTGCGGAGCTGCCGGACACCACTTTCGACGCCAAGGTCATGCGCATTTCGCAGGCCATCAATCAGACCTCTGGCACGATGCGGGCTGAACTTGTCATGGACAATGCGAACCTCTTGTTGCCGGCCGGTCTGACGGGGCAGGTCTTGCTCGACATCGAACGCAATGCGCGATGCGTTCTCGTGCCGGGAAATGCGCTCGTGGTGCGCCAAGGTCAGCAGTTCGCGGCGGTTGCACGAGCGGATGACACGATTGAGTTCCGCGCAGTGCGGATTGGACGGGATCTGGGCAGCGAAGCCGAGATCTGCTCCGGGCTTCAGCTGTCCGACCGCGTGATCTTGTCGCCGAATGCTCTGCTGAAGGCCGGCGACAAAGTTGACGTCATCAAGCCCGCCAAGCCAGTCAGTTGATGCGGGTTCAGGGTACGAGGTGCAGCGCGATGGTGGCGGGCTGTGGTGCTTGTGCTGACCCTTTGCGAGTGACGCTGATTTCTATCAGCTTGGGCAGGCCAGTGGCGTTGCGGTTCCACTCGGGTTGCCAAGCCGCCGTGCCGGTCCGCGGGTCAATACCGTAATAGCGTACCGCCAAATCGGTCGCGGGCAGCAGGAGAGAGCGGGATGTGGGTATCGCTGGTCCATTGCGAACCGGATAGGGCGTGACATCGAGGACGAGGGAGGATTGCTCCGCGTCGACATGCAGTACGATCCAGTTCAACCCGCCACCGAATGGTCCGGCTGCGAACTCCGAAACGAAGCCGATGCGATCCGGCCGGCCCTCGAACGCGAGCGCGGCAAGGCCATCCGCACCGGCGGCGAAGATCGACTGTGCGGCAGAAATGCGATCGGCAACGACGGTCATGGCGCGTCTGTCGGCGGTGGTCTTTTCAGGCGCGGCCGTTGCCAACAGCGCGCGCTGGCCGAGACTCATGGCTGCTGGAACGAGCGCCATCGCCAGCGCGCTGATGGTGAGCACGACCAGCGCTTCGATCAGCGTAAAGCCGCCGTTGCGATCCTGATCATTGAAGCGCATCGGATCGCCTATTCGGAATGAACGTCGAAAGGGTGACGTCGCGTGTCGGCCGGCCGGGGATGTCGCGCCAGGCTACTCGAACGTCGATGCGCATGAGGCGGAGCGGCTCGCCGGTGATGGCCGATCCTGGTGTTTCGTGTTCGGTAAAGGATGTCGTCCAGGCCAAGCCGGTTTCCGTTTCACCGGATTCGGCGTCTGTGCTTCCGGGGCCGAGTGCGGCGGCCTCGGCAAGGCGGTTTTGAGCCAAGGCGAGGGCAGCGGATTCGCGTTCGGCCACGCGCGCGCCGCGGGCGCCGAGTTCAATGCCGCGATAGAATACGCCAGCTGCCATGGCCAGAAGCGCAAGGGCCGTCAAGGCCTCGATCAATGTGAAACCAGCGTCGCGCGGAGCCGCCATGGCGCTCACCGGTCGAAAGCGACGGTGGCGCGTCCAGTCAGCCAGTCTATCCCGACACGCGCGCCGGACCGGCTCGTGCGCAACAGAAACTGAGCGTCGTTCGCTGTCCCGTCGGGATGAAACACGACAAGACGCGTTCCGTTATGGGCTTCGAGCGCGACCCCGCGCGGCAAGGCGACGGCCGTCCCTTCGTCGGTGCGATAGCTGCGCGCCTCCGGATCGACGGAAAAGCTGGCGGGTTTTCCTGTTTTCATCGCGCGGATACGGGTCTGGTCGAGGACGGACACCATCGCCGATGTGGCGTCTTCGAGCGTTCGCGATTTTGCCGATCCCGTCAGGGCTGGCATGGCGATCCACAACGTGAGAGCAAATATACAGAAGACAGCGACGAGTTCGATAAGCGTGTAGCCCAGATCGGGCTGCGGTTGGTTCTGTTTCATTGCAGCACCAGCGCGTTGGCCGACAAAATCGCGTTCATGACGGAGATGACGAGGAACCCGACAAAACCGCCGATCAGGACGGTGAGGACAGGCGTCAACAAGGTCATGAAACGTTGCAGGCGATTTTCAACGGTTCGCTCGTAGGCCTGCGCCACTTTGAGCAACATGATTTCAAGCTGTCCGGTTTCCTCGCCGACGCGCGCCAGTCGGGCTAAGAGTTCCGGGAAGGCGGCAGCGCGCTGCAACTCAGCCGACAGTGAGCGGCCTTCCTCGACGCCGCGTAAGACATCGTCGACCAGACCGGAGAGTGCGCGGTTGCTCAGCACGCCGGAAGAAATACGCAACGCTTCAGTGAGTGGCACGCCGTTTCGGATCAGAGCCGACAACGTGCGCGAAAGGCGGGCGGTTTGGGTGTGCAGGACCAAAGGGCCGGCGAACGGCAGATCGAGAATGGTTCGGTCGACGGCCAGCCGGCCCGCGGGTCTTTGCCAGGCCAGTATCAATCCGAGGGCCAGCAGACCGCCTGAGATCGCAAGGGGAGCGCCATATTGCGAGAGCGTTTCGGCAACCCATCCCAGAGCGGCGATGATGGCTGGCGGCGGCGTACCGGCATCGTCGAATAGAGGCTTCACGGCTGGCACCAGGACCGTGGTGATGACGCCGACGGCGATGACGGCGGCCAGAACGAGGACGGCAGGATAGAGCAGCTGCGCGCTCATCTTGGACGCCCGTTCGCTGGCTTGTTCAAGATATTGCGAAAGATCCGCCAGCACTTGCTCCAGACTGCCGGAGACCTCGCCGGCGCCGATTAAGCGGACGATAAACGGCGGAAACGTCCCTTCACTTGCAGCCATGGCGGCCGATAACGATGAGCCCGACGTGACGCGCTCGAGTATTGAAAGAACAGTCGCGCGTAAAGCCGGTTTGATTGCGGGCTGCATGGCGATGATCCGCAGCGCTTCGTCCACCGGTAGGTTGGCGCCGACGAGACCCGATAGTTCGCGCAGAAAATCCGATAAAGCGCGTGTTCCCAGAGCGCGGGAAAAACCGATTTCGCGCTGCCACCAGGGGAGCTCAGGTGCGGTGGAGGCTTCTTCGAGGGAAATGGGAACTTCCAGCTTGCGGGCGAGCGCCTGCAGTGCCGCCTGCCGGTTCTCGACCTGCAATTCGCCTGTCGTCACGGCGCCTGTACCGTCGTAGGATTTATAGCGATAGCGTGGCATCCGCGGCCCTCGTTACGCGCAACACTTCGTGTGTCGTCGTTTCGCCGTTCAAGACCTTCGCCATGCCATTTTGCATCAACGTTGTCATTCCGCTGGCAACGGCTGCGGCCTCGATTGCACTTTCCTGAGCGCCGGCGGCGATCGTGTCGCGCAAGGCCGGAGTGATGGTCAACAACTCGTAGATGGCTGTGCGCCCGCGATAACCGGTGCCACGGCAGGCCGTGCAGCCACAGGGTTCACGCACGTCAATCGGACCGGGTTCGCGCGAATGGCCGGCGAGGCGGCGAAGGCGCGTGGCTTCAATGTCCGATACCTCGGCCTTCGTCGCGCAGGCGTTGCACAGCGTGCGCACGAGGCGTTGGGCCAGCACGCCCTTCAAGCTCGATCCCAACAGAAAATCCTCGACGCCCATATCGAGCAGGCGTGCAATCGTTGCCGCGGCGCTGTTGGTGTGGACGGTCGATAGGACGAGGTGGCCGGTCAGTGAAGCGCGGATCGCGATTTCGGCGGTCTCAAGGTCGCGAATTTCGCCGACCATGATGATGTCCGGGTCCTGACGCAGGATGGAACGCAACGCAGAAGCAAATGACAATCCGATCTTCGGGTTGACCGCAATCTGATTGACGCCCGTCAGCCGATATTCAATCGGGTCCTCGACGGTAAAGAGCTTGCGGTCGGTGTGATTGAGCGTTTTTAGGGCGGTGTAAAGTGTCGTCGATTTGCCGCTGCCTGTGGGGCCGGTGACGAGAATAATGCCGTTCGGCTCTGCGAGGAGCTGTTCGAAGCCGGTGCGTTCGGGCCCGGTGATTCCGAGCTCTGAGAATTCCAGCGGGATGCTTTCGCGGTCCAGGATGCGCAGGACGATGCTTTCGCCCGATATGGTCGGCATGGTCGAGACCCGCAAATCGATTTCGCGGCCGCGCGCGGTGAACCGGATGCGTCCATCCTGGGGCAGGCGGCGTTCGGCGATGTTGAGGCGGGCCATGATCTTGATGCGAGACGACAGGGCGGCTCGGACAGAAACCGGAAGCGTTTCGGCTGTTTGCAATGCGCCGTCGATACGGTAGCGGATGCAAACGCTGTCGTCGCGGGGCTCGACATGGATGTCCGATGCGCGGCTCTCAACGGCGCGTTGAATGAGGTCGTGCACGAGGCGAATGACGGGGGCTTCGCTGGCCAGATCCTCCAGGCGGCGAACATCGTCGGCGCCGGCGTCGTCGGCGCTGTCAGGCGGCGCGGCTTGATCCGTCGCGACGGCCGAAGTGGCGCGCCCATGCAAGTTTTCAAGGCAGCGTTCGATGGCAGCAGGTGGAGCGAGGAAAACTCGGACCGGCCGTTCGATTTGGAAAGCCAGCGCAGTCAAGGCGGTGGTGTTGAATGGATCTGCGACGGCAGTGCGAACTGTTTCGCCTTCGTCATTGAGGATCACCATGCGGTTGGCGGTAAGGAAAGCCTCCGGAACGACGTCTTCGAAATAGGAGCGAGTGGGCCAGCTCTCGGCCGGCACCAGCGGCAACTGGAGAAGATCGGACAAGGCTGTGCACAGGGCGCCGTCGGCGACGAGGCCGAGCCGGGCCAGTACAACGTCGAAACGCTCGCTGGACTGCTGGCAGGCGCGCTCGGCTCGGCGCGCGGCCAGTTCTTCCAGTTGACCACCCGCGACGAGGCGCTGGCGCAGCGCGGATGTAAATTCCTCACTGCGGGGATCGGGCAGTGGGCGGAAGGAATGGTTACTTTCGGGCGGCATGGAGCTTTGATCCTGTGCCTCGCCAGTACGACGCTGCGACCTTACCATAGCGCGCTTTCTTGCGTGCGTTCGCAAGGCCGTTCGATTACGTTAAACGTGAAGATTTCATAGGTGCCAGCCCGCAACCGGAGACTGCTAGCGGGGCGTAACGGGATGCGGTCAGGCGTTGGCACGAAGTGATCCCAGGCAGGTTCGTGATGCGTTCGTTGATGGCCGATCTAGGGGATGCCTTGGCCCGCGGTTTTACTTGGTGGACGGGCGAATTGGCCAGCTTTCTGCCGGCCAGGCTCTCGGCAGGCGGGTCCGGCCGCACCGCCGACGTCACCGTTCTTGTTCATAGCGGTCGCTTCTTTGGAATGATCCCGGCTCTGGCGGTTCCGGCGACCGGAGACGGCAGCGGCATCGAAGCGGCGATCCTGGATCAGATCAGCCTGCGGCGGGCGCGCGGGCCTGTCAGGGTCAGGTTGCGATTGGCCCTCAGCGATTGCCTCGTCAGGTCGATCACAGTTCCCAAAGCGGCGGCGAAGGACATCGCGCGCATTGCCGAGCTCGATCTGGAACGCGCAACACCGTTTCGATCGGGCGACGTGCAGACGGCTCTTCTCGTCACGCCGGCGCGGCGGGACGGTTCGGCCGTGACGGCGGAACAAATCGTCGTCAAACGCAGCAAAGTTGCCGCCTTGAGGTCAAAAATCGAGGCATTGGGCGCGCAGTACGCAGGTCTGGAGTTCTATCGCGAGGACCCGCTCGCGCCGTTGACGGCCGCTCTCATGAGCGAGACGGAGCCGGCAGCGGCGGGCCACGCATCGCGGTGGTTGCCGTCGGCTGGATCGCTGGCTGCGATCAGCGTAACACTGGGGCTGGCCGCTCTGGTCATTTCGACCCTGCGCCATGAGCAGGCCCTCGCCACTTTGAAAGAACAGTCAGAAGCGGTCAGGACGCGCATTGCGCAAGCCCGCAGCCGCGAGTCGAGCGGGGAGATGGCGGTCGCGGCAGCGTATGCGACATTCAGAAATGATCGGCCACCCGCGGTCGTGCTCATTGAGGATCTGACACGGCGGATTCCGGATAGCGCATACGTCGACGAGTTTCGGTTTGCTGACGGATCGATCGAACTGGGCGGATTTGGAAGGCCGGTCCGCACACTGGCGCCCGAGCTTGAGCAGTCTCAGTTCGTCGAAAGTGCTTCAATCACAGCACCGATCACAACCGACGAACAGCGACAGAAAGAGCGGTTCAGCCTCCGCCTGCGGCTCGGCGGTCGAGAGGAGGATAGCGGTCCGCAAATCGCGCCTACTGCGGTAGACGGAGCTACGCCATGACCCTGTCATCGGCAGTGGAACGATTGGCCAGCACGGCGGCAGCGTTAGGACTGCTCGTCGGGCTATTGCTATTTGGCTTTGCCGTCATCGTTGAACCGCTGACGGCGCGTCGCTCTGGTGCGCTCGATCAAATTGAACAGGAGCGGGTGCTGCTTGGCCGCCTGCTTGCCGAAGCAAGAGCGCTATCGGCGCGGTCAGGCGTAACCGACGTTGGTGCCAAGGAGTCAGGTTTTCTCGCCGGTTCGACGGATGCTGAAAAGATTGCGGCCCTACAGGCGCGGGTGGAGGCGGTCGCGACGGCTTCGGGCGTCGGTCTGACGAGCTTGCAGCCTAGTGCCGAACGTCGTGAGGGTTTGTTACGATTCATCGGGCTTCGCGCGGTGGCCGCCGGTACGATGGACGACGTGCAGCGCTTCTTATACGGACTCGAGGACGGGCGTCCTTCGCTGACGATCGAGGCCATCGACCTTGCCCCGTCCGCGCGCACCGTCGATAGCGGAACGCTCGACTTGCGGCTTAGCATTGTCGGCGTCGCCCCCGCAGAGGCGGTTCAGCCATGATTGATGCATTCTTCCGGCCGGCGCTGCTTATGGTTGTCGTCGGACTTGCCTTCGTGACTGCGAAGTCTGCTCTCGACGTGATTGACGTGTCACCTCTGACGCCGTCGGGGGTGATCGGTGAAACGCCGCCGGTGGTGCAACCGGACGCTATGATTCCGCCACTCGAGGCGCTGCACGTGACGCGCGAGCGACCGTTATTTGCAGCCAATCGGCGACCACGCACCGGCAGCGAAGTCGAACTTCCGGCGCCGGATGTGCGTGGCTTGACGCTGATCGGCCTGATGCAGCCAACCGGAGCGGCGGGCCGGGCCCTCATTCGCAGCCAAGAGGCTGGACCCTCGACATGGGTCGGTATCGGCGATGAGACCGGTGGATTTGTTTTGCGGGAGATTAATCCCGGCCGTGTTGTCGTGGAGCGGAGCGGGCGCAGCTATGAGCTCAAGATCCGCCCGGCACGCACTGCTGCCGACGGGAACTAAAAAACTCAGCTCAGTCATCGCGGGGCGGCGGTGACCGTTGCCGGCGCGGCCGGTACCCCTGACGCAGCCAACTCGCCAGTCGTGTGTGACGCGAAGTAGGCGAACAGGTCGTCAATGTCGTTGTCGGACAAACCGAGATTGGGCATGCGCGCGCCGGGATACTTCTGGTCGAGCGTTACCGCGAGCGGGTCTTTCTCGCCGCGCATGACATCGGGTTCGCGCAGGAAACGGCGCAACCAGTCGTGATCGCGCCGGTCGAGGATGCCCGCGAGATCGGGTCCGACAACATTACCGTAGCCGATACTGTGACAGCCGGCGCACGCCTTGGCGAACAGGATGGTGCCAGGCTTGTTGTGCAGTTGGTAGGATGCGCCTGGATCGGTAACCAATGCCAGGGTTTCCTCCTTCACCCGCGGGGGCTGGCGCCAATCGGGATCGAAACTCTGGATTGTTTTGGCAAGAACTTCCAAGTCCGAAAACGCGCTGTCACGTCCCCACGTCCCGGTGCGATCGTTACCAATCATGATGTCGTTGCGGTGCTCGGCCTTGACGTTGCTACGCTGGCCGAGTTTCAGACGGATATTGTCGATGTGCTCCGGTTCGCCGGTGACAAATGTCCAGCCTGGGCCGGTGTTGTACGTGTCGGCATACGTTTTCAAGACTTCCGGTCCGTCGGTGACGGGATCGATGCTGATCGAGACGAAGAAAATATCGCGGCCAAACCGATCCCCGAGGATGTCCTTTACTTTCGATAGGCGGGCGGTGACGAGTGGACAGATATTGGAACAGCTCGTGTAGATGAAATTGACGACGACGAGCTTGTTTCTAATAAGGTCGTCGTAAAAGCGAAGCGTGCGGCCGTCGTGCGTGACGACGGGATCATTGGGAAAGAAGGTCTCGTTCCACGGTGAGGGCGATGATGGGTTGTCTGGGTTGTCAGTTGATGAAAAGGACTTTGCCGGAAGGGTCGAAGGAGGAGATGCTTTGCCCATGGCGATGACGCCGGCACCGATTCCGACGCAAGCGGCCAGCACAAAGACCATGCCCTCTTTCAGCACCGAGCGCTCCTCTCAGGTGCTGCGTTTTTTTGCGTACGCTTCAGGAAGAACTTCAGGCGTCATGTACTCGACACCATCTTCGGAGGGGATAGGCGTCGGTATAATGTTCAGCTGTGGCCGGTCATCGCCGGTCAAAACCTGGTAGCGCATGAGCATCGCAAAATCCTCGTGCACCGTGTTGTGACAGTGATTGACGTAAGAGCCGCCGAATTCGCCGAACGTCACTTGGAACCGCACGGTTCCGCCAGGGCGCAGACGCCATACGTCCTTGCGCACGAGCTTTTCGGTGGCGGGAATACCATCGCCGCCGCGGTTGATCGTGATGCCTTCTTCAAAGTGAAGGTGGATCGGATGATCCCAGCCACCGCCGGTGGACACGACCCAATGTTCCGTTTCGCCAGGTCTTGGGATGAGAAGGGAGATGCGGTTGGCGTTCAGAGAATGCGTTGATTCCCCGTCGACGCGGATGACCCAGGGAAGGAAGTCCTTGTCTTCGCAGCTCGGGATGCAGTCTTTGGCGCGATTGAGAGGATCGTGCTTGAACTCGATCGTGCGGATGCGATCGGGAGTGACGATGGGAATTTGCTGCGTCAATACCGCCGGGACGCGACTCCTGTCGGCTTCGCCGCGATAAATCCGAGTTCCGGGCGCGTCGACGCTGTCGACCCACTCACTGACCACGAACTCCATAATCGGACCTGCTGCCGGGTCTTCGCTATCGCCCTTCAGGGCTTCGCCGATCGTCAGCCGACTTTCGGGTTTGCGCCCTGTCTTGTGCTTCAGCAGATTTACGAGTTGAATTTTTTGTCCCGGCCTGAATGCCGAGAAATCAACGACGATGTCGTAACGCTCCCCGGTGCCTTGTTCGTCGAGCATTTTCAAGTCAATCGGGTTGACGACAAAGTTGCCGTCGTTGGCGATGAACTTGAACGGAACGGTGTTGCGGTTCGGATCGACGAGGACAAGCTGCAGAAAGCGCGACATGCAGGCATTGAGCAGCCGAAACCGGTACTTTCGCGGCAGCACCTTCATGCTCGGCGCATACGCCATATTCACGCACATGACATCGCCGAGGAAGCCGTCGGTGGTGAAGATATCAAAGAAGAGCTGACCGTCCTTTCGCATCGCCGTGTCGTGGACGATCAGGTTCACGTCAAAGTCCAGATTGCCATAGTCGTGGACCCAGCCGCTCGGCAGGCCATGATTGACACCGTCCTGGAGACGTTCGTTGCCGCGATCTGGGCCGCTGTAGACATTGATGGCGCCAAAGTCGCCCTTGTAGACGTTCTCGGCGGTATAGAAGAAGCGGTGGTCGTGGAACCAGAGCGAACCCTGGAGTTCGCGGAAGTCGCCGGCAACGGGAATCGTTCTGCCGTTGCCGTCGGGACCGGACGCTCTTCTGAGCGCGCCCTCGCGATCGTTCTCAAGCTTGTTTTCGGGCCGGTCGGAGCGGGCCAGCGTCAAGCCCCAGCGATAGTCGTAGAACGTGCCGGGGTAGTGGTACGCGTTGCAGGCGCCATCACTTTCGGCGCCATTGTGAGAATTGTGAAAATGCGTCGACATCTGGTTGATGCCGAAGCCGCCATTGTCACTCTTGTTGCGCGGCAGATTGTTGTAGATTCGCATGGTGACAGGTTCGCCATAGCGAACTTTCAATAGCGGCGGGACTGCTTTGCCCCTGTCGGAGCGGCCAGAGCCATAGCACCACACGCTGCTCTCTTTCTGGGCCTCAAAAAGGGGATGAAAGCGCGTACCGGCCGCACACGGGCTTTTCGTGAGGATGTAGCCTTTCTTGGGAAAATACTCAGACCAGCGTTGATGGGCGAAGTATTCGCCCGGCGGCCGGCCTTCAATCGGCCCCTTCTCCGTCAGCGGGTTGACGAAGCGATCATCGCGGCCATCCGTCAGGGTGTATTCGGTATGATACGACAGCCGGCGGGCCGCATGTTCATTCAAGCTGGCTGGCCATTGAGCGTTGCCGAATTCATCAGCCGTGAGATCATGGGGCGTTTGAACGTCGAGCCTTGGGAGAGGCTGGGTAAATTTCTTGGCGCCAAAAAGCGGGCTGCGCGGCACCCCAGTTGGTACTTGCGCGTAGGCGCTTTTGACAAACGGGCTCAGTCCGTTTTTTGCTGCGATAAAGCCGCTGCCGGTCAACAGGCCCCAGCGGAAAAGTTCTCGGCGGGTAACGTCGCCGAGCGAAAGGGCCTTCACAATTTCGGCGCGGTTGTCGCGGGCATTTTGCGCCTCACGCTGTCGGCGGCGTGATTCCTTCTCGTCGATGTACATCGGGCCCTCCTGCCAGTGATCCACAGGGAAGTCCGCTCGTCTGTCATCCTGCAAACTTTTGTTATTGTTCTTGTTATTTGCGGCGACGGAGCGATGCGGCCTATTCCCATCTCCCGCAGCCAAGAGAATTAACCCATCGATGAAGGTGCACCACGGACTAAAGTCGGATCAAAGCTAGGGACCTAAGGGTATGGTCGCTGTCACAGATCAACAAACCGGCTGACCTGGTCACTTTATGCGTTGATGTGCAAAACAGGACGATGCGTGCAGTCAGGACACGCTGCTTCCTCGACTCGGGCGCCCGAATCGCTGCCCCCTCCACCGGCAATCTATTCCGCGTTCAGCCGGTTACAGTCGAATGCCCAAAAGGGTTCTCAAGGTTTGCAACGACACGCAGACGTGGCGGAGGCGGGTCGCGCGCTTCGGCGTCGCGGCGGCATTTGTTGCATGGCTGGGTGGTTGCAGCTTGCCGATGGAACAACTCAGCCTGCCGCAGCCCGTGGGCGGGGGACAGCCGACCGGTTCAATCGGCCGACCGGGCGGCACGCCGCTCGGACCGCCTGGGACGCCCGGCGCGGGACAGCCGCAAGTCTATCCCGGCAGTGCCAACTACGTTCGACCGGGCGACACTTCGGATCAGGCATCGAACGGCGGCACGAATGCCGTCGCGCCCGGGCAAAGCACGGTGCCGTCGAAATCGCCGTCCAACGGCAGCCGCTCGGTCGGGATTGAAACGGCCGACGGTGTCAGTCTCGATCTCGTGGGCGCAACTATTCCAGAGGCCGCCGCGACCATACTGAACGATCTCGTGCGCGTGCCCTACATGGTGAGTGACAAGGTCAGAGGCACGGTGACGCTACAGACGGTGAAGCCGGTCAGCCGTAACGTTCTGCTTGAGCTTTTTGAGGGCGTGCTGTCCTCGAACGACGCGGCGTTGATCGTTGAGAATGGTATCTATCGCGTTGTGTCGCGCGATGAGGCGTTGGCTGCCGGGCAGCCGCCGAAGCCGCGCATTGCCGGGCAGTTGCGGGGACCGGGTGTCGGGACGGAAGTCGTGCCGCTGAAATACGTCTCGGCCGCGGAGATGGAACGGATATTGAGGTCGGTGTCGCCCAAAAGCACGGTGGCGCGGGCGGACAGCTCACGCAATCTTTTGATCCTGACCGGCTCGCGTTCAGAACTCGACTCGATGGCGGAAACCGTGCGGGTTTTTGACGTGGACTGGATGCGTGGCATGTCGTTTGGTATTTTTCCGGCCGAAACTGGGGATGTCGAAGCGATCGCGCAGGAACTCGACACGATCTTCGCCAACGATATCGAAAGCCCGTCGAAGGGTCTCGTGCGCTTCATCCCGAACAAGCGGTTGAAGTCGGTTCTCGTCATTACTTCGCGGCCGGAATACTTGAAGAAGGCCGAGATCTGGCTGAAACGGATTGATCAAGCCGCTGAAGCGACGGATCGGCGCGCCTATGTGTATCAGGTGCAGTACCGGCCAGTGCAGGAACTGGTGGCCATTCTGCAGCGGCTCTATCCTGGGCGCGAAAACCGGCGCGAGGCAGCGCCTGCGGCCGGCGTTGTGTCGGCGGTGACAGGTGACAATTCGGGCGAACAATCGTTGACGCCGACGGGTTCGGTGACGCTGCCTGTGAGGGCCGGCGGCGGGGTTGCGCCGCCGCTCGATGCGCCCAATGAGGTCGTCACGCTTGGGGCGACGCCGTCCGCACCGGTGGCCAACGAGCCTCTTGCTGCCGCCGTGTCGAGTGCTGTCGATCCGGTGACGGGCGAACAGCTGGCGGGTGCGCCGGGTGGGCCGCTTGCGCAAGCGCAATTTGACGATCGGTCCAACGGTATCTCGTTCGTTGCCGACGACGGCAACAATGCCATCGTCGTGTCCGCTACCCCTGGCGAGTGGCGTCGGGTCCGGCAGGTGCTGTCGGAAGTCGACACCATGCCGTCGCAGGTTCTGATTGAGGCCACGATCGCCGAGGTCACGCTGACGGATGACCTGAAGTTCGGGCTGCGCTGGTTCTTCGAGAAGGGCGGCAGCGAGTTCCGCTTGACCGATACTCTCGCCGGAGCGGCGCTCGGTCCAATCGCCCCGCAATTCGCGGGATTTGCATATTTCCTGAACACCAATAATGCCAAGGTCGCTCTCAACGCGCTGGCGGACATCACCGACGTCAACATCGTCTCATCGCCGTCGCTGATGGTGCTGAACAACAAGAAAGCCGTGCTGCAGATCGGTGATCAAGTGCCGATTGCGACACAGCAGGCGGTGGCGTCCGATGTCGTGCTGGCGCCGATCGTCAACGCCATTTCATTCCGCGAAACCGGCGTGCTGCTCACGATTATCCCGCGCGTCGCGGATAACGGCACGATCCTGCTCGATATCGAACAGGAGGTCAGCGATGCGAAGGAGACGACGACGTCGGACATCAATTCACCCACCATCGCTCAACGGCGGATCAAGACGACCGTGACCGTCGGGAACGGGGGCAGTGTCGTCCTTGCCGGCCTCATGCAGGATCGCGCGACCCGTCAGCGGCAGCAGGTGCCGCTCGTCGGTGATATTCCGCTGGTTGGTAACCTTTTCAAGAACAAGGACGATGAAATTGCCCGGACTGAGCTGATGATTGCCATCACGCCGCATATCGTCAACGATGAGCGGCAGACCGGGGCGATCGCGGCCGAGTTTCGTGACCGGCTCAATTTCAATACGCGTCCGCAACGAGAAACGCAGCCCGACCACCGGGAGCAGTTCGACCGGCTGGCGCGCTGATCCTTTTGACATAGGTTTCAGTTCCGCCATGTCCGCGCCTATTCCCTCAGCGCAACGAAGAGAAACAGAGCGCGGGTTCATCCTGATTTTTGCGCTTGCGGTCTGTTTGATGCTGGCCCTCGTTGGCGCCACGATGGGGCGGTCCGTGCAGTCTGCGCTCCGGTCGACAAGTGCGGCTGTCGAAGTGGCCAAAGCGCGTGCGCTCGCTGATGGGGGTGTGGCGCTGGCCTCGGTTCGGCTGGATGCTAAGCTTGATGCCACGGCACTCGTTTGTCGCGTCGCGGGCGCAGGCATCGTTGCGATCACGATCGAGGATGAAGCCGGTAAGGTGTCGTTGAATACCGACAACGGCGAGCTTCTGCTGGCTCTATTTCAGGGATTGGGCGTCGATGAGGGCGACGCGGGCAGGTACGTCGCGGCGATCGCGGATTTTCGCGACGCGGACAAAGTACCGCGGCCCGAGGGTGCCGAGGCGGATGTTTACCGGGCAGCCAATTTTGGGTCAGGGCCGAAGAACGCCAACTTCGATACCGTGAGCGAACTCGATCGTGTCTGGGGCATCCCAGATGAAGTACGCGCGCGATCAAAGCCGTATTTGACGGCGTTTGTTCTTGCTCGTGGGATCGATCCCGCAGCGGCGGCGCCGGACCTCATCGCGGTGCTTAATGGCGGCGGAAATGATGTGAGTGCAGTTCCGTTTGGAGACCGGCGCGCTCTTCCGGCACAATTCACCGAGTTATCCCGTCGCGCTATTTATCGCATTCGCTCGATCGGCATGACGGGGGGCACCCGCTTTGTTCGCGATGTCGTCGTTGCGCGGCCTGAGCAGCGTGGGGGACCCGTGCGTCGGCTCAGCTGGCAGCAGGGTGAGGTCAGGCCGGACGACGAAGCACGGCTGGCTGGAGCCGGTGTGGCGCCGGAGTGTTAATGGGCGCGGTTACTTGAGGACCATCCCCGGATCAGCCTCTTCCACGAATGGCGCTTGAGAATGCGCGTTGCGCTCGCGGCGCTGGCAATACCGCTTTCCGTTCACTTCCCAGTAGCAGTAGGTGCCGCAATACCGGCGGCCGCGGTGGTAATAGCAGCCATGAGCTTCGGGAGGGGGCAATTCCACGATGTACGGCGGCGCCCGACGATACTGGACTTGGCTCACTTGGGCTTCAACTGACGTGGCGAACGGAGCGCACAGGAGCATCGCGGCAAATAGCGGGCGCCAGTTCCGGCTACGATCACGCAGTCTGTTGTTCACCGGCATGGCAGAATTTCCTGTGCCTTCGGTTCGGCTTCGGCGACAAGCTTTACCGCGATTCGGGCCGGCCGCGGCGCAATGCCCGGTCCGTGTTCCAGGGGCGATTTCCACGAATGAGCCACAGTACAGACATGCTCACAGTGCGGGCAAAGCCGATCTCCGCAACCTTGGCATTGGCCGCGGTTTATTTGGTCGCTGCGGCGCCGGCCGTTCTCATGCCGCCGACGCTGCGGGGGCTCGATCTCGCGGCCGGACTCGTGCTGGCTTGCAGCCTCGTTGTTCTGACCGTGATCGACGTGCGATCGTTCCGGCTTCCAGATCGTCTTACGCTGCCGCTGTGCGGGCTGGGAATTCTGGTGGCGGATGTGCTGCAGTGGGACACGGCCCTTGCGCGTTTGATCGCGGCAGGCGTGGGATTTCTCAGTCTCGTGCTGGTGCGCGAAGCCTACATCCGCTGGCGTGGGCGTCATGGACTGGGGCTTGGCGATGCCAAGCTGTTTGCAGTTGCCGGGGCGTGGACGGGCGTCGCCGGCCTGCCGTCGGTGCTTCTGTGCGGATCCTTGCTGGCGCTCATCGCTGTCGGGGTTGCCGCAGCAGCCGGCCGGCGGGTTGATGGCCAAACCGCAATTCCCTTTGGACCCTTCCTCGCGGCCGGGACTTGGCTCGTTTGGCTCTATGGATCGCCGCTCTGAGGCTCAAGAAGGCGGCCGTTGAGCACGCTGCAAAGGCTGACTTGTTGCCTTGCATGAGTGCGACTAGGCTCAAAACTTCGCTTCTGCTGACACGAGACCGCGCATGTCCTTTCACGGCTTGACTGCCTTCCGCCACTTTCGACACAAAATTCGACGCCCACAAGCTGATGCGCCGGATGATGGCTTCACGCTCTTGGAGCTGCTCGTGGTTCTTGGCATCATCGTGCTGATCGCGACGATCGCGGCGCCGCAAGTGCTGCGCTACCTCGGCAGCGCGCGGACGGAAACGGCGAAGGCGCAAATCAGTGCGCTGTCGACGGCGCTGGAACTCTACGCACTCGACAACGGGGCCTTTCCCGCTGAGGGCGCGGGTTTGAAGGCCCTTGTCGCGGCGCCTGGCGGAAATCCTCGCTGGAGGGGGCCTTATATCAAGCGGGCGAGTGGCATAATGGATCCGTGGGGCCAGCCCTATCGCTATCGCCGCATTGGGCGCGGTGGACAACCCGACATCTATTCCCTGGGGCGCGACAATGCACCGGGTGGATCGGGAGAAGACCAGGATGTCACGAACTGACGTCGTTGAAGGCGTGCTCCTGCAAGGGTGTTCGTCCGGCCGTTACAATAACAGCAACGCTTAAAGCTACTGTCCCGCAGCCGAGCGTGAAAGCACCGCATAGTCGGTATAGCCGCGATGCAGACGCTTGAACGCGAGCGTCAGTCCCTGTTGGTTGGCGACCTGCCGGCAGGCGACCTCCATGTCGGCACGGGGCGTGACGGTGTAATGATCGAGGAACTTGAACAGCGCGGCCTTGAACGAGCGCGGCAGCCGATCGCATTGACCGAAATCGACGATATGCAGGCTCCCTCCCGGCGCGACATGCGCGGCCGCCGCCGAGAGTGCGGCGTGCCAGTCCGGGATCATCGATAGCGCATAGGAGAAAAACACGCGGTCGAACGTCGCCATGCCGAAGGTGTCGGTGGCGGAGAAACACGTGGCGTCGGCTTGTGCGACCTGAATGCGCGATGCATGGCCGTGCCGATTGATCGAAGCCCGCGCGGTGTCGAGCATGGCGTTGGAAACATCGACGCCAAAAATGCGGGCCTCGGGGTAAAGCTTGGCCGTGCGAATGAGATTCCACGCGGTCCCGCATCCGATCTCGAGCACAGTTTGGCCCGCGCGCGGCTTCATATCGGCAATGAGATGCTTGCGGCCGATGAGGTAATGCGTGCGTGTCAGGTCATAGATGAAGCGCTGGTAGCGATAGTGCCGATCCATGCGCTCCGCGTCGGAGATGCGCGTGTCCGTCATGATCAATCGCCCTTCAACACGTAGAGATGGAACCCGCCATAAATCGCCGAGCGATCGCGGGCAACCCAAGCCTTCGATGCTGCTTCTTCGTAGGTCCAGCGGTCCAGGATCGGTTCGGGAACGCGGCCTGGGAGAATGGTTTCCTCGCCGGCCGTGCGGAAGATGACGCGGGCATTGGGACGAGCGGTGCGGGTGATCTGGGTCCACAAATCCGTCAGATTGGCGTCATTCATCCAATCCTGAGCGTCGAGCAGAATGTAGCGATCGAGATGCGATGACGGCAGAGCGCGTAGTTGCTCGGTATAGGGGATGTTGCGCATCGAAATCCGGTGCGCGCGATCGCGGACTGTTTCGTAGTTCACGCGCTGCAAATAGGGCGGCAGAGGTCCGTCTCCGTCCGGTGCGTAACACCGGGCGAACGCCTGCCAGGCGAAATAATTGTCCTGCAAGTCGAAATCGCAGGCGAGACGGCGCAAGCGCTCCTCGACGACTTCGTGCATCGGGCGGCCGCCGGAGAGGGCGTCATATTGGGCCGGCGGAATGCCGAGGCCGAAGAGTGAAGAGCGCTGGTTGAGAATGGCGCGGATGAGCGGCTTTTCGAAAAGCGGTGCCAGTTCGCGTTCGTAAATCGCGCGCTGCTCCTCGATCGAGCGGGCCTGCATCAAGACGCGCGGGTCACGGCCGTAGAGTTTCGCGGCGCGGTGGCCTGCGGCGATAAAGCGCCCGAGCAGGCCGTAGCGGTAGAAACCGCGAGCGAAGCGATCGATGCGGCGCCGGCCGGTCAGATCGCGGGCGTTCCAGAATGCGCGCGTGTCGGCATCGAGGTGATCGCGGATATAGCGTGTGTACAAGTCGATGTTCGACTGGCGATCGGCGGCGCCGAAAAAGGAAAAAAACGCATCGTAATTTGGCAGATAGCGGGCGGCCGTGTGCTTGAGGCGGTTGAGCGCGGCATGCGACGTATTCAGGTCAACGGCGATGATCTCTCCAGGGTCCGCGATAAGATAGGAGAGCGCATTGCAGCCGCCGGAAGCGATTGTGATCATCCGTTGGCCCGGCTCGATCTGGAGGGCCTCCAAGTCGACGACAGGGTCCTCCCAAATCTGGGGGTAGACGAGACTGGTGAAGGCGAACGTGAAAGCTCGCTCGTTCAGTCCGGCGCGCGAGAACAGGCTGTTGCGATGGACGGCCGCGCCAACTAGGGCACCGCTGCTGCTGCGGGTCAAAGGTAGCGTATCGGCCGCGTCGGCTCGGTCCATCTTTAAGTTCTCCGGGTTGCGGCTGCGCCGCAGGTTTGGGTTTTCGCGCTACGGGCGGATGGCGCAGGCATCAATCGCGCAGGCGAGGCGGAAGAGCGGGCAACGCGGATGTTTTCAACGAACATTTCCGCCGTGCGACGCCATGTAAAATCCAGTGCGCGGCGGCGAACGCTGGCGCGGTCGAGGCTGAGGGCCCGGCGGGCTGCCGAGGCAAGGTCTTCATCGAGGATACCGCTGATGCCGTCATCGACGATGTCGATTGGACCGGTGACCGGATAGGCGGCGACAGGCACGCCCGAAGCCATGGCCTCCAGGATGACGAGGCCGAAAGTGTCGGTGCGGCTGGGGAAGACGAACACATCGGCGGAGGCGAAGTGGCGAGCCAGATCCTCACCCGACCGCCGGCCGAGAAATCGAACTTCGGGAAAACGCTCGGCTAGTGCCGTCATGTGTGGTCCGTCACCGACAACCGCTTTGATACCTGGCAGGTCGGCTGCAAGAAAAGCTTCGATGTTCTTTTCGATGGAGACGCGACCGACGTAGAGGAATACCGGCGATTCACGTCCAAACACCCGATCGGCTCGCGGCGAAAATAGCTTTGTGTCGACACCGCGCGTCCAGGGCAAAATGTTGCGGAAGCCGCGCCGGGTGAGGTCGCGCTGCAGCGAGGGCGTCGCGACCATCACGCCGGCGCCGGCATTGTGAAAGCGACGTAATCCCGAATAAATCAAGCTCTTCGGCAGGCCGAAATGTTGAGCGGCGTATTCGGGGAAGCGGGTGTGGAAGCTGGTGGTGAACGGCAGGTTCCGGCGCCGGCAGTAGTTGCGCGCCATCCAGCCCACGGGCCCTTCGGTGGCGATGTGGATGTGATCAGCGTTATTGGCATCGATGATTGCCGCGGCCTTGCGACGGTTCGGAACGGCGAGGCGAATTTCACGATACCACGGCATCGCAACCGTTCCGAAATGTTCGGGCGTGAGGAAGGTCAACTGCGAGCCGAGCGCGGGCAATTCTTCGGCCAGCCGACGATAGGTTGCCAGGACGCCATTGACCTGAGGGACCCAGGCGTCTGTCGCGACCAGTATCTTCATTCAGGCAGCCGCCGCGAGGTTTTCATCTTCGGTCGAGACAGCAGTGTCATATGCGCTTTGCACACCCCAGTGCAGCACTTTGAGTTCGCCGCTATGTGTCTCGACGATCGCGGTGGCGCTTTCAACCCAATCGCCGCAGTTGAGATAATGCACATGACCGATCATGCGGTCGGCGGCGTGGTGGATATGGCCGCAGATCACGCCGTCAGCGTCGTGGCGGCGGGCAACCTCAGCCAGATTGGATTCGAATTCACCGATAAAGTTGACGGCGGTCTTGACGCGGCTTTTCAAATAATTGGACAGCGACCAGTAGCCGAACCCTAGCTTGCAGCGAACCCAGTTGAGAGGCCGGTTGGTGAACTGCGCCAGCTCATAAGAGCGGTCGCCGAGAAAGGCCAGCCATTTGGCGTAGCGCACGACCACGTCGAATTCGTCACCATGGATGACGACGTACTTCTTTCCCGCCGCCGTTTCGAAAAGGGCTTCGCGTCGCACTTCGATATTGCCGAAATTCAGTCCGCAGTAGTCGCGCAACGCTTCGTCGTGGTTGCCTGGGATATAGATAATCCGCGAGCCTTTGCGCGACTTACGCAGGAGCTTTTGGATGACGTCGTTATGGGATTGCGACCAAGCTGGTCCGCGGCGGACTTTCCAAAAGTCGATGATGTCGCCAACGAGGTAGTAGGTTTCAGCGTCGGCTCTCTTGAGGAAGTCGAGGAGGGCGGGAGCCTGTGCAGCACGGGTGCCCAAATGCACATCGGAAATGAAGATGGACCGATAGTTCATCTCTGACCGGGCGTCTGTCACGGTGCGCCTCGATTCGTCTATGTCGTTCATATCGATGGGACATAGCCGAAATTATGTATCAGCCGTGTGACAGCCGCGCGGTGATGCACGTAAAGCTACGGTGGCCGAACCGAGCAGTCTCAACGCCAGCTCGATGCTGCTCCGCCCGCTCGCCCTCCCCCTGCGCCGGGGCGACCTTGTGCAGCGCCAAGTCGTCGGCGGACTCATTCGTCGAGCGGCTGCGGATCGATGCGAAAGAACGGCCGCCCTGCTAGAACCTCGCGCAGCGCCGCCACCAATGCCGCCCCTGACGATCCTTTGACGATAAAAGCGCTGGCGCCAGCGTCTTTGGAAGCGCGCAAGATCTCGGGGTCTTGTCGAAATGAAAACATCACGGTCTGGGTGTCGGGAAACTCACTCGTGATTGTCGCCGAGGCGTCTAGGCCTGACGTTGGCATATTGATGTCGAGTATGACGAGGCGGGGCCGATGAATACGGACGAGGGCGACAGCTTCATCGCCCGAACCCGCCTCCGCGACGACCTTGAAATCCGCCTCGTCCTCGATCGTTGCTATAATTCCCCGGCGGACCATGGGATGGTCGTCGGCCACAATGACAGTAGTCATTGGCAAGGCCGGAGCCTGCTTTTTACCCATAATCGGCTCCGGGGATCGCAGCTGCCTCGTCGAAAGTTGCGACGACGGTGGTCCCCTGGTTTGGTGAACTGCGTATTATGAAGCGGCCGCGCAGGGCTTCAACTCGGGCACGCATGCCAAGAAGCCCCAAACCCTTGTTAACGACGCCGTCGGGATCGAAACCGCTGCCGCGATCCGTGATCGTGACGGTCAGAGCGGGGCAATCCTCAATAGCGATATCAATCGAGCGGGCTTTGCCGTGCCTGGATGCGTTGGACAGCGATTCCTGGACAACACGGTAAATGCACGCCTTCTGCATTTGCGTAACAACAGCTGCCGTTTGAAATGAAATACTGGCCTCCCCGCCCGTTGTCATTCGATGGCGGTGAACGGCGAGTTCGACGACTTCGCGCAATGACATAGCCCGCAGCTCGGGCAATGCCAAGTCCGTGGAGATGCCGCGGATCTCGCGTGATGTCTCATAGATCACGCGGCGGAGTTCTGTAATGTGGTCGTTAAGTGCAGATGTATCGGACCTTTCGACCGTGCGCAGCAGTCGATCAATATGCAGCAGCGAGAATGTCAGCGACTGGGCGGGACCGTCGTGGAGATCGGCACCTATGCGCTGCAACGTGCGTTCGTGAATATCGGCACTGGCGGCACTGAATTCCTGCAAGCTGTCCTTGAGCCGTACGTTCTGGCTCAGCAGCATTTGGGTTTCTTGGAGCTGCAATGAGAGCTTTTCGCGAGCCGCAGCAGCGTCGGTGGCGAACGGTCGTGCGACCCAGACGTAGATCAGGGGGCTGGCTACCAGCGTCAGGATGGTCGCGTCGAGCGTGCCGTCCAAAACTGTAACAGAATCCTCTAAACCGTAGAGGGCGAACATGATCAGAAATTCGACGACGAATATTATGCTGGCGATCTTGGCGACCATCACGGCAAGCCGATGAGTCGTCATGACCGGCAACGGCTCGATAAGAACTGGCAATTGTCGAACAAGCTGCATCGCGAAACGACCGAACCGCAGCCGGATGGACCTGCCGGCGCGCATGTCTATGAAGACTTACATAGATCGGTTGGGAGTTAAACTCCCATTCCGCTGGTTAAGCTTTAAAACGAAATTTAGGTTATATTGGACTCTTGATGTTCTTGGACTGCCACGCCACTCCGAGCAGGGCCAAGCCGACAACGAGCGCGGCCGGCAAGGGCCCCCCGGCGCGGACATCGAATGCTCCGATGTCAGGCAATACGTGATGGGCGCCGGCGACGACCAGCACAGCACCGCTGAAAGCGGACGCGCCAATCACGAAGGCATTGAAAAACGTCGGCACAAGAATTCCACCCAGGATACCGCAGGCCAGTATGAGTACCCGCGCCATGACTGCGCCGAGCAGCGTGTCCAGATTGAATGCGGCGGCCAGCGAGAGGCCGACCAGCACGCCGGCGGAAACGCCGAGCAGTATACGCCGATACGGCTCTAGGAAATAAGACGCGGATCCCAGTATGACTGCGCCCACGATGCCCAGAACGATCGCCAGTGTTCCGACATCTCCTGTCAGCGATCGCCCCAGCAAAAGCCCAATGTCAAAACCGACGAGGGCGTAGAGTAGCGGCAGCCAAGCGTAGAACAGAAACAGGCCGAACGTCATGATGGCCAAACCGGTCAAGATCATGAGTATGCCGCCAGCCGCTGTCATTTGAGCATTCCTTCGTTTGATCCGATCGGCCACGTGAAACCGAATCGAGTTTGTAGCAGGATTTCCGTCATCCTCTGGACGATGTATCCTAATATCTTGTATGCGTGAAAAGCAATGTGAACGCTGATCTGGGAAAACCATGACGTTTCGCAGATCATTGCGGTTCGATTTGAAGCCGCCCCAACGAGTGAGGAATACCGCGTGGTGATGGCTTGGATTATTTGATATTGCCAATATTGAAGGCGCTGCTGCTGGTGCCGGTGACCCTTCTGCCCATCATCAATCCACTCAGTACCGCGCCGGTGTTCGTCGCGACCGTGGGCAGCAATCGCGTACTTGCAGCGCGCTTGGCCCGGCAAGTTGCCGTCAACAGCTGGATCGTGATCGTCACATCGATGTTGATTGGCACCTATGTGCTTGCCCTGTTCGGGATATCGCTGCCGATTGTTCGGGTGGGCGGCGGACTTCTGGTCGCGTCCACGGCCTGGCGCATGCTCCATCGAACCGATGACGATGACGTGCACGCCAAAGCCGCGCAGGAAACCGTCGAGCTTACACAAGCCGAGATCGTTCGGCGCAGCTTCTTCCCGATTACGTTCCCGTTGACCACTGGGCCCGGAACGATTGCTGCTTCAATCGCGCTCGGCGCTCAGATTCCGACGACGCCCTTTCTGTACTTTGCGGGGGCGGTGGTCGCGGCCAGTGGTGCGCTGCTCGTTTCCTTCGTGCTCTATTTTGTTTTCCGGAATTCAACAGCTGTGGTCGCATGGCTGGGCGAGGTTGGGATGCTCGTCCTGACGCGACTGATGGCGTTCATACTTCTATGTATCGGTCTCCAGATCATGTGGTCCGGCTGGGAAGAATTGAACGCCATATCGCATTGACTGGCGAGACAGTCCTAGATCGGATATCGCAAAACGGCCGCGAGTTCTCCCGCTGCCGGCAAATCCGCTTTCCGGACTGCGAGTACTTTTGCGCCGGTGGACAGGGCTCGCGCGGCGATTTCGTCGACGATGCAGTAGCTGTTTGAGCCTGATGCATCGGCAAACCGAATGGCGCCGGTGGTTTCGTCCACCGAACCTGGTGTCACGCTGTCCATATCGACCAGGAGAACGTCAATGGCACCGTAAGTTGCCGCACGTGCTGCATCCGACAGATCGGATGTGGCGCGGCCGCTGTTTGTGCGCGTCTCGTAAAGGGCGCGGAATTGCGCCAGCTCTGCGTGATACCAGTCGTCGAGCGCTGTTCTTGCAGCCGCGGCCAGTTCGGCGTCGGTGACACGTTCAGAATTTCCCGTAACAGTCTGTTCGAGAAGGTGCGGGTAGCTATTGATGGACCTGTAAATTGAGGCCAATCGATCGGTCGCTGCCAATATGAGGGGCGTGTCCCGGCCTGTCAGAACAGGGCGCAGGGCAGCGTCGATTTTGCGAGCGTATTGGTTGAGCCTGATATTGAGCCCCTCGGACCCTTGGATGCGTCCGCTGGGTGAGCGGTCGTTAAGAGTGGCCTTTCTCGCCGCGCTTGCGGCGTCTTTCGGCATATCCGCAATTTTCGTCGTCACCGGTGGGTGATCTGCAAATATCTCGACGAGCCGCACGGCATTTTCCGACAGGGCCAGGACGTAGGCGCTGTGCGGGAAAGTGATCGCGCGCAGGAGAGGGATAAGGTGGAAGCGGTCCGAAACTTCGGCCATTGGCGTCAGTTTATTCGCCAGCCGGTATGTTTTCACGCTCTCGGGCGTCGCCAGAACGGCAAGACTATTGGCTTGGTGGGCCCAGAAATCGTCGTCGACCGCCAGATGATCGAAGTGGTCCATGAGGGCTGCAACCCGCGCCTTTGGCAGTGCTGCTGCCTCTATTTGCTTCAGTGCCTGTTTCGCGAGATTTCCAAGCTCGATGCGGCTGGCATCCGAATCCTGAGTCAGCGGCGTTGTCGGAAGGTAAATGGAAATGCAGGCATCACTGCGCAGATCAGCGAGTGACTTGAATTCCGAACGGGTCGGTAGATCAACGTAGAGCATGCTGAAACCTCTTTGATTAATTGCACTTCCTAGTATTCGTCAAACGGATCGAGTTCAAAGAAAAAATTTGCGGGTTGCTTTAGGTGATTCTTTTGCGGCGCAATAAATCTTGTTTCTGATGGAAAACGACAAAAAGAAGTTAGGCAAAATCGGCTCTGCTCGCCTTTCAAGTTGCGGCTTGAAGCGAGGATTGGATGAGAATGGCCACAGGGGGCAGCTCGGAGTTTTGTTCGAAGTTCAAGGACGAACAAAGCCGTTTGGGCGTGTGTGGAAAAATTGCATGCAAGGCTGCTATTCGCCTTTAGCTGATCTGGCGAGTGATCAACCGGCCACCGGACCTCGACGGAGATTTTGTTTCGTTCGAAAGTTGGGTAAACCATTGCTGGAGTTTGAGGGTATGTGTTACGTGTTCCCAATAAGCTGGACGTTGGCTGGCGTATTTTGTTGTGTTGTGTGAGGGGGCGCGTCGTGAATAACGATGGCGGGATGGGCGGCGGTAGATTGTGTGTGGGCCGTTGGCTACCCCTTGGGTCTTATCAGGCAGTTTTTTTTGACAATTGTCGTTTTGGGCAGCGACAAATCGCGGTTTTCGCGACCGTCGCGCTCAGTCTTTTGGCCGGCGCATGTGATCGTCAGGAAAAGCAGGCGGAAGCTCCGGTTCGGCCGGTTCGTGTCATCACCGTGACAGAGCAGCAGGCCGGTGAAACGGTGACGCTGTCGGGCGTGGTCGAAGCCAAGACGGAAGTCGACCTCGCGTTTCGTATCGGCGGACGAATGATCAAGCGCTTCGTCAACGTCGGGGACAGAGTTGAGGCGGGTCAGCTGATTGCGCAGCTCGATTCACAGGACGAGGAAAACGCTGTTCGAGCGGCGAAGGCCACGCTCTCGGCAGCCGAGGGGAAGTTTTTCGAAGCGGAACAGAATTACGACCGGCAACGGCAGCTGTTGAGCCGCGGCCATACCACCCGGCAACGGTATGATGCGGCGGTGCAGAACCTCAACACACTCCGGGGGCAAGCCGACGTTGCGCGGGCACAACTTGCGACCGCTAAAACCCGCCTCAATGACACAAACCTCAATGCCGATGCTCCCGGTGAAGTCACCCTGCGCAATGTCAATTCCGGTGAAGTTGTGCAGGCCGGTCAGATGATTGTACGCATCGCACGCAAAGACGGTCGCGACGCGGTGTTTGATGCGCCGCCCAGTCTCATGTCACGCGGCACGACAGACGCCGACATCAGTATTGCGCTTTCGATTGATCCAGCCATCGTGGCGAAGGGCCGGGTGCGCGAGATCGCACCTCAAGCCGACGCTCAAACCGGAACTTTCAGGGTTCGCGTTGGGCTGAGCGACCCACCTGCCGAAATGCGACTGGGGTCATCAGTGGTTGGGCGCGTGACGCTGGAAGGACAAGCCGGTATGGCCTTGCCCGCCAGCGCATTGTCACGCGCCAACGGTACGCCATCGGTCTGGGTGTTCGATAGCGCTTCCGAAACCGTCTCGCCGAAGCCGGTCGAGGTCGCAGCGTTCCGGGCGAGTGACGTGATCGTCTCGGGAGGGATTGCGCCCGGCGATGTCGTTGTGACGGCCGGAATTCAAAGTCTGCGCCCCGGTCAGCGCGTCCGGCTCCTCGGACAGCCGTCATGATCGGCCCAAATCTTTCGGCTTGGGCAACGTCGCGACGTTCGTTGATCATCTATTTCATGTTGATCGCGCTCATTGGCGGCGTCGCGAGCTTCATCAAGCTGGGCCGGGCGGAAGATCCCGTATTTACGATCAGAACGATGCTGGTCCGCGCAATCTGGCCGGGCGCGACACTTCCCGACATGCTCGATCAGGTCACCGAGCGGATCGAGCGCAAGCTTCAGGAGGTGAGCAACGTTGACGTTGTCCGCAGCTCGACCCGCGGAGGCGATACGACGATCTTCATCGACCTAAAAGGCGGCGTGACCTCGCGTGAGATCCCTGCAATCTGGCAGGAGGTCCGCAACAAAGTCGGAGATATCCGGCATACGCTTCCACAGGGAGTGCTAGGGCCATTCTTCAACGACGACTTCGGCGACACTTTCGGGTTCATTTATGGATTCACGGCCGATGGGTTCACGCACCGCGAACTGCGCGATTACGTCGAGGATATCCGGTCCAAGCTCCTCACCCTTCCCGATGTCGCGAAGATCGAACTCATTGGCGCCCAGAATGAGGAAGTCACGATTGAATTCCGCCACGACCGGGTTGCGGCGCTTGGGATCGATTATCCAACTCTTTTCTCGGCCATCGCAGCTCAGAATATGGTGCGGCCGTCGGGTATCATCAGAACGGGCGCCGAGAATGTCTCAATCCAGGTCTCGGGTTCCTATCAATCCGAAGCAGATCTCCTGGAAGTCAGCGTCAACATCGGTGATCGGGTCGTAAGACTTGGTGACATCGCCGAGGTGCATCGCGGCTACTCCGATCCGCCCACTCCGATTTTTCATGTCAATGGCAAGCCGGCGATTGGTCTTGCCATCGCAATGCAGGACTCAGGCGACATTCTGGCGTTGGGCGAAAACGTCAAGACCATGATGACGACCATACGCGCTGATCTGCCGGCCGGGATTGAACCGGTCCTGGTATCGGATCAGGCGGTCACGGTCGACGAGGCCATCGGTGAGTTCACGGCTTCGCTGTGGCAGGCGATTGCGATCATTCTTGGCATCAGCATTTTGATGCTTGGCGCCCGGCCGGGCGCCGTGGTTGCCGTGTCGATCCCCCTGACGCTGGCCATTGTGATGATCGTGATGGACGTCCTCAACATCGATCTGCACCGGATTTCGCTTGGAGCCTTGATTATTGCTCTGTGTCTTCTCGTGGACGATGCGATGACGACCGTTGACGCCATGCTGCGCCGGCTTGCGGCCGGAGACGATGCAGCGGCTGCTGCAAGCTATGCCTATGCGAATCTCGCCGCGCCCATGTTGATCGGCACTCTCGTGACGATTGCGGGTTTCGTGCCCATCGGCTTCGCGCAAAGTTCAGCCGGCGAGTACACGTTTTCAATTTTTGCCGTCGTCGCCATCGCGCTGTTGGTTTCATGGATCGTTGCGGTGCTGTTCGCTCCGGTGGTTGGTGCGGCCATTCTGAAGCCGCCGACAGAAAAAGCGACTGATGAGGGGCCGGGCGTCGTGTTGCGGACTTACCGGGGGCTTCTTGAATGGGCCTTCGCAAATAGCTGGATCACGATTATCGGGACTGTGGCGGTGTTCCTTTTGGCGATATGGGGTTTGCGGTTCGTGCCGCAGCAGTTTTTTCCAGCCTCCGATCGAACGGAGCTGCTGGTTGATCTCATGCTGCCGCAGAACTCATCGATCCGGGCCAGTGAAGACGTCGCCAAGAAGCTTGATGAAGTGCTGGCGAATGATGCGGACGTCAGCCGCTGGAGCACGTACATCGGCCGGGGCGCCATACGCTTCTATCTTCCGCTCAACGTGCAATTGCCCAATGACTTCTTCGCGCAACAGGTCATTGTGGCCAAGGACGTCGCGGGTCGGCAGCGGCTGGCGGCAAAACTCGAGAAACTTTTGTCGGAGGACTTTCCAAATCTGACCACGCGCGTTTATCCACTCGAACTTGGACCTCCTGTCGGCTGGCCGGTGCAATACCGGATTTTAGGTCCGGACGTGGACCGGCTGCGCGACCTGTCGACAAATGTTGCCGAAGTCATTGCCGCTCATCCCCAGACCCGCCGGGTCAGCTTTGATTGGACAGAGCCGGCGCGCCGCGTGCGCATCCAGATCGATCAGGATCAGGCTCGGCGGATCGGATACACGAGTGAAGCACTGGCCTCCGTTCTCAATACGGCCATCAGCGGAACCCGTGTGACGCAACTGCGGGATGGGATTTATCTCGTCGATGTGGTTGCGCGCGCGCGCCAAGAGGATCGAATTGCACTTGAAAATCTGCAAACACTCCAGGTTCCGCTGAGGAACGGCCGAACCGTTCCCCTCAGCCAGTTTGCGACGTTCGAGACTGAGCAAGAGCAGCCGCTGGTGTGGCGGCGCGACCGCATTCCGACGCTCACGGTGCAGGCCGACGTGGCCGAGGGTGCCCTGGCTGAGGGCATCGTCGCAGAGCTCGCCCCGAAAATTGCGGAGCTGAATGCGAAAATGCCAGCTGGATACCGCATCGAATTGGGCGGTGTCGCGGAGGAGAGCGCTAGCAGCCGCGCGTCGGTGATTGCCGTCGTGCCGCTCATGATCGTTCTGATGCTGACGCTTCTCATGCTGCAAATGCAGAGTTTCCCAAGCTTGGCAATGGTGTCTCTCGTGATGCCGCTCGGGTTGATCGGCGTTGTCGCGGCCCTCTTTCTGGTGCAGAAGCCGCTCGGGTTTGTCGCCGTGCTCGGTGTGCTCGCCTTGCTTGGCATGATCGCCAAAAATGCGGTGATCCTCATTGCTCAGATCGAAGACGAGCGAAGCCGGGGCGCACCCGTGCGTCAGGCGGCGGTCGATGCCGCAATGTCGCGCTTCCGGCCGCTCATGCTGACGACGCTGTCCACCGTGCTCGGGCTGGCGCCCATAGCGCCTACAGTATTTTGGGGGCCGATGGCGTTTGCCGTCATGGGAGGGCTCTTGGTCGCGACCGTTTTGACGCTGATATTTTTGCCTGTTCTATATGTGGCCTGGTTCTCGGGCGATGAGAGCAAAGCGGCGCCAACGGCAACTGCAAATCCGGCTTAGTCATTCTATTGCATGACTTTGCAATAAGGTCGGGAACCGCCGACAATAACCGTCTGTCGGACGTGGTGTTGCCAGAATGAGGTATCCGGCTTACGTCTCGACGCTGATCCGTGTCCCGTGTTTTTGGCGAAAGGTTTCGTATGTCAATTGAATCGGTGGAGACAAACGAACCACTCGCGGCAAAGAAGCTTCGTTCACGCTCAGCGAAAGAACCGCTTCTTGTTGATCTGGCGCTTCAGGGTGGCGGATCGCATGGCGCTTTCACGTGGGGCGTTCTGGATCGTCTCTTGGAAGAAGAGGGGTTTTCTCTCGAGGCCATCTCGGGCACGTCCGCGGGCGCTATGAATGCCGCCGTGCTTGCTTATGGGTTGTTGGTGGGCGGTCCGGAAGGAGCTCGCAATGCGCTCCACACCTTCTGGAGGCGCGTCGCAGACGCTGCCACCTTCAGTCCTTTCCAGCGCAGTCCCGTCGATCGCATGATGGGGCGCTGGTCTCTCGATTACTCACCGACATACATTGCAACGGACCTCATCGCACGGCTCGTCTCGCCTTATTCGTTTGGCGCAGGTGGAGCCAACCCGCTGCGCGACCTTTTGACGGAGCTTGTCGATTTCGAACGGCTGGCAACCGGCCGCATCAAGCTCTTTATTACTTGTACAAACGTGCGGACCGGGCGCGGGCGCGTGTTTCGTACTCCAGAGGTGACAGCTGACGTGTTGTTGGCCTCGGCTTGCCTCCCGACTATGTTCCAGGCTGTCTACATTGATGGCGAACCGTATTGGGATGGCGGATACTCGGGCAATCCGACCATTGCTCCGTTGGTTCGTGAATGTGATTCACATGATACGTTTTTGGTGCAAATCAATCCGATCCTGCGTGAGGAGGCCCCGACCACCGCTCAGGAAATCAACAATCGCCTCAGCGAAGTTTCCTTCAACGCGACGCTGCTTAAAGAACTGAAGATGATCGCGCTGCTTCGTAAAGTCGCCGATCAGGGAGATGGCGAGGGTTGGCAGTGGGGCCAAATGCGCATGCATCTCATCAAGAGCGACATGCTCGCGACGCTGGGCGCTACGTCGAAGCTCAATGCGGAATGGGAGTTCCTGACCATGCTGCGTGATGAAGGCCGGCGCGCGGCCGATGAGTTTGTGAAGGCCCACAGGGACGATGTCGGTGTCCGATCGACGTTTGACATCGACAGTCTGCTGGAAGGGAGCTGAGCCGTGGGACTTCTGGGTATTCTAGCGGGCCTGGCATTTCTGATGGTGCTGGCATTTCGCGGCTGGTCGATCCTACTACTCGCACCCGTCGCCGCCTTGATTGCCGCTGCGTTTTCCGGTGAACCGCTCCTGGCGCACTGGACCCAAACGTTCATGACCGCGGCGTCCAGTTTTGTCGCGCAGTTTTTTCCCATCTTTCTGCTCGGAGCCTTGTTCGGAAAACTGATGGATGATAGCGGCTCTGTCCGCACCATCGCAGATTTCATGACCGAGAAGCTCGGGCCCAGCCGGGCCGCGCTCGCCGTTGTGCTCGCCGGTGCCCTGGTCACGTATGGCGGCGTCAGTCTTTTCGTCGCCTTTTTCGTACTGGCTCCCATGGGGCTGGCGCTGTTCAAAGTCGGCAATGTCCCAAGGCGCCTTCTGCCCGCAGCCATCGCACTCGGCACATCGACTTTCACGATGTCGGCGCTTCCCGGCACACCGGCAATACAGAACGCGATCCCGATGCCGTTTTTTGGAACCACGCCCTTCGCAGCGCCTGGGCTCGGCATCATCGCGGCCATCGTTATGCTGGCATTCGGGATGTGGTGGTTGGGCGTGGCGCAGGCTCGTGCGCGCCGGGCCGGGGAAGGTTTTGAGCCAACTTCGCACTCGGCCGATGATACAGCCGCAATGACGGACAGTTTGACCGTCCGCGAGTTGGCATCAACCGCCCGAGAGTTCGATCCCGCCGAAATTGATCACGGAAGCCGGGCCGCTGACGGGCCGCCGATCGGACTTGCCGTTTTGCCTCTCGCTGTCGTCGTGTGTGCAAACTTTGTCATGACGCAGTTCATTCTTCCGAACATGGATACGGCCTTCCTCTCCCTGCCGCAGTGGGGTGCGACGAGCCTGTCGTCGGTTGGTGGGATCTGGTCTGTTTCGATCGCGCTTTTCCTGGCAATCCTTGTTCTGGTTGCTCTCAACTATCAACGACTACCAGCCATCCGCGATACCGTCGACGCGGGCGCCAACGCCTCCGTGCTGCCGGTGCTCAGCGTTGCTAGCCTCGTTGGCTTCGGCGCCGTCGTGGCCGCGCTGCCCGCGTTCGAGATGGTGCGGGATTGGGTCCTGGGTATTGGCGGCGGTCCGCTCGTGTCGCTGGCCGTTGCAACAAACATTCTAGCGGCGCTGACAGGTTCCGCCTCGGGTGGCATGACGATTGCTCTCGATGCGCTCGGTCCCACATTCATGCAGATTGCGCAGGACACCGGGTTGAGCCCATCACTCATGCATCGCGTTGCGGTGATTTCGTCGGGCACTCTCGACAGTCTGCCGCACAATGGCGCGGTGGTGACCATGTTGGCTGTGTGCGGATGCACGCACAAGGAAAGCTATCTTGATCTCGTCATCGTCGCGGTTGTGGGCGCTATGATTGCGCTCGTGACGGTCATCGTGCTGGGAACGATGTTCGGGTCATTCTGAAGCGGGCGCAAGTTGCAACGGAGATGAAGATGCCGGGCACGGCGACGGGTGCGCTCACTGTCCAAGTCGCGCTGATCGTCATTGCGAGCGTCGTTGGTTGCGCGGCGTTGTCGGCGGCCAGTTCGGTCTTCGCCCCGCTGACGCTCGCGTTGCTCATCATTGCGCTGCTTTGGCCCCTCCAAAAGGGACTTCAAACATTTTTGCCGAAACTACTGGCGTTGGCTGTCACGGTTGTCGTTCTGGCCTCGGCGTTCGCTGCGTTTGGATCCATGTTTGTCTGGAGTTTCAGCCGTGTTGGGCAAGCGGTTGCAAATGATGCGGTTCGCTTTCAAGGCGCTTATGAGCAGTTTACCGGTTGGCTTGAGGGCCACGGCATCGCAGTTGCAGGCCTCTGGGCCGAACATATCAATGTCGGCTGGTATCTGCGGCTCATTCAAACGTTCATCGCACGGCTCAACAGCACCACCAGTTTCTGGCTGGTTGTTCTGGTCTATGTGACGCTCGGCCTGTTGGAAGTCGAAGACTTTGCCAGGAACATCCGGAAATTCAAAGATACCGACGTATCGCAGTCGCTCATCAGCGGCAGCATCGCCACGGCGAAAAAGATCCGCTCTTACTACGTCGTGCGAACTCAGATGAGCGTCCTTACCGGCTTACTTGTTTTCGCCGTCACCTATTCCGTTGGGTTGCCACTCGCGATGGAATGGGGCGTCCTCGCCTTCGCCTTGAACTACATTCCTTTTCTCGGACCGTTGATCGCGACGGTGTTTGCCACGATTTATGCCATCGCCGAATTTCAGTCGTGGCAGACGGCCGCGGTCATCTTCGTTCTTTTGAACGCTATCCAGATCGTGATTGGCAGCTATGTCGAACCGCGGGTATCTGGTGCGACGTTGTCGATGTCGCCTGTGCTCGTTCTCTTCTCGGTTTTTTTCTGGGCCTATCTTTGGGGCCTCTTCGGCGCTTTTATCGGCGTGCCGATTACCATTGCAATTCTGACATTTTGTGAGCAATGCCAGTCAACGCGCTGGGTTGCGGACCTATTCGCGGGCGACGGAAAATCTCAAACGGCCGCCATTACGGCGCCGTGACATGCCATGATCATCCGGCACCCGGCGAACCGGTTGGTACTTGTTTGTTGCCGATCGTCGGCACGTGAGCGCGAATTTTCTGAGAGAAATCGGGGTCGCTGTGCAAACCTCGCGCGGCATCATTGATCAAGGACTGTCGGCGAAGTTCATCGAACGGCAAGGTCGTGTCCACCCGGCCGGAGTGATAGAGATAGCTGTCGATCAGCCCGTTGAGAAGGTGGCGGATATCAAAGCGCCCCGCGCGTCCGGCGGCGTTTGCGTAGCGGACAATGTTGATCGTGCAGCTGTTGCTGATGAGATGATAATATTCCGGCCGGTCCGCGAGCTCGTTGATCCGTGCAAGATAGACCAGAAGCAATTGGCGCGCGTCTTCGGGTGATGTGTTGAGGCGATAGAGGTAGACGGTCTCGCCGCGATGGTTTGCTCGAACGCCCACGAGATCTTTCTCGTCGCCGACCACGTAAATCAATTCGAACTGTTTGAACATGGAGGCGATGGGGTCAAACCCTTCACCGACCTCAGGCCGCGTCTCGATGGAAATCGTCAGCGGCGGTGCGTTGTCAAAAATGAAGCTGACGAAGGTGTGTCCGACCCAGCCTTCTCGCCAGTATGACACGTAGAAGTCCAACGCCTTCAGATGGGAGAGCTGAACCTCCCGTTCTTCATAGTTTTCTGTGAAGTCTGTGCGACTGCGATATGTAAAATTTCGTACGCCAGAGATGCGTACGCGGTCACCGTCGATTTCTGCACGGGGCATGACAGCCACTTCCGGCCGCCAGGGACGATCGTGGGAGGCGGGGATCAGGATCCACCAAATGCAAACCGCCGCGAAGACGGCTATAAAAGTAGCTTTTCCGCGCTTCAATCGCGACAGCCACACGGCCCAAATTGAAAAGCCTGCGAAGGTAACGGCCAGCGGCAACCGCAGTTCTGCCAAGGGCAGATTAGAATAATAGATGGCCAAGCTGCCCCAAACGATGAGCAAGAGCCAGAACAGTGTTTTCAAAGCGTCAAGAAACCACCTGAACAAGCAGGTGAAGAGTTGGCTCGCTGAGCTCAGAGGGGCCTCCGGCGGTAGGTCATGCTAGCATTAAAGGCGGCGGCTCCGTGCGAGAGCCGCCGCCAAGATCAGTCTCATTCGTCAACGCGTGGGCGCTCAGCCGCAACGGTGGCAGTAGCGGGCGCAACGGCGCACCCCACGACGCCACCAGCAACGGCGGTGGCAGTGCCGATAGGCTCTGCAATGCACATTCGTTGCGAGCGAGCCAGCCGACTGGTTCACAACTGCGGCCGGACCAATCGGAGCAGCTTGTGCTGTGCTTACGAGCGACATGCTCATGCCAACAATGAGGACCAGAGCGCTTAATCCGCAGTACATTCCACGCATGCTGTTTCTCCGTTTTTCCATCCCACGGAAAGGATAGTCTTGGATGAGCAATGCTGCAACACAAACCAATTCGCTGATCGGCGGGGATTTTTTAATGCGGGGTTGTGGCATAAGCCGAAAAGCTTGAGTAGTCTGATGTGCGGCGCAGCGAATTTGAATTGCAAATGCAAAAGACAGGAACGGCTCATGCCGGCAGAAGCAGAATGGCGGCAATCCGTTTTCAGTCTCGCGGCTTTGCGCCGGTTTGCGACATACCTTGCGCTGTGGCTGATTTTGATTGGTTTCAATATTGCGGATCTCGCCATCGGCGTGGCGGCGGCGGCGTGGGCTACCATCGTCAGCATTCTTCTCTTACCGGTAAATGATCGGCAGATTTCGCCGCTCGCCCTGGCAAAGCACTGCCTGCGCCTGCCGTGGCAATCACTCGTTGCTGGCGCGGATGTGGCGCGTCGTGCGCTCGATCCGCGGCTGCCGGTGCAGCCGGGCTTCATCACTCATGCGACCGGACTTGCCGACGGTCCGGGCCGGAATGCCTTTAGAGCGATTATGAGCCTGCAGCCCGGCACGCTGCCCGTCAGCGTCGCAAAGTCGGGCGACATGCTGATCCATTGCCTGGACATGAGCCAACCGATTGCGGCTCAATTGGTGGATGAAGAAGCCCTGTTCTTGCAACTAACCAAAGGCGGGGAAAAACACCCGAAGCGAAATGGCTGAGTTTCTATACGTGACTGCTGCCCTCCTCTTGCTTCTGACCGGGCTTGGACTTGCGCGCATGCTGTGGGGGCCATCACCCGCAGACCGCATGATGGCGGCTCAGTTGGTCGGCACCGGTGGCGGTGCGATCGCGCTGTTGATTGCGACGGCCAGTGGCGCCACCGCGATGATCGATGTCGCACTTGTGCTGGCGCTGCTCGCAGCCTTTGCGGCCGTTGCG